>Ga0182015_10000612_pt1 | contig 50888 bp, 42 predicted proteins | sample 712P3MmetaG_FD_120478 | JGI IMG/M metagenome (GOLD analysis project Ga0182015, IMG submission 120478) | Permafrost microbial communities from Stordalen Mire, Sweden - 712P3M metaG | ecosystem: Environmental > Terrestrial > Soil > Wetlands > Permafrost | place: Sweden: Stordalen | collected...
TCAATCAGCAACTCCCCATCCGCGTACAGGACATCGAACACGAGATAGGCAACGGGGATCTCCCGCAGCATGCGGTCGCTGACTTTCTTCCGTCCCAATCGTTGCTGCAACACGCTGAACGGACGCGCCCGTCCCGGCTGCTCCCAAGCCACAATCTCGCCATCGAGAATCGCATCCCGCGGCAATCCCGCCAGCGCGTCGGGCAATTCCGGAAAGGACTGGGAGATCTCGTCCCGCGTGCGCGAAAAAAACTTCACCTCGCCCTCCGCCACGTGTGCCTGCGCCCGAATGCCGTCATACTTGTCTTCGATCGCAGGCTCGGCAAAGTAGCTTAATCCCTCTTCTGTCGACTCGATCGGACTTGCCAGCATGAATCCCAAGGGATGGAATAGCCGCATCTTGGTCTCGGCCAGTTTCCCCTCAAGTGCGATCCGCAGTGTCTCGCCGATATCTCCCAAGAGCATGTTCGCCCGCTGCACCTCCGCCACCGTGCCGGCATACGCTTTAGCGATCGCCTCCTCGACCAAGCTCTCCTTCAGCCCAATCCGCAAATCGCCGGTCATGATCTTCACGATGTACTTGGCTTCGAGCGGCGTCGCTCGCTCCAGCAAACCGCGAACCAGAGCGGTCTTCGCTGCCGGACCGCGCGCCGCCGCGATCTGACGGAAAGTGTCGGCAACTTCGAGAACACTCAAGCCCTGCCCGGAACGCTCTGCCAGAACCTCCCCGGCTACCGCCCCCAAGTCGCCGTGCTTGCGATAAGCAGACGTCAGCGTGGCTTCATCTTTGCCGGAAAGCTCTTGCACCACTCGCCACAACAGTGCCCCACCTACTTGCAGGGTGGTCTCTTCCCAGGCGGGAAATGCTCGCCCCGAGAGAAACACTGCCGACACCGCGGCCTCGTCTACGGTGCGCGATTTCAGATAATCGGCTACGATCCCTGTCTTCAGCGACTTCTTAGTCGTGGCTGCAATCGCCTCGCAAGTTTCTGCTAACCGCTGCATGCGTCTCCTGAACTCCTGTGGGGACGGGCGCCTTCGCCCGTCCTGCCCTTGACTAGGCCTGCTGGCATCCACTTAACCGCCATCCATCCTAAACGACAGCTGTGATAACCTAGCATTTGGCGCTTTTCTGCCCCTGGAGCATCTAATTACCGTGCGTTCTCTGCGAAATTTCGTGCGTTTCCTGGTGGCCGTGCAGCTTTTGCCCGCGCTTGAAAGTGGCGAAGAAACCCTGGTCGGCGGGCAAGCCGTGCTCGAAGGGGTAATGATGCGTTCTCCGCACGCCTGGGCGATCGCCTGCCGCAAGCCGTCGGGTGAAGTCGTCACCATGAGCGAACCGCTCGAGCGTCCGTCGGAAAAGCATAAGTGGATGGCATGGCCCATCGTGCGCGGAGTTATGACGCTCGGCTACGCCATGTCCCTCGGGTACCGTGCGCTGCGTTTCTCCGCCAATGTGGCGATCGAAGAGCTGATGCAGAGTGAAGACCCGGCCAGCAAGCCGGTAGAGACAATCGCCGCGACTGCTGGTCCTGAGCCCAGCCGAAAGGTTCCGCCCGAGCAAGGCGCGGCGAAATTCTCATCGTTGCCATCTTCCAAATCGCAGAACCGCGAGAAGGCTTCCAGCGTCAGCGGATGGCTGGCGGCAGGCAACGTAATTATCTCGCTCGCCTTCTTCATTTTCATGTATAAGTACCTGCCCCTGCTGGCAGCCACGGAACTCAAGAAGGCGAATCCTGCGCTGGGCGGCCAGGTCATCTTCAACCTCGTCGACGGTGGGATACGCTTGCTCCTGTTCCTGCTGTTCATCTGGGGAGTTTCGCTGTTCCCCGACATTCGCCGTGTCTACCAGTATCACGGCGCCGAGCACAAGACCGTATTTGCCTTCGAGAACGGCGACCCGCTCGAAACCGCGGCGGTGCAGAAGTATTCGACGTACCATCCGCGCTGCGGCACCAGCTTTCTGATGACCGTGATGCTGATCTCGATCGGCTTCTATATGCTGATCCCGTTCACCACGTTCTGGGCGCGCTTCGCGTCGCGCATCGCGTTGCTGCCTTTGATCGCCGGCGTTTCTTACGAAATCATCCGCTTCGCCGCCAAGCATCGCGGCTCGCTGTTCGCCTTAATGACCGCTCCCGGCCTTTGGCTGCAGCGCATCACCACTCAGCCTCCGTCTGACGAAATGGCGCAGTGCGCCATCATCGCTCTCGACCAATCCATGGCTCTCGAGAAAGCGCAAGGCGGCGAACTGGTGATTGCGTAGCGGCTCCCGCTCAGACGGCTTGCCATCGCGGATCAGTCGTCGGTCGTCGCTCCTTGGCCAGTGCGACAACTCCATCGACCCGGTTTGGGAATCTAGAGATGGTTGATGGTTTCTTTCTTATCTCCCAATTGCCGCCGCTTCGACATTTCTTGTTTCCGGCCCGAGGGTCGCTCGTGGAACTGGAAACTCAGATTTTGCGTGCTGGCAAGCTACAATATCTGTCGGCGGAGCAATCGACGCTTCTGAAGCGCCGCAACAGAGCGGGGCGGGAGTCTGGGTGGGCTCATCCAAGGCCCCTCGACTCGCGCGCGCATAGTAAAGACGAACACTTGGACGAGAAATGACCGACGACGATGTTTGAGCGCTTAAACCAAATCGAAGCCCGTTACGAAGAGCTGACCAGGGTGCTCGCCTCGCCGGATATCATGAATGACTCGGCGAAATACCAGAAGACTGCCAAGGCGCACAGCGAAATCGCAACCATAGTCGAGAAATATCGCGAATTTAAGGATCTGACAAAAGGCATCGCCGAGAGTAAAGCGATGCTCACCGAAGAGAAGGATCCGGAGATGCGCGCCTATGCTCAGGAAGAACTCGCCAAGCTGGAGCCACGCGTCGCCGCCATCGAAGAAGAATTGAAAGTCCTGCTTCTGCCCAAGGACCCCAATGACGAGAAGAACATTATCCTCGAAATCCGCGCCGGTACCGGCGGAGACGAAGCCACGCTCTTCGCTGCCGAAATCTTCCGCATGTACACCCGCTATGCCGAAACCCAGCGGTGGAAGGTTGAAGTGCTGTCGTCTTCTGAGTCGTCGGCCGGCGGCTTGAAAGAAGTGATCGCCATCATCGAAGGCAGCCGCGTTTTCTCGCAACTCAAATACGAAAGCGGCGTGCATCGCGTGCAGCGCGTTCCCGCCACCGAGCAGCAGGGACGCGTCCACACCTCCGCCGTCACGGTCGCCGTGCTGCCCGAAGCAGAAGACGTGGACGTCAAGATCGAAGCCAAGGATCTACGAATCGACACCTTCTGCTCCTCCGGTCCGGGCGGGCAGTCGGTGAATACGACCTACTCCGCCGTCCGCATCACGCACATTCCGACGAACACGGTCGTGAGCTGCCAAGACGAGAAATCGCAGATTAAGAACCGCGAGAAAGGCATGCGCGTGCTGCGTTCCCGCCTCTACGAAATCGAAATGGAAAGGCAGCAACAGGCGCTAGCCAAGGAGCGTAAAGCCATGGTCGGTTCCGGCGACCGTAGCGAGAAGATCCGCACCTACAACTTCCCGCAAAACCGCGTCACCGACCACCGCATCGGTTTCACCCTCCACCAGCTCGAAGCCGTCATGGACGGCAAGCTGCAGCCGCTGATCGAAGCGCTCACCACTCACTATCAGGCCGAGAAACTTAAGCAGGAAGCGGCCAGCGCGGTTTAGAAGCGTCACGTGGGCGATCTTGCCCGCGAAGCGGAAGAGATTATGTCGGAACTAGACAAGACAGTCGCATCGGTTCTCACCGACCGCTACACTGCGAACGCAGCCAGAGTACGCGAGCTGGCCGTGCCTCTGACCGAAACCCAGTTCTGGCAAAGGCCGTTCCTCTTCGGCAATAGTTTCGGCCACCTGGTTCTGCACCTGACCGGCAACTTGAACTACTACATCGGCGCGCAGATCGCCATGACAGGCTACGTCCGCGACCGCCCGCGCGAATTCAATGACCCGAACCCGCCGACGAAAGATGAGGCTCTTAAACGCTTCGACGACGCCGTGGACATGGTTCTCGAGACCATCCGCTCGCACTCTTCCGAGGATTGGTTGACCGAATACTCAGGCGCCGGCACCGATGCCAAGAACCGCCTTGCAATGGTGATGCAGTGCGCGGCTCACATGCAGCACCACATCGGCCAGATGATCTATCTTGGTTACGAGTGGCAGAGACAGGCCAAGAATGGATCGAGATGAACTCCACGTTTCTTCTCCTCCATGTCCTCTGTGGGGAAATGGTTTTGTGCAGCTAAAACAAACCCTGGCCTCCGCCGTCACCCGTCTCAGTGCCGAAAACGTCCCTTCCCCGCGAATGAACGCCGAATTGCTACTCATGTTCACTCTGGACTGTGACCGCGCCTGCCTCTATGCGCATCCCGAGCGCGAACTCACGGGCGATGAGAAAGATCGTTACGACGCCGCGCTCGCCGAGCGGGCCCGGGGCGTTCCCGCACAGTACATTACTGGCCACCAGGAGTTCTGGGGCATGGATCTCATCGTCGCGCCTGCCGTGCTCATCCCGCGACCTGAAACCGAGCATGTGATCGAAACCGTGTTGGAACTCGCCACGATACCAGCCGCGGAGGGACGCAAGAATGCAGCCCACCGCATCGTCGACGTCGGCACCGGCTCCGGCTGCATCGCCCTGGCTCTGGCCAAAGAATTACGGCACGCCGAGATCCACGCCACCGACATTTCCCCCGCCGCGCTCGAAGTCGCGCGCGCCAACGCAGCCCGCCATCAACTCGAAAGCCACATTCAATTTCGCGAAGCCGACCTGCTCGCCGGTTTTGAGAACAACTCTTTCGATTTCATCGTCTGCAATCCGCCCTACGTCGGCGAATCGGAAGTGGATGAGGTCCAGCTCGAAGTCCGCAAGTTCGAGCCGCGCAATGCCGTCTTTGCCGGACCCACGGGAGTTGAGGTGATCGCGCGTCTGATTCCGCAGGCCTATGCTGCACTCAGCCCCGGTGGCTGGCTGGTCATGGAAATCAGCGGAACCATTGCCGAAGAGGTAACCCTACTACTGCGAGATTGGAACGACGTATGGATCCGGCCTGATCTGCAATCGATTCCGCGCGTCGCGCAAGCGCGGAAATAGCCTCGCGCGCTATCGCGGCGCGCTTGCCGGCAGTATTTCTTCCACGTCCACAATGCTCGTAGGATACTCGCCGGTGTAGCAAGCCGAGCAATAGGACATCTTCTGCCCTTCGCCGCAAGCTTTCTTGAGTCCTGCCAGCGAAAGATAGGCAAGCGAGTCGGCACGAATGTAGTCGCGAATCTCGTCCACCGATTTGTTGGCGGCAATCAGCTGATTTTTCGAAGGCGTATCCACACCGTAATAGCACGGCGAAATCGTGGGCGGGCACGAGATGCGCATGTGCACTTCCTTGGCTCCACTGCTGCGAATCATGCGCACGATCTTGCGGCTGGTGGTGCCGCGTACTATCGAATCGTCAATCAGTACCACGCGCTTGCCTTCCAGAAGCGACCGCACGGGATTCAACTTCAGCTTCACCCCGAAGTCGCGCACGCTCTGGCTGGGCTCGATAAACGTGCGGCCCACGTAGTGATTGCGGATCAGGCCAAAGCGGAATGGAATGCCGCTCTCGGCCGCATAGCCCACCGCAGCAGTCACGCCCGAATCGGGCACCGGGACCACAAGATCGGCCTCCACCGGCGCTTCCCGCGCCAACTGTCGTCCCAACTCCTCGCGGCTGGTCTGTACGGCGCGGCCGAACACCACGCTGTCGGGCCGCGAGAAGTACACATGCTCGAAAATGCAACTCGACTGGGGCGCACCCGTCGAGTAAAAGCGTGAGCTGACGCCCTCCGGCCCAACTACGATCAACTCGCCGGGTTTCACGTCGCGCTCGTAAGTGGCGCCGATCAGATCGAAGGCGCAGGTCTCCGAGGCGAAGACGATGGTGTCGCGCTTCTGCCCTTCCAGCGCTGGAAGGCGTCCCATGGCCAGCGGCCGGAAGCCGCGGGGATCGCGCGCAGCGATGATCCGGTCGGGACTCATCAGCACCAGTGAAAACGCGCCTTCCACGCTCCGCAGCGCGTCCGCGATCGCCTCGGGCAGCGTGTGCTCCCGCGAAAGCGCGATCAGGTGAACGATCACTTCGGTATCGCTGTTCGTCTGGAAAATCGATCCCTGACGCTCCAGACGCCTGCGAACCTCCGCCGCATTTACGAGATTTCCGTTATGCGCCACGGCAATCGAACCCTTATTCGACTGCACCAGAATCGGTTGCGCATTCAGGAGCGCCGAATCGCCTGCGGTCGAGTAGCGCGTATGCCCGATGGCCAAAGTGCCGCGTATTTTCGAGAGTACTTCTTCAGTGAATATATCGGCGACCAACCCCATCGCTTTGTGCACTCGCGAAGTCAGGCCATCGGAAGTGACAATCCCCGCCGACTCCTGCCCGCGATGCTGGAGAGCGTGCAGCCCGAGGTAAGCGAGTTTCTCCGCCTCAGGATGGGCAAAGATTGCCACCACACCGCACTCGTCGTGGAATTTGTCGGAAATCAGCATCTAGCAATTAGCTTCCTCGGCTTCTGGCGCCCGCCGCAGGTGGATCAATTCCTTCGTATTGGGGTAGTAAACGGCGGCAAGCCAGCCATCCCCCTATCCCAGGTTTGCCGTTTTACTCGGTTGCACAGTCCGTCATTGTCGTTCCAGCTAGTCCGCCGCCACCAAATCCGGATCCGTCCGCAAAGTCGATTCCAACGCAAATTCGTAAGCAGAGTTCAACTCCGAAACTGTCTCGGATACAAACCCACGCCCATCCAGCGTGATTTCGAGCCGCTCCGGAATTGTTTCCCCAATCACGTCCGCTTCGATTCCGTGTTTCTCGGCTATCTGTTGGATTCGCGCAACGTTCGCCGGGTCGCAGGAGAGCACGAAGCGGCTCGCATCTTCTCCAAATAACACGAACTCCGCCGGAAGTCCGTTCGACGCCAGATTCACTCGAGCGCCCATGCCCTTCGCAAATGTTTTCTCGGCCAGCGCCACCGCCAATCCGCCATCCGAGCAGTCATGTACGGATTCCGCCAAGCCCTGCTGAATTGATTCGATCACGCCCTTCTGCAGGGCAGCTTCTTTCTCCAGATCCAGCTCCGGAGGATAGCCCCACAGCGCTCCCAGAATTTCTTTGGCGTATTCCGACGAACCGAACTCACTCTCTACATCGGTGATATCGGCTGCTTCGCCCGCGCGCAATAGCACGATGGTGCGTCCCGCCGCAGTGAAATGCATCTTCGCGGTTTTGCGCACATCTTCGAGAATCCCCACCACCCCCAGGACGGGTGTGGGATAAATGCCCTCGCCCAGCGTCTCGTTGTAGAAGCTGACGTTGCCGCCGGTGATGGGAATCTCAAGCTCCTCGCAGGCTTTGGTGATGCCATCGATGGTTTGCGAGAACTGCCACATGATGTGCGGCTTCTGGGGATTTCCGAAGTTGAGGCAATTGGTTGCGCCGACAGGAGTTGCGCCCGAGCACGCAACCTTGCGCGCGGCCTCGGCCACCGCGTGCATGGCGCCCAGCCGCGGATCGAGATAACACCAGCGGCTATTGCCATCGAGCGCCATCGCCAAGCCGCGCTGCGCTTCGCCAGGGTCTGGATTCTTGATGCGAATGACACCGGCGTCGCCCGCTCCCGGAGCCTCGACCGTGTTGGTCTGCACCATGTGATCGTATTGCTGCCAGACCCACCGCTTGCCGCAAATGTTCGGGCTGGCAAGAAGCCGCTTCAAATTCTGCGTGGAGTCATCGGTTGCACCGAGCCCGGCGGCATTGAGCTGGATCTGCTTCGGCATCTCGCGCGGCACCGGAGGTTCCCAGCGCGCCAGCGGACGTTTGTACACCGGCGCGTCATCGGTGAGCGCCTGATTCGGAATCTCGGCGACCACTTCGCCGTGATGCAGCACGCGCAATTTGTTGTCGGTCGTAACCTTGCCGACCTCGACCGCATCGAGTCCCCATTTTTCAAAAACCCGGAAAACTTCTTGCTCGCGGCCTTTCTGCGCCACCAGCAGCATGCGCTCCTGCGACTCGCTCAGCATGATTTCGTAGGGAGTCATGCCGGTTTCGCGTTGCGGCACGCGATCAAGCTCGATCTCGATGCCGACGCCACCGCGCGCACCCATTTCGCAGGTCGAGCAAGTCAGTCCCGCCGCGCCCATATCTTGAATGCCGACAATCGCCCCGGTCTGCATGGCTTCGAGGCAGGCTTCGAGCAGCAACTTTTCGAGGAACGGATCGCCGACCTGCACGTTGGGCCGCTTCGCCTCCGACGCTTCACTAAATTCTTCGCTGGCCATCGTGGCGCCGTGGATGCCGTCGCGCCCGGTCTTGGCGCCAACATAGATTACCGGGTTGCCTTCGCCGGCGGCGCGCGCGTAGAAGATTTCGTCTTTGCGCACCAGGCCCATGGCGAATGCATTTACCAGCGGATTGCCGGAGTAGCACGGCTCGAACTTCGTTTCGCCACCCAGGTTGGGTACGCCGAAACAGTTGCCGTAAGAAGCAACGCCGCTGACTACGCCTTCGAGGATGGAGTGGTTCTTGTGAATCTCAGCCTGTGTGGGATTTGCTGGCGTAGGAATTATCTGTGGGGACTGGGCACTCGTGCCCGCCTGCCCTTCACCGCCCGCGTCCGCGGGCAGAACTGCCCGCTCCCCACGAGCCGCGATCCGGCCAAAGCGCAGGGAATCCATGACCGCGACCGGTCTCGCGCCCATGGTGAAGATATCGCGCAGGATTCCGCCCACGCCGGTGGTTGCGCCTTGAAACGGTTCGATGAAGGACGGGTGATTGTGCGACTCGATCTTGAAGGCGCAGGCCCAGCCGTCGCCGATGTCGATGATCCCGGCATTCTCGCCCGGCCCTTGCAGCACGCGCTTGCTGCGCGTGGGCAGCCGCTTCAGATGTACGCGTGACGATTTGTAGGAACAGTGCTCGCTCCACATCACGCTGAAGATGCCGAGTTCGGTGAGCGTGGGCTCGCGCTGCCCGAGGAGCTGCTTGATCTTTTCGTACTCGTCAAGCGTGAGGCCGTGCTGCCGCAGGGTCTCCGGAGGGAAGGCAGGAGTCATGGGGAAGTTCTATTGTCGCATTTAGTAGGGCGGCTGGGTAGGTTGAATCACCGGGCACGTGGTTTTCAATCATGAAGTCCTTTTCCGGTAAGATGCCAGCCAGATGAAATCCATCATCGTAGGAACGGCGGGACACATCGACCACGGCAAGACGGCGCTGGTGAAGGCGCTGACCGGGATCGACGCTGACCGGCTTGAGGAAGAGAAGCGGCGGGGCATCACCATTGACCTTGGCTTCGCCCACATGGATCTGCTTGCGCCGAACGGAGAGACGCTGCGGCTGGGCTTTGTCGATGTTCCCGGGCACGAGCGTTTCGTTCGCAATATGCTGGCTGGGGTAGGCGGGATTGATCTGGTGCTGCTGGTGATTGCCGCGGATGAAGCGATCAAACCGCAGACGCGGGAGCACTTTGACATCCTGCAACTTCTTGGGGGGCAGCGCGGAATCGCGGTACTCACCAAATCCGATGCGGTGGATGCGGAGACTCTCGAGGTCGTGCGACTGGAAGTGGAAGAGTTTGTGCGCGGGACATTCCTGGATAACCCAAAATCGATCATCGCCGTGAGTTCCCTGACAGGCGCGGGATTGGAAGAACTGAAGCGCGCGATGGTTATGGCCGCGGCCGAGGTCGAGCCGCGCGATTCGCATGCGATCGCCCGATTGCCCATCGACCGCGTTTTCACCATGAAGGGTTTCGGGACAGTGGTGACGGGAACGCTGGTGGCCGGGACGATTGGTCGCGAGGACGAGATGGAAGTCTTCCCGACCGGGCAGCGAGTGCGCGTGCGCGGCGTGCAGGTGCACGGAGAAACCGCAGGGGCCGCTGTCGCCGGTCAGAGGACGGCGTTGAACCTTGCGGGGCCGAGCACAGGGGACCTGTCGCGAGGCATGACACTGATTCCTCCGGCGAATTTCGCGGCTACGCGGCAGGCGGACGTGCGTTTACGCTTGTTGTCCTCGGCGCAGCATCCACTGAAAGACCGTGCGCGGGTGCATTTTCATTCGTACACGATGGAGAAGATTGCGGAAGTTGTGTTGTACGAGCCGAAGCAATCGGATCCCACCTTTGCAAAGAAGGCAAAGGTGGGGCACCCAGGAAGCATCGGGCAGCTAAAACTGTTGCCTGGGCAAGAAGCGTTTGCGCGGCTGAAGCTGCCGGAAGCGGCCCTGCTTCTGCCGGGAGACCGGTTTATCATCCGGCAATTTTCGCCGGTGGTGACGATTGGTGGCGGAGTTGTGTTGGACGCTGCGCCCATGCCGCGGAGGCCGGAACACGCCGACTTCCTGCCGGTCCTGGCCGGTGGCGATCGCGAAGCCATCGTGAGAGCCCGGATCGCCCGGAGGCATCATGAAGGAATCTCTATGTCCCGACTGGTTGCCGAGACCGGTTGGACGAAGAACGTGATCGAATCGCAACTGGCTCAGGCGGTGAAAGCGGGCAGGGTGGTGCGGGCTGGTGAACTATTTTTGGATTCATCCGCGTTAGAAGCGCTGAAATCGCACACCATGAGCACTGCCGCCGATTTCCATAAAAACAATCCTCTGGTGGGTGGAATCAGCAAGGAAGAGTTGCGGGCGCGGGTGGACGCAACCCCGGAAGTGTTTGAGACCGCTGCCGCCATGCTGGTCGGGGACAAGAAGCTCGAACTGGTTGGAGACCTGGTGCGGCTGCCGGGGCATGGAGTGGCGATGAAGGATGAAGAGGCCGAATCGAAGAGGAAGATCGAGGACGCGTTTGCCTCGGCGGGACTGAAGGTGCCTGCGCTCCAGGAAGTGATTGCCGGGTTGAAGGTGGACAAGGTGCGGGCCCACAAGATTGTCACGCTGCTGCTGCGCGACAAGGTGCTGATCAAGGTTGCCGATGAATTGGTTTTTCATGGCAGCGCACTGGAACAGTTGCGGCGGCAGATGACTTCCTACAAGGCGAAGTCATCCAGAATTGACGTTGCGAAATTCAAGGAGCTGACCGGAGTGACTCGCAAGTATGCGATCCCTCTGCTGGAATATCTGGATCGCGAGCGAGTAACGCGGCGCGTGGGGGATGAGAGGGCAATTTTGTAATTGGGTAATTGTGCTCATTGCCAAACCAACCTGAATCACGAAATTACCGCATTCCCTACATCTTTTCTTCCTGGAACTCCAATTCCAGGCCCAATGGATCGGTCAAGCGGTTGGTGAGGTTGGCGAGGCCGGCCAGCATGTGGATTTCGACGATCTCGGGATCGGAGAAATGCTTCTTCAGTTCGGCGAAGTCCGTTTCCGTGATTTCGTGCGGGGCACGCGTCAGCCTTTCGCTGTAAGTCAGCGCTGCCCGCTCTTTCTCATTGTAACGAGAGAAATTCCCCGCCTTAAGCGACGCCCAATCTTCGGCGGTGAGGCCAACGCGCTTCGACGATGCGACATGGTGCTGCATGCAGTAATGACATCCATTGATCAAGGAGACGAGGAGGTAAATGAGTTCGTACAACTTGCGGTCGAGGGACCGTCCCACGCTGGCATAGAAGCTTAGAAAATTCTTAAGCATCTCGGGGCGATGGGCGAGGGCTTTCTGTACGCTGGCGGGCTTGCCGCGAAGCGTGGTGTCGTAAATCTCGCGCACTGCGGGAGACGCAGATTCCGGGGCGATCAAGGTGATGCGTGCCATGGAGTTCTCCGAAGGAGTGAGTAGATCTCCCTCATGATAGATGAATCGCGGATTCGACGCGACGGGTGCACACATGTCTGGCTTGCCCAGTCACTGCAGGAAAACGTCGAGCGTGCCGATCTAGCGGTAGAGAGCTCGCCCAATGAAAACGACTGCGTCGGTCACGATTCTGGTTTGCTCGCGGCGGTTGCTCGCGGCCGCGGGTCGTCCGGAGCGAAGCTTGGGTGAGGCGGCCAATCGACGTTGATCAGCCAGTGAAGAAAAAGGGCGTTCCCGGATACACTTAGGCTGCCAGTCCTTCAACCTGCGATGCTTTCCACTCGTCCTGCTACGATTGATATGCGGAGTTGCTGAGGACTCTGATGGGCGAACTGGCGGAGTCGGAGCGCGAGTTCGGGGCCTGTCAAGATCAGTTCTGACTTAGGGCAGGAAGTGAACCGACTGCGGCGGTTGGAGGAATGCAAAATGAAGGCTGCTGGCCTCTTGATAGCTTTGCTTTGTGCAACGACTTTATCCGCCCCGGCGCAGGATGCATCAGAGTCCGCCACCAAGTCGAGAATTGTGGCACTGGAGGGCGCGTGGAACCAGGCGTACAAGTCGGGAGACACAAAGGCGCTGGATGCGATCCTCGACGACGCCATCGTGCTGGTAAACGATGACGGGTCGGTGCAAACCAAGGCGGATTTCTTGACCAGCGTAAAGTCATCTGGCTCGCAAGCCGCTTCCCAGGAGCAACAGGTTGCGCCTGAATCCATGTCGGTGCACGTGTTTGGCAATACGGCGATTGCTACTGGAATATTTCAAGCGAAGGGAGCTGGAGGGGGAAAGTCTTACGTGCGGCGCGAGCGATTTATCGATACGTGGGTGTTCAGAAACGGGCGTTGGATTTGCGTTGCCACCGACGCTACGCCGATCCTGCACGGAAATCCTTGAGGGCATCGCAAGTCATGGGAGCTGGGGTCAGGATTATCGGCGCTGGGCTGGCCGGATCGGAGGCGGCGTGGCAGTGTGCGCGGCGGGGTGTCGAGGTGGAGTTGTTTGAGATGCGGCCGACGCGCTCGACGCCGGCACACCAGACGGCGGACTTTGCAGAGCTGGTGTGCTCGAATTCGCTGAAGTCAGATAGCGAGAATACGGCTCCGTGGTTGTTGAAGGAAGAAATGAGGCGTGCGGGATCGTTGCTGCTGCAAGTGGCGCGGCAGTGTGCCGTTCCAGCGGGGCATGCGCTGGCTGTGGATCGGGTGGCGTTTGCGGCGAAAGTGACGGAGGCGATTTCGCAGGAGCCGCGGATCACGGTGCAGCGGGAAGAGGTGACTACCGTTGAAGAATCGGGCCCACAGATCACCATCATTGCGACTGGGCCTTTAACTTCCGAGGCACTGGCGCTGGAGATTGCGCGCCTGAGTGCGTCCCCACCCTTTCGCACTCTGCAGGACGTAGTTGCGAATAATCCCCATTTGTATTTCTATGATTCGATCAGTCCGATTGTGGAGGCGGATTCGATCGACATGGAGCGAGTGTATCTGGCGGCGCGGTATGACAAAGGGTCGCCTGATTACATTAATTGTCCGATGACCGCGGAGGATTACGGTCGGTTTTATGACGCGCTCCTGGCAGCACAATCGGTGGAGGAGCGCGATTGGGAGAAGTTGAACTACTTCGAGAGCTGCCTGCCCATCGAGGAGATTGCACGGCGCGGGCGCGATACGTTGCGCTTCGGTCCGATGAAGCCGGTGGGGCTGAAGGACCCGCGCACCGGGCGAATGCCCTACGCGGTGGTGCAGTTGCGGCAGGAAAATCTGCGGGCGGATTCGTACAACCTGGTGGGGTTCCAGAATCATTTGAAGTTTGGTGAGCAAGCGCGCGTGTTATGTATGATTCCGGGCCTCGAGAACGCACGCTTCCTGCGTTATGGACAGATTCATCGCAATACCTATATCAATGCGCCGGTATTGCTACGGGAGACGCTGCAGATGAAAGCGCATCCGCGGGTTTTCTTTGCGGGACAAATTTGTGGGGTAGAAGGCTACGTGGAATCGATTGCCACCGGATTGATGGTGGGGCTGCATGCGGCGGCGCTGGCACTCGGCAGCGAGCCTGTGCCTCCGCCGCGGGCTTCCGCGTTTGGATCGCTGACCCACTATGTAACCCATGCGGATGCGAAAAACTTCCAGCCGGCGAACATCACTTTTGATCTGTTGCCGCCTTTGGAGAAGAAAATCCGCGACCGGAAAGAGCGGCACCGGTTACAGTGTGAGCTGGCATTGAAGCAATTTGACGAGTGGATGGAGCGGGCTGCGGCGACGCCGGCCAGAACTTGAATCGTGGAGGCAGCGGACGACAGCCGCGCGGGCATGGTATCGGCAAGCCACCTTGAGGTTCGTCGCGCGGGGCCGGAAGATGCGCCGGCAATTGCAGCGATGCTGCATGAATCGTTCGTGGAGTTCAAGGCTCTTTACACGGAGGGCGGCTTCGCCGCAACCACTCCCGGGACCGAGCAGGTTCTCACACGGATGCGGGAAGGGCCGATTTGGGTGGCTCTACGCGAAGGCGCAGTGATGGGCACCGTAGCTGCCGTGGTAAAAGACGAATCGGTCTGCGTTCGTGGTATGGCAGTGTCGCCCGCGGCACGTGCAGCCGGCGCCGGCACTGCTCTGTTGCAGCACGTGGAAGGTTGGGCTTCTAGCCAAGGCTCTGGCCGGTTATTGCTTAGTACCACCCCATTTCTCAGTTCAGCCATCCGTTTGTATGAACGATATGGCTTTCGGCGGACGGACGAGGGTCTTCACGATCTCTTTGGTACGCCCCTGTTTACCATGGAGAAGGCCGTAGAGAGGCCCCCTCCAAGTAGTTGAGCTCTCTGTGGTTTGCAGGCTGGGCGGGTCCTCTTCATAGGCGCCACGCTTTTTCATGCAGCAATCTGCTCGCCGGTTGCGTATCCTTACCACGAGGGAAAAGCGAGCGAGTGGCAAGCGGAAGGCAGATCCTTGGCGCTGTGCTTTAGAATTCATTTGACCCACTACTCGGTTTGCAGTATTTTCGTCCCCATTCTATAGACGCCGAGGTGTACGCTTGCCATTCTCCGCCGTGGACGCGATCTCTCCTGCCTTTGAGCACACCAAGCGGCAGCTCTTTCAGCCCTTTCGCATCGGCCAATGGGTTCGGCTGGCCTTGGTGGGATTGCTAGCCGGGGAACTCAGCTCCGGCGGATTCAAGATACCCAACCTCTCCAACTTCAACCTCCCCCGGCACCCGGGCAGCGAGCATTTTCTGACCTCAGACCTCGCGGGGTCAGCCCCCATGTTGTTCGCCGGATTGATCGCAGTGCTGGTGGTTGCTGCACTCCTGCTAGGTATTCTGCTGACGTATGTAAGCAGCGTCATGCGCTTCATTCTGTTCGACAGCGTGCTGGCGAAGGAATGCCACATCCGCGAGGGCTGGAGCCGGCGGCAAGGGCCAGGATGGCACTATTTCCTTTGGAAGCTGCTTTATCTTCTGGCGACGTTCGGCGTGCTCATCGTGCTGGTAGGGATTCCGGCGGGCTTTGCCTTCGCAGTGGGATGGCTCAACAATCCAAAACAGCATATGGTCGTACTGGTGCTGGGCGGTATCGTACTGTTTTTGGCGATCATGATTTTCCTCTTCGTCATGGCGGTGATTTATGTGCTGACCAAGGACTTCGTCGTGCCGCAAATGGCGCTGGAGAACATTGGGGCTCTGGAAGGCTGGAGGCGGCTTTGGGCGATGATGAAGGCCGAAAAGAGCAGCTATGCGGGCTATATAGGAATGAAGATCGTGCTGGCGATAGTGGTGGGGATCATTCTCGGCATCGTAGGTTTCATTATTGGGCTCATCATTTTGATCCCAGCCGCGGGAGTTGCGGTCGCCGCCGTGCTGGGCGGGAAAGCGGCCGGGCTGGGCTGGACAGCGGCCACGATTACGCTGGCTGTAGTGGCAGGGTCCCTGCTGCTGGCTGTTTTTCTTTTTGTGATGGCCCTGATTTCCGTGCCCGTCATCGTCTTCTTTCCCGCGTACTCCATATATTTCTTCGCTGCGCGTTATCCGGCCCTGAGCTCTGCGCTCCACCCCGCACCGCCAGCGTCTCCTCCGTACAATCCTCCCCCGTTGCCCGTCGCGCCCACCGGATAGATCGGAGCAGTGGAGACTGATCGTCAGAAGGGAAATAGAATTCCCTTGTCTTTCAGCTTTTCAAATCGAGCGGCGACAAACCGGTAGAGCTGCGCTGGTCGTTGCCCACCTCTTCGATACTCCGGCAGAGGTTTCAGGATCTTCAGCAGAGACAGTTTTCGCCGGAAGTTGCGCTTGTCGAGCTGTTTTCCCAGAATTGCTTCGTACACCTCCTGCAACTCCGTGAGCGTGAATTTTTCTGGAAGCAACTGAAAACCAACTGTCGTGTATTCCAGTTTGTTGCGGAGGCGCTCCAGGGCATAGTTCAATATCCTGGCGTGGTCAAACGCCAGGGTTGGTAATTGGTCCATCGCCCACCACTCGGCTTCGGCAGCATCAGTGCCCGCCCTTAGCGGACGGTCTGCCGAAATCAGGGCAAAATACGCCACTGTGATCACGCGGCCCCTCGGATCTCGCCCAACGTCTCCAAAAGAATAAAGCTGCTCCAGGTACACATTGGCAACGCCCGTTTCTTCTCGCAACTCCCGCAATGCCGCTTGATCCAGATCCTCGTCTTCGTGGACGAAACCACCTGGAATGGCGAACTGCCCCTCGAAGGGGGCGGCAGCACGTTTGACCAGCAGGACCCGGAGGGTCCCCGACTGGATCGTGAAGACTACGATGTCAGCGGTAACTCGCATCGGCGATTCTCAGGATACGACAAGCCGAGCACTCTGTTCCGCGGTGCGCACGTGAGCGATGGCTCCCGAGTTGAATTCGAGGAAGTCCGATTCCATGCCGTCGCTGAAGATTACACCGTAGGAAGGCATCCGGGATTCGATCGTAAGCTCTTCACCAGTCTGCAGGATGCCAGCAACGATACCGGCTTGCGAGCGGCGGCTCACGAATGGTTCGCGCACCACAAAAAGAAGTCGGCGGTCCCCCCATGGTATGCGCACCGGCGTCAATGGCGGTCCTCCGCAGAAACGTGAAACCCCGGCCGCCATGTTGAACACCGAGGAAACCCAACCCGTGGACCCTGCTCCGGTCGATACCAGTACGCCGCTCGAAGACTGGACCTCAGATTGTTGGGCGCATGTGATCTGATACAGCGCAGAAATGTGACTTCGCGCTCCCAGAAAGAAGTCGTTGAAGGCCAGCAACCGCTGCCCGTCGTCAAGTCTCACCTCCGCTAAAGTGATGTCGCGCGTCTTGGCTCGACCCTCCATCACCTGCTCTACCGCACCACGCGTTTGGTTCGGCAGGAAGGGTAAGAGGATCCCGTCAAACCGGTCCGGTTCAGGATTCACCGCCACAATCGGTAGGGGGCCCACATACTTTGCGGTGTTCGCTACCAGTCCGTCCTGCCCCAGTGTTACCACCAGATCCTCGTTCTGAAAATGAAACGTCGAGACCAGACTCCGGTCCACCAGTTGCTGCGGCAATTCGAGATCCAGAGACCGGCGGAGCGTCTCCAGCGCGAAGCGGTACGCATCGTCCTCGCGCTCATAGTCGGCAAAGTCCCCGCCCGCGTGCTCGATGTAGAACTTGGCCTGCGAGCGCGTGTTGAAGCGCTCCACCAGTTCCTGCAACCTTGTTTTGCGGGTTACGATCACCAGTTTCTTGTACATGACTATTTTCCAGCGGTGCCGATTCCTGTCGTTCCGATCAATGACTTCAGCAGGTCGGGCGAAACGTTCAGTTCGCCGATCTTCTGCGCATTCTCCGCCATTTCCTGAAATGCCAGGGCAATCATGGCCTTGGGATCAGCGCCTCTTCCACCCAGCATCATCAGTGCCTTCCAGTCGAGATCGCGCAGTGGTTTCAGTATCTCGGTGAGTGCGTAAGCGCGTACATCCGCGTCCTTGCGATCGTTTTCGACGCGACGGGAGACGAGTTGCAGGCGCTGCTCTTCGACTGATATTTCAGCGGCCATCTGAGTCTCGCGAATCTCCCTTTTCTGTTGTTCCGCGGCGATCTCCGCCGCCAGGTGCGTTTCGCGGATTTGACGCTTCTTCTGTTCGACTGCAATTTCGGTATTGAGTTCGCTTTCCTTGATCATCCGTTCGTTTTCGACGGCGGCATTGCGGCGGACATAAATTGCATCGTCGGCACGCCCCTGCAAAGCTTCTCTCGCTTCAGCCTCGAGCGCCCTAGCCATTTCTGGGGTGGGTTTGATGTCCAGGATGGACAGCGCCAGAATTTCCAGCCCCATGCTGGAGACTGCCTCCGATTCCTTGAGCTTTGCCAGCGCCTCCGCCACGATCAACTCCGAACTAACCAGCATCTCCTTGAGCGAGAGGCGTTGGGCAACCGCGCGAGTCAATGACTGCAGGGTGTGGACCAGACGTTCCGGCAATTTCTGTCGGTCGCGTGAGTGATCCTCAAAGTAGGACTTGTTCGGACTGTTGATCGTGAAATCCAGCAAAGACGCCAGCCGCTTTGGGTCGGCTATCCGATAAGTAAGTTGTCCCTGAAGGGTGACGGACTGAAAATCTGCGGTCGTTTCCGGGAACACGAAAGGAACATCGGCGCTCGCCAGCGGGACGGCCACGATCGTGGACGTAGGGGCCCAGTAGAAGAACGACAATCCGGCGCCTTCGCGCTTGATCTTGCCGTGTTGGTACTGCAGAACATAGGTGGTTGGCGGTACTTTCATGAAGCTGAGCATTGGGAGCACCTCCAATAGTGTCTCTATGACACTAATATTAGTGTCTATAGAACACTATGTCAAGTAAATTCTGGACACTCCGGCCGGATAGAGTGCGGATGCATCAGAAAGAGCCAGGGAACTCTCGCCACGGTCCAGGTGTCTGAGGTTGCAGACACGCGCGTGCCGAATTAGGAGCAGAGGAGCTTTCCCATGTCTTTCTCCATGGCTGGCCGAGGTGCGCGCGGTCCCGAGATCAACATCACGCCGCTAATCGATGTGTTGCTGACCCTGATTATTGTCTTTATGGTCGTAGTGTCGATGGACAAGGACCAGGGAGAGACAGCGCAGATTCCGCAACCGAATCAGAAACAGACCGCGAACATTTCGCAGCCACGCACGGTCGTCATTCAGGTGGTGTGGACAAAAGATAATCAGCCGCCAACCGTGAAAATCAATCAGGACGATGTGAGCTGGGCAGATCTGGAAAGGCGGCTCGGGGAAATCTATTTGAAACGCGCGGAGAAGGTGGTCTTCGTCCGAGGCGATGCTGACATTGACTTTCAGTACGTGGCCGATGTGATTGACGTGGCACATCACGCGGGCGTCCAGCGCGTCGGGCTGCTGCCGATGGATCGGGAGATGAGGGGGGAGTAGGGAGAGGTGCCAGGTCTAGCTTATCGCTAGTTTCTTGCTCTGTTCTTGATCCAGATCGGCGTGCCCAAAAAACCGAAGGCCTTCCGGATCTGATTTTCCAGAAATCGCTGGTAGGAGAAATGTAGCTTTACGGCGCGGTTGGTGAAGAGCACAAACGTCGGCGGAGCGACCGAGGCCTGCGTCATGTAGAGAATTTTCACGCGCGAGCGCATGGGGACGGAGGCGCGCTCGAAATCCACGGTTTCGATGAAGCGATTCATGGCGGACGTTGGGATGCGTTTGCGGCGCTCGGTGGCGACCTGTTCGAGCAGCGGAAAGATTTTCTCCGTGCCCTTGCCCGTGCGGGCTGAAATGAAGACGATGGGCGCATAGTTCAGAAATTTGAGATCGTCGCGCAGGCGCTCTTCGTAAGCCGCGCGGTCGCCGGGGCGTTTGCTTTCGCGCATGCGCATGGCCTTCGACGGCCTGCCCGGCTTTTGCGCGCCGCCGGTGACGAGATCCCACTTATTGACCACAATGATCATCGAGCGTCCGCTCTCGTGGGCGTAGCCGGCGATGGCGGCGTCGAGTTGGCTGACCCCTTCGGTGGCGTCGATGACGAGCAATGCAATGTCGGAAGCTTCCAGATGTTTACGCGCCATCACAACGGAGAGTTTCTCCGCCATAAGGTGGGTCTTGCCTTTGCGGCGAATGCCGGCGGTATCGATGAAACGAAACCGGCGGCCATTGCGTTCGACAATTTCGTCGACCGCATCGCGGGTGGTGCCGGGGATAGGCGAGACGATGGCACGATCGGAGGCGGTAAGGCGATTCAGCAGCGTCGACTTGCCCACGTTGGGATGGCCGATGATGGCGACCTTGGTTTCATAGACGGGCTCGGGCTCGACTTCAGGGGTTGCAGCTGCGGGCTGAGACTCTTCCTCCGATTCCTCTGCGCCCCCTGTGGTTCGCTCCTCGGCAGGCGGGAAAACGTCGAGCACGGCATCCAGCAGATCATCGATACCACGCCCGTGTTCAGCGGAAATGGGGAACATCTCCCCGATCCCCAGGCGATGGAACTCGTCCACGATGGACGCTTGCTTTTCGGTGTCGGCCTTGTTGACGGCAAGGAAGAGCGGGCGTCCAGTCTTGCGCAGCAGGCGGACCAGTTCAAGATCGGGTCCGGCGAGCGCGGCGCGGCCGTCGACTACCATGACGATGGCGGCGGCTTGATCAAAGGCAACCCGGGCCTGGCGAAAAATTTCCGAAGGAATGAAATCTTTATCGTCGGGAAGAATTCCGCCGGTGTCGATGACGCGCATGCGGCGGCCGCGCCACTCCGCGTCGCCGTAGAGCCGGTCGCGGGTGATGCCGGGCTCGTCGCCCACGATGGCGCGGCGCGAGCCCACAATGCGGTTGAACAGCGTTGACTTGCCGACGTTGGGTCGGCCTACGATGGCGAGCGTGGGAAGGCCGGCGGCGGGGGTGGCGAAAGTACTCGTCGAGTTATACGTGGGCTGGGTCAAGTGAGTGGCAATCGGTGCTGACAGCCGGGAATGTTTATTATAGAGACTCCCGTGGCTTTCGGTTCCCAACCCGTGTCTGCTCCGACGCCCAGCCGCTCCGCCCCCGACGGCAGGGAGCCTTCTCTTTATCAGTTCTTTGGGCCGGGCGGTGTGTTAGCGGCCACGCATCCCGCGTATGAATTTCGGCGCGGGCAGTTGCAGATGGCGCAGGCCGTCGAGCAGGCGCTCGAAGAAAAGCGGCATTTGATTGTGGAAGCCGGCACGGGCACGGGAAAAACACTGGCGTACCTGATGCCGGCGATCCGCTCGGGTAAGCGCGTGATCATCTCCACCGGCACGAAGAATCTGCAGGAACAACTTTTCTACAAAGACATTCCATTTCTGGAACGGGTGCTGTTCGGCGCTCCCGGCGGCCAAGGAGAGACTTCGCGCCGGCTTTCCGTCTGCTACATGAAAGGCCGCACCAATTACCTGTGTCGCAAGAAACTCTACGACCTAACGGCAAAGCCCGTATTAAGCGGTTTGGAGGAGATTAGTAACTTTTCGGAAATTTCCAGCTGGGAGAAGATCACCCAGACTGGCGATCGCACCGAATTGGCCGGGATGGCTGAGAACAGTGCACTATGGAATAAGCTCGACGCGAGAGCCGACGCGTGTACGGGTCAAAAGTGCAGCGAATTTGGTAAATGCTTTATTACAGAGATGAGGCGGCAGGCTGCCGAAAGCGATATCGTAATCGTGAACCACCACCTTTTCTTTGCCGACCTGATGATCAAGAAAACTGCGGACAGTTCACACGATGCTGGCGTTTTGCCTGATGCCGGTTCCGTGATTTTCGACGAGGCCCACGAACTCGAAAATGTGGCGGGAAATTATTTTGGAGTGTCCGTGAGCAACGCACGCATGGATGAACTAGCGCATGATGTCGAACAGGCGCTACGGCACAATCAGATGTATTCCAGAGGGATTTCTGGGGCGATCAGGAGTTTGCGTGATAATACGGCCTTATTTTTCTCACTCCTGCCCATGGGAAAAGGTAGGTTCGCATTTGAGAATCGGCGCGAATTCCTCGAAGAAAACGGTGAGGAATACGCGGCATTGCTGAAGTCGCTACAGTGGATTGAATCCGAGCTGGAACAGTTACCGCAAAAGCCCGACGAGGTTTTTGCCTTCTCCCGACGCGCCAATGAATTGAAAGTCCAGTTGCAGGTCTTGATGGAAGAGAATGGACCGAACATTGTCTTTTGGATCGAGAGGCGGGGCACGCGCGGAAGCGGAGGGCAGGAACGCCATACCGTGTTTTTGCAAGCCACTCCGATCGATGTGGCATCCATCCTAGAGACGGTATTGTTCGATAAACTCGATTGTGTTGTATTGGCTTCAGCGACGTTGGCGGTTGGAGGGGGCTTCGACTATATCAGGCAGCGGCTCGGCCTTAAGTACGCACGAGAGTTAGTGCTACCCTCTCATTTCGATTACGAGAACCAGGCGCTGCTGTATACGCCTGCCGACCTCCCCGATCCTCGCACTCAGGAATTTACGGCCCTGGCGGCGGAACGCATCCGGCAGGTGCTGGAGATCACTCGCGGACGCGCCTTCGTGTTGTTCACCAGCATCACACAAATGAAAGAAATTCACAGTCGACTGTGTTCGCAGCTGCCCTTCCGTCTACTCCTCCAGGGAGACGCCCCGAGGAATGCCCTTTTAGCGGATTTCCGCATGACGCCGAACGCCGTGCTGTTTGCAACTTCGTCGTTCTGGCAGGGCGTGGACGTGCAGGGCGAGCAGTTGAGTTGCGTCATCATTGATCGCCTGCCATTCGCGGTGCCGAGCGATCCGGTCGTAGCTGCGCGGGTGAAAGCGATTGACGCCGATGGCGGAAACGCATTCTTTCAGTATCAAGTGCCGGCAGCGGTGATCACGCTGAAACAAGGCTTCGGACGCCTGATCCGCTCGCTGCACGATCGCGGCTTGCTGGTGCTGCTCGACAACCGCATTTTGAAGAAGCAGTACGGGCGCGTGTTTATGGAGAGCCTGCCCAATTACAAGAAGACCACGGAGATGCGGGTGGTCGAGGAGTTTTTCGGGATACAGCACTAAGCTGGCACTAGCCGAACGGCTGCGCTACCGTGCTTGCAACTGCCTCACACATACTCCCGCTCAGCCCGCCGAATCGCTCGATACCGTTCGAACACCTTCTTCTGGCTCTCCAGTCCCAGCGCGGATCGGATCGAGCTTCCCCGAAAAGTATGGAGCAGCATCTTCCAGCCCCGGGACAAAACGAATGCCGGATCATGCTTGAGTGCCACAGGGATGTGGTGAACCTTCATCCAGCGCTCGGCCTTCCAGCGCAGGAATTCCACTTCTTCGGCGGGCAAGTGTTCGGTGCGCACGACAGCGGTAGTCCCGTCGTATTCCTCGAGCCGCTCATTCATGATCAACCCTTGATCACGGAAGTCTTTCGTCATGGGCGTGCGCGGATACGGCGTTGGATGTTGAATGTAGGGCCAGTCCACGTAGCGGCGCGCGAATTCAAGGTTGGCTTCGATGGACTCGCGCGTGTCGCTGGGACTGCCCACAATCAATCCGCCGACCACATACATCTGGTTGAGGTGCAGGTAGCTGATGGCCTTCAGCGTGGCGTTGCCCGCGTTTTGTCCATTGACGCGTTCCGTGTTCTTGGCCGAGGCCTTCAGGAAGTCCAAGTCGTTTTCGAGGATATTCTCGATGCCAAGAAAAACGTAGCGGAATCCAGCGCGTCGCATCAACGGAGCGAGGGTTTCACCGTGATTCGCGATGGCCGAGGTCATCGCTTGTACGAAGTAGTCAATTTTGTGCAGCCCCGCGGCAATAATGGCCTCGCACAAAGCCTCGAACCGTCGCACGTTCAGCGTAATGTTGTCGTCGACCAGGAAAACGGTTCGAGCGCCGTGATCGCGGGCATCGCGAATGTCCGCCAGCACCCGGTCGAACGAATAAGTATGGAAGTTGCGCCCCCGCATTTCGATGATCGAGCAGAAACTGCAATCGAAGGTGCAGCCGCGCGAAGTCTCGATTACATCCACCTGCCGCCCCAGCAGCGTGTATCCCTTCAGCACGCGCGAATCGCGGTTCGGCGGGCGGATTTCTTTGTCTTCGAGCCGGTGCGGTGGCCGGGCCGGGTTGTGCACCCAGCTCTCGCCGTTTCGCCACGACAGGCCGCATATCCGCTCGACCCCGGAGCCCTGCTCGACTGCGCGCAACAATTCGCGGAAGGTGACTTCCCCCTCGCTGCGCACCAGGTAGTCGACGCCCATACCCTCATACGCTTCGGGGGCAAGGCTGGGATCATATCCACCCACCACGATCTTCACTCCCGGCCGCAGGGCGCGCACCAGTTCGATAATGCGGCCCGCGGTGCGGCGCTGAAACGTCATGATGGAGAGTCCGACGACCTCTGGGGCAAGCTCGCGAACCAGCCGGGTGACAGTTTCACGCACCTCGCGGTGAACCAGGATCAAATCAGCCACAGCCACGCGGTGATGCGGATCCACGTTTCCCGCCAGCGACGTCAGCGCACCATTGGGCATGCGGATCGCCACCGGTGGCATGTGTTCGAAAGAATCCGGCATCGACAGCAACAGGACGTTCATCAGCACCAGTCCTTACGGCCTCGCAGTAATCCCGCAGAGGCGGGTTGAACCCCAGTCGCGAGGTGAATGGTCAGATTGTAACGCAGCTTGCAGTCGAAATGCTGAACCGCCCGACGTTTGGGTAGTGGCGCTTTAGCTCCGTGCCCACTTTGGTTTCCCGCGAATGCAGCCCATCGCTGCCTCGGGACTTTGCCTGAGTGGAATCCGGCTATTTGTGCTCTTCCACCAACCCCGGGCTCGCCAGCACCCCCACGACAACCCCCGAAGCCTGTACCTTTGTGTGATACAGGCGTTCGGTGGCTTTTACGAAGTCCGAAGGCTTGGCATCGGGAATGTTTACGAAGGTTTGCGGGTTGCGGTCGGTGAGCGGGAACCATGAACTCTGAATCTGTACCATGATGCGGTGCCCGCGACGGAAGGTGTGGTTAACGTCCTGCATGGTGAAGTCGATCTGCTCGACCTTGCCGGGAGTGAAGGGCTCGGGCGTTTCGAAACTGTGGCGAAACTTTCCCCGGAAAGGCTCGCCCCGCACCAGTTGCTGATATCCACCCATGGTGAAAGCCGGCGGGGGCACGTCGGTTCGCGGCTTGTTCTTATCTTCGGGCCTGGGCTCGTCGAGCTTGCTGTCAGCATAGTCGGTGGGATACACGTCGATCAGTTTTAGATCCCAATCGGAATCCGTTCCGCTGGTCGAAACGAAGAGGCGCGGGGAGACCGGGCCGGCAATGGTCACGTCTTCCGGCAGTACCGGCGTTTCATAAACCAGAACATCGGTTCGGCTGTCGGCGAAGCGCTGATCTGAGACCATGTATTCCTGCGGCACGCTTAACGAAACATAGTTCACAAAAGGTACGGGCTTGGCCGGATCGCTGACGTATTCGTCGAAGGCGGGCGAGTCGGAGTCGGGCGGATCGAAGGAAAGTCCGCCACCGGCGCGGAAATACAAGGTCTTCGCCTCGGCATCCTTCGGAGGCCATGCGGAAAAGCGTCTCCAGACATTCGTGCCGGTCTCAAAGACGTACGCCTTAGGAAGTTTGGCGTCGCCGTTGCCTTTGAGGTATTGCTCGAAGAAGGGAAACAGAATGTTCTTGCGGTAATAGTCGCCGGTATTGAACGAAAACTCGGCCCGCCCAAGGTGATCGCCATCGAAACGGGCCCAACCCCCATGTACCCAAGGGCCGACGACGAGTGCATTAAAGATTCCGGAGTTGTTCTTCTCGATGGCGTGGAAGGTGCTGAACGGGCCTTGCAGGTCTTCGGCGTCGAACCATCCTCCGACAGTGAGCACGGCGCAATGGATGTTCTTCATGTGCGGTGCCAGATTTCGCGCCTTCCAATAATCGTCATAGGTGTCGTGGTGTATTTGATCCTCCCACAAGGCGCTCTTGTCGGCGAGATACTTGGTGAGATTGGCGATGGGGCCAGCGTTGAGGTAGAACTCGTAGCCATCTTTGGTGCCGTAATCGAAGGGCACAGCAGTCTTCGGCGGCAACTGCGGGTTTTCCTGGGGCTTGAAGGAGCTATAGAAGCCGAAATTCGCGTTCAGCATGAACGCACCGCCGTGGTAGGCATCGTCGCCCATAAAAAGATTGGTCATCGGAGCCTGTGGCGATGCTGCCTTGAGCGCCGGATGCGAGTCGATGATGCTGGCCGAGGTAAAAAATCCGGGATAAGAAATGCCCCAGATCCCTGCCTTACCATTGTTGTTCGATACGTTCTTGAGCAGCCAGTCGATGGTGTCGTAGAGATCGCTGCTGTCGTCCACATCATGGTTGGATTTCTTATCGTCGATGTGCGGGCGCATCTCGACAAACGTACCCTCCGACATGTACCGGCCGCGCACGTCCTGGAAGACGAAGATGTATCCCGCCTTGTCAAAGTCGGGCGATGGTCCGAGCGGCATGCGGTACAGATCCACGCCATACGGACCCACGCTGTAGGGAGTTCGATTAATCAGAAATGGATAGGCGCGGGAACTATCCTTGGGCACGTATACCGCGGTAAAAAGATGCAGGCCGTCGCGCATGGGGATTCTGTACTCGTACTTCGTATAGTGTTCCTTGACGTCGTACTCCACCGCCTCGGGCTTACTCTGCGCGGCAAACTGGGTGGTTAACGCCAGCGTGACGAGAACGAGAAACGACAGATGGCGGTGCGGCATTATGTGCTCCTTGGTCAACGAAAAGAAGTGAACAGGCAAGCTTCCCTTAGAAACGGAGGGCCGTCAAGGGCGCATTCCATCTCTGCCGCGTTACAATAGATGTTTCGTGATGAAACGCGGTCCCGGCCTGTATTCATGCGGAGCCGCTGAGGGATGCATGTTCGAAGTAACAGTTGACGATACGTTTGCCGCAGGGCATTACCTACGCAACTATAAGGGGAAGTGCGAGAACCCGCACGGGCACAACTACAAGATCCGGGTGACGCTGGCGGGGGCCGAACTGGACAAGGCTGGCCTCCTGCTCGATTTCAAGGATCTGCGCGAGGTGATGAAGCACGTCATTGAGCGGCTCGATCATCAAATGATCAACGACATTGAGCCCTTTACGAAGATCAATCCCTCGGCGGAAAATCTCGCCAAGTATTTTTTCGACGAGTCGAACACCCGGCTGAAGAGCGTGACCAACGGCCGCGTGCGGGTGAAAAACGTCATGGTCTACGAGACTGACACGACGACGGCCACCTACAGCGAATAACAGTTGCCAGCCGCCAGTACTACGATGCTGGGAAGGGATCAGGAGGGGACGATCCTACAACGGCTGCCCGAATGCAGTCCTGTGCCGAGGTCGGTCGAATCCTAAACCGCCTACGGGCGTCAGTCTCGCGGCAATCGGGGTCGTAGTACTGGCGACTGAGAGCCCGTTCCATGCAGATAACAGAAATCTACAGATCGCTGCAGGGTGAGTCGACACATGCTGGGCTCCCGTGTGTCTTTGTTCGGCTCACCGGATGTAATCTGCGCTGCGACTGGTGCGACAGTGAGTATACGTTTCAGGGCGGACGCAAGATGACATCGGAAGAAGTCTGGGACGAGGTGTTGCGGCTGAGTCCGAGCGGCGGATTAGTGGAGATCACGGGTGGGGAGCCCATGCTCCAGGAGCGGGAGCTGGTGCCGCTGATGGGGCAGTGGCTCGAAGCCGGCTATCGGGTGCTGCTCGAGACCAGCGGAGAGCGGCCACTGGAGCGCGTTCCGGCAGACGTCATCAAGATTGTGGACGTGAAGTGTCCGAATTCAGGCGAGGCCTACACGTTTCACACCCAGAATCTGGAAACCCTGACGGCGCACGATGAAGTCAAGTTCGTGCTGAGCGGGAGAGCGGATTATGAATTTGCCCGGGACTTCACCGACCAGCATCGTCTGGCCGAGCGCGTGAATGCCGTTCTGTTCTCGCCGGCTTTTCGCAAGGACGCCACCGGAGCCCGGGACAGCTCGCACTGCTTGCTCGATCCGCAAGAATTGGCGGAGTGGATGCTTGCCGATCGCGTTCCGGCACGCCTGGGTTTGCAATTGCACAAGTTCATCTGGGACCCGGCCGTAAAAGGGGTTTAGACGAGGGTTGCCATGGGAATCCCATACAGCGCAGAGAAGGACGACCTTTACTATCCCGCAAAGCATGCGGTTTTCTTCCCCAATGGCCGGCCGCAATCCGATGCGGCGCTTTGTATAGAGTTGGCGCGACTGGCGTACTGCCAACTCGAAACCAGCTTCGCCTCTGACCAGGACAGGATTCGGAAGGTTCTGGGACGCATTCGGTTTACCGATTGCAGGTTTTTCGAGACCGCAACCGAGCCCGACGGGGGAGGCTCCCACGCTTTCCTCGCGCTCGACGGGAAAAACAAGCTGGCCGTTCTGTCGTTTCGAGGCACGGATAAGGACGACGCCAGCGATCTGAGTGACGACTTCAATGCGTTGCCCCAGCCCTGGCCAGCCGGGGGCAACGTGCACTCCGGTTTCGCCAGGGCTCTTCTGGATGTTTGGCAAGGAGTGGATGCTGCTCTCCACCAAATCAGCGACTACAAGCTCCTGTTCACCGGGCACAGTCTGGGCGCGGCCATGGCCACGCTCGCGGCAAGTCTCGAAAGGCCGAAGGCTCTCTACACCATCGGTTCTCCGCGGGTGGGAGACCAGGCCTTCGTCGACAAGTTGCAGGGGCTGGACAACCATCGCTATGTCGATTGCTGCGATCTCGTGACCCGAGTGCCTCCCGAAGTGTTCGGCTACGCGCACATTCCCGGCAAGATTCATTACATTGATTTCGACCGCGCCGTTCAGGAACTCGACCCCAACGATCCATACATTGGCCGCGACCGCGCCAAGGCCGAGGAGGACTACTTAAAGAATTACGCTTGGAGGATCGGAGACGTGGTCTTGCGTCCCTTGGCCGATCACGCTCCGGTCAACTATGTCTGGCCGGTAACGGCGGCTACCCCATAGGTCGGCGATCCTCTCCACCGAAGGTTTTTGACTCCATGAACGAAGGGAAAAAAAAGCGCGTGGTCGTCCTGCTCAGCGGAGGAATGGATTCGTGCGTGTGCGCGGCGCTAGCGGCCCGCGACTATGCTGCCGCGGCATTGCACGTGAGTTACGGACAGCGCACGGAAGACCGGGAGCGGCAATCCTTCGTGGCAATTTGCCAGCGCCTGAACATTCAGGACAAACTCCTGGTGCGTAACGATGCCCTGCGCGCCATTGGAGGTTCGGCCCTCACGGACGAAAACATTCCAGTGCCCGCGGGGGACGCAGTGGGTCACGCCATTGGCCACGACATTCCGGTAACGTATGTGCCCTTTCGCAATGCCCATTTCCTGGCCGTCGCGGTGAGTTGGGCCGAAGTGTTGGGAGCGGAGAAAGTCTATATTGGTGCCGTGGAACAGGACAGTTCTGGCTATCCCGATTGCCGGCCGGCGTATTATGAAGCCTTCAACCAGGTGGTTAAGATGGGGACGAAAGCAGGAACCATCGAAATCGCCACCCCGCTCGTCCGCCTGCGCAAGGCTGAAATTGTGCGCCTGGGCCTTGAATTAGCCGCGCCATTCGATTTAACTTGGTCATGCTACAGTCGCCAGGATAAGGCGTGCGGCGTCTGTGATAGCTGCGTGTTGCGGCTGCGGGCCTTTGCCGCCGCCGGGGCCAGAGATCCGATTCCGTATGCGGAGAAAGAAAGTGTTGAATCGTGATTGTTGACTGAAAACCTGCGCCGGTTTTTAAAACGACAATCAGAAATCAATCCGTCAACCATGTTTTGCGCCGGGAGGCCACGATGAAAAAGCATTTGGCAGTGTTCGTGTTCGTGTTCTTAATGCTGGGATTGTGTGCCCCTCCGGTTTTCGCCCAGGCTTCGGGAACCGTCAAGGGCGTTTGCAAGGACTCGGACGGCAAACCCATCGTTGATGCAGTGGTCTTGTACGCCAACCAGGATACTGGTCAGAAATACCCTATCAAAACCGACAAGAAAGGCGAGTATTTCTCACTCGGCGTTGCCGCCGGCACCTATAACGTTACGCTCTACAAGAACGCTGACGACGCCAAAGCCAACAAAGAACTCGACCACGTCAACAAATTTCCGGTCAAGCTGGACGAGAACACGCTCGATTTCGACGAGAAGAAAGTCGCGGAGGACAGGGCGAAGGGCCAGGGCCTGACTCCGGAACAAATCAAGCAGCAGCAGGAGTCGCAAGAGAAAGTGAAGAAGGAAAACACCACGATTAAGGCCCTGAACGAAAAGATCGTTGCGGCGAACACCGCCATGAAGGCGGGAGATTTCGATACCGCGATCAGCACCATGAGCGAAGCCTCGCAGATCGATCCGACGCGCGATGTCATCTGGGCACTGCTCGCCGATGCCAATCGCGGTTCGGCGTTAAAGCAGACCGATCCCGCGGAGAAGGCCAAGCGCCTGCAGGAGTCAGTCAGCGACTATCAGAAGGCGATCGATCTCAAGCAGAAGGCCCTGGATGCCGCATCCACGAAGGATCCCAACGAGGTCAAGCGTCTGGCGGGGTATTACAACAACCTGGGAGAGGCTTTCGGGAAGGCCGGCAAGGTCGATGACGCCCTGAAAGCATACAACCAGGCGGCACGGGTGAATCCAGAGAATGCTGCAGGGTATTACTACAATGCGGGCGCGGTGTTGACCAACGTGGGCAAGGTCGATGACGCCATCGCGGCCTTCGACAAATGCATCGCCGCCGATCCCAATCGGGCAGACGCCTATTACCAGAAAGGCGTCAACATGATCGGCAAAGCCACCCTGCAGGGCGACAAGATGGTCGCGCCTCCAGGCACGGCTGAGGCGTTCCAGAAATATCTTGAGCTCCAGCCCACCGGCCAGTATGCCGACGTGGCCAAGCAGATGCTAGCCAGCATAGGGGCTCCCGTGCAAACCGGCTTCGGCGCCAAAAAGAAGCCCGCTAAGAACTAACCCCGATTCCCACTGGCATGGATTGACGGAAAGGCGGCCGGGGGCCGCCTTTCTGTCTCTCTGGGCCGTCCCGCTTCCAGGTTACGAAGGACTATGTCCTAACTGTCCCTGCATCTCGCTCGGGCAGCGCGGTAAAGTGTAGTTAATAGGCTAACTCCGGTTGCCCCGACCCCCCCTTCTGTGGTGCAGGGAATTCCCTAAGAATAAGAACAGATTCGCACAGAGGTGGAATGGCAGCACCTGGCAACGCCGCAATTTCAATTTCTTTGGAAGGCTATTCCGGCAGTGGCAAAGTGGCTACGCCCGCTTTGCTGGGCGCGATGCTCGCTGCCGCCGACAGAATCAGCGATCTCGTTTTTTCTCCCGGACGCCCTCCTCAGGTGCAGGTCCAGGGCCACCTCATTCCAGTCCAGGTCAAGGGATTGGTCACTCTTACTACCGATGACACGCGCCACATGGCCGCCGATCTGATTGGCGACAATAAGCAGGCGGTTGCAAGCCTGCGCGAACACGGCTCCTGTGACATATCGTACGGATTGGCCGGCGTCGCCCGCTTTCGCGTAAATATCTTCATCCAGCGTGGCAGTTGCGCGGTCGTGATGCGCGTAATTCCCACCGCCATCCCCGATTTTGCTTCCCTGCGTTTGCCTTCGCACCTCGCCGATGTAGCCAGCCTGCGCGATGGAATCGTGCTGGTGACCGGGCCGGGCGGGTCGGGCAAGTCCTCCACGCTGGCCGTGCTGCTCGACTGCATCAATCGTGAGAAGAATTATCACATCATCACCATTGAAGATCCCATCGAGTTCCTGCACAACCACAAGTGCTCCACCATTCATCAGCGCGAGTTGCATAGCGACACTCCCAGCTTCGCTCACGCCCTGCGCTCTGCGTTGCGGCAGGCGCCCAAGGTCATTCTGGTCGGCGAGATGCGCGACCGCCAAACCATCGAGAGCGTCCTAGAAGCAGCCGAAACCGGCCACCTCGTACTTTCCAGCCTGAACACCATGGACGCACCCAAGACCGTCGAGCGCATTGTCAGTTCCTTCTCGCCCGGCGAACAGCAAAGTGTGCGCGAGCGCTTCGCCAAATCATTCCGCTACATCATCGGCCAGCGCCTCTTGCCCAAGAACGATCGCAGCGGCCGCGTCCCAGTCACCGAAATTCTGAAAGCCAATGCCCGCACCCGCGAGTGCATCGAAAAAGGCGAGCGCGACGGCAAGACCTTGCTCGACGCCATGAAGGCCGGCGCATCCGAAGGCATGCAACACTTGGATAGCGAAATCGCCCAACTCGTCCGCGAGCGCGTAATCGACCTAGAAACCGGGCTCTTCTATGCCAGCAACCCTACGGTGTTGGGCCAGGAACTGGCCCGGTAGCAGCATGCATCCGGCGCCCCGAGTCAGAAATCCAAGGACAGTCTGTCATCCCGAGCGGAGCTGGAGCGCCAGCGGCGGCGTAGTGAAGGGACCTGCTTTTCTCAAACGGTGCGGGAAATCGAGGCTCGGGAAAGAGCACGGCTTCAGGTGTGCCGCAAGCCTCATCACGTGGAAGAGCGGCGCTCCGCTATTATCTCTAGGATGGCAGAGCCGCCTACCCAATCCCTCGTCCTGAGCTTTGAAGACGCCCGCCGCGTGGTCGAGGAGCAGGCGTCGCACGTGGCCCCGCGCGGCGACGAAACGCTGGCTTTGCTCCAAGCGGCCGGACGCGTGCTGGCGGAGCCGATCACCGCCGACCGCGACATCCCTCCCTTTCCGCGCTCCACGCGCGATGGCTACGCAGTGTGCGCCGCCGACCTCGAAACGCTTCCAGCCAAGGTCAAGGTAATCGGAGAAATCAAAGCAGGCTCGCTACAACTGCCACCCGCGCTGAATCGCGGCCAAGGATATTCGATCATGACCGGCGCGCCAGTCCCGCAAGGCGCAGACGCCGTGGTAATGGTGGAATACACTTCGCCGCAAGCAGACTCCGTCGAAATAACCAAGAGTGCCGCGCCCGGCGAAAACATTGTCACGCAGGGAGCCGAAGCCAAACACGGCAGCCTCCTGCTCGACCGAGGCACGCGGCTCAACGAAACCGCCATAGCACTCGCTGCCTCGGTCGGCAGATCGCGGCTGCGGGTTTTCGTTCGTCCGCGCGTTACCGTTCTCACCACCGGCGACGAGATTGTCGACGTCGATCGCGAACTTGGCCCCACGCAGATCCGCAACTCCAACACCTATTCGCTGGCGGTGCAGATCAAGAAAGCCGGGGGCGATCCCGTGCTCCTGCCCATCGCTCCCGACGAACCGCACCGTCTGCGGCAACTGATCGAAGAAGGCCTGCAATCAGACCTGCTGATCATGACCGGGGGAGTCTCCATGGGACGCTACGACTTGGTCGAGCAAGTCCTATCCGACCTGAAAGCCGAATTCTTCTTCACGGGAGCAAAAATCCAACCGGGAAGGCCGGTAGTATTCGGCCAAGTAGGCTCGTATGGCGTGGGCACTCCTGCCGGCGAAGGGACTTCAGCCCCGCTCTCGCACCAAGACCAGCACAGATATTTCTTCGGTCTCCCCGGCAACCCGATCTCCACCATGGTCACCTTCGAAATCTTCGCGAGGCGGATGATCGAAGCACTTGGAGGAATGTCCCCGCGCCCGCTCACCTTCCTCCATGCCCGTCTGAAATCCGATATCCGCATCAAGACCGGACTGACCAGATTCCTCCCCGCGATCCTTTCCGGCAACTATGAAGACTCACACGCGGACCTTGTGCCCTGGCAGGGATCAGGCGACATCGCCGCCCGAGCCCTCTCGAATTGCTACATCGTAGTCCCGCCCGATCGCGAACACATCCTCGCAGGCGAGTGGATCGCCGTAATGCTCGAGTGAGCTGCACCTTCTTGCCTGAAGTAGCGAGGTCCGTCTCAGATTGTCTACAAACTCAGATTGCCGACAACCTCCGATTCTGGCTGGCGCAGCCCTTCACGGCTGCGATAGAGGGAGCAAAACCAACACGGCTTCTAGCCGTCGAGGTGGTCTCTCCCTTACTGCTTCCCATGTAAGATAGAAGTTCCGCATGACGAAAAGGCTCTCCCACTACGACGCAGCCGGCCACGCCCGTATGGTCGATGTCTCCGGCAAAGCCCCCACCAGGCGCGAGGCCGAGGCCAGCGCCTTCGTGCAGATGAAGCCGGCCGTGCTGAGAGCGCTGCCCAACAATCCCAAGGGTGATCCGCTCGAAGTAGCGCGCATCGCCGGAATCATGGCCGCCAAGCGCACCTCCGAGTTGATCCCTATGTGCCACGCCCTGCCTCTCTCCCACGTTGATGTCGAGATGCGCCTATGCGAGAATGGCGTCGCCATCACCACCAAAGTCGCAACCACCGCCGCAACCGGAGTAGAGATGGAAGCCCTGGTAGCCGCCAGTATTTCAGCGCTGGTTCTGTATGACATGCTCAAGGGGGTGGATAAAGGAGTTAAGATTCGGGAGATAGTGTTGGAGCGGAAGAGTGGGGGCAAGAGCGGGGAGTACCGCCGCACGAAGTGAATCCATGGCGAACGACGTCAAACTTCTTTTGGTGGATGACAACCCGATGGTGCTGGGGATGCTGGAGCATGCGCTGGTTTCCTTCGCGCACGTGGTGGCTGCGGGCGATGCTGCCGACGCCTTGCTCAAGGCTGTCGACGATCCTCCGGACCTTGTCATCTGCGACTACCGCATGCCGGGGATGGATGGGCGGCAGTTGGTCGAGAAGCTTAAGAGCCGGCCGGCTACGGCAAATTTCTCCGCGATCTTGATGGCGAGCCGGACCGACATCGATGAGCGACTATCTCCTCAGGATGCGGCCGACGACTACATTGCCAAACCTTTCTTCCTGAAAGAAGCTACGCGGCGCATCAAGCGTACCGTGGACCGTATCGCTCTCGAAAAGATGGCTAAGACCGCGCCTTCCGATGGCGTGGTGCGCGGGAACCTCTCGCAGATGAATGTGATAGACCTGATGCAGTCGCTTGAAATGGGACGCAAGAGCTGCCAGCTCAAGCTGAACAACGAGGGCGAGAAGTGCGAAGTGTTTTTTGTGGAAGGTCAGGTCAAGCACGCGACTTACGGAGCTTTGTCGGGAGATGAAGCCGTCTTCAAGGTTTTGCGTTGGACCGGCGGCAACTTCGAACTCAACTTCGAGGGTAAGACCGATCAGGAAACCACGAAGCTCAACACTCAGGGTCTGCTGATGGAGGGCCTGCGGCTGCTCGACGAATCGCAGCGCGATGGCGGAGCGGAGGCCGGAGCGGAAGCCGTAGGAGAGAGCGTTGAGAGCGCTGCCATCGCCAGTGCGAGCGGCGGGGCCGGCGCTGGTGGGACCAGCACGAGTGCGGGTAGCAGCGCTGCCGGTGGGCGGACGGAAGAGGAAGAAGATGTCCTCCTCGATAGCTGAGGAAACAGCGCCGGTGGTTTTCACGGCCGCAGTGGTCACAGTCAGCGATTCCTGCGCCCGCGGGGAGCGCGCGGATCTTTCCGGGCCTGCGGTTGCCGAAGTCCTGAAGAAATCTGGTTTTCGCGTTGTCGCTCTGCAGATTGTGCAAGACGATTCCATGCAGATTCAAAATGCCCTCGTCCATCTGGCGCTGGAGGCGCGTTTCATCGTAACCGCGGGTGGGACGGGGATTGCTCCGCGCGATGTCACTCCGGAAGCGACCGAGGCTATTTGCGATCGCCTTATTGATGGCGTGGGTGAGCGCATGCGGCTTGAGGGTGCGAAGAAAACTTCATTCGCCGCTTTGAGCCGGGGAGTGTGCGGCGTGCGGGAGAAATCTCTGATTTTGAATCTGCCGGGCAGTCCGAGCGGTGCGGTGGAATCTTTGGAAGCTGTGCTGGATCTGATTCCTCATGCGCTAGATTTGTTGGATGGGAAGACGGAACATTTTTAGTCGGTGCCGGGCCCAGGATCTCAGCCGGGCCAATCGATGAGGCGGGAGGGTAGGCCACGGGAGGAGAAGCTCCGGTCGGATCACAAAATTTAACAAAACGGCCGGGTTCTTCGTTCTAGCGTTCTAGCAAAAAACTCACTTGCTCCCGGAGGACAATCAGCGACTCGCGAGGCCGCCGGTGGTTTCGCCGCCGTCAAGGGTGTAGACGTGGCCGGTAGCGTAGGCTGCTTCGTCGGAGGCTAGAAATGCGAACAGGGCCGCGATCTCTTCGGGTCTCGCATGGCGGCGCAGGGGGATCTTCTGGTTTACTTCTTCCAGCATGGCGTCGGTGTATTCGGCGCGCTGCATAGGGGTAAGCACGTATCCTGGAGCTATAGCGCAGACTCGGACTTTGGGGGCTAGTTCGAGCGCCATGGTCTTGGTTAGTTCGATCACTCCCGCTTTGCTGGCGTTGTAATCGGCGTAGTAGGGCTGTCCAACTGTGCCGTTGGTGGAGGCGGTTTGCAGAATCACCCCGGTGCCACGCTGCCACATATGGCGCGCGGCGGTTTGGGCCACATAGAAGACGCCGGTTAGGTTGACGGCGATGACCCTGTCCCATTCTTCGGGGGTGATTTCGAGGAAATTGTGGCGCATGCTGATGCCGGCGTTGTTGATTAGGACATCGACTGCGCCCATGGTGTGGACGGCCTGGGCGAAGGCGGCTGCGACCTGCATTCGGTCAGCGACGTCGGCGATGATGGTCTCGGAGATCGCCGGGAGTTGGTGACGAATGGATTCGCAGGCCTTGGCGTCGCGGTCGAGGATCGAGACTTGCGCGCCTTCTTCAAGGAAGCGAGCGGTTGTGGCTGCGCCGATTCCGCTGGCGCCTCCGGTGATCAGGACTCGCTTGGATTTCAGGCCTTTCATCGGTTCTCGGCTTCCGGTCTTAGGTTCGAGGTCTCGGGTCTTAAGGTCTTGCTGGTTTACTTCGCAAGCCCATTCTAGAAGCGAACTGATTTGGTCCGTTCAGGATAACAGGCGCTAGCGGCGGGGGGCAGTGGCGGCGCCGGCAAACCGCAGGTTCCTCGACTCCGCCGTCGCTTTTGATCCCTCTCCGTTCGGAATGACAAGGTCGTGAGAGAGGCTAGCATTTCGGTGCGGCTGGAAGCCGCGCCCTCCCCGTTCGTTCTCCACGCGGGAGCGTGGTGGCACAAACCAGACAGCGGATTCCTCGCCGATTCGCTTCTCGGAATGACAACTCTCTCAGATGGGTTTGCCGCGGAAGAAATAGATCAGCTCGATGATTAGGATGATTACGACCATGAGTTCAAGCACGAAGGCGCGGCTTTGGTTGAATTCGTCAACCATGAAGCGGTAGAGCTCTTCGGAAGTTTGCAGTTTTTGCTGGACCAGGTCTTTGTAGTCGGGGACGCCCACTTTTAAGGCGGCTAGCTTGTAGAGACGGGCGGAGAACATATCGCTTAAGAACTTGATGGCGTTGTCGACGCGCTCGGTGAGTTCGCTTACGTCGAGCAGGACGGTGTGCAGTTTCGAGGCGGCACGGGCGGTGCGCCAGCGCGACCAGAGGCCGCGGCCTCCCCGGTCGAGGAAGGCGTAGACCTGTTCCAGCTGTTTGGTGAGCAGCTCGTCGTAGTGGCGGAACTCGAGCAACTGCGAGTTGGCGTACTGCAGGAGTTGAATGGCGGTCTCGGCGCCGACGGGACTGTCGTAGATGAAAGCGGCGTTCCATCCGATTACGGCGAGGTCGTTCGGATAGTAGGAGATGCGCGATTGCAGGATTTCCTGGCGCTCGCCATCGGAAAGCCGCTGAGTTTCGCCGCGCACGACCTGGGCGATCCAGGCTCCTTGAGAAGCGAGCAGATCGGTGGCGGAGGGTGAGCCGGCAATCTCGCGCAGGTGGAAGATGAAATAGTCCTCCTGCAGCCAGTCGGCCAGCTGGACGTTATACGGTTTGACCAGGGCGGGAGCGGCGCGCTCCAGTTTCTGCTTGACGATGCGGGTGGCCAGGCTCTCGAAGTTGGTGTCCCAAACCCAGCGGCTGGATAGTTGGACGAGTTTGTCCCAATCGCCGGAGAACGGCAGCTCGAAGATCACGCTGACTACGCCGTAGTCGAAGTACTTGATGTCGCCCTGCAGTCGCTCGCCGCTTTCAAGAACGATGGGTTCGAGGACCTCCTCCACCGGAGGACGCTGGAAGCGGACGTAGCCGGGAGCGACGTGTTTGAAGCTGGCATCGGCGGTGCGGGCGCCGAGAATCTGGCGCAGTTGGTCGAGGCGAATCTCTTCGCAAACGTCGAACTGGATCAGGACCAGGACCGAACCGCAGAGGGGAGCGTCAGAGGGCTTGGCAGCTACCAGGGCGGGCAGCACCTCGGCGGGGACTTTGCCTACGGGGGGGGCGGTAATGGTGGTTTCGTGATCCATGACGGAGAATTCGCAGTGAATGTGAGAGACAGCAGGTCCTCGACTCCACTTCCCCCTCCTCGCAGGAAGGGAAGTTCCGGTTGAGACGAGACGCGGCGCAAACCGAAACCGCTCTATTGTCCCAGATGCAAAGCCATCTGACGAGGGGTGGGGGTTAGCATTCAGCTATAAAATGACGTTAACTGCTGTAGAATCAGCGGTTTTTGGACAATTTCCATAATAGCGCTCCGCCCGCTGCCAAGGCCGCCAACCCCAGGCCGGCGCGCTTCATGGACTGTAAGACTTCGGCCTCGCGCTGGCGGGTGCGAGCGGATTCGGGATAGGGGAGCAACTGGGGTGCGCCTTCGCCGTGGAGCGCCATCTGGAGGACTTCGGCTAGGTGCAGGGCGCGGCGTGGCGTGCATTGGGCGATCTGTTCGCGGCAACTGAAGCCGTCGGCAATGATCAGCCAGTCGGGTGGAGCCTGGCGCACGGCAGGCAGGAGTTCGAGCTCACCGATGACGATAGAGATGTCGTACTTGTCCTCTTCAAAACCGAAGGAGCCGGCCATGCCGCAGCAGCCCGGAGCCGGGCTCTCGAAATCGACGCCAAGGCGGCGCAGGACGGCCTCTTCGGCGGTCATCTTCATGAGGGATTTGTGGTGGCAGTGGCCGTGGAGGAGCGCTTTGCGATCGAGCCGCTGCAGAGGAAACTTCTGGGCGCTGGTTTCGAGGAACTCGCTAAGCAGGAATGTCTGGCGCGACAGGGCCTGCGCCCGTTCGTCGTGGGGAAAGAGGTTGACGAGTTCATCGCGGAAAACGGCGACGCAACTGGGCTCGAGGCCGACGATGGGAATGCCGGCTTCGATGGCGGGCGAGAGTTCGTCGAGGATCTGGACGAGGAGCGTCCGGGCGCGGTCGAGCATCCCGTGGTCGTAGAGCGGGCGTCCGCAGCAGAGGTTGGCTTTGGGCACGACGACTTGGAAGCCTGCGGCTTCGAGAACGTCGACGGCGGCTTTGGCGATGCCGGGCTGGAAATAATTGGTGAAAGTGTCGGGCCAGAGGAGGACCGGCGAGGCGTCCTCAGGGGCCGAAGCCCTCGGGTTTTCGGCGCTATAGGGTACGGCTGAAGCCGTGCCCTTCCCAATCTTGTTGGCGGGACGGCTCGTCATGCGAGCAAAGCTTCTGCGTTGAAACCAAGTCTTGAAGGTCTGTGGGGCGAAGGCCGGGATGGCCCGCTGCTTGGGGATTCCCGCGACGAGCTTGGAGAGGTCGCGCAGGAATGGGAGTTGCGTTGTTAGATTGACCAGGCCGGGCACATGCGATGCGACCCGCGCCCATAGGTCGATGTGGCCGAAAGCGTGGGCGCTGCGTGGACGCGCGCGGCCTTCGTAATAATGAGAAAGGAATTCGGATTTATACGTGGCCACATCGACGCCGACCGGGCAATCGCTTTTGCATCCTTTGCAGGCTAGGCAGAGGTCGAGCGACCGTTTCACTTCTTCGCTGCGCCAGCCGTCGCGGATCACTTCACCTTGGGTCATCTCCCAGAGGAGGTGAGCGCGGCCGCGCGTGGAGTCTTCTTCCTCATGCGTGGCACGGTAGCTGGGGCACATCAGGCCACCCTCTTCGCGGCGGCACTTGCCCACGCCCACGCAGCGCAGAGTTGCCTGGGCGAGGCTGCCATGGTCGGAGACGAATTGGAAGTTGGTTTTTGGTTCCCACGGAGAGTAGGTCGCTCCGAGGCGGAGGTTTTCGTCGAGCTTGTAGGGCTCGATCAGCTTGCCTGGATTCATCTTCCATTCCGGATCCCAGGCAGACTTGAACTCGCGGAAGGCCTGCATGAGTTCAGGGCCAAACATTTTCGGAAGCAATTCGCCGCGGCCTTGACCGTCACCGTGTTCGCCGGAGAGGGAGCCACCGTAGCTGACCACGAGATCGGCAGCCTCTTCCATAAACTTGCGGAACTTGGCGATGCCCTCTTTCGATTGCAGGTCGAAACTGATGCGGTTGTGGACGCAACCGTGGCCGAAGTGGCCGTAGAACGAGCCTTTGTAGCCGAAAGCCGCCATCAGCTGGCGCAGATCGCGGAGGTAGCCACCGAGTTTTTCGGGCGCGACGGCGGCGTCTTCCCAGCCTTCCCAATAGGGCGGTTCGCCGGGCACATGGGCGGTGACGCCGAGGCTTGACTCGCGTACTTCCCAGACGCGCTTGGCTTCCTGGGGGTCGGTGTGGAGACGCATCGCGGGCGGGTCTGCACTGCGGCCAAGCGCCTCCATCAGGCCGCGGGCCTGAGATTCGGCTTCCCGCCTGGTGGAAGCGCCGAACTCCACCATCAGCCATCCGGCGCCTTCGGGCAGGAGTGCGAGGCCTCCGGAGTTGATGCCTTTCTTTCGGGTGTAGCCGACCAGCAGATCGTCGAAGCCTTCGAGGCCGATGGGCTTGTGCTCCATGATTTCGGGCACGTGGTCGGCGCACTGATAAATGTCGGGATAGGCGACGATCAGCAGCACGCGTTCGGGCGGGCTTTCGACCAGCCGGCACGTGGCTTCGAGAATCGTGACACAGGTACCTTCGGAGCCGACGAGCGCGCGGGCAACGTGGAATCCGTTCTCGGGCAAGAGGAAGTTCAAGTTGTAACCGGAGACGCGGCGCGGAATGTTGGGAAAGCGCTGGCGGACAAGATCGGCGTAGGCGGAGGCGATAGCCTGCAGTTTGGTGTAGATTTCGCCGCGGCGGCCGCCGGCCGCACAGATGCGTTCGAGTTCCGCGCTCGACGTGGCGCCGACCTTCATGTGGGCGCCGTCATAGGTGAGGATTTCGAGCGCTTCGATGTTGTCGTCGGTTTTGCCAGCCATGACGGAATGGACGCCGCAGGAGTTGTTGCCGATCATGCCGCCGAGGGTGCAGCGATCATGAGTGGCGGGATCGGGCGCGAAGGTGAGATGGTGCTTTTCGGCGGCCACGCGCAGATGGTCGAGCACGACTCCGGGTTGAACGCGGGCGATACGGTGGGTGGGGTCGATTTCGAGAATCCTCGCCATGTACTTGGAAAAATCGAGGACGACAGCGACGTTCGAGCACTGGCCGGCTAGAGACGTACCAGCGCCGCGGCAGAGAAGCGGAGCGCCGAACTCGCGGCAGAGCGCGACCGTTGCCAGAACATCTTCGGCATCGCGGGGAAGCACGACTCCGATCGGGACCTGGCGGTAGTTGGAACCGTCGGTCGAGTAAAGAGCGCGAGTGCCACGGTCGAAACGGACTTCGCCGCGAATCTCCCGGCGCAGGGCTTCGGTGAGTCCGGCGGCATCTACCTGCGCGGATTTCGAGGCTTGGGCGAGTTCGGCGAATGGGTTCTGCATGCTGCCGGCCCTCTCAATTCGAGGACGGATTTGCCCCGCCAGCCTTACTCACGTTGGTGATCGCGATGCGAGTCTTACCGTTTTGAATCTTGGCACTAATGGTAATCATGTTCTTCTGATCGTTGGAGACAATGGTGCACTGATTCGCCTGAGTGGTCATCACCATCGCGTTGGGGAACTTGGGCTTGTAGAAGCTGCAGACTTGGTCTACGGAGTCGGAGGTTTCAAAGGTTAACGCTGCGGTATGAACGTTTCCGAAAGTCACGGAACTAGAGCCTTCTTTCATGACTTCAGCTCCGGGATAGGCATCCACTCCCAGATTGCGGGCAGCCTCTTGCGGATTTTTTGTGGTCTCGACGGTGCCGAACGGGGTTTCCACTTTCACATTGTCACCCTCCTGGTGAATCCGGGTGCGATGAGCAACTCGCCAGGCGAAGAATGTGATCGAAGCGAGACCGAGAATTGCCACGAGAGCGATCACGCCCACTACGATCAGAATGGCCTTAAGGGCTCCGCCGCCCGAAGTTGGTGCGGGAGAGGAACCCGCTGGAGCAGCCGCGGCAATGGGCGGGGGAGAGCCCGCGGCAGCCGTCGGGACGGGCGACGACGCGAGTATCGCCGCGCCGCACTTGCTGCAGAACCTGATTCCGGGAGCGATGCTCGCGCCACAAGAATTGCAGAACGCCATAAGTCACCTCATTGGAATACGGTGTAGAGGGGTCCGCGAGAGTATATCGCAGATTGAAGCGGAACGAGGTTGAGGCCAGTGAGACCGAGGCTAGCTCCACGGGCGAGTGGCGTAATCGGTCATGGTGAGTCCCAGCAAGAGCATTAGGAAGAACAAGGCTGCGATTACGACCAGCTTGATGAGCTTTTCGCCGGCATGCCAGACGTGCATGAAGAAGAGAGCGACCAGAGTTGCTTTGATGGTGGCGATGGCGAGGGCAATCGCGGCGTTATAGGGGGCCAAATCCAGCGTGGCCGCGTACACGGTGAGCCCGGTGCCGACGAGCAAAGCGATCCAGACGGCGAAATAGCCTTTCAGGGGCGACGTTGCGGATGCAGAGGAATGTGCAGACATCGAAACCTCACGGGTGCCGATCGATCAGGTAGAGCAAAGGAAACAGGTAAATCCAGACGATGTCGACGAAGTGCCAGTAGAGGCCACCCATCTCAACGGGAGTGTGCCATTCGGGGGTAAAGCGGCCTTTCCAGGCCATGGTAAGGAGCCAGAGAAAAATGCCCAGGCCGATAATCATATGCAGCGCGTGCAGGCCGGTCATGACGAAGTAGAGGGAGAAGAAAATCTGGGCGTGGCGCGGGTTGGCGTACTGGCCCGGATGTCCGGGGATCGGCTGAACAAAACGGAAGGAGGCGCCGGGGACGTGATGCTCTGTGAATTTTTCCCGGTACTCGATGCCTTTGATGCCGAGGAAGACGAGACCGAGGAGCATGGTGAGGATGAGGCTGGTGATGAGCAGCGTGCGGCGGGCGGTTTGGGCGGCCCAGACAGCGAGGACCACGGTTAAACTGCTGCAGATGAGCACAGCTGTATTGGTGGCGCCGTAGGCCATATTGATGGTTCGGCTGGCGGCTGCGAAGTCTCCGAAATACCAGCGGCGGTAAACAAGGTAGGCGCAGAACAGGCCGCCAAAAAACATGATTTCAGTGGCGAGAAAGACCCACATTCCAAGGCTGGCCGCATCGCGCTGCTGCTCGGGGTCGGCGAAATGGTGCAAGAGCGCAGGGTTGTGTTCTTCGGTGTGAAGGCCGGTTGCGCTGGAGCTATCGGGCAACGGGGACCTCCTGGCTGTGGGGTGCGTCCAGCTCCTCGTAGTTGTAGGCTTCCCAAGTCACGACTGGTTCTTCGTCGAAGTTGAAGGTCGGCGGCGGGGAGGCGGTTTTCCACTCGAGTCCGGCGGCGTTCCAGGGATTGTCGGATGCGGGCTTGCCGTAGCGCATGGACCAGAGGAAATAGATCATGGGCAGCAGATATCCGACGCCGAGGACAGTGGCACCGGCAGTGGATAGCACGTTCAATACCTGGAACTCGGGCATGTGGCTGTAATCGTAATAACGCCGCGGCATGCCCATGTAGCCGAGCACGAACTGCGGGAAAAAGGTGAGGTTGAAGCCGATGAAAACGATCAGCGCGGCCAGGCGCGCCCAGCCTTCGGGATACAACTTGCCGGAAATCTTGGGCCACCAGAAATGCATTCCGCCGAGATAGCCCATAACCGCTCCTCCGACCATGATGTAGTGGAAGTGGGCTACGACGAAGTAGGTATCGGTGACGTGGACATCGATGCCGAGCGCGGCCAGGAATAGTCCGGTGAGCCCGCCGATGGTGAAGAGTCCAAGGAAACCGAAGGCGTAGAGCATGGGCGCATCGTAGCGGATGGAACCTTTGTACAGAGTGGCCGTCCAGTTGAAGACCTTGATGGCGGATGGAATGGCGACCGCGTAGCTCAACAAGGAAAATACCAGAGCGGCGTAGACCGACATTCCCGCGACGAACATGTGGTGGGCCCATACCAGAAAGCCGAAGACAGCGATGGCGATGGACGAGAACGCAACAAAGCTGTAGCCGAAGATGCGCTTGCGCGAGAAGCAGGCGATGATCTCGGTAATGACGCCCATCGAAGGCAGAATCATGATGTAGACGGCGGGATGGGAATAGAACCAGAACAAATGCTGGAACAGGAGCGGATCGCCGCCGAGTCTGGGATCGAAAATGCCGAGGTGCAGGGCACGCTCGGCAGCGACCAGCACAATGGTGACGGCCACCACTGGCGTGCCTAGGAGTTGAATGATGCTGGTGGCGTAGTGCGCCCAGATGAACAGGGGTAAGCGCGACCAGGTCATGCCGGGGGCGCGCATGCGGTGGATGGTGACGACGAAGTTCAGGCCGGTGAGGATGGAAGAGAATCCGGCAACGAAGATTGCGAGTCCGGCTTCAACGATTTTGGTGTTGGTGAAGTTGGTGCTGAACGGAGCATAGAAGGTCCAACCGGTGTCGACACCGCCGGTCAGCATGCAGTGCAGCATCATCACCCCGCCGATGATGTAGAGATACCAGCTCAGCAGGTTGATGCGGGGGAAAGCGAGATCCTTGGCCCCGATCATCATGGGCACGAGGAAATTGCCGAGTGTGGCGGGAATGGAGGGAATCAGGAAGAAGAAGACCATGACCATGCCGTGCATGGTGAACAGCTTGTTATAAGTATCGGCCTGGACGAGGTCACCCGCCGGAGTGAGCAGCTCGAGGCGGATGAGCAAGGCAAAGAATCCGCCGATGAAGAAGAAGAACGTGATGGAGAGAAGGTAGAGGAGCGCGATGCGTTTGTGGTCGGTGGTGAGCAGCCAGGACCACACTCCGTACTTCGTGTTCAGGTAGTTTTCGCGTTCAACGGGTTGAGCGATCGCTGTAGGCATACTCATTGCACCTGACTTCCGTTGGGTTTCGCCTTCGGTGTGGCCGCATTGGCGCTGGCTTTCGCAGGCTCACCCGGCTGAGGTTGGGAAATCGACTTGATATAGGCGACCAGGGCATTTACCTGCTCTTCGCTGACCAAGCCCTGAAACGTCGGCATGAGGGGCTGGAATCCCTTAACCCGTCTTGCGCCTGGGTCGAGGATGCACTCGCGGAGGTAGTTCTCATCGGCGGTGACGGTGCGGCCATCTTCAAGTTGAACCGGCTTGCCGAAAACTCCCTGCAGATTGGGACCGCGTCCCTGCGCATCGGAGCGATGACAGGTGGAGCAGCCGAGTTCGGCGAAAATCTTCTCTCCTGTAGCGGAGAGCGGACCGGTCGAACCGCCGTTCATCCAGGCTTCGTACTGAGCCGGCTCCAGGACCACGATTGAGCCGACCATGCCGGAGTGCTGGGTGCCGCAATACTCCGCGCAGAAGAGGTGATAGACGCCGGGCTTGGTGGCGCGGAACCATTCCACGGTGTAGCGGCCGGGCAGCACGTCCTGCTTGAGGCGAAACGCGGGCACGTAAAAACTGTGAATCACGTCCTGCGAAGTCATAATCAGTCTGACGTCGCGTCCGACCGGGACATGCAGTTCGTTGATCTCGCGCTGGCCTTCGGCGTGCTCCAGCTTCCACATCCATTGCTTAGCGACGACATACACTTCGGTCGCGTCGGCGGGCGGTGTGCGCTCTTTGAAGTACACCACCGCGCCCCAGGCGAAGATGACCATGAAGATGAGGAAGGGGATTACGCTCCATGTAATTTCGAGAGCATGAGAGCCTTCGATCTGCTCGGCTGGAACGCCGGCGCGATAACGGAAGCGGGCGGCGAAGTAGATGAGGCAGATGAAGATGAGCAGGGCCATCATCCCCGTGACGATGAGCAGAAAAATATAGAGAGCATCCACGTTACGCGCCATCGTGGAGGCTTGCTCCGGCCATAATGGAAAATTATTCAGCATATCCGTCGTCGGTCGTTGGTCGTTGCTCCTTGGTGGTTAGCCATTTCGCGTCGAGTCTTACGGTGTCCTCCCACCACCTGGTAATGCCCGCCGGGGCACAGAGAGCTCCAGCCGCCACAGGATGAAAAGAAAAATGCCCATGATAAGAATCGTCGCAGCGGCGGCGAGACGCAGAATGTTGGCTACCATGGCGCCATACTTCCCGGTCTCGGGATTGTAGTGATAGCAATAGAGCAGCACCGCATCGACTGCATTGCCGATTTTGCCTTGTGAAGCCTCGACCAGCCCCATGCGCAAATCCTTGGGCGGAAAGTCTACGCCGTAGAAGTAGCGCGAGATGCGGCCTTGCGGCGTGAGCACCATGATGGCTGTGGCATGGGCATACTGATTACTTTTGGGGTCGTACTGATACTGGAAGCCGACAGCTTTGGTGAGCGCGTTGATCGAGTCGGGCTGGCCGGTGAGGAAATGCCAGCCCGCAGCGGCATTGGCGCGGCCGTAGCGACCGACGTAGTCCTTCTTCTTAGCAGCGGCCATCTCGGGAGTCTCGCGCGGATCGAAACTCACGGTGATCAGCTCGAATTCGTTGCCTACGTCGAACTTCACCAGGCGCATGGCGCTGGCGAGTCCGGCCAGAGCCTCGCCGCAAAGCATGGTGCAGTTGTAATACACCAAGTTGAGGATCAGGGGCTTGCGGCCGTAGTAATCCCCCAGCTTCACGATTTTGCCGGTGTCGTCGCGGAAGGTGAGCTCGGGCGGCACCTGCGCGTTCAGGTGTTGCTCGATGCCGACGTTCTCTAGCCTCGGAGGCCGGGAGTTGGCCGGAGGAGACATGATGCCGTTGTTCATTTGTCCCCAGGCGGAAGCTGCCAGCAGCACCAATACCAGCAGCGCGCGCGCGGTCAAAATCGAATTGGGGTGTTTCGTTCTCACTGCTTCACCTGGTTGCCGGATCGCCTGTTTCGTTCCTGCTTGAGCCCGAATTCTGGGGCACCTCGACGGCACGGCTGGAAGCCCTGCCCTTCTCGCTGGCTGCGCTTGGCGGACGCACTGGAAGGCCTCGCTCGACGATCAATTCCATGGCGCGTTCGATGGGGATGCGCACGGTGCCGGCTTTTTCATCGACCCAGCCGTAGCTGTACAGCGTTTTTTCTTCTTCTGTAAGGATTCCGTTGAGTTGGCCCCGCTCGTCTTCTTCGAGCCTCGGGCGGGGAAACGTGGTTTGCGGATATCCGGGAGCGATGTGGCTCGTGTCGGTTGGAACATGGGTGACCAGCGGATTCACGGGAGGCTGCTCGGCTTTATAGCGACGGTCGAGATGGGTATACAGCCCTCGGAGCCCGATGAGACAGATGGCAGTTACGACAACGATAGCCAGCAGGAAATAGAGAATGCCGGATACTTCGAGATCCTGGCGCTCGAAATCGCCGTTCCCGGCTGTGTTCTCGTGTTTGGTCTCGTCGGTCATGTCCAGTTATACCTGCGTTTCATGTGCCGGCTCGAGAACCTCGTGGGCATCGGTGTCATAGGCCGGCAGAAGCGGCAGCGAAGCCAGGTTGCGGAAGAAATACCAAAGCCAGATTCCGCCGATGGCGATAGGAACAACGATATCGGCCAGGGTCACGGTGAGATTCGTCGAGAAATTTGGCTCGATGATCCAAAACAGATCGACATAGCCCATCAGCAGAAGCAAGATCGCGACCCAAACCAGCTTCCGAATGTCGCGCTTGAAGGGGCGGGAGAGCAAAATGGCGAAAGGAATGGCGAAGTGGAATAAGACCAGAATCAGTCCAATCCATCCCCATCCGCCATTCAGTCGCTTCAGATAAAAAGTGATCTCCGCGGGCAGGTTGCCTGCCCAGATGATGAGCCACTGCGAAAAGTTGAAATAGGCCCAGACCATGATGAAAGCGAGCATCCACTTGCCGTGGTCGTGGACGAAGTCGGGCTTCAACATCTCCGACATGGGCTTGTAGTTGAAGAGGATGCGCTCGACGACTACGGCGAAACACATCGCCGACAGCACTTCGCCGATGAGGACGATCAGGCCGAAGATGGTCGAGATCCAACTGGGGTCGAGTGACATGATCCAGTCGATGGCGGCGAAGGAAATGGTGAATCCGTAGAGGATGAGTCCGGGGCCGCTGACAGCCTTGAAACGGCCGCTGTGATCGGGGGCACCGGGCTGGTCGGTCTGCTTCGACCATTTTGACAGCAGGAACGAAAGCAGATTCCAGATCGCGAAATAGAATACGGCTCGAACCACGAAGCCGTTGACGGTGAGATAGGTCTGGGTGATTTGTTCGAGGTGCTCACGCAGATGTTTGTCTTCAATGTTGCCGAGTGGCTGAGCCCAGACGTAAAGCCGACGGATTCCGAATAGGACGGGAATGAACAGAAGCGCCAGCAGCGGCAGCGTACGCATGGCCGCGCCCAGGATGCGGCGGATGACCGTGCCCCAGCCGCCTCCAGTGAGGTGACGAATCATGAGAATCGCCATGGAGCCGAGGGCAACGCCCAGCCAGCACATGAAGCCGAGCAGGTAGGCGCGGTAGAACTTGTCGGGGCCCGTGAAGGCCAAAGCCACCGAGATTACTGAGAAGACGACGCCGATCACGAGCGAACGCTGTGAGATTTTCCCTACGACCTTGGGCGCCGTTAGATCGAGATGGGGAGTGGTCGCGGCGCTCATTTGTGTTCCTCGGTCTGTGAACTTGCTTCGGATTCAATCACGGGAAGGGTCGCGCCCGAGCCCGGCTGGCCACGGAACTGCGGGGGTTCGGAGGGCACGGTCTGTCCAGCGGGAACGTCGGCCCGGGTCGCGTTCTGACTCAGCTGCAGCGCGCGGATGTAGGCCACGATTTTCCAGCGGTCCTCGGGTGGAATCTGCGATGCGTAATCGGGCATGATGCCGAAGCCGTTGGTGATCACGTCGTAGAAGTAGCCGAGCGATGCTTTCTCGAGGCGCGGGATGTGATAGGAGTCCGGCTTGCGCGCGAAACCGCGCGAGGGGATGAAGCCGTTGCCGTCGCCGACAAGCGAGTGACACGGAGAGCAATAGATGTTGTAGCGCTCGCGGCCGCGCTCGAGACCTTCCTTGGTCACGGGAAACGGCATGTAGTCGCCGGGATTGTTTCCGATCTTGCCGGTGTAGAAATAAGTGTCTTCCTGTAGCTGACCGCGCGCCACAGTACCTTCCACGGGCGGACGCTCGGAGCGCTGATCAGTGAAAAAATCACTCCGGGAAAGTGGATTCTGTCGCGGCTGCACGTGCATGTCGAGACGGCAGCCGGACAACAACGATATCGCCACCAGCAAGGCCGCGACGCTCCCCGTCGCACGCTCCCACTTCTCGCAAAAGAGGCGAGAACCGGGGCGCCCAGACTTGAAAGATGCCACCATCGAGATTTTCGAGAGGGGCGGCATGCTAGGCGGGCACCTCAGAAATGGAGCGCGGCTCCAACCCCTCGAGAAAGCTGCGCGTGCCGGCCGGATCGTAGTTGGGATCGGAAGAAAATACGATCAGGAAGAAGCGATCTTTGGAAGCCAACGCAAAGCGGGGCACGTTGAATACGGGATGATAGGGCATGGGCAAGCCGTTGAGCGCCAACATGCCGAATACGGCGGAGATTCCGGCAAACAGAATCGTCATCTCGAACGTGATCACAATGAACGCGGGCCAGGAATGCAGGGGCTTGCCGCCGACATTGATCGGATAATCAACGGCGGACATCCAGTACTGCATCAGGTAGCCGGTGAGGCCGCCGACAATGCCGCCAATCAGCACGACCAGCGGAACCTCATCGTGTTGAAAACCAATTTCCTCGGCCAGGCCCTCGATGGGAAACGGGCTGTAGGCGTCGATCCTTTTGTAACCCGCCTGGTGCGTCTTTCGCGCGGCCTCAACCAGAGCGGTGGCCGAATCGAACTCCGCCATGATTCCGTAGGTGCGTTCGCGCTTCATTCCTTGACCTCCGCTTCCGGCAGGAGGGTGCGCATCTCAAAGATCGAGATCATGGGCAGCAAGCGCACGAAGAGGAAAATCGCCGCCAGGAACATGCCGATGGTTCCGATGTAGGTCATCCAATCCCAACGCGTGGGGTAGTACATGCCCCAGGATGAGGTGAGGAAGTCGCGGTGCAGGCTGACCACGACGATGATGAAGCGCTCCAGCCACATGCCCACCAGGATCACCATGGAAACAAAGAATAGGGCCACAGGACTGGTGCGCAGCTTGCGAATCCAGAGCACCTGAGGAATGAAAATGTTGCAGATGAGCAGTGACCAGTAAGGGATGGCATAGGGCCCATGCAGGCGGTTCCAGAGAGTAAAAGCGTCGTAGCGATCGCCGCTGTACCAGCCCATGAAGGCCTCGATGCCATAGCCGTAGGCGACGATCAGTCCGGTTGCCAGCATGACTTTCGCGGAATTCTGCAGATGGCGCTCGGTAATGAAATCTTCGAGGCCGTAGATTTTGCGGATCGGAATGGCCAGCATCAGCACCATGGCGAAACCGGAGTAGATAGCGCCGGCGACGAAGTACGGTGGGAAGATTGTCGTGTGCCAGCCAGGGACGATGCCGATCGCGAAGTCAAAGCTCACGACGGTGTGGACCGAGAGCACGAGGGGCGTGGCCAATCCGGCCAAGAGTAGATAGGCAGTTTCGTAGCGGTGCCAGTGCCGCGCCGATCCGCGCCAGCCCATCGAGAGCATGCCGTAGACGATTCGGGCCACGGGGTGGGTGGCGCGATCGCGCAGTGTGGCCATGTCCGGAATCAGGCCGATGAACCAGAACAATGCCGAAATGGTGGCGTAGGTGGAGACGGCGAAAACGTCCCAGATGAGCGGGCTGCGGAATTGCGGCCACACACCCATGGTGCTGGGATAAGGAAAGAGCCAGTAGGCGAGCCAGGGACGCCCGACGTGGATGGCGGGGAAGATTCCCGCGCTGGCCACGGCGAACAGCGTCATGGCTTCGGCGAAGCGGTTGATGGAATTGCGCCACGA
>Ga0182015_10000614_pt1 | contig 50779 bp, 53 predicted proteins | sample 712P3MmetaG_FD_120478 | JGI IMG/M metagenome (GOLD analysis project Ga0182015, IMG submission 120478) | Permafrost microbial communities from Stordalen Mire, Sweden - 712P3M metaG | ecosystem: Environmental > Terrestrial > Soil > Wetlands > Permafrost | place: Sweden: Stordalen | collected...
AACGGGAGATTGAAGCCATGGCTGTGATGATGAGAAGCATGCTGGAGGTCGCCGACAACTCCGGCGCCCGCAAGCTGCAGATGATTCTGCCGCTCGGCGGTTCGACCGGGCTGAATGCCGGCCTCGGCGACATAATCACCGCCGCCGTGAAGGAAGCCGCTCCCGACGGACAAGTGCAGAAGGGCAAAGTGGTGAAGGCGGTAATCGTGCGCACACGCAAGGAGCATCGGCGCCGCGATGGCACTTACATTCGGTTCGACCAGAATGCCGCGGTGCTGATCAATGACGCGGGCGAGCCGGTGGGTACGCGCGTTTTTGGTCCGGTGGCCCGCGAGTTGCGCGAGAAGAAATTTTTGAAAATCGTTTCGCTGGCGCCGGAAGTGATCTAGTAGCGAGTTGCGAGTACCTGGTACCGAGCACCAAGATTTTAGAGTCAGGAATTGAGAACTGGAATGCGAACAGTCAGTACCGTACAAAAGCGAGTGGATATCCGCCGCAATGACAACGTGAAGGTCATCACGGGGCGGGACAAGGGCAAGGAAGGACGCGTGCTGCGCGTGTTTCCCAACGACAACAAGCTGCTGGTTGAGCATGTGATGATGGTAAAAAAACACGTGCGTCCGAATCCGCAGCGCAATATAGCGGGCGGCATTGCCGAGCAAGAGAGCCGGATCGCGCTATCCAACGTGCAACTGGTCTGCGGGACCTGCGGCCCGGTGCGCATCGGACACGAAGTGCGCGGCGACCGTAAAGTGCGCGTGTGCAAGAAGTGCGGAACGACGCTGGATAAGTAGTTGCTAGCTCTTAGCCATTAGCACTTAGCTTGTGGCGACGATGCGGGCAGGGCGGTAAGAATTTAGTCTCACGCAGCGGTACACGTAGGAAAGCCAAAGGTTTAGGGCTAAAAGCTTCCTGCAATCCGAAACCGTGAGGGGAAGTTGAAGCGACGCGATGGCAAAAGAAAAAGAGAAGAGAGCATCGAAGGATTCGTCGCAGGAGCAGAAGGCTCCGGCGCAGGCGCAGCACAGCGCCAAGGAGCGGCCGCGGCTGCGTTCCAAGTTCGAGAAGGAAGTGGCGCCGGCGCTGCAGAAGGAACTCGAGCTTAAGAATTCGATGGCGGTGCCGCGCCTCAACAAGATCGTGGTGAACATGGGGATGGGCGAGGCCACGCAGAACTCGAAAGTGCTCGATCCGGCAGTGAATGAACTGGGCCAGATCACCGGCCAGAAGCCGATCGTCACCAAGGCCAAGAAGTCGATTGCGGCCTTCAAGGTGCGCGAGGGGCAGGCGATTGGAACCATGGTGACGCTGCGCGGCGATCGCATGTATGAGTTTTTCGACCGGCTGGTGAACATCGTTCTGCCGCGGGTGCGGGATTTCCGCGGAGTTTCCACCAAGTCATTCGACGGCCGCGGCAACTACACGCTGGGCCTGCACGACCAGTTGATCTTCCCGGAGATTCTTTACGAGAAGGTCGATAAGCAGAAGGGAATGAACGTCACCATCGTGACCACGGCGGCGAACGACAACCAAGCGCGGACGCTGTTGAAGCATCTGGGCATGCCGTTCCGGACACAGTAAAGTTTCAAGGTTTTAGAGTTTCAAGTTCGACGTTTGAGATTTGACGAGAAAAATTATTTAAGGACTGCATGACTACAGCAAAAAGAGTGAAAGACGCGAAGATCGAAAAGAAGTTTGAGCTGGCGCGCGACAAAAAAGAGAAGACGCCGAAATTCTCCTCGCGCCGGCACAACCGGTGCAAGATATGCGGACGGCCGCGCGCTTATTTGCGCAAGTTCGGCCTGTGCCGTTTGTGTTTCCGCGGGCTGGCGTTGCGCGGGGAAATTCCCGGGGTCGCGAAGTCGTCCTGGTAGGGGAGCCTCCGCCGGGTTTGTGGAGCGGGAGATCCTTCGCGAGACAAAGGGCGTCTCGCTCAGGATGACAACTGGAAGAATGAACGTCATCAGTAAGGGATAGGCAAGCCGCCGCAGGTTCTCCGCTGAACGCGGAGCGAACGGGTGGCGAGAGGAGAAGCAAACGATGAGGTTGACCGATCCGGTCGCAGATATGCTGACGAGGGTGCGCAATGCGCTGCAGGCGCGGCACCAGAAGGTGGATATCCCGGCTTCGCGGCTGAAGGTGGAGATTGCCCGCATCCTGAAGGAAGAGGGCTACATCTCGAACTTCAAGGCCACGGAGGAGGAAGGGCACAAGGTCATCCGCATCTATTTGAAATATGGCGCGCACAACGAGGCGGCGATTTCAAAGGCGGAGCGTGTATCGCGTCCGGGATGTCGGGTGTATGTGCGCCGCAGCGAAATTCCACGGGTGCTGGGCGGGATGGGGATCAATATTCTCACTACGCCACGCGGGGTGATGACTGGACGGCAGGCCCGCAAGGAAGGCGTGGGCGGCGAACTTTTGTGTGAGATTTGGTAAAACGCAGCTTCTAGCTACTAGCTTCTAGCTGCTAGCTAAATACGCTGCAACCGGTTGAGAGAACGAACGGCGGATCAAAATCTGAAGCTCCTAGCTAGAAGCTAGGAGCTAGAAGCTAGAAGCTCTTATGTCACGAATTGGAAAGAAGCCGATCCCGATCCCCAAAGGGGTGACGGTAAGAACTGAAGGCAACACGGTATTGGTGCAGGGGCCCAAGGGTAAGCTGGATACGGCTCTGCCCTCGGGCATCACGGTGGAGCAGAAGGATGGAAACATCGTTGCCATCCGCGAGAATGATTCGCAGGCTGCTCTGCATGGACTGGCGCGCGCGCTGGTGAATAACGCCGTCGAGGGCGTGACCAAGGGCTGGACGCGCGAACTGGAAATCGTTGGTATTGGCTACCGCGCCGAGATGAAGGGCAAAGGGATGGTGGTGTTCAGTCTCGGTTATTCGCATCCCATCGAGTATCCGTTGCCGACCGGCGTGGAGGCCAGCGTCGATCCCAAGCAGACAAAGATCGCGCTTACTGGAATTGACCGGCAGCAGGTAGGCCAGGTTGCGGCGGAAATGCGGTCGTTACGTCCGCCCGATCCGTACAAGAACAAGGGCGTGCGCTATGCGGGCGAGAAGTTGAAGAAAAAGGTCGGTAAGACCGGAGCGAAATAATGCTTACAAGAATTTCGAAGAACCAGAAGCGCGAGCATATTCACGACCGCATCCGCAAGAAGATGCAGGGAACGGCGGAGCGTCCGCGGTTGAACGTATACCGCTCGTTGAATCATATTTATGTGCAGGTCATCGACGATCTGCACGGCACCACGCTGGTTTCGGCGAGCTCCGCCGAGGGTAAGAAGGAAGACCGGCGTACGGGCGGCAACGTGGCGGCCGCGAAGGCTCTGGGCAAGACCATCGCGGAGCGCGCCAAAGCCAAAGGTGTGAGCAAGGTGGTGTTTGACCGCGGCGGCTACATTTATCACGGACGCGTGAAGGCGCTGGCCGATGCCGCGCGCGAAGGCGGACTGCAATTTTGAAGATCAGCTTCTAGCTTCTAGCTGCTAGCCAACCCCTTCAAACTGGGTAGCTAGTAGCCAGAAGCTAGGAGCTAGAAGCTAGGAAAAGAATGCCAACAGTAATTAAGAAGCTCGATGCGAATTCGTTCCAGTTGAAGGACCAGGTAGTGGCCATCAACCGCGTCACCAAGGTGGTGAAGGGCGGCAAGAACCTTTCGTTCGCCGCGCTGGTAGTGGTGGGCGATCCCTCGGCGGCGGTGGTGGGCCACGGTGCGGGTAAGGCCAAAGAAGTTCCGCAGGCCATTCGCAAGGCGATTGAATCGGCAAAAAAGAACCTGATCAAGGTGAATTTGACGCAGACCAGCATTCCGCACCTGGTGCTGGGGCGCTACGGAGCCGGCAAGGTGCTGCTCAAGCCCGCTCCGGAAGGTACGGGCGTGATTGCCGGCGGCGCGGTGCGCGCGGTCATGACATCGGTTGGAATTCAGAATGTATTGACCAAATCGATCGGCACGACCAATCCGCACAATGTGATCAAGGCGACTTTCGATGCGCTCCGGCACCTTAAGAGCAGAGAGAGCGTTGCCACCATGCGCGGCAAGACGGTACAAGAGATTTAGTACCGAGTGATGAGTACCGAGAAATGGAACTGAGGATTTACAGATGACAACGAAGAAACCGAAAGCGGTCAGCGGAAAGATTCATCTGAAGTGGGTTGTTTCCGCCATTTGTGCCCCGGTGAAGCAGAAGCTGGTGGTAAAAGGCCTTGGGTTTACCCGGCTGAATCAGGTGATTGAGCGTCCGGACAATCCGGCCATTCGCGGCATGGTGGCCAAAGTTCCGCATCTAGTTGTGATTTTGCAGTAAGGAAGCGGCGCCAAACGCGCGAGTTAGCATTCTCGCAAAGAACGCGAGAATGTTCGCGCGGCGCGCCTGGGTCCTTCGCGAGACAAAAGGCGTCTCGCTCAGGATGACAGAGATTAGAGGGTCGAGATCATGAATTTATCCAACATTCGAGCACCGAAGAAGGCGTCGGAAAAGCGCAAGCGCGTGGGGCGCGGTATGGGCTCCGGCATGGGCAAGACGTCCACTCGTGGACACAAGGGCCAGCGCTCGCGCACTGGTATGCGGTTGATCCGCGGCTTTGAAGGCGGCCAGATGCCGCTGCACCGCCGCATGCCGAAGCGCGGCTTCACCAACATCTTCCGCAAGGAATTCAACATCGTCAGCCTGGAGCGGCTGGTGGCGCTGGGCGAGGAACTGCACGCCGCGCCCATCACGCCCGAAGTGCTGCGCAAGGCGGGGGTGATCAAAGCCAAGCATCCGGTAAAGATTTTGGGCGACGGCGAGCTGACGATTGCGATCACCGTACATGCGCACAAGTTCTCCAAGTCGGCCCAGGAGAAAATCACCAAGGCAGGCGGCAAGGTTGAGGTCTTGCAGTAATGTTCGAGAAGCTGGCTAATATCTTCCGCATTCCGGACCTGCGCAAGCGGGTTCTGTTCACGCTGGCCATGCTCGCGATCTACCGGCTGGGCGGACATCTCCCTACGCCGGGCGTGAACTTCCTCAAGCTGGAACAGTACTTCAATCAAAATGCGGGATCGCTTCTCGGTTTTGTGGATCTGTTCTCCGGCGGGAATCTGCGCCGCCTGACCATCTTCGCCCTGGGCATCATGCCGTACATCACGGCATCGATTATTTTGCAGCTTTTGACCGTGGTGTATGAGCCGCTGGCCAAGCTGCAAAAAGAAGGCGAGATGGGCCGTAAGAAGATTACGATGTGGACCCGCTACATCACGGTCATTCTCAGTGCGGTGCAGTCGTTCGGCATCGCCATCGGTCTGCAAAAAGCCGGAGACTTCGTGCTGCATCCCGGGATTCCGTTCATCCTGATGACCATGCTGACCCTCACCACGGGCAGCTGTTTCGTCATGTGGCTGGGTGAACAGATAACCGACCGCGGCATTGGCAACGGCATGTCGCTGCTGATCTTTGCCGGTATTGTGGTGGGCCTGCCGCACGGCGTGCAGGAGTTGGGGCAGAAGGCCATGAACAGCCAATGGGGAGCGATCACCCCGGTGCTCATGGCGCTCCTGGTAGTGTTCATGATCGCAGTGGTGGCATTCATCGTGTACGTGGAGCGCTGCGAACGGCGCCTCCCGGTGCAATATGCCAAGCGGGTGGTGGGACGCAAAGTCATGGGCGGCCAGTCCACGCACCTTCCCCTGCGGGTCAACGCAGGCGGCGTGATGCCGGTCATCTTCGCCTCTTCGATCCTCACTTTGCCGCAAACCATCGGTTACGGCGTCCGGAACAGCCGCTACTTCGGGGATTTGTTTCGCATGCTGGGCTGGGGCGAGCCGCTTTATACCTTGCTGTACGCAGTGGGCATCATTTTCTTCGCGTACTTTTATGTATCGATCGTTTTTAATCCCAGTGAAGTGGCCGACAATATGCGGAAGTACGGCGGCTTCATTCCGGGCATCCGTCCAGGCAAGCGGACGGCGGATTATATTAACGAAGTTCTGACCCGCATTACGCTGGTCGGCGGCCTCTACCTGATCATCATCTCGTTCATCCCGGAGTGGATGATCGCCGGGATTCACTTGAACCATTTGCCTTTCTGGCTGGGAGGATCGCTTTTTGAAAAGCTTCCGGTGTGGGTGACGAACGGGTTGGGGGTGAATTTTTATTTTGGTGGAACGTCGCTGCTGATCGTGGTGGGCGTGGCCATGGATACGGTTACGCAAGTCGAGGCGCAACTCATCATGCGCCATTACGATGGATTCACGCCGCGCAGCGGACGCATTCGTGGGCGCCGCAACTGGTCGTAAGGCGGGGTCTTAGGTGACCTAATACCGGAGACCTTAGTTAGTGCGGTCGGTTTTCGCAGTCGGTAAAAGTTGGGGTTGCTGCATCTGGACAGCCTTGTGAGAGGCTGACCGGGAACACTGTTCGGGAGGCTTTGGCCAACTCGATGGAGCAGGAAACCTCACGCGATCTGGGTCCCATGGTTCTGCTTGGTCCGCCGGGCGCCGGAAAGGGCACGCAGTCCAAGCGCATCATGGAAAGGTACCTGATTCCACAGATCTCCACGGGAGACATCCTGCGGCAGAATGTGGTCGAGGGCACGGATCTCGGGATGGCTGCCAAGGCGGTCATGGCTCGAGGAGATCTGGTTTCCGACGATCTGGTTTGTGAAATGGTCCGGCAGAGGCTGATACAGCCGGACTGCAAGCGCGGCTACATACTGGACGGGTTTCCCCGGACGGCGGCTCAGGCCGGATGGCTGGATGCGTTGCTCGACGACAAGCTCTTTGACAACTCGCGCCCGACTCGGGCCTGGCCAATTGTGATCCGACTGGACGTGGACTATAATCAGCTATTGCTCCGGATTTCTGGACGCCGTTCTTGTCCCACCTGTGGACGGATTTATAACGTCCACTCCCAGCCGGCCCATGTCTACGAAGTTTGCGACATTGACGGATCGAAGCTGGTAACCCGCAATGACGACCGGCTCGAAGTGATTCAGCCCCGGATAGCGGCTTACCAGAAGCTGACTACTCCTGTAGCGGACTATTACCAACGCACGGGAAGACTGAACACGGTGAACGGCGACCGGCCGGTTGACGAAGTTACTGCGGAGATTTTCCGGATTATCGAGGATCTCAGCGCTTAAGAATGGCGATTGTGTGCAAATCGGCGGCGGAGATTGAACGGATGCGGCAAAGCGGTCGCATCGTCCGCCAGGTTCTCGACCATGTGCGTACCGTGGTGGCGCCCGGGATCACCACGATGGACTTGGAGCGCGCCGCTGAAAAGAAGATCGCGGAACTCGGGGCCAAGCCGGCGTTTAAGGGGTATTACGATTATCCCTGTGTGTTGTGCACGTCGGTGAACGAAGAGATTGTGCATGGCATTCCGTCGGAAAAGCGGGCGCTAAAAGACGGCGATATTGTTTCGATTGATTGCGGCGTAGTGCTGGACGGGTACTACGGCGATGCCGCAATCACGGTTCCAGTCAGCGATACGGTAAAGCCGGAGTTGCGCAAACTGTTGACCGTGACCGAGGAATCGCTCTACCGCGGCATCGACCAGGCGCTCATTGGCAATTCGGTTGGCGATGTGGGAGCGGCGGTGCAGGAGCATGTGGAGGCCGCCGGCTTCAGCGTGGTTCGGGAATTTGTGGGACATGGAATTGGGACGCACTTGCACGAAGAGCCGCAGGTGCCGAACTACGGGGCGCGCGGTCACGGTGCGAAGTTGCGTGAAGGCATGGTGATTGCCATCGAGCCCATGGTGAATTACGGCAAGCCGGGAACGCGAGTGCTCGATGACAAGTGGACGGCGGTTACCGTGGATGGAAGTTTCAGTGCGCATTTCGAGCATTGTGTGGCCGTGACGAAAGACGGGCCGGTGATTTTGACGAAGTAAGCTGTTAGCTTTTAGCTCTTGGCTTTTTGCTAAGAGCCAAGAGCTAAAGGCTAAGAGCAGATTCTAAGGAGTCGATGAGCAAAGAAGACGCGATTGAAGTGATGGCAGTGGTCCTGGAACCGCTGCCCAACGCCATGTTCAAGGTGGAACTGGAGAACAAGCACCAAGTGCTGGCGCATGTTTCCGGTAAGATGCGCAAGAACTTCATCCGCATTCTGCCCGGCGATAAGGTTGCAGTCGAGCTTTCGCCTTATGATTTGAATCGCGGCAGAATTGTTTATCGCTATAAATGAACGTCGTTTTCTCAGTCGAGTGATTTTCGCTGAGAGCTGACGGCTGAAAGCTGGTTTATGAAAGTACGAGCATCGGTAAAGAAGATTTGTGACAAGTGCAAGGTCATTCACCGCAAGGGAGTGGTGCGGGTGATCTGCGTCAACACGAAACACAAACAGCGTCAGGGCTAAGAAGCTATTAGCCTTTAGCTCTTGGCGTTTAGCTAAGAGCCAAAAGCTAAGAACCAAGATCTGGGAGAGGTTAGGAACTATGGCACGCATCGCAGGCGTCGACTTACCGCGCCAGAAGCACATTAACATCGCGCTGACTTACATCTACGGCATCGGGCATCCCCGTGCCGGCCAGATTCTCGATGAGGCCAAAGTGGACCCCATGAAGAAGGTCCAGGATCTGAGCGAAGAGGAAGTCAACCGCATCCGCACGGTGATTGAGCAGCAGGGGATGGTGGAAGGCGATCTGCGCAAGGAGGTTTCGATGAACATCAAGCGGCTCATCGAAATCGGTTCCTATCGCGGATTCCGTCATCGCCGCAACCTGCCGGTACGCGGACAGCGTACGCACACGAATGCGCGCACTCGCAAAGGGCCGCGCAAGGGAACGGTCTCGACCAAGAAGAAGGCGACGTCGAAAACATAAGAGCAGTGTTCAGTGTTCAGTGATCAGTGGCCAGCAAAAAGCTTCTGATCGACGGACCACTGACCACTGAGCACTGGACACTAATTATGGCAAAACCAGCAGCAGCGGGCGGCACGGCCGCACCGGAGAAAAAAGGTAAGAAGAAGACGTTCAAGAAGAAGGAGCGCAAGCACGTTCCGCATGGACTGTGTTATGTGCAGGCGTCCTTCAACAACACGATCGTGACCATCACCGACATGAACGGCAACGTTCTGTCGTGGAAGAGTTCGGGATCGCTGGGCTTCCGCGGATCGCGCAAAGGCACGCCGTTCGCCGCGCAGCAGGCGGCCTCGAATGCGGCCAGCCTGGCGCGCGATCACGGCGTACGCAGTGTGGACGTGCGCGTGAGCGGCCCCGGTTCCGGCCGCGAGTCGGCGGTGCGCGCGCTAGCCTCGTCGGGCATTGAGGTGCGCTCCATTCGTGACGTGACGCCCATCCCGCACAACGGATGCCGTCCGCCGAAGCGGCGTAGAGTCTAAAAGCAAGTGGTCAGTGGCCAGCGGTCAGTGACCAGCAAAGCAAGGCTTGGCAAAGATTTACTGGCCACTGATCACCGATCACCGGCCACTGATTTTCGTCCGGGAAGAAGGGTGAAGCCAAACCTGTAAACCGGTCATCTAAAAGGAGAACAACTTGGCCCGTTATACCGATCCAGTTTGCCGTCTGTGCCGCCGCGAGGGGATGAAGCTGTTCCTCAAAGGCTCAAAGTGTTTTGGCGATAAGTGCCCCATCGAGAAGCGCAACTTCGCTCCCGGACAACATGGGAAAGACCGCAAGGCCAAGATTGTTGGCTACGGCCTGCAGTTGCGTGAGAAGCAGAAAGCGAAGCGCATCTACTTCACACTCGAAGGCCAGTTTCGTAATTACTTCGAGAAGGCCGCTCGAACCCGGGGCGTAACCGGCGAACTGCTCCTGCAACAACTGGAGCGGCGGCTGGACAACGTGGTTTTTCGCCTGGGCTTTGCGCAATCCCGGCGGCAAGCGCGGCAATTAGTTCGCCACGGGCACGTCGCCGTCAACAACCGCAAGGTCAACATTCCTTCTTACGAAGTGAGTGCGGGCGAGGAGATTTCCATCCGCGAGAAGAGTCATAAGCTTCTCGTTCTGGAATTGGCCAAGGAATTTGCCAGCCACGGCACGCTGCCCAGCTGGCTGGAAGTTGACCGCGATGCGTACAAGGCGCGAGTGCTCTCGTTGCCCAAGCGCGAAGATATTCAGTTGCCGGTGAATGAGCAGTTGATCGTCGAGTTGTACAGTAAGTAAGGTCCATATTTCGAGCCAGATCAGCCTGCGCTGACGAAAAATCCCACGTCTCGCAAAAGAAGCGAGACATGGGGCACCCACCTGAATCCGGACCGATTCAGGGAGCCAGTGCTGAGCCAAACGGCCGAAGGAGAAACAAATGCTTTGGAAAGGTTTTCAGAAACCGAAACGTCTTGCAGTTGACACTTCTACCCTCACCGACAAGTACGGAATTTTTTGGGCGCAGCCGTTTGAACGCGGCTTTGGCACCACCGTGGGCAATGCTCTGCGGCGCGTGCTGCTGAGCTCTATCGAAGGTGCCGCCGTCACAGCGGTGAAGATGGAAGGCGTCCTCCACGAATTTCAGTCGATCCCTGGCGTAGTGGAAGACGCGACCGACATCATCCTCAACCTGAAACAGATTCCTTTCAAGCTGAGCGGCGAGGCGCCGAAGGCCATCTACCTGCGCGCCGATCAGCCGGGAGTGGTCACCAGCGGCATGATCGAAGCCGACGGCGACGTCGAAGTTCTCGACAAAGATGTGTACATTGCCACGGTGAGTGAAGGCGGCAAGCTCGATATGGAAATGCGCCTGAAGCGCGGCCGCGGCTACACTTCCGCCGACAAGAATTTCGATGAGGATCTCGGCATCGGATTCATTCCCATCGATTCCGTGCATTCGCCGGTGCGCAAGTGCAACTATACCGTCGAGGCCGCGCGTCTGGGGCAGATTACCGATTACGACAAGCTCACGCTTGAAGTGTGGACCAACGGCTCCATCACGCCCGCCGATTCCATCGGACTGGCCGCGAAGTTGATCAAGGACCACATGAACATCTTCATCAACTTCGAAGAAGAAATCGAGACCGGCACGTCGTCGTCGGACGATCGCAAGCCCGAGATCCACAATGAGAACCTAAACCGGTCCGTCGAGGAGCTAGAGCTTTCGGTGCGCAGCTATAACTGCCTGAAGAACGCGAACATTCAGTCCATCGGCGAGCTGGTGCAGAAGACGGAATCGGAAATGCTCAAGACCAAAAACTTCGGCCGCAAGTCGCTGAACGAGATCAAGGAAATTCTTTCCTCGATGGGCCTGAGCCTGGGCATGAAGATCGACGAGCACGGCAATGCAGTGCCGGGTCCGACTTCGAATCTGGTGCTGCCAGCTTCGGCCTACGGACCGGACGACCAGCTTTAAGAACGAAGTGGTCAGTGGCTAGTGGTCAATGGTCAGAAAATGGACCTCAAGACTAGCCGCTGGCCGCTCACTTCAATATCCAAGACTGGCCACTGACCACTGGCCACTGACCACTGAGGCTCATCATGCGTCACAAAGTAGCAGGCTACAAACTGGGACGGAACACCGCGCACCGGCGCTCGCTGCTGCGGAACCTGGTCACGTCGGTGATCATGGACGAGCGCATTGAGACGACCGTTCCCAAGGCCAAGGCCGCGCGTCCGCTGGTCGAGAAGATGATCACGCTGGGCAAGCGCGGCGACCTCGCCGCGCGCCGTCTAGCCGTGGCTTACCTCATGACCAACGAAGCGGTGGTGAAGCTGTTCGACGTTGTCGGACCGCGCTTCGGCGACCGCAACGGAGGATATACCCGCATCATCCGCACCGGTTGGAATAAGGGTGACGGCGCCGATAAGGCTTTCCTCGAACTCCTGGGCAGCGAAAAGGTGCTGGATGAGAAGCGCGAGAAACGCGCCGAAGCCCGCGCCAAGAAGAATGCGGAGGCCCGGAAAGCCATGGAAGATGCTGAAGCGCAAGCCCAGCACGATGGCGGCATTGAGCCGGTCAAGGAAGAAGCTGAAGATAAGAAAGAGTAGTGTTTCGATCTTGTGAGGCGCGGTCTTTACTTGACCGCGCCTTTTCTTTTGGTCGAAAGCCGCCGGACGCGACAGTACATGTCCTCCCGCGGCTCCCGCTGGTAATCTTGCCGTATCTTGTCAGCTGAATAAACTCTTCAGGATGGGGTTTACCCGCACACAGATCGGCATTGCCGTCGGCGTTGGCGCGTTGCTGGTGTTTGGATTTCTCGGCTACATCTGGTGGCTGAGCAATCAGGGGCCGGTGCTGGCGCGGTCTGAAGACCGCGACCCGCTTAGCGGCCTGCCCGTCAGCATCCGGATGAATCCGTTGCGCGACCGCACGATTGAACACAGCGCCAACCTTTTTCTTCGCCAGTTGCGCGACGGCCACTGTGACGATCTGCTCTCCGAATGGGAGCACGACTACCGCAAGAAGTACGCCCACTTCATCTGCAACTCGGAGGCCCAGCATCCGTTGCTTTCCTGGGATCTCGCGGAGTGGGAGAGCGCGCCACCCCTCACCATCCTTCACTACCGCGGAAAGCGCCTTAACGGGGCAGGCCAGCCCGGCACCTACAAGGAACTGTTCACCGTCACCACGGAGAACAAAGATGGGCAGTGGGTAGTTACTAAGTACGATGCGATGTATTGAGACGGTCGTTGGCCTGTCATTATCAGCCGGTGTACTATGACACTCTTGCTCCATCAATTCCTAAGAGGATGAGCAAACTGAGGATGCGCGAGGAAAAGCGCGTTTTACTGCGTGATGAAACCTGCACTGTGTTCTTAAGAGGCCTGAGCACGCTCCTGATAGTTGCCACCCTGCTGTGCTTGGCTTGCCCCGAAGCTAAGTGTTCGGGCGAGCCGAGGAGGGGGGCATTTGTTACTGCGTTTGCAGGGCCGAGTCCTACTCCCGGACACATCAGTCCGCATGTCGCTTACAATCTGGTTCCGTCGAACGAGCGATTTTTTGTCTATGTCCCCTTCGGCTATACGGGATCCGAGGCTTATGGGTTGATAGTCTTCACCTATGCGGATGCTTCGGCGGGACTACCTGCTGGATGGCAGGCAGTGCTGGACGCGCGAAAATACATTTTTGTAGCAGCAGAAAATGCAGGGAACGACCAGCTTCACGGCAGGAGACTAGGACTTGCGGTGATGGCTGCCCTGGAGATGATGAAGACCTATCGTGTCGATCCGGCGCGGGTTTACGCGGCTGGGTTTTCGGGCGGGGCGAGGATGTCGGGTCTGCTTGCTTTCTACCAGACGGACATTTTTCGCGGAACTCTGCAGAATTGCGGCGCTGACTTCTACAAAGCCGTGCCTATTGTTAGTGCGACAACTCAACTCGATACTGCGGGCCAACCTTACGGGCGGCTTGCGGCATCCGACGCGGAGGTGCGTGGGGCGAAGAAAGTGAGCTTTGTCTTGATCACGGGCACCAACGACTTTCGCCGCGGCAACATACTGGATATCTTTCACGGCGGATTCGAGCGGGACGGCTTCCAAGCGAAACTGTTCGATGTCCCAGGAATGGGCCACGATATTTGCGATGGTGACACACTGGCCCGAGCCCTCGACTTTCTGGAGGGCGGCCGCTAGGCGACCTGATTTCTCTCTCCTCCTTCGTGGTAAAACCTATTCATGCCCGACCTCCCCGCCGAGCGTGAGCCTTCCGCTGCGCGGAACATCTACATCTTCGGGCTCAATTCTTTTTTGAACGATACTGCCTCCGAAATGGCGTACTGGGTTCTGCCAGCGTTTCTGGGGTCGCTGGGCGCGGGGCCGGCGCAGTTGGGATTGATCGAAGGGATTGCCGAGAGCGTGGCATCGTTTGCCAAACTTTTCTCGGGATACCTTACCGACCACATCCATCGACGCAAGCCTGTCGTGGTGGCGGGATATGCTGTCGCGAATGCGGTGAAGCCGTTGCTGGCGATTGTCACTGCGTGGCCGCAAATTCTGCTGATTCGCTTTACCGATCGTCTCGCTAAAGGCGTGCGCGGAGCGCCGCGCGACGTGATGGTTGCAGAATCGGTTCCGAAGAACCGGCTGGGCTCGGCTTATGGACTGATTCAGTCGATGGATTCGGCTGGGGCCATCGCCGGTCCTCTGGCCGCGCTAGTTCTGCTTGCGCGCTTCGGAATCCGCAGTGTGTTTTGGGCTGCCGCAGTTCCGGGAGCGCTGTGCGTGCTGGTTGCGCTGCTGGGCATTCGTGAAAAGCGCCGGGCTGCGCCCGGCGGACAGCCGGGGGCGGCTGTCCCCGCACAGGAGAAACTCAAGACGAGTGCAGCCTCTCGCTCTGCAGAGCGGATCAGTTTACCCACGTCTTTCTACTTCGTCCTCGTCTCAGTGACGCTTTTCTCCCTGGGGAATTCAAGCGACATGTTCCTGGTTCTGCGGGCGCAGAATGTCGGGATCGCAGTGGCGCTCGCACCTCTGCTTGGTTTGGTCTTCAACATTACGTACACACTCGCTTCCTGGCCGGCAGGATGGTTCAGCGATCACGTCTCGCGCCAGTTGGTCGGCTCCGCGGGCTATGTGATTTTTGCCGCGGTCTATTTTGTTTTCGGGCGCGCGCCTTCCACGCTGGCAATCTGGATTGCAATGGCGGTATATGGCTTCTATTACGCGCTCACGCAGCCTGTGCTGAAGGCCCTGGTGGTGGAGAGCGTTGGCGAACAAGTGCGCGGTCGCGCTCTCGGCATTTATTTTTTCGTAACCAGTGTGGCTACTTTGGCCGCCAGCTTGATCACAGGTGAACTGTGGAAGCACTATGGGGCTGCGATTCCGTTTTATTTCTCAGCGGCGATGGCGCTGGTCGCAGCTGGAATGCTGCAGGGTGTGAGGCGTGGAAGTAAACGTCTCCTCAGGAGCTAAAGCCCAAATTTCATTGCGCTCTAACGGCACGGCTGGAAGCCGTGCCCTTCCCAGAACTCTTCCACCAGAGGAAAATCAGTGCTTGTGCGGCGATACCAGCGCACGTGTCAAGAACTACATCTTGCCAGCGTCCGGTGCGGGAAGGGATAAAGCTTTGGTGCCACTCGTCGAGGCTGGCTACGAATGCCGTGCCCAGAATGGCGATGCTGGCCCAGCGCAGCGTCCACTTTACATCGGACATGGCGGGCAAGGTGGCACGCCAGGCGCGGAAAAGCAAAATGCTTAAGATGGCGTAGCCGACGACGTGGCCTCCCTTGCGAATGAAGAAGTGCCAGTATTCAAAGCGCTCCCAGTCCATGCCGAAGAGGTAATGCAGAATCGGAAAGAGAATCCGGCTGGTATTGTGGGCGGATAGCATGGCAGTCGATTCAATGGCGATGACGATGAGCCAGAGAATCGCGGCGATCCAGGCCTTCAAAAGATTGTGCCGGTCGGAGTTCAAGCGGCTGGGTTACTCGACGCCATAGTTGGGAGCCTCGCGGGTGATCATGACATCGTGAACGTGGCTCTCGCGCAGTCCGGCGCCGCTGATGCGCACGAAGCGTGTTTTTTGGAGAAGCTCGGCAATGGTGGCGCAGCCGCAGTAGCCCATGCCCGATTTCAATCCGCCGACCATCTGATGGACGATCATAGCGACCGAACCGCGATAGGGCACGCGTCCTTCAATGCCCTCGGGAACAAGTTTGCCCAGGCGGTTGGAGTCGCCGTCAGCGGCGGAAGCTGCCGCGGAAGATTCCCCTTCCGTGCTCTGGAAGTAGCGTTCGCTTGAACCCTGAGCCATAGCGCCGATCGATCCCATGCCACGATAGGATTTGTAGGAACGGCCTTGATACAGAATCAGCTCGCCCGGACTTTCATCGGTGCCGGCGAAGAGCGAGCCGATCATGACGGCGCTTGCGCCTGCAGCCAACGCTTTGGTTACGTCACCCGAATACTTGATGCCGCCATCGGCGATGATGGGAATGCCGGCGTCTTTGGTCGCGCGGTAGGCTTCGGCGATGGCGGTGATCTGCGGCACGCCAGCGCCGGTGACTACGCGCGTGGTGCAGATGGAACCGGGACCGATGCCAACCTTAATGCCGTCGGCTCCGGCGCGAGCCAACTCGCAGGCACCGTCGAAGGTGGCGACGTTGCCGGCCAACAGTTCCACGTCGGGCAGCTTCGACTTAACGAGCCTCACGGCATCGAGCACTTTTGTGGAGTGGCCGTGGGCGCTGTCGATGGCCAGGACATCCACTTTGGCTTCCGCTAATTCCTGGGCGCGCTCGAGAAAATCTCCGGTGGCGCCGATGGCCGCGCCTACGCGCAAGCGTCCCTGAGAATCCTTGGCGGCGTTGGGATACTTCAGCTTCTTTTGAATGTCTTTTACGGTGATCAGCCCCTTAAGGTTGTACTTGTCGTCGACGACCAGCAGTTTTTCGACGCGGTGCTCGTGGAGAATCTGTTCAGCATCTTCGAGCGTGGTGCCGACGGGCACGGTGATGAGATTTTTCTTGGTCATCACGCGGTCGATGGGAATATCGAAGCGGCTCTCGAAGCGCAAGTCGCGGTTGGTGAGAATGCCGACAAGCTTGCCATGTTCGGTGACCGGCACGCCTGAAATCTTGTATTTGCGCATGACCTCAAGCGCGTCGCTGACTTTGTCGGTGGGCGCCATGGTGACCGGGTCGACGATCATACCGCTTTCGGAGCGCTTCACCTTATCGACTTCATTGGCCTGCTGCTCGATGGTGAGGTTGCGGTGAATGATTCCGAGGCCGCCCTGCTGGGCCAGCGCAATGGCCATGTGCGATTCGGTGACGGTGTCCATGGCGGCGCTGACAATGGGAATGTTCAGGCGGATATTGCGAGTGAGCTGGGTCTGGGTAGTGGCCGTTGCGGGAATGACGTCGGAGCGTGCAGGTAAAAGAAGAACGTCGTCGAAGGTGAGAGCTTCGGGTACCGGAAAATGAATCATAAGTTTCTCGGAAATTCTCCCAGCCTGCGGGGTGGAATCTTTATTCTAGAGAGGGCGCGGGGATTCAGGCAAATGGGGGAGGCGAAGTGGGCTTTCAGGAGTTATCGCTAGGCGACATCGTTGTGCTGTTTCGAGACGGTTTGAGCGGGTACCAGATGTTGGACGGGAAACGAAATAGCGGTTGTGGTGTGGTGACGGGTTATGGCCGCATGACCGAATCTGCTGCGACGGACCAATGAAAAGCGATACACAAAACCAGCCTTCAGAATGCCCCGCAAAGATGATGCGTTGCTCGCCCCGCTGAAAATCCACGCCGTTCTGCCCTCTCGGAGTATCTTTGCCACCGCTTGGCGAAGGGCAGTCGCATAGTGACCGCGCCCGCGCTCCGCAGCAGGGGTCCAACAGTCGAAGATCATGGCAGCATTGGGAGAATACGGCTCGAGGCTGTGAGCGATCTCCGATAAACGGAAGCCGTCATAGTTGTCGATCCACAGGAAATGGATTGGCCTGCCCGTTTCATCTTGCAAAAGAAAACCGGAAGCGCCGGGTTTGGTCAAGCGCTTGGCACACCGCATCAGGTAGCGGAGAGTGTGTGTGTCGCCGGCATTGAGGATCGACGCCTCGACAAGGTGCTCCCTGGTCAGCGGCAGGAGCTGAATGGCTGTGTCGCCAGGTACTTGAGTTTCAGGAGCTTCAAAAAGCAGTACCTCGTCTTGCGAAGCGAAAGACCTCACGACCTTGCGAATTGATTGTCGAGCGGTCGCGGTGACTCCATCTTCCTGGATGCGATTTGTCACGACCTGGCAAAAAGCTCGGGCATCCCGGAGTTTGTCGCCAAACTGTGGAAACCGGGCCGCCGTGCTACTCAGCATCTCGCGACTCGCGCTCACTATGTGCCGAGGAAAACCATGAGACAGATGAACGTAGCGCGTCTGCCGGACCTTGTTGGCAAATCGCTCCTTGTAAGGTTCGTCTCCCAAGCCAAGATCGAGCCATTGAAGGGAAGCGTCCTTGGCGCCTTCTTCCACCAAAAGACGAAGCAGGCAGGATCCCGGCGACACATGCTCGTACTCCATCTGAAAAGTTGGCAGATACCAGAACCAGCTACCCCCAAACCGGAAACCGTAGTTCCAGGCAACAGGCCGTCCATCGATCTCCAACTGGCTGATCTTCAGCCAACCCGACTGTGACAGCAGATCGCTCAGTTGCCGCAGGAATGTACGACGCTCGGGGCCAACCAGCGGGCTAATGCGGCTACTCGCGAGAAAGCGTGAAATCTGAGCGGAGATAATCGACTCAAGGCTTGTACCTATCTGCTCCGGTTCCGTGAGATGAATCACCTTCACCGCTCCGAGATTTGTGAGCCTCTTCAGGGCGCGTTTTTCCCTGCTCTTGCCGGCTAATGATTGTAGAAGTGTTTCACGTTGCTCTTCGCCCCCAAGCTGGACTACGCCGCAATTGTAGGCAGTGCGCGACGTCACGTAAAAGCGGCGCGATCCGGCCACTCCGGGGAGTTCCTGGAGGGTGGCTGAATTCGAGGGAACGTTGGCCAGAACCAGGTCGCCGAAACCGAGCTTCTGGATTTCATCCAACAGCGCAAGGATCACCGCTTTGCGATTCGCCGGAGCGCTCAGGATGTCGCAGTAATCCGCCGTGCTGGAGGTCAAGAAAAAGAGCGCTCGAGGCGCTTTGGGGTCGATAGCAAGGGCCACGACTCCGGCGAGTTGGCCGGAATCGTACATGAGAAAAAGCAGAGGAGATAAATGCTTTTGAAATCCGCGACTGGCAGCCAACGCCCACTGGTAGGTGAAAAACACCTCAGGATTCTCCATGGCCAGCACCAGGCTGTTCCAAGCCTCGGAGAGGTCGGGATCTTCCGGGATTTCTTTCAGAACGGTTACGTGCACAGGGTTTTCAGGCTTTCCTGCCAAGAGACTTGCCGGCTGGTGTAAAGGATGCCGCATTCTCGCGGGAGACGCAACCCAACCGTGATTCTAGCCTCCCATAGCGCGCTGGAGGCGGGTATGCAGCCCGCTCAGGTGGGCTGCGAATTCTGGAAGCGTAGTTTGCGACGTCACATGGATCCGAGGGAGGGTAAAGGGATTCAATTCCCCACCGCTCCAGTGTTCCACGTTGAGGAATGCGCATGCAAATGCCGCTTCGCGGGCAAGACCTATCTCCCGGTCTCCCATCGTAGATGAGTTGCCAAAGGGGTAAGCAAATGCCCAGACCGGCCGTCCCAGCGCACTTTCGATTTCAATTTTGCTGTCTCGAATCTCGCGGCGCGCTTCTTCTTCGCTGCACAGCGACAAAACGGGATGGGACAGGGTGTGCGCTCCGATGCTCATTCCAGCCTCAGAAAGACGCCTCAGTTCAGCAATGCTCAAGAGTCGCCAACGCCTTTCAGAGTGAAGACTCCGCGTCGGCCCGCAATGAATGCGCACCAGGCCCATCCAATCTGCCCGCGCTCTGGCATCCAGTCGAGAGGCTCTTCTCACTGTACTCCACCAGCGGGTTTGAAAACTCTTTGGAGCCGGGGATTCCGTGCTTTCTTCCGTCGGAAGCTGCTGTTCCAGCCCATTGAATGGCTTGATATGCATCAAGTGGTAGAGCTCCTCGTACCAAAGTACGCCTGGATTATTGCTACACGAAGCCCCGGTCACGAAAAAAAGGCATGGAACACTCTCGCTTTGCATCACTGGAAGCATGTCGGTCAACGTGTTGACCAGACCATCGTCGCAGGTCACCAGAACGGTGCGTGGAGGAAGCGGGTGGCCTTGCTCAATCCGCGCTCGAAAGTCGTCGGGGTGAATGATGTGATAATGAGCCTTCAGGAATTGGAGTTGCTGTCGAAAGACCTCTGGCTGCACCAGGTTTCCATCCAGAAAAGGTTCGCCGCTGGCATGATCGGACGGAACGACGCCATGGTAGTTCACGACCGAATAGCCGCCGATTGGCGTAATCCGGCGCAGGCATCCGGTGTGATGCAAAACCGGGTACGCCACGTGCTTCAGGACTGGACTAACGAACCTCATCGGTGGAGAACAGGATCACATTGTAGCAATCGGGTGAATTAGGGGTGTTGTCGCTGAGTCTTGCAGGTTAGAGTTTGATTTTCTTGCGCCGCGGAGTTTGTCGTTACTCCCTTCCGCTGCTGGAAACTTCAGAGCTTGATATCATCGCTAGTCTTGACGGAGCAACGGAGCAACTTATGCGCAGGCTTATTTTCTCGCTCTCTCTTCTGGTGTTCTTAACGACCATCGTGGCGGCGCAGCAGTACGATCTTGTACTCGAAGGCGGGCGAGCCATGGATCCCGAGACGGGGCTGGATGCGGTGCGCAACGTCGGCATTCGCGACGGAAAGATTGTCCGAATTGCGGCGGGTGCGCTTACCGGACGGCGCGTGGTTCATGTCAGTGGGCTGGTGGTCGCTCCCGGATTTATTGACCTGCACCAGCACGGCCAGGACATTGCAAGCCAGCGGGTGAAAGCGCTGGACGGGGTGACCACGGCGCTGGAACTAGAGATCGGCGCGCCCGACGTTGCCCAGTTCTTGAAATCCAAGGAAGGCCACTCTCTGATCCATTACGGCACCTCGGCCAGTCATGTGGCGGCGCGGGCTGCGGTGTTTGGGGCGCCGCTGCCGGCCGGTACCATCCTGCCCAAGAGCGGACCGGCGACGGATCAGCCCGCCACGCCGGAACAGATCGAAGCCATACAAGAGCGCCTGCGCGCGGAGCTTGACGCCGGCGGTTTGGCGGTTGGGATGGGTATTCAGTACACACCCGGAGCCACCCGGCTGGAAGTGATTGATATGTTTCGCTTAGCCGCCCAGCGGAGGTTGCCGGTCTATACCCACATGCGCAGTGCGGGTCGCATTGAGCCCGGCTCTTCCATTGAGTCGGTTAGCGAAGTGATTGGAGCGGCCGCCATCACGGGCGCTGCGCTGCACATCGTGCACATCAACAGCACCTGTCTGCGCGATTCGCTGGAGTGTCTCTCGATGGTGGAAGGAGCGCGCGCCCGCGGTTTGGATGTGACCACCGAGGCGTATCCCTACATTGCGGGCATGACGGCGGTGAATTCGGCGTTATTTAATCCGGGCTGGCGGGAGAAACTTGGCATCGATTACGGAGACCTCGTGCTGCCGGATACGGGTGAGCACCTCACCAAGGAACGTTTCGACGAACTGCATAATTCCAACACAACACGCTGGGTGCTGGTTTTCGGCAATACGCAGGAAATTGTGGATAAAGTGATTCCTCATCCTCTGGTAATGATCGCGAGCGATGGCGCGGAGGGACATCCGCGTAACGCCGGAACCTACTCGCGAGTGCTGGCGCAATATGTGCGCGAAAAGGGAACGCTCACACTGATGGACGCGATCCGCGAGATGAGTTTTATGCCGGCGGAGATGTTGGAGCGGTCGACGCCCGAGGCGCGACGAAAGGGCAGATTGCAGGAGGGCGCGGACGCCGACATCGTGGTGTTCGATGCGAATACCATCAGCGACCGGGCCACCTTCGAGAAGCCTATGGAGCCGAGTGTGGGTGTGCGGTATTTGGTGGTGGGAGGAACGCTCGTAGTGGATGAAGGCAAGCTTGTGCCGGATGTGTTTCCGGGGCGGGCGATTTTGGGGCCAGGGAAAGTTAGTTCCGGCAAGGACCATTGAGCTAATTCCGCCGCCTTTTGATCGGACCCGCGCGGTTGTCTTTTATCCTCATTCCGGCGTATATTAGAAAACTGAGAACTGTTGTGTAGTACCGGCATTTGGCGAGGCACACCAGTGGGCGCAAGCCCACTTTTTCGTTGCCGAGGAATCGCGGGTGTGGTGGGCTGCAAGTTATTGGATGCATGGCACTTGAGCTTGATCGGGTACGTGAGATTGCGGAGCGGGTAGCGGCCTCCAGCGGGCTTGAGGTGGTCGAAGTCGAGTTTCGCGGGAGTGGCAAAGCCCGCATGCTGCGCGTGTTTCTGGACAAGCCGGGAGCGGCGAGTGGCGATCCGCTGGCCGGAGTGACGCACGGAGATTGCGCCAACTTCAGCCGCGAGTTTGGCACCATCCTCGATGTCGAGGATGCGGTGCCGAGCAGTTACACGCTGGAGGTTTCATCACCGGGGCTGGACCGGAAGCTGACGAAGGCGAAGGACTTTGAGCGCTTTGTCGGAAGCCGGGTGAAGTTGACGTTGAGGCAGCCGGTGAATAACAACCGGTATTTTGAAGGTCGGCTGGAAAGTTTTCGGGACGGACTGCTGATGTTGGACCTTAGCGTGGCGAGCCACAAGTCGCGCAGGAAGATGGGCGCAGCGTCGGCGGAGCCAGGACAGAAGATCGGGATTGTGTTCGCCAATGTAGAGAAGGCGAATCTGGTGCCGGAAATCTAGGAGATTGGGTAATTGAGTAATTTTGTAATCGGGTAATTTGAAACCGGAGACGGCACTTTCGACTTTCAATTACCAAATTGCAAAATTGCCCAATTACTAAATGGTTTTTCTATGGCAAGTGAGCTTTATAACACGATCGACGCGTTGAGCCGCGAGAAGGGGATTGATCCGCGGATTGTGGTGAGCGCGGTGGAAGACGCCATTGTGATGGCGACGCGCAAATACTACAAGACGCAGGAAAACCTTCGCGCCGAATTGGATAAAGAAACCGGCAAGATCAATGCCTTCGCGGTTAAGACGGTGGTGGAGACGCCGGAGCAGGTGGAAGATCCGCTGTTGCAGATCACGCTGGAAGATGCGCGCAAGGCCGATCCTGCGTTGGAAATCGGTGGGGAGTTGCGGATTCCAAAGGTTACAGAAGGGATCCTCGGCCGCATTGCGGCGCAACTGGCGAAGCAGGTGATCTTCCAGAAGGTGCGCGAGGCGGAGCGCGACACGGTCTACAACGAGTACATCGGTCGCGTGGGCGAAGTGGTGAACGCGACGGTGAAGCGAGTGGAAGGTCCGGATGTGATCTTCGACATCGGCAAGGCGGAAGCGCGCATGCCGCGCAAGGAGCAGTCGCGGCTGGAATCGTTCGCGATCGGCGAGCGGGTGCGGGTGGTAATTGCGCGGGTGGAAAAAGCGTCGAAGGGGCCGGCTGTGGTGGTGTCTCGCGCCGTGCCGGATCTGGTGCAGCATTTGTTCCAGACAGAAGTGCCGGAGATTTATGACGGGACGGTGGTGATCCGAGCCATCGCGCGCGAGGCCGGCGAGCGCACGAAGATTGCCGTGATGTCGAAGGATAAGGACGTGGATGCGGTGGGCGCCTGCGTGGGCATGAAGGGGATGCGGGTGCAGTCGATCATCCGCGAACTGCACGGAGAAAAGATTGACATCATCGAGTATCACGAAGATTCCGTGACCTTTGCCGAAAAGGCGCTGCAGCCGGCAAAAGTGAGCAAGGTCACCGTGGTCGATTCCGGGGGCAAGCACCTGGAAGTGGTGGTGGATGACAGCCAACTTTCCCTTGCGATTGGCAAGAAGGGACAGAACGTCCGGCTGGCGGCGAAGTTGCTGGGCTGGAAGATCGACATCAAGAGCGAGGAAGAGAAACGGCAGGAAGTGGAACAACAGATGTCGGCGATGGTGCCGCAAACTTCTACTCCACTCGAGAGTGTGCCTGGCCTCGGTGAAGGTCTGGTGGAGAAGTTGGGTGCGGCGGGGGTGACGACGGTGGAGGCGCTGGCCGACATGACGCCGGAGCAGCTTGAGGCGATTGAGGGCATTGGGCCGAAGACGGTGGAAAAAATCAGTCTTGCGGTGAATAATTACTTTGCCAGCCTGGAAGGCGCAGCGGCGGCTGAAGGCGAAGTGACGGCGGAAGGCGAGGCTGCTGCAGCGGAGCCTTCGGAAGCAGGCGCGGAAGACATTACCGCTGAAATTGCGGTGGTGGGGGAAGAATTGGCGCCCGCTGACGAAACGGCGAGTGCGGAAGTTGCGTTGAGCGAAGAAGGCACCGTCGAAGCGGAGACGCTTGCTGCAGACGAGCATGAAGGGCAGGCGGAGCCTTCAGCGGAGCAGCCCGCTCCGGAAGAAGAATCCGCTTCCGAGACCAGAGAATAATCATGACACGCTGGCATAAGTACGACGGCGTGGGACCGAAGAAAGTGACTCCGTGAGGTCGCAATGATGACCTAACTAAAGCACGGAGAAACGAAAGGCCGGATGAGTAAGGTTCGAATCAACGATCTAGCCCGAGAGCTGGAAGTCAAGAGCAAAGCCATTCTGGATACGCTGGCGCTGGTCGGAGTGACGGAGAAGAAGACGCACTCCAGTTCTCTGGAAGAGCATGAAGCTGAGAAGGTGCGTGTGTACCTCCGTTCCTCCGCGGAAGGTTCATCACAGGCTGGCAAGTCCAGCTCCCGCCCGGTTCGCGGCGAAGAAGAAATCAAAACCAAGATTGATCTGTCGAACATTTCCCGTCCCGGAGATGTGCTCAGGGCGATTACACAACGGAAGGAAGCAGTTGCTCCCCCGGCAGCGCCGCGTCCAGTAACGCCTCCAGTTACGCAGGCTCCGGTGGAGAAAGCCGTTGTAGCGCCTCCATCAACCAGGCCCGCTGCGCCGCCCATTGCGGCGCAGCCGGTTGCTCCGGTGACTCCGCCACGCTTGATCATGCCGCCTTCCGTCGCGGACAGGCCGGTTGCGGTTGTGCCGCCAACTCCGGCAGCATCGTCATCGGTTGCGTCGCCAGTTATCGCACCCCCGGCACGGCCCATAGTACCGCCCGCGGCGCAGGTTCCAACCGCTGGAGCGCCTCCGGTGGTTTCGGCGAGCGCTCCGCCAACGGCTCCTGTTTCGGCGCGTCCGGCTGCTCCGCCGCCCCCGGCGCCGCGCATGATCGTTCCGCAAACCGGGCCACGGCCGGTGTACAAGGCTCCGGTGCGGCCAGCCCCGCCGCCGGTACAGCCTGGAGTTCCAATCGGCGGATCGTTCCGTCCCGCACCTGGACGTCCCGTGCCCGGTCAGCCCATCTTTCAACGGCGTCCGCCGATGGCGGGCGGAGCTCCGGGTGCACCGCGTCCACCGCTGCGTCCTGGTGAGCGCAGGCCGATGCATCCGACGCGGTCGGCGCCTGCAGGAGCGCGTCCGCTGGGCGTGGGTCCAGCGCTTCCACCTCCCGGAACGACGCGGCCTGGCAGCCGTCCGGGCGGTCCGGCGAGACGGCCCGGTCAACGCTATGTTCCGCGCGGCGTGAAAGAAGGCCCGATGAAGGGCTATACGCCGCCACCGCGCATGGTGGTGTCGAACGAGCCCCAGCCGATCACGCGCAGCATCACGATTACGGAAGGCATCAGCGTAAAAGATTTGGCGGAGAAGCTGGAGATTCGCGCCAAAGATCTGATTTCGCGACTGCTCTCCAAAGGTGTTTTCGCCACGATCAACCAGACCCTCGATGCGGAACTGGCCAGCGAAGTGGCACGCTTCTTCGGCGCGGATACGAACGTGATCACGTTCGAAGAACAGACGGCGAAGGAGATTGATGCGGCCGCTGCCGGCGAGGAGTCTGCTCCTGAAACCGGGATACGTCCGCCTGTAGTTACGATCATGGGCCACGTAGACCACGGCAAGACCACTCTGCTCGATTCCATCCGCATCACGAATGTGGCGGGAGGTGAAGCGGGAGGGATCACACAGCACATTGGCGCCTACAAGGTGCGAATCACGGATAAGGAATCGCCGGCCTTCGGGCGCGAGATCGTCTTCCTCGATACGCCTGGTCACGAAGCATTCACACGCATGAGGTCGCGCGGCGCGAAGGCAACCGATATTGTGGTGCTGGTAGTGGCGGCTGACGACGGCGTCATGCCGCAAACGCTCGAAGCCATCGACCACGCGCACGCCGCCGAAGTGCCCATCATTGTGGCGGTGAACAAGATCGACAAGCCGGATGCCTTGCCCGATCGAGTGAAGAAACAGCTTGCCGACCGAGGATTGATGCCGGAAGAGTGGGGCGGCAAGACGGTGTTCGTGGATGTTTCGGCCAAGAAGAAAACGAATCTGAATCTGCTGATGGAAATGATCTGCCTGGTTGCAGACCTAGGCGAATTGAAGGCGACACCGGAGCGAGCGGCAACTGGCGTGGTGCTCGAAGCCAAGCTCGATCGTGGGCGCGGCCCGGTGGCCACGGTGCTGGTGCAGAACGGAACGTTGAACGCGGGCGACAATTTTGTGGTCGGCAACGTGTACGGGAAAGTGCGCGCCATGTTTGACGACCGCGGCGCCCAGTTGCAGACGGCTCCTCCATCGACGCCGGTGGAAATCATCGGCATTGAGTCCCTGCCGCAGGCTGGGGATCAGTTTGTGGTGGTGGCGGATCGCGACAAGGCGCGCGGCATTTCGGAGTACCGCGAGCAGAAGGCGCGCGAAGCCGCGCTGGCCAAGAGTTCTCGCGTATCGCTCGAAGGACTGGCGGAGCAGATCAAGGCTGCGGGCACCAAGGAACTCAACGTGATTCTCAAGGGCGATGTGCAGGGATCGGTGGAAGTGATTACCGATCTGCTCACAAAGCTCTCAAACGAGAAAGTGCGTTTGAAGCTGCTGCGCTCGGGCGTGGGTGCGATTACGGAAACCGATGTGCTGCTGGCCTCGGCGTCGAACGCCATCATCATCGGCTTCAACGTGCGTCCGGAGCGCAAGGCGCAGGAAATCGCCGAGCAGGAGAAAGTGGACATCCGCCTGCACTCAATCATTTACGAACTGCAGGATGAGATCAAGCGCGCGATGAGCGGCTTGCTCGAACCTACGATCAAGGAACATTACCAGGGCCGTGCCGAAGTGCTCAACGTTTTCCGCATCCCGAAAGTCGGCACTGTGGCCGGTTGCCGCGTGAGCGACGGCTTGATCAAGCGCGACTCCGAAGTGCGCCTGCTGCGCGACAACGTGCAAGTGTTCAAAGGCAAAGTGGGATCGCTGCGGCGCTTCAAGGACGATGCCAAAGAGGTTACGAATGGCATGGAGTGCGGCATCTCGATCTCCAACTACGGCGACATCAAAGTCGGCGACGTGATGGAGGCTTTTGTCACGGAGCGGATTGCCGCGGAAGTAATCGCTTAAGAACAGTGGCCAGTGATCAGTGGTTAGTGGCCAGTTGAATCCGCGGCTACTGTGAGTCGCGGTTTTACTGGACAATGAACACTAGCCACTGACTACTGCATGATTGCCTTTCTCACGCTCGAACTCCACATCGAAGCGGCGCAATCTCTCAAGGACAAACGGCAGGTAGTGCGCAGCCTGAAAGACCGTCTGCGCGGCAGCTTCAATGTTTCGGTCGCGGAACTCGAGGCCAGCCCAGTGTGGAATCGCGCTACGATTGGCGTAGTGAGCATCTCCGATTCGCGTGATTATCTCGATGGATTGATGAAGAATGTGGAGCGGCAGGCCACGCGCATCGCCAATAATCACGGAGCTGACATTGCCGACTCGTTCGTGGAATTTATGTAGCATATACAAAGTGGTCAGCGGCCAGTGGTCAGTGACCAGTTGAACCAACGCGACCCGTGGTTTCACTGAGCATTGGCCCTTTACCACTGACCACTGCTTCTATCGCGTTGTTACCTCTGTACTTACCTCAACCCCTCTTTTGTGCGCGACAATAGCACTTCAAGGCCAACACCTGCGGTCGATTTGTGATATTCTCATGCGTTTTACTTCGAGGTGAATGGTGGAGAAGCGCGGGGTAAAGTACCATCGCGGGCGGTTGGGTGAGGCCTTGCGCGAGGAGATCGAAACGCTGGTGGAGGGAGAGCTGGCGGATCCGCGCATCGGGCTGGTGAGGGTGACGGCGGTGCATGTGGCCGACGATGGCCGGTCGGCGCAGGTTTTGGTGGATGTAGACGGCGACGACCAGGAAGCGGAGCGAAGCCTCGAGGGTTTGCTTGCCGCTAAAGAATATATAAGGCATGAATTGGTTGAGCGTTTGCGGCGGAGACGCGCACCAGAATTGTATTTCCGGCTGGACCGTTCGGAGCGGGAAAAAGCCCGAGTGGAAGAACTGTTGGCGCGGGCGAAAAAAAGAATGAAATCTCGTACGAAACCGAGTGAGGAAAAGGCATAGCGATGCTGCGGGACGTTCTCCGGCAAATCGAGCAGCGCAACCGATTCGTGCTCACGTCGCATGCGCGGCCCGATGGTGACGCCATCGGATCGGCGCTGGCGTGCTGCCAGGTTCTACGCTCCATGGGCAAGCAGGCTGACGTGGTGCTGCACGACGGCGTGCCGCGGATTTATCGCGCGTTGCCGTTCGCTGAACAAGTGCTGCAGGCCGATCGCGTCGCGGGTAACTACGAAGCGGCGATCATACTGGAATGTGACAGCATCCATCGCACCCGACTGGAGGGCCTGGAAGACCGCTTCCTGATTAGTATCGATCATCACGTGAGCGGGAGGCCGTTCGCCCATGTGAATTGGATCGATCCACATGCGGTAGCGACGGGAGAAATGGTTTTCCGCCTGGCGCGCGAGGCGGGAACGCCAGTCTCTCCAGAGATTGCGACCTGCCTTTACACTGCGCTGATGACGGACACGGGATCGTTCATGTTTCAGGGGACTAACGAGCGCACATTCGCTCTGGCGCGCGAACTGGTGCTGGCCGGCGCCGATCCTTCGCACTGCGCGCGCAGTATTTATTTCGCCCACTCGGTGGCCAAAATGCGGCTGCTCGGCGAGGCTCTTCGTAACCTGAACGCCGAGGGCCACGTCGGATGGACCTGGGTGACACAAGAGCAAATGGAATGTTGGGAAGCGAAGGAAGAAGACTGCGAAGGCCTGGTGAACTACGTGCTCTCGATCGGAGAAATCGAAGTGGCGGCACTGTTCCGCGAGTTACCGGACGGACGTTTTCGAGTGAGCCTGCGCAGCAAAGGCAAACTCGATGTGGCGCGCGTGGCCGAAGGTCTTGGCGGCGGCGGGCATGAGTGCGCCAGCGGTTGCTCTGTAGATGGTCCACTGGCTCAAGCCATACGACAGGTTCTGGAATTGCTTCGCCGCGGTCCTTCCGTACAATAACCTGCGTACAATCAACTGCAGCAAAACAAACTCACTTCCATGACCAATCGCACTCGCACCGACTCGCTGTTGCTGGCGGGCTTCTGCGCTTTTCTATTCTTGTACGGACTCGCGCAATTCGGGCTGGTCGGAGCGGATGAGCCGCGTTACGCGCAGGTGGCGCACGAAATGCTGGAGCGCCACGATTGGATCACGCCGGTGCTGGGTGGACGGCCGTGGCTGGAAAAGCCGCCACTTTATTATTGGCAAGCCATGCTCGCGTACAAGATCTTCGGTGTGAGCGATTGGGCCGCGCGTCTGCCTTCAGCATTCGATGCCAGCTTGCTGGTGCTGGCGGTGTACTTTTTTCTGCGGCGCTTCCGGCCTGGGTTCGAGGTGGATGGCGCGCTGATCGCAGCATCTTCCGCTGGAATCATCGGCTATGCGCGCGCCGCCTCGATGGACATGGCGCTGGCTGCGGTTTTCACGATTGCAATGCTCGGCTGGTGGGCCTGGGGCGAGAGTGGGAAGAAAATCTACCTTGCCATTTTCTACGGCTTCACAGCTTTGGGGATGCTGGCGAAGGGACCCGTCGCGCCGTTTCTCGCGGTTGCGGTGATCGTTCTCTACGCAATTACGGTTCGCGAATTGCGCCTGGTCCTGAAGACCCTCTGGCTGCCGGGAATCTTCCTGTTCTGCGCGATCGCGCTGCCCTGGTACTTCGCGGTGCAGATGCGTAATCCCGACTTCTTTCGCGAATTCATCGTCGAGCATAATCTCGGGCGGTTCTCAAAGAATCTTTATCACCATACCGAACCGATTTGGTATTACCTGCCGGTGATGGCGCTGGCCATGGTTCCGTGGACGGTTTTTATGATCGCGGCGTTCGTTCAGTCGATCCGCCTATGGCGGGCTAAACGAACTGCGGTGGGCGCAGCCGAAGGTGATCTCGAATATCATCTCAACACCTTTGCTTGTTGCTGGCTGATCGTGCCCGTGGCGTTCTTCTCGGCCTCGCAGTCGAAACTGCCCGGGTATATTCTTCCTGCAATTCCGACTGGCGCACTGCTGTTAGTGGAATACCTTCGGCGACATCTGGAACAGAATGAAGCTGAATCCGTCGCGAGATGGTTGGCCGTGCTGCATGCCTTGCTGGCGGCAGCCCCAATTGTTCCGGCACTGCTGATTGCCTACCTGATCACGCAGCATCGCCTTCCCGGAGGGCAACCGATGCTGGTGGCGCTCGCCATGGCATTTCTACTCTGCGCTGGAATTGCGCTCACGCTGGTACGCAGGACAGGTCTGCGCATGTTGAGGTTCGTCACTCTGATCCCGGTCGTGCTTACTGTGGGCGCTGTGCTGAAACTGGGCTCTCCTGCGCTTGACCAGACACTCTCGTCGCGTCCTCTGGCCCAGGAAATTGCCGGCATGGAAACCCATCCGCTGCCGCTGGCTGTCTATCATGTTCGGCGCGAATTGGAATACGGCCTGACTTTTTATCGTAACCAGCTAACTTTCAACTACGACTGGGGTAGCGTTCCCCAACAAGAGCACTTGCTGGTGGCGCCGGAGAATTCGCAGGTAGAGATTGCGAAACTGGTGGCGGGCCGCCGCGTCTCTTACCTTGGACACTATGCGGAGCAGCACGTGGATTACTACTGGGTTGCCGCGGCGGCCGCGGGTTCAGGGCACTAAGCTCTACGATCGATGTTGCCGCCCTGTGTTCCGCCGGTTTGCCTCGCATCCCTCGAACGCACTAAACTCGGAGTTCTGCCGCCGCGAACCAAGCCGGAAAACCAGCCCTGAAAATGGGGCCGGAATTCTTTGGCTGACTTTGCAGGAGCCCCGTGGAGATTCTCGACCTCAGGCATTTTTCTTCCGTGGATTTGCGTCCGCTGCTCGATGATGAGACGCGAGCCTGGGCGAGTCTGCTCTCCTGGGATTACAACGGGTCGGCGGAGATGATCCTGCGCTATGTCGACGCGAAAATTCTTCCGGGATACGCCGCCATCGAACGCGGGCGCATCTTCGGCTACAGCTTCTTCGTGTATGAAGGCAGCAAGGGAGTGGTCGGCGATCTTTTTGTCGCGAACGGCGGCCGTCTTCCAAATGCGCACGAAGTCGAAATCAAATTGCTGACGCATGTGATCGAGACTCTGCAGCAATCTCCGGGGATCCACCGGGTCGAAGCGCAGTTGCTGGCGCACGAAGCGGGAAGCGTTGCCCGGCCATTTCTTGATCAGGGATTTCAGCGGCATCCGCGGCTTTTCATGGTTCTCGGGTTGGGCAATAGCGGTCCGCAGGCGACGGCAACGCATCCGGAAGTCGAAATCCGGCGATGGACCGAAGCGGATTACCAGCCTGCCGCCGCGGTGATTACCGCAGCTTATCGCGGCCACGTTGATGCCCAAATTAATGATCAGTACCACACGCTAAGCGGATCGCTGCGCTTTCTGAATAACATCGTGCGTTTTCCGGGATGCGGGCTATTCGATGCGGAATCGTCCTATGCCGCGGTGGATCGCAAGGCGAAGAATCTGATCGGACTGATCCTGTGCTCGCGGGTTCGCGGCGACGTAGGCCACGTGACGCAGGTGTGCGTACTCCCCGAATATCGTTCGCGTGGGATCGGTGAGTCTCTGCTGGCCGCGACCTCCATCAATCTCCGCAAGCGCGGCTTCTCCATGCTCTCGTTGACCGTGACTGAGGCCAACGCCGGAGCCGTCGCCCTCTACCGACGGCTGAATTTTGAATCGAAGCGAGTGTTCGATGCGTTCGTGTGGGAGGGGTAGAAGCTCTTAGCCGTTAGCTCTTGGCTCTTAGCTTGTTCAACATGGTTTGGGCCTTATTGGCACAGCCTCGTAGAGTCTCGAAGACATTCTGCGGACACGGAAACGTAATTCTTGCAAGGAAGAAATAAAGGCTAAAAGCTAAGAGCTATCTCCGCACCAGCCACATGGCCCAGCCCGCCACCAGGATGCCGCCCAGAAACATGGCAAAACAATACAAACCATAACGGACCATGTCGCGGGTGGTCTCGCGGTGTGTGATGCCGAAGACGATGGAGGTAAACAGCGCGAAGACGAATGCGGCGCTGAAGTGAGTGAGCTGGACGGTCATGGTTTCTTCCCGATGGCGATGTGGTAGGCGTCCGCTACTGCGATGAAGTTCAACAGTCCAGCGACGATCATGAATTTGGTTCCGTAATCGGCGATAGCGAAAGCGATGGCACCCTGGCCCCAGTTCATGGCGAGGGTCGTAATGTACAATCCGCCGGCGCCCAGGTCACCGATGAATCCGAGCATATCGAGAATGTCCCCGCCGTTCGCCTTGTAGATGTGGCCCTGCATCATCAGGCCGAGCACAAACAGGGTTCCGATGGAGACGAGCAGCAGGAGGCCGCGAACCCAGCGTTGTTGGATTATATGGCCGGCGCCAGGAATCAGCCAGCCCAGGGCAGGCGCAATTACAGGCATCATGCTGGCGGGCTGCGCCGGTTCGGCCATCTTACTCTTAGCTATGGTTGGATTTGCCATCAGATGATTACGATCTCGCGTTGAATGTTGCCGGTGACTTCCGCCGATTTTGGCCGGACCAGCATGTTGACCTCGCTGCGCACGCCGAACTCCGGCAGATAAATGCCGGGCTCGATGGAGAAGCAAGAGTTGGGAAGAATCTGGCGTTCGTCGTGAATTTCCAGGTCGTCCATGTTGGCCCCGTTGGAATGGACGTCGGTGCCGATGGAATGCCCGGTGCGGTGAATGAAATAATCGCCGTAGCCTTTTTGCTTGATGTGGCCTCGGGTGGCGCGATCTACTTCCCATCCGGCAATCCGGCGCCCGGCGCTGATCGCATCGGTTACGGTCTTGATGCCGGCGTCACGCGCGTCACGCACAATCTCGAACACCTGGCACATGCGGCCGGTTGGCGCCTTGCCGACAAATCCCATCCACGTAATGTCGTAGTACACCGCTCCCGCAACGTCCTTCTTTCCCCACACGTCGAGCAGCACCAGATCACCCTCGCGAATGGGAACGGGATGATCGGCGCGCGGCTCGTAGTGCGGGTTGCCGGCGTTGGCATTGACAGCGACGATCGGCGGATCGTCAGTAAGCAGGTTCTCCCGGCGAAACGCTTCCATGAACCACTGTTGGATTTCGTGCTCCGTGGTTCCACCGTTGCGGGATCGCTGCCCGATTTCCTTGAAGGATGCCGCTACGATTGAATCCACGCTGTCGCGCGCGGCAAAGTGCGTCTTGATTTGCTCTTCGCTCCATGTGGCTTCGAACTGCGCGACCAGATCGGCGGAGCTGACCACGTTCTTTCCCAAGCCGCGCAGCAACTCGATGGTGCCGCCATCGACCAGAGAAATGGTGAAGACGATGTTGTTGGGCGAATATTGCATGGCGATGTCGCGGTAGGGGGCGAGCATCGATTTCAGGGTGTCGAACAGTTCCTGCCAGCCGGAATATTGGCGCTTACTGCCAGGCAGCGAATCGAGATGGCCAGCTTCAATTTTGTGGACCAGCTTCACTGGTTCGCCCTGCGCGGGGATCAGGTAAAACCAGCGGCGCGTGACCATCAGACCTGCCGGCAGGCCGAGTACACGATAGGCGATGGGATCGCGATGATGGTGGTCATAGAACAGCCACGCGTCGATGTTGCGCTCGCGCAGCGCAGATTGGATGGCAGCCAGATCCATGGGCAAGCGTCTATTGTAAACAATTGGGAGGGATTTGAGCGAATCTGGGTTGAGGACCGCATTCTAACCATGAACTCAGCACCGATTCTTGTTACACTACGACGCTAACTACGAGGCCAGATGTCTGCTGTGACCGAAGCAGTCACCGTCAAGCGCGTGCGCATCGAATCGATCGATGTGGTGCGCGGCGTCATCATGATTCTGATGGCGCTCGATCATACGCGGGACTTCTTTGGCAATTCCGGCTTGAATCCGACCGACCCCGCCACCACGACAATCCCGCTATTCTTCACGCGCTGGATCACTCATTTCTGTGCGCCCGTTTTTTTCCTGCTCACCGGCACCGGAGCTTATCTCTCGCTGCGCAAGAAATCCAAACACGAGTTGTCGCGATTCCTCTTCACTCGCGGAGTCTGGTTGATTTTTCTGGAACTGACGGTGACGCGGTGTCTTGGCTGGCAGTTTAATTTCGATTACCACTTGACCCTGCTTCTCGTTTTATGGGCGCTGGGGTGGGCGATGATCGTGCTTTCGGCGCTGGTTTATCTGCCGGCGTCCGTGGTGACGGCGTTCGGTGTGGTGATGATCGCAACTCACAATCTGTTCGATTCTGTGGATTCCTCCAACCCGTTTTGGTCCATCCTGCACTCGCCCAATTTTGTCGTAAACCATCCGGGGCACATCGTCTTTGTAACCTATGCGCTCATTCCGTGGGTTGGAGTTACGGCGGCAGGATATGGACTGGGACAGATCTACAGTTGGCCGTCGGCACGCCGCAAGGCGCTTCTGTTGCCCCTGAGCATTGGCTTGACTGTGGCCTTCTTCGTTTTGCGCGCCGTCAATCTCTACGGCGATCCGCGGCATTGGGCGACACAGAAGTCCGCAGCCTTTACCGCGCTCTCATTTCTGAACACGACGAAATATCCGCCATCGCTGCTGTACTTGCTGATGACACTCGGTCCGGCGCTGCTTTTCTTGTGGGCCGTCGATGCCGGAACACCGCGATGGCTGCGGTCCGCGCTCATCATCGGCAAAGTGCCAATGTTTTATTATCTTCTGCACATACCTCTAATACACTTGATTGCGGTTGCGGTGTGTTATGCGCGCTACGGACAGGTGCATTGGATGTTTGAGTCGCCGGGCCTTGGCCAGTTCCCCATTACTCCGCCGCCCGGATGGGGATACTCTTTGCCGATCGTCTATCTAGTGTGGATGTGCGTCGTGCTTGCGCTTTATCCGCTGTGCAGCTGGTTTGCAGGCCTGAAGCAGCGGCGCAGCGATGCCTGGCTCAGCTATTTCTGAACTGAATCCTTTGCAATCTGGGAGGTCAGAATCCGTTTTCTGACTGCTTCCGGCAGCGTTTCGCAGGCCGTTCGCAACACAAGGCGCGGAGCGCGACCGCGGATCTTCATCAGATATGGAACTGTCCGCTTCGCGTCAAACTTTGCAGTCTCGCGCAGCAGCCAGCCTAGTCCTTTCTGCACCATGTCGTCTTCGTCGGTGAGAAGCGAGTCGGAGAGCTTCTTGATCTCCGGGAAGAACATCTTCGCACGTGCTCCGCGAATCAGGGCGACGCACGCGGCACGCCGGCGCCAGCGATTCGACGACCTTGCCCAGCGGAAAACTATTTTTGCACGTGCGGGCTTGGCTACGACCATGGGAGCGATCAGATAATGAACCAGCGCGTCGTGGTCCGCCCAACTGCTGATGCGGTCGAGCCAGGACTCAAACTGCTTGAACTCCCGGTCCTCAAACTCGCCGTCGAGTTTCTCCAGCAAGAACACGGCAGCGACCTTCTCTTCCAGCACCGAACCGGAAAAAAGCTGATCGGCGACTTCGACTATAAAATCGAGCCCGCGGTCCTTCCTCACTTCCCGCCGAAAACGGATGGAGGCGCGGCGCAAGTCCGCCGTATACCAGCCATGCGATTTGATTTCATCTTTGAAGAACCACTGCACGCCGGCGGCATGCTCGGCGGAACCGCCACCTTTCAGAGCGCGGCGGATCTGAGTGGCGACGACAGCCGGTGTGGTTTTGACGTTAGGCATGGATCGTGTCGCAGCAAACAAGGCGGCCTGCCGAGGCCGCCTTTGTTCTTGTTACCGCAATGCAGTTGCTGCAATCCGGCTTACGCGGCGCGAGCCGTGACCGTTGCTGGCCGATAACCGCTTTCCCCGGCTTTCTTGAGGGCTTGCAACGCTTCCTCCGGGGACATCAGCGGCGTGGTTTGGACAGCCTTGCATGCGCCACCGCCGGCAAACGCCATGGCAATCGCCGCAGCGCTGACATTGTCGGGCAGCTCGGTAACGACGATTACGTCGTATTCTCCAAAGGCGAACCAGGCGGTTTCCAGCTTGCCCCCCAACTTCTCGATCGCGGGCCTTACCGCCTCAATGCGGTTCTGGGGATTCGCCAGCAGCGCTTCCCATCCCTCGCGGGAATACGCGACTTGGTGAAGGTAATGTGGCATAGAACCTCCTTCCGATTCACTAGCTGGGAGCGAATGATTTCAGAGGCCGGGTCTCAAGTCAAGCGCAGGTGGGCCAGGTCTTAGTTCGCCTGATGAGCGCTTGGCGTTCTGAAGGCCCTGTCATAAATCCACAGCAGCGCGGTGGTGGCTACGCCCACTCCAGTGACAACCCACCACATGAGCGCAGGTTGGTGCGTGACCTCTCCGAAGTGATGCATGAGAGTCCCGCCGAACCATCCGCCGATCAGCGATCCAATCCCGATCGGCAAAAACGCAAAGCCCATATAGGTGCCCTGCTGTCCAGGAGGAGCAAGCAGAGCGATGTATTCGTAGTAGCGCGGTTGCTGGATGATCTCGCCCAGTGCCAGGACAAACAGCGAGAGGATCGCGCCCCAGATTGTTGGCCGAAAGACAAGAATCAACCACGCAATGGATGTGATAAGCGTACCTAGGATTACAGCTTGAAACGCGGGAATTTTGCGGGTCAAGAAATTTACCGCGAGCGTGAGGCAGATCACGGTCAGCCCGTCGGTGACCAGGATGATCTCGACATCGGCATGCGGGTTGATGTAGCCATGAATGTAGCCGGGCAAGCTGATGTACTGCTGCCAGAAGACGATCCAGTAACCCGTGAACAGCACGAGAAACCACATGAAGCGGCTGATGCCGGCGAGCACGAGCGCTAGAAGCCCAGCCCAGATCCACCATGGAACGCTGAACCTGGGATAAATCCACAAGCCGATGCGGAGCAGTAAGGCGATCATCAGCACAGGAAGAACCAGCCTATAGTTGCCCACCACTACGCAGAAATTTCGCGCGACAGTCGCAATCGAAGGTGGAGGTGCGTCTCCAGGCTTGCGCGGCTCGCGGAAAAAAAACAGGACCACAAAGAACATTGCGAAAACGCTGAGCGCCGCAATGCGGTAAACACTCTCGACGCCCAGGTGGCGATGTGCCCAAGACGCAAAAAAGGGTCCGGCAGCGCCGCCGATGTTCACCATCGTGTAATAAATCGAATAGCCGATGGAGCGGACGTTCTCTTTTGAGGCGCGCGCGGTGGTGCCCACCACGCAAGGCTTTACCAGCGAGATGCCGAGTGCGGGCAGGATGAGGATGAAGCCGACAAACAAACTGAGCGGCACGGCATTGCGCACCGGCGCCAGCCAGGACGCACCGATCGAGCCGATCAGGAAATAGGCGGCGGCGAGAATGAGGTATGCGATGGAAAGAGCGCGGCGAAAACCCAGGCGGTCGGCAGCAGCCCCGCCGAAGATGGCGAGAAACCATACCATACCGCCGAAGATGCCGGTCAGCGTTCCGGTTTGCTCGGCGGAGAAATTCAGCCGCTCCTGCAGGTACAGGGCAAGAGAGGCGAATGCCGCGTAGTAAGAGAGACGCTCAAAGATCTCGCTGATGTTGGCGACCCAGAAGGGACGCTCGAACCCGATGCGAATTTCCTGCAAGCGTTCGGAAAAGCTCAAGAGTGGCTCCCTGACGACTCGATTCACCGGTAGCGCCAGCGTGAAAGCAGCCAAGACGGTGGCGCTACATTCCGATCCGTACGCGCACTTCTTCAGTCGAAAGTCCGGCCACACGAATCACTTTGTGGCGTCCGGTCTGGCCGGAGGCAATGGTAACGGAAGATCGTGGCACCTTCAAAAGTTTCGCGAAGAATTCGATGCAGGCTTTATTAGCTCGGCCTTCCACGGGAGGCGAGGTTAGAGAGAGCTTGAGCGCGTCGCCAAGTTCGCCAGTGATGGCGTTTTTCTTGGCGCGGGGATGAACCTTGACGGCAAAATCACTCCGCCGCTCGAGTCCTGAATGGAATCAAGCGTTCTTCCCCAACGAGAAGGCAGTCTCGGTCAACAGCAGGGCTCCCACAAGAGGTACCTGCGGGTGCTGCAGCGTGCGCAATTTTCCAATGCTCGCCATGAGAGAGATGGCGAATACCAGCATGGTCACGTTGGCGGTGATGCAAAACAGCCTCAGACCTTTGACAGCGCCACCGTTACGAATGCGCAGTACATTCAACATGGCAGTGAACAGCAAAGCCAGGCCTGTACCGAAGATCCAGATTCTGCCGGTATAAGTCCTCGGCACGAGCAAGCAATCCACGATCGCCAGAACAAAAAAGATTCCCGCTACGAGCCGGTCAAGAATGGTTAAGTCTTTATTCTCTCTCCGAAGATCGCCGTGCCCACGCGCACGCAAGTCGATCCCTCTTCAACCGCTACTTCGAAATCGTGCGACATGCCCATGGAAAGCTGGTCCATCGCAATGGCGGGCAGTTTGCGAGCGGAAATCGTATCACGCAATTCGCGCAGCTTGCGGAAGTACGGCCTCGCACCCTGGGGATCGTTCGTAAACGGAGGCACGGTCATTAGTCCGCGGAATACCAGCGCCTCCAGCCGGGGCGCGGCGATCAGCAATTCGTCGAGTGCGGACGAGTCCGGCGACACTCCGCTCTTGGCGGCTTCGCCACCGACGTTGACTTCGATGAGTACATTCAGCCTTCTGCTGAACTGGCGGCCTGCCGCGTCCAGCTTCTCCGCCAGCTTCAGCGAATCGACGGAATCGACGGCGCGAAATAGCTCCACAGTTCTGGAGGCCTTGTTAGTCTGCAGATGGCCGATCATGTGCCATTCAACGTCGTGCAAATCGGCTAGCTCACCGGCCTTTGCGGAAAATTCTTGAACACGATTTTCTCCGAACATTCTAAGCCCTGCGTCGTAAGCTTCGCGGATGCGCTCCGGCGGCTGCGTCTTGCTCACGGCCATCAGAGTAATGCTGTCGGGAGTGCGTCCAGCGCGACGCGCGGCGCTGGCGATCCGCTCGCGCACTTCGGCAACATTATCGAAGATTGACATAGAAACGCTAAGCCACGAAGGGCACGACATTGCGCGAAGGACCCAGTAGGCCCTTATTTTTCCTTCGAGTCCTTCGCGGCTGAACGAACTACATGATGGCGGTGGGCGGCGCCGGTTCATTCGGATCTCCCGCACTTGACAGCGGCAACCAAATCAGCAGGCCGGCCAGCAGAGCCATCACTACAATTCCGGCAAGATACAAGGGATGGTCAAAGATTTGGGCTGAGGTGATCCGGGCGGCCCATGTAGCGGCGAATGTTAGCCATGACTGGTGGGCAAACGACAATGCGATGAAACCGGCCCATAGGAGCCCAAATACTGATTCGCCGGCGATCAAGCCCGAGGCGGTGAGAACGCCGGCATTCTCCACCCGCGCCCGCTGAGCTTCGTTGAATCCACGGCGCTTGGCCATCCAATCGCCGATGGCGCGGAAAACCCCGCCGAGGAAAATGGCGAACGTGGTCTCAAAGGGCAAATACATGCCAACCGCCACCAGCATGGGGCTGCGCACCTGCATCATAATCATCGCGATACCAAGAAAAATTCCTACTACCACCAGCGGCCAGGGCATATCGCCCCCCACGATGCCAATGGCCAGCGTGGCCATCAAGCCCGCTTGCGGGGCCGAAAGCTGGCGGCTGCCGAAACCGAACGCCGTATCCAGCAGGTAAAGAGGCCAGTACATGGCCAGGCTTGCGACGACTACGGCGATCAGTTCCGCCATCTGAATCTTGCGAGGCGTACCACCTAGGATGTAACCGACTTTGAAGTCCTGCAGCAGTTCGCCTGCCACCGACGATGAAACACAAACTACCGCGGCCACGCCCAACACCACCGCCACGCCTTTAATTCCAGAGGCGCCAAGCGAAACCATCAGAAGCGCTGCAATCAGCAAAGTCGAGAGTGTCAAACCGGAAACTGGATTGTTGGAAGAACCGATAAATCCAACCAGACTGCCCGACACCGTTGCCATGAAGAAGCCGACAACCAACATGACCACGGCAGCCAATACCGCCGGCCAAATTAGACCTGAGATACGGATGTAGAGAAAGCACATGAGCACGAACATCAAGGCAATCAAACCAAAGACCGCTTTGGAGCTCATGTATTGTTGGGTGCGAGAGAGTTTAGCTCGCTGATCAGCGGTCTGGCGCAGATCCGACAATGCCCTGCCAATGCCTGCTGTGAGACTTTTTCCCATCTTGAAAAGAGTGTAAGCAGCACCCACCAGCATTCCACCGACGGCGACGGGACGCACGATAAACCTCCACACGGCTATTGCGATTGCCGCCCAATTATCTGGCGTATCCGCTGGAAGATAATGCTTGAGATTCGGCCCGAGGAAAAAGATCAGGAGCGGAACCATCAATCCCCAGGCTAGCACGCCGCCGGCAAACTGAATCGAGGCCAGCCGCAACCCGATGATGTAACCCACTCCCAAGTAAGCCGGGCTCACGCTGGGCGCCGCGAAAGTGCTGGTCCCTCCCGCGGCCACGATCGTTGCGCTGTCCGTTGTGCCCAGACGCACTTGACTGCGGCCCAGACCGCCCACGGCAAAATGAATGTCTTTATCCGCGGCGAAAAGTCCAAAACGACCCAGGATGTACACCAGGCCACCGACGCCGATGTTCCAGAAAAGATATTTTGCGGCGTCCGCGCCCCGCCGCCCGGCCTTGTGAATTTCTGCCGCTGCAACCGACTCTGGGAAGGGTAACTCCGGATCTTCCACCATCACCCGGCGCACCAATGAAATGAAGAGCACTCCCAGAATGCTGCCCACCATCATGAGTGCGGTCGATTTCCAATATGCGTCGGCCGGGCGGAAGGAGGGCCAAGCTTTGGCGATGACAAAGGCGGGAATGGTGAAAATTGCGCCTGCGGCCAGGCCTTCTCCAATTGTGCCCGCAGTACGTGCAATGTTCTCTTCGAGCAATGAGCCTTTCCATGCCCGCATTGCCGCCATGGCAATGACTGCGGCGGGATACGTTGCCGCAATCGTGATACCAGCGCGCAGGCCGAGGTAGGCGTTGGCCGCGCCCAGCACAACCGTTAGAAAAAGCCCCAACAGCACCGCGCGCAGAGTGAACTCCTTCATCTCCATGTTCTCGGGAACGAAGGGGACGTGTTTCTTGACACCAGTTCCTGCTTCGGGGACTGGACTGCTCATAAGTGGAATCCTCGTAGAGCGTGAAAATGAAAGCAATATCTTGAACTTATTGAAAATACTAAACGGCGCACGTTAGCACGCGGGTAGGCTGCATTACAAGTGCTACAGCCGCCAGCATGGGCGGAGCCATCCGCCAGGTGGATTGTCTTCCTGATTGGCTTGTTGCAGGCTTAAGGGTAAAATAGTGGCAATCGAGTTTCGGGCCTCTTCGTAGTTTCGTATTTCCGAGGTGCAACGTGGTAAAGAACTCTCCCGACCAGATCTGGTTCCAGAAGTATTTTGAATGCCACTGCGACGATTGCGGCAGCGAAACGGCTTTTCGTTCGCGTCGCCGCACGTTTTCCGAACGTTATCTGCTGCCGGTTTTTCTGCTGCAGCCCGTGCGCTGCTCGGAATGCTTTCGCAGGGTCTATCGTTTGGTCTTCATGCCGGTGATGGACCGTCTGCCGCAAGCGATTGCGAAGCAGCCTTCCTCGGTAGCGAGATCCGGCGGTACCCGCAACGTTGCCTAGCGGCGCGGCCGCCGTTATACTGCTAGTTAAGCAGGCAGAATTGCCCGCCCGAATGTTTCTTGCGGGCATCAGGGGAGGCCGTCTTCAGCAGTAGTGGGAACCCAATTCGGGCTGCCCAGGCCAACACTGCAGTGGCAGGGCCTTCTATTGCTTTGCCCGAGAGCCGGTCTTGGGCAAGCCGAGTTTCCGGCCGGATCGCCGAAAGTCTTTTCGCCGTTTTATTTCCTTCCGACTGCCGCGTGTGCGGCGCGCCTCTGGTGAAGATTTCCCGTCTTCCGGTCTGTCAAGGCTGCCTTGATACCATGCGTCCCATTGCGGGCGGAGTCTGCGCGATTTGCGGTGAGCGGTTGTTTTCTTCCTACGCATGGTCCGTGGCCGAGAGCCAGCCCCGCTGTGGGTTGTGCCGCCGCATTGAGCCAACCTTTGCACGCGCTGTGGCCTATGGCAGTTACGAGGGCGGTCTGCGCGAACTGATTCACCTATTGAAGTATGGAGGTGTGCGTCCGGCCGCTAATGTTTTGGGACGCATGCTGGCGGAGGCGATTGTGGGGCTCGTACCCGATTTCCCGGCTGACTCCATCGCTGTGGTTCCTGTCCCCTTGTTCCGCGCCAGGCTTCGGCACCGCGAGTTCAACCAGGCAGAGTTGATTGCGCGGGCCGCGATGAAACTCAACCCCGCGCCGGGCCGATTGTATTTGTGCACGGGAGCGCTCGAGCGCAAGCGGGAGACGCCGTCGCAAACCGGACTTACCCGCCACCAGCGCCGCGAGAACGTGCGGGGAGCGTTCGGAGTGGCGCAGCCTGACATTGTGAAAGCACGCCAGGTGCTGGTGGTGGATGACGTTTACACAACCGGAGCGACCGTTTCCGAGTGTGCGCGAGTTCTGCGCCGCGCCGGCGCAACCAAGGTTTGGGTCGCGACCGTCGCGCGCACGCTGAAAGCTTCAGCGCATCACGTGGAGATTCAACTTTCCGGCGACGAGGAGATGGAAGAATTTCCACAGCAGGGGAAGTTCCGCTGGCTCGTGCGGCGGGCAGCTAAGCAAGAGTGAGGCGCAGGTCGAGGGTCGGATGTAGACCCGAGAGCAAGAGTGTAGACGCGGTTCGAGGATACGAGCAGAGCATCATGTCAGCCAGAATCGAAGCCGATGCGGGACCACCGGGCCGTCACGCCGCCGGCTTGTTCGCAGCGGCGGCGATGCGTCGCGACGGCAACGGCAACGGCAACGCGTTGCACGCGCCTGTGCTGGTGCTGAATGCGTCCTATGAACCGATCAACGTTTGCGCGGCGCGCCGCGCCCTGGTACTGGTGCTCAAGGGCGTGGCCATGACAGAGGAAGAGAACGGACACTTCTTGCATGCGGCACGCATCGCCATGCGCGTGCCCTCGGTGATTCGCCTGCTGGAGTACCGCCGCATCCCGCACCAGAGTCGCGCTTTATCGCGGAAAAATATTCTGCTGCGCGACCGCAACACCTGCCAATATTGCGCGACCGTGCTTCCGTCGAGCGAGTTGACGCTCGATCATGTGATCCCCCGCTCTCGTGGAGGCTCATCCACCTGGGAGAACCTTGTGGCCTGCTGCCACACCTGCAATCGCCGCAAGGGCAACCAGTTTCCGCCAGAAGCCGGCATGAAACTGATGCGCGAGCCCCGCGCCTTCAATCTTCACACGAGCCGCCATATCATGCGGCTGATGGGCCGGTCGGATGATAAGTGGAGGAAGTATTTGTTCTACTAAGCGGCTCTCAGCCTTCAGTTCTCAGCGAAGCCAGCCCATTCAAGCCGAACTCTAGCCCTGTCATCACGAGCGAAGCAAGGGATCTTGGGTGCTGCCTGATAGCTGGCGGCTGAAAGCTACTTTTGCGGAGGATTCGGCGCCGCATCCGGCGATTTCTGATCCGGAGCTTGCGGCGATTTCTGATCGTTGGGCGCCTTCGGAATCTCCTTGCCCTGGTACAGAATCCTCACATTCGATCCGAACCGTTTGTAGTCTTCATACTTCACGATCTCGCGGATGTGAATGTCGCCTGTATTAAAGTTCAGCGTGTCGTCGGCGCGAGTGTAGGTGGGGAACCAGTACTGGTTATCGATCTGCTGCCGCCAGGTGGTGAACTTCGGGTAAAGGTGTTCTTCCTTGCCCTTCCTCTTCGTGTCGCGAATCTCCGGGACGGCCTTGCCGTAGGTTTTCACGATCTGGAAATCATGGTCGTCCACCCAGATGCGCCCCTGGAAATAGCGCTTCTTGCCTACAATCTGTTTGGGCGCAATGTCGAAGACGTAGCAATGCAACTGGTCTTCCTGCTGCTGGCCCACGTAGAGAATGTTGTATTCCGGAACCTCCTCGGTGGTAAGCACGAAGGGCAAGCGGTTGCGGAAATCCTGGACGTCGCCCTCATCGAGCGATAGACCACCCTGATCGAGTGACGACTGGGGCGCGAACACGACGTTTTCGATGCGATGGCCCTTGTCGTCGTAGAGCACATCGAAGACTTCGTGGTACTCCCCGGTGACCGTGTCGCCGTCGCGGGTCTGCACTTTGACGTCCTGCCGGTAGGTGTATTGTTCGCGGGCTTCCTTGAACAGCTTTTCCCGCGCGGCAAAACGGGGGATGATTTCTTCAGGTTTGATGCCTGTCGGCAGCGCGTTATCGAGCGGACCTTCCTGCGCCGCAGTCGGCACAGGAGCCAGCGCACCCGCCAGAAGGATGAGGGCGAGGGAACAGAGAACACTGCGGGAAACCAGTCTCATGTCTCTAGTTTACCCAATTGTTGATAGCGACGTTGCCGCAACGTCTTATGCACTCGGCGGCGTGACAATATCCACCGCGGCGACCCTCCCCCGACCCCTCTCCGCTCAGTGAGGCCGGGGGCAGGGCGCTGCAGTTCTGCCACTTACTTGGATGCTGTCTCGGCGAAGGGGTTGCCGGGTAGTAAGACCGGACTGGGATCGTAGCGCCGGCGTCCCGCCGGCTGTCCCGAGGGCAACTTGCCCTCGGGCGCGGCGATGCCGCGCAAACCTGCTACACTTTTTCGTTTGCCAAGGAGCATCCTCATGCGCCGTTTCCTTCTTGTATCCCTTGCTCTTATCGCCTTTGCATTTCCTGTCTTCGCGCAGGCTAAGCATCCCTTCACCTTCGAAGACATGATGAAGCTCAAGCGCGTGGGCGAGCCTGAGGTTTCGCCGGACGGCAAGTGGGTGATCTTCAGCGTGGTCGATGTGGATCTCGCAGCCAACACGAAGACTCCGCATATCTGGATCGTGCCCACGGCTGGTGGTCAGGAGCGGGAGATCATCGCCGATCACGATGGAGACCGTCCGCGCTGGGCGCCCGACGGGAAGCGGTTTGCATTCCTCTCGACCAAGGAGGGTGGATCGCAGGTTTGGGTGGCTGAATTTGATGATGCGGCCGGCACAGTAGGCCGCACATGGAAGCTGACTTCGCTCGCGACTGAAGCTGGCGGAGAACTCTGGTCGCCAGATGGAAAGAACATTCTGTTCACATCAGACGTTTACCCGGAATGCGATCGTGATCCTCGCGAAGAGGAGACCTGCAACGCGAAAAAACTGAAGGATGCCGATGAATCGAAGGTCAAGGCGATCATCTTCGATGAGCTGCTGTATCGTCATTGGAACTCTTATAAGCAGGGCAAGCGCAGCCACATATTTGCAATGTCGCTTGCTCCGCGTTCTTACAGCGGACCCGGCAAGCCTGGCCCCAACGTCCGCGACCTTACGCCCGGCGATTACGACGCTCCCGTGTTCTCGCTCGGCGGCCAGGACGACTACGCCTTCTCGCCCGACGGGCAGGAGATTTGCTACACCTCGAATCACGACAAGAATCCGGCCGCTTCCACCAACAACGATTTGTGGATCGTCCCGGTCAGCGGAGGCCCAGCTAAAGACATCACCGCCGACAATCCTGCCAGCGACTCGACGCCGCTCTATTCGCCCGATGGCCGCTACATCGCCTACCGCGCCCAGCAGCGTCCGGGATACGAGAGCGACCGCTTCCGGTTAATGCTGTATGACCGCAAGACGGGAGAGAAGAAGAATCTTACGGAAGGTTTCGATCGCTGGGTGGGAACAATAACTTGGTCGCCGGACTCAATGTCGATTTATTTTTCATCGGAAGATAAAGGGTCTTCTCCGATTTACGAGTTCACTATAGGAGGCGTAGGGAAGGTTTCTAGGTCATGGCCGCGTGAAGTGGTTGCCGATTTTAACGACGACATGACACTCACGCCCAATGGCGGCACACTGATCTTCACTCGGATGTCACTCGCGTTCCCGAATGAAATCTACATCGCTTCTTCTGCGGAACCTCCATGCACCATTGATTATCGCGACGGTAAAGTTCCGCCGGCGGGTTACGAAGCGCCAAATTGTATGCTGTCCAAAGCTGAGCCGCTGACACACTTCAACGATTCTGCCTTCTCCCAAGTCGCCATGTCCCTGCTCGAATCCTTCTGGTTCACGGGTGCTCACGGCGACAAGGTCGAGGGCTTCCTGGTCAAGCCGCCGAACTTCGATGTCAGCAAGAAATATCCCGTGAAGTTCCTCATCCACGGCGGCCCGCAGGGTGCCTGGGGAGACGACTGGAGCTACCGCTGGAATCCCGAACTCTTCGCGTCACCAACTTCTGGGTCATCAAATTCAATGACCAGCAGCGGATACGTGGTCATCATGATCAACTTCCACGGCTCGACCGGCTACGGGCAGAAGTTCATCGACGCCATCAACGGCGACTGGGGCGGCGCTCCGTTTGAAGACTTGATGAAGGGCCTCGACTACGCGGAGAAGACCTACTCGTTTATCGATAAAGACAGGGAATGTGCGCTGGGCGGCAGCTATGGCGGATACATGGCCAATTGGATTCTCGGCCACACCGGCCGCTTCAAGTGCATCGTGACCCACGACGGCATGTTCAACGCCGAATCCGCCTGGGGCACCACCGAAGAACTCTGGTTCAACGACTGGGAGTTCAAAGGCACTCCTTACGATAACCGGGCGATGTACGAGAAATGGTCGCCGCACCAGTACGCCAAGAATTTCAAGACGCCGACGCTGGTGATTCACGGCCAGAAAGACTACCGGCTCGATGTCTCGCAAGGATTCGATCTCTTCACCACGCTGCAGATGGAAGGCGTGCCGTCAAAGATGCTGTATTTCCCCGACGAAGGCCACTGGGTGCAGAAGCCGCAGAATTCGCAGCTTTGGTACAAGACGGTCAACGACTGGGTAGACGAGTGGACGAAGAAGTGAATCGGGCTTCGGCTTTCGGGCTTCAGCCAGTCTCGTCCCTTCTCTCGCGTTGAGGACCTGACGCTAGGGATTATCCGACTGAACTACAAGTGCGCGCTGCGGCAGACCCTTGGGCGCGGGAACATTTCCGCGTCGTGGGCTACTCGTAGGAGAAGTGTTTCCGCTGCTGCTTGCGGGGATAGTCTCTATCACGTCCTGCAACGCGGCCGTGGTTCCGGCCGAGACCTGGATTTCGATCTCCAGCGGACCGGTGGACGATCCCACCGAAGGGACGAAACTGGCCATGCCGTTGACACTACTCTGCACGCTGCTCTGGCTTGCACTTAGGATGATGGGCATTGCTGTTGGTGTGACCGTGGCGTCGCCCGGGGTCAGTATCAGATTGTTCCCTGCCGGTCGCAACACGGTGGATTGAAACAGCACGCTTGCTCCGAGGATGGGATTCGGCGGCGTCGAGGAGTCGGTTACGCGGACCATCAGAGGCTGAAACGCCTGCCCTGTTACGACCTGGCCCGCTCCAGACACGGCCTGCAAGTTCAGCAGCACGGCGGCCACCGCGTTCCCATAGACGGTTTGGCAAGGACTGTTTCCGGGCGCGACGCAAGCGGTGAGTTGCACGTTGGCCGTGAAGTTGGCCAACGTGAGCGTGACCGACGCGTAGCCTGCGCTATTGGTTACTGCGCTTGCGGCACGCCTGTGCTTAACACACGCGCCGTAATTGGCGTGCTGACCGTGGCACCCTGGGCAATCCAAAGATAGGGCGTGGTTATTCCAATGTCCAAAGAAGAAGACGTCCCGAGTAGCGTGCCGGCAACCGACTGCGCTGGGCTGTAAACCCCGGGCGCGAGCGTTGCCGTGATCGCCGCCGACCCGGTAGCTCCCGGCGTGACCCACGTGGAAGCCATCCCACTTTCATCGCTGGTCGCTGAGCAACTGGTAGCGCCGCCGCAGGCTGAAAGTGTGGCGCCATTAGTGGTTGCCCATCCCACGGTTGCTCCCGCCACGGCGGTTACGCCATCGGAAGCGACCACGCGCACGCTCACCGGGTTGGTGGCTTGCGCTCCCACCGGCGTTGGAGGATTTGCTCCCTGCAACAGGAGGATCTCATCGGTGGAAGCAGCCCCAAAGGTGAGTGCATTGGTCATGATGGAGAACGAGCCGCTGACTGGGTCAGTGATGGTGATGGTTTGTGCCCCGTCACTTTGTGCGGGAGCGGTCGTCAGCATCTGGCTGGCGTTGGTGACCAGCAGCGGTAAGCTCGCACTGCCCACAGTGACATTCAATCCGGGCGCAAAGCCGGTCCCCTGCAAAGTAATGGCGCCGCCGCTGACCGGAACCCGCGGCGGGTTCACCGAGTCTCCGTAGAGCACATGAGCGTGGTATTGATAATCGGGGCGGCCGTCGCCGCGCAGGTCGGCGATGCCGATGATAAAGCTACTCGAACCCAGGATTTGCGCATCGAGACGGCTCATCGCGAAAGTCTCCGAATTGAACGGGGCCAGTGTGAGAGAAGGCGGAGCCGTGCCCTGCGGATCGCCGAGGGTCCAGATCCCGACCACAGGCTCGGCTTTGGACTCACTCGGCGCGCCAGTTTCATCGAGCGCGGTGACGGCTACCGACAAAGTGCGATTAGCCTGAGCGGTAATCAGGAAGTAAGCTACATCGCCATAGCCGCTCAACGAGCCCACCCAATCGCCTGGGGAAAGAACTGCTGCCGGAGCCGTCCACGTCTCTGTCGCGGCCCACGGCGGCACAGGTTGCGCGCTGCCGGCCATGGGAACGTCCTGCTCAAACTCGCCGCCCGCGCTCACGGTTACAACGATGGGCTGGAAAGTTCCGGAAGGTGCGACCTGGGAACCGTCGTAAGGGTATACGCCCGCCGACCAAGCCGGATCCAGGGCCTCGACCGATAGCTGATATTGCGCCGTGCTTGCGCCGTTCGGGATGGGCAGCCCACCAAGGTCGAAAAATCCTTCCGAGGTCTGATCGGTGGACCCGAACTCGCTGTAGGGATTCCCCAAGGCATCCGTTAAGCCTGTGATGGGATTGCAGCATTGCCGGTAAAGAGAAAGCCGGAAACCGACGAGACTGCGTACTCGTCCGAAGGCTGATTGGTGGAGGGATCAATCCAGCGCGCGACCACGTTCACGCCCTGCATGGGCTGAGCTATGCCGCCTTGATGATCCACAAAATAGACCGAGCCGTAAATGCGGGCGGTGGGAGCAGGGTTATCCGACGTGCCGCCCGGATACAGCCGGGAGAGCGCGGCCACATCATCGGGCGCGAGTTGGTAAGGGTTTGCGTAGCACAGGGTGATCGGCACGCACGTCACCGGATCCAGGTAGTGCATGACGGGGAAGCCAGCGAAGTCAGCGGGCGTGGGGGGCGGGTTGCCCGTGATCACGTTCAGATTCATCTGCGACCAACCCAGACCGAGCACCGTGCCGAGTACTCGTACGAGCCGGTATTCCACGTCAGTGAGTTGCGAGGACTGCAGCGCGCACTGGCCATTGATAACGACCAGTGCGTGCAGGAAATTTGCCCCAGCACCGAAGTTATCCACGCCGCCGTAGACTGCGTTCCAGAAGCATTGCGACGGATCGCCTGCCCCCGAACCGAGTAAGGCGTCAGTTACCGAGCCGTCATAGTCGTAGACGATGCCCACGGGGGTTTGCGTGGCGGAGGGAGTGATATCGGCCGGGGCGGTGACGGTTCCGTTGGAATTGACAGCGATATTGCTGCCGTTAACGTCTTCGGCAAGCTGGCCAGCGGCGGTTGCCGTGAGGGCGGCGGTGGAAACAGTAGTCCATTGGGCAAAGGCGGTGGCCACAAAAGCGTTCGCGGCCGAGTTAGGCAGGATGGGGCTCAGGTCACCCTGATCCGTATAGTAGTCCACCTGTCCTAAGGACCAGGTGAGAGGCTGGCCCATGGTCGAGGGGTTGAAGTAGCTGGAGCCCGCCACGTATTCGGGGCCGCCGGCGCGAGCAAGCATCGCGAAAAAAAAGACGATGGCCACGGCTGTGGCCAGGCGAAAAAAGAATGAGCGTGCGGTCATGTTCTTCGGTAGGTTCACGTGTGCTCATTCCTCCCCGCCGGAACGTCGCACGGCCTGTGCGAAGTCCGCGTAAGAGACAACGGCTTTTCCGCCAAGGACGGGGTCCGCCGCCAAGGCAACGATGTCTTGTGCGCTCATCACGATGTTGCCCTTGGTATCCATCGCGAAGCGGCCCATGGCGCCGGCCACTGGACTGGTGAGGCCCAACTTGCCTGGGGAATACAGAAACAGGAGCACGCGCTCACCAACGTAATAGCGTTCGCCGCTGGTCCATACGCCCGCCCACTCGTGGATCGTCAGTTTCTGGCCCGGTGAAGTGCCGCGTATGGAATGCTCAACCTGGAAGGTGACGGTAGTAGAGGCAGGATATTGTCCGGAGGAGGGGGCGCCACGTCCGATAGCGGTGACCTGACCAGAGAAAATAATTCCTGCGGCGCGGACGAGTTGCGGGAAAACGAGGGGAGCGACGGGATAACGCCGGGGCAGACCGGGCCGAGGAATCCATACGGGCATAGTGGGCGGAGAGTAGCGCAACGGCGCCAAGTTTGGGGCGAGCACCGGCGCAACGCCCGGAGAACGATCTGCGGCATCTTGCCCGCTCAGAAGCGTTGGTGCTACGAAAATCAACGAGAAGGCGGCGAGCAGACGCCAGCAACTCCCGGCCATAGCCATCACCTGGAAAACAAATGTCTGCTCGGAGGAATCTGGGAAACCGAGGCCATCCTAATTCCCGGCCGGGGCTGGTGCAGTGACGGATGTCACGAAGGACCTGTGGATTTTCGGGACGCGGGAAGTATGGTAGAGCCCCAGCCTGATTTCATGCCTAATCCAATGCTCCAAAACTGCCGATGGGCAAGGTAGGACGGTGCCCAAGCGTGAGAATTCTCTTAGTCGAGGACAGCAAGGCTATCCGGAACGCGAACGAGCGCGTGCTCCACAAGGCTGGCTATGAGGTGGT
>Ga0182015_10000616_pt1 | contig 50599 bp, 48 predicted proteins | sample 712P3MmetaG_FD_120478 | JGI IMG/M metagenome (GOLD analysis project Ga0182015, IMG submission 120478) | Permafrost microbial communities from Stordalen Mire, Sweden - 712P3M metaG | ecosystem: Environmental > Terrestrial > Soil > Wetlands > Permafrost | place: Sweden: Stordalen | collected...
GAAAATCTTGCTCAGGCAGGTAGGCCCGGTAAGTTTTCCCCATATCTGAAACTTGGCATATCTACCCTGTGAGTTTCAATCCAAATCAGCGGTTCCCGGTTGAATACTCGGACACACTCCTAGCGAAAAGCAGTTGCGCGAACTCCGCAAGATTCCTCCGCCATACCATCCAAGTGTGCATGCCGGGCGTTTCGATGTCGGTATGATTCACGCCTTGGGTTTGCAACCATTGGCGCAGACCGCGATTGATGGTAATCAGATGATCTTCGGTACCGCAGCCGATCCACAGCAGATGAAGTTGTTGGTTTGATTTTGCATCGAGAGAAGGGAAATCATTATCGAAGTCTTCGGGAATGCCGCCGGAACTGGAAGCACCGATCCAGGAAAACTTGTCGAGGTGGTTCAGGCCTGTCAGCAGGGACTCCGAACCACCCATCGATAGGCCGGCAATAGCGCGCGCGTTGCGGTCTTTTGCGATTCGATATTCGGTCTCGACTTGCGGCATCACTTCCGTGAGGAGCGCCTAGGTGAACTTCTTGAAGTTGGCATCGCGCAGCTCTTCGTGACTCCACGCGTCCCAAGCTTGCTGAATCATCTCCATGGTGCCGTAGCCTAGCGGCATTACTACTATCATTGGCTTGGCTTTGCCTTGCGCGATCAGATTGTCGAGAATCATATTCGCGCGGCCGACGGCGATCCATCCGCTGGCGTCGTCACTGTAGCCATGCAGCAGGTAGAGAACCGGGTACTTCTTCTTGACGGATGTTTCGTAGCCTGGCGGAGTATAGACGTAGTAGTCGCGGTCATCGCCAGCGATCTCCGACTTGTAAAAGTGGTGGTGGACCTCGCCATGCGGAACATCGTTCAACTCCCAAGGCAACGAGGGCGGCCCAGGAACGTGTACCTGACTTTCCGTGGTCAGCAGATTCGGCTTCAACAAAGGGTTTGAGGGATCGACGAGACAGACGCCATCGGCGACGAAGGAATAACCATAGTAGTCGGGTGCGAGAGGAGTTGTGGTGACGCTCCAGAGGCCTTGATCGTCCTTCTGCATGGCTTGCGGCTCCGCTCCTTCGCGGGCCAGTTTGACTTCCTCCGCATTGGGTGCGCGGAAGCGGAAAGTCACGCTGCCGTCGGGATGAACTTCGGGAGACACAACCGGGACGGGCGGGGCGGGATGCGGCACAGATTTTATTTGTTGAGCTGTCACGAACCTGGCGAGGCTGAATAAAACCAAAAACAGATACAGGGAAACGGAATGAGGTCGCATTACGTGCTCCGTAACGGAGAGGGAACCGATAGTGGCTACTGTTTCTGCCCGGCGACTTCCAGGCGCGTCTCGGCTTTGTGCATAGCGTTGAGAGCGCGTTCTACATCCACATTCGGGTCGCCGCTGGTGAGGCGTTGTTCGGCGCGGGCTTTGGCTTTGCGAGCGCGCTCCACATCGATCTCGGAAGGACGTTCGGCGGTCTCGGCCAGAATCGTTACTTTATCGGGCAGGACTTCCGCAAATCCCCAAGCCACCGCGAGACGCTGCTCCTGCCCGCCGTCGCGATAGGTGATCTCGCCGACGGCCAGTTCAGTGATGAGCGGCGCGTGTCCCGGCAAGACGCCCAGATAGCCGTTCTTGCCGGGAATCTGAACCTCCGCGGCCGCCGTCTCGACCACCTTCTTTTCCGGCGTGACGACTTCGAGTTGGAAAGTATCTGCCATGAAAATCGGCTTTACGCTGCTGCCTTCATCTTTTCCGCAGCTTCCAGCACTTCTTCGATCGGGCCTTTCATATAGAAGGCCTGTTCGGGGATGTCGTCGTACTTGCCTTCGACAATCGCCTTGAAGCCTTTCACGGTGTCGGCAATCTTGACATAACGTCCGGCCGCGCCGGTGAACTGCTCGGCCACGTGGAACGGTTGCGAGAGGAAGCGTTGAATCTTTCGCGCGCGAGCCACGGTGAGTTTCTGATCTTCGGTGAGTTCGTCGATGCCGAGGATGGCGATGATGTCCTGCAGATCTTTGTAGGTCTGCAGCGTTTTCTTTACTCGTTGCGCCACGTCGTAATGTTCCTGGCCCACGATGCGCGCATCAAGAATGCGCGACGTCGAAGCCAGCGGATCGACGGCGGGATAAATTCCAATCTCAGTCAAGGCGCGGGAGAGCACGGTGGTCGCGTCGAGGTGGGCGAAAGTTGTGGCCGGCGCGGGATCGGTCAAGTCATCGGCGGGAACGTAAATCGCCTGCACCGAAGTGACGGAACCTTTCTTGGTTGATGTAATGCGTTCCTGCAATTCGCCCATTTCCGTTGCCAAGTTCGGCTGATAACCTACGGCGCTGGGCATGCGGCCCAGCAGCGCCGACACCTCCGAGCCGGCTTGCGTGAAACGGAAAATGTTGTCGATGAACAGCAGGGTGTCCGCGCCTTCGGCATCGCGGAAATATTCCGCGACTGTCAGACCGGTCAGGGCCACGCGCAGGCGGGCGCCGGGGGGCTCGGTCATCTGGCCGTAAATGAGAGCAGCTTTGGAGTGGGCGGGATCGCCGGGCTTGATCACGCCGGACTCGGTCATCTCGAGCCAGAGGTCGTTGCCCTCGCGCGTGCGCTCGCCAACGCCGGCGAATACCGAGTAACCGCCGTGCTGCTTGGCAACGTTGTTGATCAGTTCCATGATGATGACGGTCTTGCCGACGCCCGCGCCGCCAAACAGGCCGATCTTGCCGCCCTTCAGGAACGGTTGGATGAGGTCGATGACCTTCACGCCGGTCTCAAACATTTCTGCCGTTGTAGCCTGCTCATCGAAAGCCGGCGCCAGCCGATGAATCGGCATTCTTTCCGTGTACGCAACGGGGCCGAGCTGATCGACCGGCTCGCCGATCACGTTCATCACCCGTCCAAGCGTACCGCGGCCCACCGGGACTGAAATGGGTCCACCTTGGTCGATGGCGTTCATGCCGCGCACCATGCCGTCGGTGGCTTCCATGGCGATGCAGCGCACGCGGCCTTCGCCGAGGTGCTGTTGAACTTCAAGGATCACGTTGATGGGCATCGGGACGGTGAAACCGTCGCTCACCACGCGCAGTGCCTCATAAATAGGCGGCAGGTGGCCTTCGTGAAATTGCACGTCCACTGCCGGCCCCGCAATTTGAATTACATGTCCGATGTTTTGTGGCATAAATTTCAGCTTCTAGCTGCTAGCTTGGTTAAGCACTTAAGCAATCAGCCCTTCCATTTCACCTTGGCACTCTGCAACCCCTCGATCGGCTGAATGCTGCGTGCTGAAACGCTACTTACATTGCGGCGGCGCCGCTTACGATTTCGATAATCTCTTTTGTGATCTTCGCCTGCCGCGCCCGGTTCATGGCCAGGGTGAGCGAGTCGATCATATCCGTGGCGTTGCTGGTGGCGGAATCCATCGCAGTCATGCGGGCGGCGTGCTCAGCGGCGACCGACTCCAACAGCGCGCGAAAAATCTGGATGCCAACATATTTCGGCAGGAGCGCACGGAACAATTCCTCGGGCGACTGTTCGTAAATGTAATCGACCTGCGCCGTGCCGAATTGCGAGGCAGTCTTTTCCGTGGGACTCTCGCCGCGCAGGCCGACGCCGGCACTGATCGCCGCTTCCTTCGCCTTCTTCTTTTCTTCTTCCGTCATCTCCTCGGCTAGGCGGACCGTCTGCTCGCCAATCTGCTCGATGGGAAGAATCTGTTCCACGATGAGGCGCTGCGCGATCACGGATTTGAATTCGTTGAAGACGATATAGACCGAGTCGATTTCTTCGCGCTCATAGCGCTCAATCACAGTCTCCGCCAAAGTGCGGGCTTGGGCGAACTCCAGCTTGCCGAGGACGCCAACGTGCCCGCCCACAATTTGTATCGCTCCGGCGCGTTCCCCGGCCTCACCCCGCTTTTCCGTTGTGTCTTCGGACTCGGCGAGGCTACGCGTTTGAATCGCTGCGGCGGGATAGCGCCGGCGCAGGAAATCGCGCCCTTTGCGGCCGATCGCCTCAATGTCGATATTCTTTCCTGCCTTGGACTCGAGAAACCGCGTGGCTGCCTTTGTAACGTTGGCGCTAAATGCGCCTGCCAGTCCTTTGTCGCCCGTGACGACAATCAGCGAAATGTTTTTCTCTTCGCGCTCCGCCAGCAAAGGATGTTTGGGTTCGCCCGTTTCTGGATCGTAAATTTCCGCGCGTGCGACCAGCGACTTCAACACGTTCGTCAACATCTTCGCGTAGGGACGCGCCGCCATGGTGCGGTCCTGCGCGCGGCGCAGCTTGGCGGCCGAAACCACTTTCATGGCCTTGGTAATCTGCCGCGTGTTTACCACGCTGCGAATACGGCGCCGAATGTCGAGAATGTTGGCCATGTTTGAGTTGCGAGTAGCGAGTACCTGGTCGCAGTCTTCGCTCGGGACTCGGGACTATTTTGTCACTGCTTCCCGCTCCGAAACGAATTGCTGTTTCGCTTGCTTGATTACATCTGTCAGCTGCGCTTTCAGGCCGTCACCGAGGATTTTCTTTTCCATGATCGTGCGTAGAAGGCCGGAGTTGGTTGCGTCTACGTATTTGTAAAGCTCTTTCTCGAAGTCGCGAACTTGATTCACCGGGAGGTCATCTAGGAATCCGCCAGTGCCGGCGAAGATAATCAGGATTTGTTTGGAGAACGGCAACGGCGAGAACTGGTCCTGCTTCAGCAGTTCGACCAGCCGTTGGCCGCGGTTGAGTTGCGCCTGCGTGGCTTTGTCGAGATCGCTGCCAAATGACGCGAAGGCCGCTAGTTCGCGATATTGCGCCAGTTCGAGCTTGAGCGTGCCAGCAACTTGGCGCATGGCCTTGATTTGCGCGCTGCCCCCGACGCGGCTTACCGACAGTCCCACGTTTACCGCGGGACGGACGCCCTGGTTGAACAAATCTGTTTCGAGATAGATCTGGCCGTCGGTAATCGAAATGACGTTGGTCGGGATGTATGCGGAAACGTCTCCGGCCTGGGTTTCGATGATGGGCAAAGCCGTTAACGATCCGCCACCGTTCTTGTCGCTCAGCTTGGAGGCGCGTTCCAGCAGGCGCGAGTGGAGATAGAAGACGTCTCCGGGATAGGCCTCGCGTCCCGGGGGACGCCGCAGGAGCAGAGAAATCTCGCGATAGGAGGCGGCGTGCTTGGAAAGATCGTCATAAATGACGAGCGCATGCCGCTTATTGTCGCGGAAGTATTCTCCGAGCGCGCAGGCAGCGTACGGCGAGATGTACTGCATGGGCGCGGGCTCGGAAGCCGATGCCGCCACCACGATGGTGTATTCCATGGCTCCGGCATCTTGCAGAATCTTTACCACCTGCGCAATCGACGAGCGCTTCTGACCGATCGCGTTATAGATGCAGATCAGGTCGTTGCCCTTGTTGTTGATGATGGTGTCGAGCGCGACGGCGGTCTTGCCGGTCTGGCGGTCGCCGATGATTAACTCGCGCTGGCCGCGGCCGATGGGAATCATGCTGTCGATGGCCTTGAGTCCCGTAGCCATGGGCTCGCGCACCGGCTGACGGTCGATGACGCCGGGAGCGAGACGCTCGAGAGCGATGAATTTGTCGGTGGCGATGGGGCCTTTGTCGTCGATGGGGCGGCCGAGCGAATCGACCACACGTCCAATCATGGCGTCACCGACGGGCACGCTCATGATGCGGCCGGTGCGCTTCACTTCGTCGCCTTCTTTAATTTCGGTGTATTCGCCGAGCAACACCACGCCGACCTGATCTTCCTCCAGGTTCATGGCGATGCCGGCGATGCCGTGAGGGAAGGAAAGAAGTTCGCCGGCCATGACTTTATCCAGTCCATAGACGCGCGCGATGCCATCGCCCAGCGTGATGACCGTGCCGGTCTCGTCCACGGAGATCTTCGACTCGTAGTTCTCAATCTGCTCGCGGATCAGTTTGCTTATTTCGTCTGCTTTGATTTGTGCCATAGAATCAGCTCGTAAACCCAGCTTCTGGCTACTAGCCAGTAGCCACACAACGCTAGGAACTAGAAGCTAGGAGCTAATAGCTAATAGCTTCCTTAATTCTCTCCAACTGGCCTTTTACCGAACCATCGTAAATCGTGCTGCCTACGCGAACCACGGCGCCGCCGAGAAGGGAGGGATCTTGCGCATAGTGCGCGCGGACCTTCTTGCCCGTCAACTTCTCGACTCGGGACTCGACTTCGCGCTTCTCCGTGTCGCCTAAGTCGCGGGAGGTGATAATCTCCGCCTCGGCGAATCCCATTCGTGCATCGAGCTCTTTTTCCAGGTGCTGGATGACCGGCTCGAGGAAATGTGTGCGCCGATGATCGATCAATATTGCAACCAGATTTCTCACTTGCTTCGAAATCCCGTCGCGCTGGGCGATCGCGTCCAGCAGGCCGCGCTTCTGCTCGGCGGGAATTGCGGGATTCTCCCACACTCGCCGCAAGTCTGAACTCTCGGCCAGCAGAGCGGCGATGGTACGCAATTCGGCAAGCGCGCGATTCCCATCGAGATGGGCTCCGAGAACCACATCGGCGAAAGCCCGGGCATACGTGCTGGCTACCGATGCCATCTGCTATCGCCTACCCTTTCCCTGGGTATCTGATGAGTTTCCGGGCGTACCCAACTGACTGGCAAAGTTTCGCACCAGAGCCTGATCGGTGGCGGCGTCCACATGAATCTGTTTCTGGGCCAGTCCCACTGCCAGATCGGCTGCATAGGCAGTGAGTTCACGCCGCGCCGCTTTGGCTGCGGCCGCGATTTCCTGCTGCGCCGATTCCACGATCTTGCGGCGATCTTCCTCAGCCGCTGCCTGAATGCGGGCTTCCTCTGCAGCAGCTTCTTTCTCCGCAGCGTCGCGCATCATGCCAATTTCCACATCCAGCTTCATCAGTCGCGATTCGATCTCAGCCAGCTTCCGCCGCGCTTCTTCGCTGGACTTCTGCGCCTCTTGCATCGCTTTCTGGATCGCAGCAGTGCGCGCGCTGAAGATCCCCGGCAAATACTTTCGGCTGGCCCAGATGATCACCCCGGCGATCAAGGCGAAATTCAGCAGCACGCCGAACCAATAGGCATGCCGCAGACTCAGTCCCGTCCACTTCGCGATCAGGCTCACCGATGTCGATTGCTTGAATTCGCCGGTTTCATCTTTTTCTTCACCGGCTACTTCGCGCGACTCGTGCACGAGTTGCTGCCCGAAGCCGCGCTGCGACGGCTGCTTGACTTCGCGCTGTTCCGGAGCCGCAGGCTTTTGCTGCGCGCGCAACGGCGTCGTCGCCCCGGCAAAAATGATTGCGAGCAGCGCGAGTACGGTCATCCCGATTGTCTTTTTGATGGAAGTCATGCTCTTTAAACCGTGGCCACTCGAGCTGGTAGCCTTCGACATCAGCGTCCGGCTCCAACCGGTTCCAGAACGCGCCGCATGATCTCTATGGCCAGCGTCTGAACCTGATCCTGCAAACCGGACTGCGCCGCTTCGCGATCTTTCTCGATGTCCGCTTTCGCCGCCTGCACTTGCGCCTGGGCCTTCGCGCGGGCTTCATTCAGAGCAGCGGCGCGCGCCTCCAGCGCCGCCTTGCGGCGAGCCTCTTGCGCGCGGAACAACGTGGCCCGCGCCTCCCGCAGCCGCTGCTCGTATTCGGATGTGCGCGCATCCGCCGCGGCAATATCAGCCCGCGACTTCTCGATGGCGCCTTCGGTTTTACCGCGGCGCTCATCGAGCACACGCCGCAAAGGCTTGTGCACGATCACTGTATAGAGAACGTAAAGCAGCGCCACCAGAATTACCGTCGGCACGGCTCCGAGCAGTAATCCGCCTAGTTGTCGTAGCGTTTCATCCATTGAGGATGCTATACAGGGAAATGAGGGCTATGAAAACTGTTAAGTCTAACGTCCGAAGGAGTTTATGTCAACGCAAAGGGCTGCGATTTTGCGGAGAATTTAAGAGGGGAGAAGCATTTCGGGATAGGACGAATCCCGTTGTCAAGGCAGATTTTCGAACCATTGCAGAAACTTGCAACTATAACCCTTGACTTCCCCACCAAGAGGATTAGCATAAGAAGTATCACCTCCGATCCAATTCCGGATCGAATGGGCCGATAGCCAAGGAATGTCACCGCTTCTTGGTTGCCGGCCCATTTAAATTTTGGTCGGGTTTACTTTTCTTCCGTGAAGACAACTTTCCCGCCTGCCATTGTCATCTCTACTCTGGTCTTCCCAATTTCTTCGGGCTTAACCGAAAAAATATCCTGAGAAAGCACCGCGAGGTCGGCTTCCTTCCCCGTCTCGAGAGTTCCAATCCGGTCGTCGGAGAATCTGGCATAGGACGAACCTTGCGTATAGGCATTCACGGCTTGTTCGACAGTAAGGCGCTCTTCGGGAACGTATGACTCTTTCGTTGGGACTGCTCCTGCCTGGCCAGCGCCGTCGAAGGTGCCTCCGGGAAAATCACTCCCGCCCTTGGCCGGCCGCCAAATCGTGCGGGTGACGGCCTCCTGGATCGCAACCAATGGATTAGGCGGCCAAGTGCAGGGCCAGTCGCTGCCAAAGGCCAGCGTGACTCCGCTTTTTTCCATACTCTGCCAGCGGTCGGTCGTGGTCCGATCGCGGGGATCGAAGTTCGAGCCATTTTCGTCGCAGCAGAAAGTGGGCTGCATGCTGGCAATCATGGAGTGTTTCGCCAGCCGCGGGATATCCTGCGCCGAAACAAAGTCGGCGTGCTCAACGCGAAGTCTCCGGTCGCGCGGGCCGTTGAGCTTTTCAACTTCTTCGTAGGTATCGACTACCAATCGAGATGTGTCAGGACGGTAGGTATGGGTCATGATCTGGTAGCCGAACTTGTCCAGTTCGAGAACCAGCTTTTTGTATTCCGCGGGTTCATAGATCAGAGGCGGGATCAACCCGGTGCCTCCATCGGCGAAAAACTTCACCAGGTTCGCGGAAACCCAATCGTCGTGGTAGAGCGTGCGCGCCTTGTCGAGATCGGCCAGAAATTCAGGCGTCAGGTGGTGCTTCACCCCTATCGCGCCGAAGGCGGTGCGGGTGCGGACGGTGAGCTGGCCACGGTCCCGCAGGGCAGCATAAAGCTGAATCTCCGCCAGATCTCCGCTGGCGTTGTTGATGCTTGTGATGCCGTAGCTGTTGAGATGGTGCGATGCCTCGCGCAGGAATGCGAGCTTTTCATCTAACGAAAACTGGTTCGCCAGGGCGCGCTCCACAATCTCCATCGCAGCTTCCATCAGGACCCCGCTGGGATGACCTCTGGCGTCGCGAATGATGTACTTCTCCTCCTCTGGATCGACCACCGGTTGGTCGGTGAGTCCGGCCAGCGCCATAGCTCGAGCGTTCACCCACAGCGCGTGTTCAGCCGTGTAATGCACTACGACGGGGCGGTCTGCGACAGCGCGATCCAGCAGCTCATGCGTGGGAGTGGATGGGGGCGTGGTGCTGAAGTCGGCACGGACAAACAGAACTTTGTCGTTGGGATGGCTCGCAGCGTAAGCCTTAATTCTGCTGACCACCCCTTCAGGATCGTCTTCCGGAGTGATGCTCGACTCGGGAGTCGAGAGGTTGAGCCCGTGAAGCTCCAGAGAGCCGAACCACATGTGAGTGTGATCGTCAGAAAACCCCGGAACCACGGTTCGCCCCTGCAGATCGATGACTTCCGTCTTGGCCGACTTTCGGCTCAGGATCTCCTGGTTGGTTCCGACGGCATCAATGCGAGTACCGGTGATGGCCAAGGCCTGTGCCCAGAGAGCTTTTGGATTGCCGGTGTAGATGTGTCCGTGAATTAGAACTGTGTCGCTGGCGAATAGAGAGGATGCCGAAAAGAAGAACGCGACAGTAAGGCAGAATCTGACAACCTGACGACAAGGATTCATGAATCGCTCCCTGATCGGAAAGCCGGCGGCCGACCGAGCGCCGTACAGCGAGATGAGCCTTCCCAATGCAAGCCGACAAAGTTTACTCCACCACGAAGTCCCGCACTCTTCTCACGATCGACTGCGGCGCTTCCACCTCCAACTCGACCGCGCCGTCCTTGTAAGCACGCGAATAAATCCGCGCTTTGGATTCGAGCATGGCGAGAGTCTTCCCTTCTTTCTGAGGGACGCGCAGATGCACGCGGCTGACGCGATCTTCATCGATCATCTCATCGACGCGCGCGAGCAAACGGTCCAGCCCCGTGCCTTCGAGCGCTGAAACGTAAACTGTCTTCGCGTCATCGCGCAGACTCTTGGCCACTTCCACATCGAGCAGATCCAGTTTGTTCATCACGCGCAGCCGCGGTTTCTTTTCCGCCTCCAGCTCTTTCAGAACGATTTCCACTTGCGCGTCCTGCTCCGCCGAGAGCCGGCTGCTGGCATCGGAAACATGCAGAATTAGCGACGCCCGCTGGACTTCCTCGAGAGTGGCGCGAAACGCAGAAACCAGTGTGTGCGGCAGGCTGCGAATAAATCCTACTGTATCCGAGAGAAGCACTTTGCGTTTTGAAGGCAGGACCACGGCCCGGATCGTGGGATCGAGTGTGGCGAACATGCGCGGGGACGCCAGCACCGCGGCTCGGGTGAGCGCGTTGAACAGCGTTGACTTTCCGGCGTTGGTGTAACCCACCAGCGCCACGGTTGCCACCGGAGCGGATTCCCGGCGCTGCCGCTGCTGGGCACGGATGCGCCGCACGTTTTCCAGTTGCTGCTCCACATGCCGGATGCGCCGGTATATTTTCCGCCGATCGGTTTCAAGTTGCGTTTCACCGGGACCGCGCGTGCCGATGCCGCCGCCGAGTTGCGACATCTCCACGCCGCGCCCTGTCAGACGCGGCAGCATGTACTGCAGCTGAGCGAATTCCACCTGCAACTGGCCTTCCCGAGTGCGCGCATGCCGTGCAAAAATGTCGAGGATCAGCTGGGTGCGGTCGATTACACGCCGCTTGACGATTTTCTCAATATTGCGCTGCTGTGAGGCAGTTAGATCGTGATCGAAGAGAAGCAGGTCGGCATTCACGGACGCAGCCGCGCCCGAAATTTCCTCCAGTTTGCCTGCGCCAATCAAAGTCGCGGGATCGGGCCGGGCGCGCCGCTGCAGAATTTCACCGACAACTTTCGCGCCTGCGCTGCCCGCCAGCGTGCGCAGTTCGGCCAGTGATTCTTCCGCGTCAAACTCTGGAATGCTTGGTTTGTTGGGGCTGGACTTTCCCGAGGCATACGCTGGAGTTCCAGCCTTCCCGTCCACGGCAGGTTGAACGGAGGCAGCATCCCGCGCTGCCTGCGCCTGTGCCGTAACCTTCGCGCCGCTGCGCCCGCGCGTTCGTACGTCAAGCCCAACCAGGAAAGCACGCTCCTGCGCGTCCTCTGCAGGCACAGGCTGTATGCCGAGAGGAACACGTCCGGATGCGGGCACGCGGTCGCGAGTCTTTTTGGGATGTGACCTGCGCAAGCCGGAGACGCCTTACCCTTCGCTACCGGAAGCGCTCGCCGCCGACGCCGTTGCCGGCTCCGATGAGGATGTTGTCCCTGTTGGGGCCGCAGGCTTCCCCTCGGAATGCGTCACGTGCGCGCCATGCGGCAGCGTCCGGCCCATCACCACCGTCGAGATGGCGTGCTTGAAGATCAATTGCTCCTGCCCGTTCGCCTCCAGCACCACGGAATACTTGTCGAAGGAGCGAATGCGGCCCGTCAACTTTACTCCGCTCAGCAGATAAATCGTGATGCTCAGTCTCTCTTTGCGGGCTGTATTAAGGAAGGAATCCTGGATATTCTGCGCCGGCTTGCTGCTTTCCATAGCCGATCTCCTTAGATTCTTTTGAACTGTGAGCTATCCACCTGCTCCTTCGGCATTCGCCTCAGGACCAGCTCAAAACAACAGCGTTTCCTCGCGGCCTTCCGCACAAGGAACACGGGGGGACAACCTGCCTTCTCACCACCCCGGTTTCCCGAGGCCGCATCGCCCAGCAGGTAACTGCGAGTACGATACGGCGTCCTATCGCGCTTTTCAACCTCGAACTTCGGGCAAGTCACCTTTTGTCTCAATGTGGAAAACGTCACGTTGTGTACAATCGCCCGCGTGGGCGAATTCCGCCCCCGGTGAAATCCAAGGAGGCATCATCATTATGGCAAGCGCGGCTGTCGCAACGTTCTTCGGACCGCAAATTAATTTCCCCCCGGACTTCAACACGAATTTCCTGATGTTGGTACGCTGGATTCACTTCCTGGCCGGGATCACGTGGATCGGGCTGCTTTACTTCTTTAACCTGGTGAGTGTCCCGTTGATGAAGGAGCTCGACGCCGCCACCAAAGGAAAAGTAATGCCCGCACTGATGACGCGCGCCCTGTGGTGGTTCCGCATGTCCGCCGCGCTCACGGTGCTCGCCGGGCTTACGTACTGGGGAAACATCGTGGGCGCCGATGCGCACAACGGACAACTCCAGGGATTCCAAGCCACGAGCGGCATCGCGATGGGAAGCTTCTTTCTGGTCTGGACGATTGTCTGGGGCGTGCTCTATGCCTGCCTAATCCCCGGCAAGGGAATCCTCGACAATGGCGCGTTCATCGGCGTGGTCTATGCCATAGTCGTCGCGGCAGCCGCTTGGCTCTTCTTGAGTTTGAACACGCATGGATGGGAGAGCAATCGACTGCTTTCGATTGGCATCGGCGGCGGTATTGGCTGGGTGATGCTGCTGAACGTTTGGGGAGTGATCTGGCGCATCCAGAAACGCCTTATTCAGTGGACGCGTGACAACGCCACCAATGGCACTCCCATGCCGGACAAAGCCAAAGCCATGGCCCGGCAAGCTTTCCTAACGTCGCGAGCCAACGCGTTCTTATCAGTGGTGATGCTGTTCTTCATGGGCGCGGCCAGTCACTACCCGATGTTCGGAAAATAATCTGCGGACAAACAATCGGCATAGGGGGGAGCAGTCGCCTGCTCTCCGCCGAGTAGGTTCGGGAATTTCACCCCGAGCCTCTCACTGAACCGGACTTAAACCTCTCAACTTATCCGGCTCGTGCCACCCACGGAAGACTGCCGTCTTCCCCCGACATCGAGTTCCTCCTGGTTGCCCGTTGACTCGTATCAGTACGGGTGACCTGCTCCCTTTGCGCCTCGGGAATTACCCCGGATCAACGCTCCTATGAAGCAGTCCGCCCCGGCCTGCGCATTGGTACTTGCGGCCTCACGGGGCTTCCGCTTATGCCTTTTCCCTTCCCATCGCAAACCAAGTTCTTAAGTTCCGTACGAAAGCCCAGACTAGAGTCACGCCCCCTGTACACCGGACATCGCACGGCCAGTAAGTAGGTTGCTTCCGTGCTCCTCCTGGCCCTGGCAGGCAGTTCCGGTTCTGATGTCGTCCGAGTGGTGTTTCGATGCGTAGTCGGAGGTTCATTTGCATTCGTCTCTCCAACCCCCACCTGACGTCATCTGATGCCAGGTTGGGAAGGGCACCCCCAAACTGTCGAACATGTTCGGCACACAACAGGAATGGCCTGCGCCGATTGCCGCAGGCCGTTGCCGGTTGAAGGCTGCCGCCCTAGAAAATAACCTTTAGCGCCACCTGCACCTGACGGGCTGACGTGGTTCCGTCGGGCTGAGTATAAGTTTGGGTGATTACTCCAAATCCTGGTTGTCCGATCAAATTGCCGAGCGCGGAAGCATCGGTTCCCGGATTGAGGAAATGGGGGTGGTTGAGGATGTTGTAGCCTTCGAAGCGCAGTTCAGCCTTAACCCTCTCCGTTATGCTCATCCTCTTGGCGAGAGTTACGTCCCAGTCCCAGAATCCGGGGCCATACCACTGGTTGCGCTCGTTGTTAGATTGCGACCCAAAGGGAGGATTGGTGAAGGCGCACTGGTTGGGAATGTATTGATAACCGGCGCCGGGAGCCGGAGTCAGACCACAGCCCGCCCCTGAACCGAATGGATCTCCCACTTGGAAGCCCCAGGAAGCAATCCCAGTGCGTTGCGTATCTTCGGTTCCACGAACCACGAACGGGTGTCCGGTTTGGGCGGTAAAGATCCCGTCCATCTCGATGCCCTCTAAAATCCTGCCCATCGCGCCGCGGTTCAAATAACCCTTACCGCGTCCAATCGGCAATTCATAGATGTAGTTGATCACCGCAACGTGCCGAGTGTCGTTGTCGGAATTGCCATAGCCTTGCGCCAGATTGAGGGAGTTACGCGGGAACGTGCGGGCTCCAACGGCTGGGGTTAAAGGATCGACTGAGTTGTCGAGCGCGTGCGACCAGGTGTAAGCCGCCTGAAATTGCAAGCCGTGGCTCATGCGGTGCACGAACTTCGACTGCAACCCATGATAGATGGAGTTGAACTCGTTGATCTGGTAGTAGGGTTGAAAGAGTGCGTTATTGTTGACTGCGTTGAAAGGCAGATCACCAAGCTGCAAGCCCTCGTACAAGTCTGTACTGCTAACGGTAGACGAGGAGCATTGTCCGAGCGGATTCGAGGGAGAGATGAGACCTGGGAACCCCTGATTGTTCGGGTTGCCCGGCACGCAGAACGCCACCAACTGCGCTACCAGATTGGGATCTGGGGGATTTCCGTCCCGTTGACCCCAAACGTGCACGCCCATCGCCCCCACGTAAGCAACATCCAGGACGTTGTTGCCCGGTAGCTGCCGCTGAACGTCGAAGTTCCAACTGTTGCTGGCTGCGTTGGGAAAATGCGTGTCGAAAATTACAATTCCCGGAGTTGCGCTCCCATCCGCGATGGATGCAGAAACCGGCTGGGTCGGGAGTTGCCCAGGAAACTCGGGTGCGCTGAATCCTGGGGGTGTTACACCGAAGAGGCCATTCAGCGTGTCAAAGGTAAAGTTTGAAAACGTGGCTTGGAAGGGTGGATCGGCACGGACGTTGCCAAACGCATTGCCGAAGGTGCGGTCGTGGAAAATGCCAAAGCCGCCTCGAACGGCAGTCTTGCCATCCTTCCACGGATCCCAGCTAAAGCCGAATCGCGGTTCGATATCCTTATAGTCGGGTTGATAGAGTTGATGTCCCGAACCCGGGCCTACGATGCTGAAGCTCAGTGACTGCCCTGCGGCAAAGGTACCTGGATCCTGCAGCAAGTTGGAGAGGTTTCCGCTGGTCTCATAAGGGACCCCGTTGTATTGATAGCGTAGTCCCAAGTTCAGGGTGAAATTTGACCGGACTTTCCAGGTGTCCTGACCGTACCAGTCAAACTCGTGCTGCTTGAAATTCTTGTTGTCCGAGGGCTGGCGGACGGCACTCTTATTGAAAAACTGGGACTGGGAATCCTGAATCACGAAGCCCCAATAGGCATCTGCACCATCCACCAATGCCCTGTCGTCGGCGGTATTCAACGGATTCCCCTGCGGATCCACTTCATTCACGACCCCCGGGTTGTAGCCGCCGAAGAATGTCTCAGGGTCGAGGACGATCTGCCGGCGCGAGCTGAAATCATCAAAGCCGCTCTCGCCCACGTCACGGAAATCGAAACCGAACTTGAACGTGTGGTTTCCATGCACCCAACTAAGGCTCTCGGTGTAACTGATGGTTCCCGTCTTTCGGGCCTGGGCGTCCGATCCTCCCAACTGGCTGGCGAAACTGCTGAACGGAAACATGTCGTAGTCCCAGCCGTTTCCGATACTGTCCACCCCTCCGGGGGCGTCCAAAATGTTTGTCGTGTTTTTTGTGAGATAGAACGCCGCGTAGATGTGGTTCCAGCCGAACTGAAAATTGTTAACCAAGTTATTGCTGAGGGTGGAAGTTAGTTGCGCGGCTAAACCCTGACTGATGCTCTTTTCCTCATAAGCTCCGAATCCTGGGAGGATATCCGAGAAGCCCGGGTTGGGATCAAAAAAGTGGTTGTATCCATAACGCAAGCTCAACGATTCGCGGTCGGTAAAGTGGTGGTCGAGCTTGATGATTGGAGCGTAAGTACTCTGCTTCGAGGTGGTGGGGAAGAATATGTTGCCCGAGATACCGTCAGCCGACGAGGACGCAGGCGCAAACGGATAATTTGCAAACACCTTCTGCATCGTCGCGTCCTCGGGCACGCCGGCACCGGGCGTAGCGCCGGTGAAGTTATTGATTCCCGTGGGCGTGAGGTCGATGGGAACGGTGTGTTGTACGCCGGAAGTATCAAGGTAGGTGTAGTTGAATTGTCCGGTCAGAAACGCCTGCGTTGGTACCGTAGCCTGGTCGGTCAAAGTCGTGTGGAACCGGTCCATCTCATTGTTGAAGAAGAAGAAAGTTTTGTTCTTGATGATGGGACCGCCGACGGAAAACCCGAACTGGTGGCGGATATAGGGATTCATCGGCGCTCCATTGATGCCTTCCGCCGGATTAAACCAGTCTCGTGCGCCGCCAAAACCGTTCCAGCGCCCGAAGTAATAAGCGTTCCCATGGAAGGAATTGGTGCCGCTCTTGGTCACCACGTCGATGATGGCGCCGGTGTTGCGGCCATATTCAGCATTGAAGGTGTCCGTGATAACGCGGAACTCTTCGGTAGACTCTGGATTGGCGGTCAGCACTCCACCGATTCCACCTGGCACAGAGGTATCGTTGTTATCAACACCGTCCAACAGGAAGTTGTTATTCCGGTCGCGCGCGCCATTAACGGTAATACCCGCATTGCCGCTGTCGGTCTGCGATGTCCCCGGTGACAGCAACACCAATTGATAGGGATTGCGCGTGATTAGCGGCAGGCTCTCCATCTGTCTCTGGTCGACCAGGTTGGAGATCTGCGAGGTCTCCAAATCCACATCCTGTGTCTGATCCGCCCGCACCGTTACTTCCTCACTTACCGCACCCGTAAGGAGCCTTGGGTCGACCGTGAGCGCTTGCGCCACGCTCAACTCAATGCTCGGCAGATGGTAGACCTTGAAGCCTTCCTTCTTCACCGTGATTTCGTAAGAGCCAACCGGGAGATTGGTCAAGCTATAGGTGCCGGTTGCGCTGCCGGTTGTCTGGTGCGTCTCATTCGTCGCCGTATTCCGCACGGTGATCTCAGCTCCTTGCACTACAGCCCAGCTGGCGTCCGTGACGGTCCCGGCGATCGTCCCGGTTTGGGCAAACGAAGCCATGGCCGAAAACAGAGCAAAGACGACAATGAGACTGAATCTTAAGAGACTTGCGGATCCTTGTTTGGCTACCCTTGGCGTGAGGCGAGCAAAAAAATATTGGGCTACAACTGGGCGAAAGGCAGATTCCATTGAACTGTCTCCTGAAAGTAGCTGGGGCCCTTGGAAACAGGTCTCTGCAGCTTTTGTGTTTGTTAAATTGCTGATTGCCAAGGGCGAACGACGGGAGAATACATCGCTGTTAGCAGAACAGTAAAGCAGCTAATGTTCCAAAGTAACACCGAGGTAACGTATTCACTATGAAAGGCATGTGGATTTCGCGTTGAGACTATCAGGCCACAGACATGGATTTAAGGAGATTATCTATGATAGTCGGTAGGGCTTCGGAGGCCCTGTTCGAATAACGGCGCAGTCGCTCCCGCCGCAGAATCTCCCTGGAAATGTCGACGAGAATTATGTATGGATCCGGCGCATCTCTCACCGGAAACAAGAATCAAGGAGGCTCTTTGAGCCTCCCTGATCAAAAGAACGAACCGGTTGGGATCTAGAAGTAGAACTTTGCGGACAGCTGAATCAAACGCGGTCCTTGCCCCGTTGACGGGCTGTCACTCGTCATCTGCCCGAAATTCGGAGCCTGAACATTGTCCGAAATGCCTCCCGGCCAGAAGTTCTCATGGTTCATGACATTGTAGAGCTCTATCCGCAGCTCCATTCTTGTCGTCTCGGTGATGTTGGTGTCTTTGAACAATTGGAAATCCCAATTGTTGATTCCAGGTCCCTGCAGCACATTTCGCGGAGCATTGCCGAAAGTTCCCGCCCCAACGCAGCCTGCGGCGTTGCTGTTGGTGGGGCATGAGCCAGCGAACGCACTTGGCAAAACCCACTGAGCCGCAACTCCAGCGCCAGGGCCGAGGGAGGTGATATTCTTTCGTGGGTTCATTTACTGGATCGGCCTGATCAGGTTCGGCACGTCCATACCGGCAAAATCAGAATTCCCAGGATAATTATGCAAGGACCAATTTGAAGAGTCGATCACGTCCATCGGGACCCCACTTTGGAACGTCGTGATCCCAGAAATGGTCCAGCCCTTTGCAACGTTGGTCGCAGTGATCCTGGCATCTGGCACTAAGGCACCAGACTGATCGGTGACGTTTCCTCGAATGCTGGCGTATAGCTCGTCCGCGTGTACGGGCATCGTCCAGACAAGGCCGAACGCCAGCAGGCTAGACAGAGCCACTAGTGAAACTGGAGTTCTAAAATTCCGCGCGTTCAGGTTCATACCTTTCCTCCTCAACGAATGGAGACCTAGCCTAGGGAACGTGCAACTGGTACTCAAATAGCGATGGCGAATGTCTAATGTTTTCAACGTCCGGTTAAGTCTGACAAGAACTCTTTCCCAAAAAATGAAGTCCTAAACTATTAAGTTATAGATGTTTTGTATGGAGGGCTGACTGTTTCCCCCCTTGATGAGCCGCGCACGAGGGGATCGCGCTGGCGGGCATTCCGGGTAATTCTTGTCTCGCCTGTTACAATCGGCCTTTCAGTGACCCCATCCTTCACCAAAACCGGGTCGAAGCATCCGAGCGCTCAGCCTGTGGCGGGCATGAAGCCCCCCGGCTCCGTGCCGATGCTCGATTTGCAGAGGCAGTATCTGGGGATTCGTTCCGAAGTAATGGCGGCCATCGAAAAGGTATGTGCGTCCCAACGTTACATTTTGGGAGCGGAAGCGGAGGCGCTGGAGCGGGAGATCGCCGGCTTCTGCGGAGCGCGCGAGGCGGTGGGTTGCTCCTCGGGCACAGATGCTCTGTGGCTGGCTCTAGCTGCCGCCGGTGTGCAACCTGGGGATCAGGTGCTCACGACGCCTTTCAGCTTTTTCGCTTCGGCCAGCGCCATCGCGCGAGCGGGGGCCCGTCCGGTGTTCGCCGACATTGAGGCGTCGACATTCAATCTCGATCCCGTTCAGGTTGAATCTTTTCTGCGAAGCAGCCCGCATGACAAACTACGCGCTCTGCTGCCGGTTCATCTGTACGGCCAGTGCGCCGATATGGATCGATTCCAGCAGTCGGCGGAAGAGTTTCATTTGTCGGTGATCGAGGATGCCGCACAGGCGATCGGGGCGCGATGGGGTGGGCGCACTGCAGGATCGATGGGCTCGGCTGCGGCATTCAGCTTCTATCCCACAAAAAATCTGAGCGCTTATGGCGATGCCGGATTGGTCACGACGAACGACCCGGAGATGGCTGCACATATGCGCCGGCTGCGGAATCACGGGAGCCCGCAGCGTTACGTTCACGAAGAACTCGGCTGGAATAGCCGCCTTGACGCCATTCAAGCCGCCATCCTGCGCGTGAAGTTGAAATACGTTGAAGGATGGAATGACGATCGCCGCCAGCGAGCCGCGACTTATGATCGACTCTTCGCCGCTGCCGGGCTAAGCGCTACCGCAGGGTCAGGCGAGAACTCAGGGCCGGTTCAACTTCCTCAAACATCCGAGTCTGCACACCACGTGTTTCATCAGTACGTCATCCGCTCCTACCGCCGCGATGAGCTGCGAGAATTCCTGACGGCACGCAAGATAGGTACGGAAGTTTATTATCCTATCCCTCTGCACCTGCAGCCCTGCTTCGTTTATTTGGGATACCGCGAAGGCGACTTTCCTGAATCGGAGCGCGCCGCCAAAGAAGTTCTGGCGCTGCCCATGTTTCCTGAACTGACCGAAGAAGAGCAGAAGTGGGTCGTGAGCAGCATCGCGGATTTTTATTGCTAAGAGCCGTTAGCGTCGCCGACGCTTGGCCGTGACCTTCGACGTTTCCTTCTGCTCGCCCGGAGCCAGCACCCGGCGGACGATGGGCGTGTTCAGCTTGTATTTGCGCTCGTTGACGTTGCCGCTGTCATCTTTCACATGCAAGATAAAGACCGGCAATGTGCCTTCCTTGTCAAAATTTTCACTGGTCACCGTCACAGGTAGAAAGCCGTTGAGACCGTGCTCGCGGTAAGCGGTTTCGTAGCGATGTTTTCTGACGTTCCAGGTGAAAACGCGAATCTGATCGTAGTCGTAGGGCAGGCCATCGTGAGGCTCGGTCATGACGCACAGGTATTGTGAAACATTTTTGTCGGCGCCCTCTTTGCCGGGGTCCTGCACCTGGTTCAGCGCAAAGAAAGCCACAAAGCGCTGGCCTTCGGCATACTGCGCGACCTCAAGCGGGACGTCGATATCGACCATGCGCGCCAGTACCCAGCCGACGCGATTCTCCGCGTCGCGCACCAGATACCAGTCTTCGAGAACCGGGCCATCCGCTTTGCCACCCGCCTTCGGCTGCACGATCGCTCCTGGTTGCTTCTCCGCCGTTTCTCGTTTCAGAATCGAAACCTTCGCTCCTGACGAAAGCTGATACAAATGTTCGGTGTCGCGGCCGGGCGTGAGGTGTAGGTTGGTGTCGTTGCGCAGCACGCCGGGTGCTTGCACGGGATCGTTCAAGTTGTCTTTCGTGAGTTTTTGAAGACCGTCGTAGATTTTTTGATCGACGAGGTAGCGCTGCTCGATCCAGCCTTCGACGCCGCTCGAGGTGCGCACGCGGGCGAAGCGTTTTTCGTGCTCCAACACCTCCACGCGCTCTCCGTTCTTGACGGTGCCGACGCGGTTGTAAATGGTTGCGACTTGATCGCGCAGCGTAGCCTGTACTGCCGAGACATAATTCACTTCCAGCACGCGGTGCCGACCGCGATCGCAGGCAGAGAAAGTGAGTAGAAGAACGACAAGCAGCGCGCAGCCCAGGACGCTACGAGAGGACGACAGGAAAAATTTCACGATCTTTGTGCGGCTCACTTCAACGGGATTCACTTCCGCAAGATTCACCTTCCACTATAGCGCGTTGCGGGATCAGGTTCCGGAACGAAGGTTTACCGTGGTAGGTACCCCCGAGACTCCGCTCTCCCCTGACATTGCAACCTGGGTTTCGGTTAACATAAGGGAAGTGCACTGCACCACATAATTCTCATGACAAAACGAACTATGAAGGGTATTTCCAGGAATCTGTTGCCTTCCTGGCTACTGCTGGTGGCATCGATAGTTGGAATCTCTACTTGCGCCTGGGCGCAAGAACAGACGGTGAGCCCTGCGCTGCGTCCGCCGAAAGGGGCGCAGGTTGCGATCGTGATCTTCGAGGATCTGCAGTGTCCCGATTGCCGCCGCGCGGCGCCGTTGGTGGAAGAGGCTGGCAGAACCTACAAGATTCCCGTGGTGCGGCACGACTTCCCGCTGCCCTTTCATAACTGGTCTTACGACGCGGCGATCATCGCGCGTTACTTTGATACCCACTCGAAGGAACTGGGCAACGAATTCCGCGACTACATTTTCTCCAACCAGCTGGAAATTACGCCACAGAACTTGCGCGGCTTCGCGGAGAAATTCGCGGTTGAGCACAAGGTCGACTTGCCTTTCGTGGTCGATCCCGATGGCAAGCTGGCGGCGCTGGTCAACGCGGACAAGGAACTCGGCAAGTCCATCAACCTGCAGCACACCCCTACGCTTTATGTTGTCAGCAACAAACACTCCGGCAAACCCTTTGTCGAAGTGGTCGACCGCAGCCAGCTCTACGCGCTGATTGATTCCATGATGAAAGAGTAAAAGAGTAGACAAGTTCTCACTCAGTTCTCGTCCTCGCACCAGGGTCCTACTCCGGTCGCCCCGTGTAATGTTCACGGGAGTGGACGGCTTCGTGATCTTCCAGCGATTCCAGGTGAGTAATCACTTCAGCGGGCTTGGCCAATTCGACCGGGAGGCGCTCTTCGAGGGCGGTTGCCACGCGGTGTGCTTCGCCGACTGGGGTGGCGTGCGGAAACAGCAAGTGCACTTCGATAATCTGCCGGTAGCCAGTGGTTCGGAAGCGCACGCCATGATAGTGCACTCCGAGCTCGGAACAGATCGCATCCAGCCTTTCCCGAATCCGCTTTCCGGTTTCGGGGTCGGAGTAATCGAGCAAGCCCACCGCTGAGCGCCAGGCCAAGCGTCCACCCGACCACAAAATGTTGGCTGCCACGGCGATCGCAATCAGAGGATCGAACGGCTTCCATCCGGTAAGCATCACCAGAACTAAACCAGCGACGACGCCAAAGCTGGTCAGGCTGTCGGTGAGCACGTGCTTACCGTCGGCTTCGAGGATGAGCGAGTGGCTGCTCTTCCCCACGCGAAGCAAGTACCAGCCCAGTGCCGCATTGAGCACACCAGCGACTAGCAGAAGCAGCGTGCCCGAGCCCAGGTGCTCCAGCTTCAGTCCCGCCATCCATTTCTCGATTGTGGCCACCAGGATCCATACAGCAGCCAGCACGATCATGGCGCCCTCAAAGCCGGCGGAGAAAAACGTGATGCGTTCGTAACCGTAGAGAAAGTTGGGAGCTGCGGGCTTCGTACTGAGTCGCAGGCTAAACGCGGCGAAAGCAACGGCGACAACATGCACCACTGATTCGGCAAAATCGGAGAGGACGGCGGCGGAGCCGGTCATAAAGTACGCCGCAGTCTTGCCCACCAACATCAGCACACCGATCATCAGTGACCAGCGCATGGCAAAGCGAGCCGCCTGCAACTGCTCGCGCTCCGCGCAAGACGCACTGGATAGAACCGGGATCACGTCGGGCATGCTTCCGCTCCTGATGCAGCGTAATGCCGCAGGCCAGAGATTGTCATAATCGATTAGACGTTGACAGTGAGCGCGATCACAGCTGAGTGGTGGTTGCGGAGTGGGAATAGAGGAAAACGCTCTCAGAATTGTGCACGCCCGGCTCAGCGAATGCCCGCGAACAGCCGGGCAAAGAGGAGCACTGACAATCCGATGGCAACGATGCTATTGGCCCGGATGCTGCGATAGCTGGCGATCCAGGGGAACATTAACACTTCGAAAAGTGGCATCAGCTTCTCGGGCCAGAATAGTCCGCCCACACCGAATGCCAGACACAGTTGCACAAGCAGACACAATACCAAATCAGTCATGACTACGATTCCACTGTCGAAGTGCCTTTGTATTTAAACGCGAATAAGACAGCACCGGGAAGTTACAAAGGTACCTCGCGGGCGCAGCTACCTTAAAGGACATCTCAGTCTCCGAAGCCAATGCCGATGGCACGGGCGGTGTGCACGACCTCGCCGTTGGGATTCACTGATTTCAGGTGTCCGACGGCATCGGCCACATCGACCGAGACGATCGAGTCGCCCTGCAGGGCAACCATCATGCCGAAACCTCCCGAGGCGATCAGGTCGACGGCGGCCACGCCAAACCGGGTGGCGAGGATGCGGTCAAAGGGAGACTTCGTGCCTCCGCGTTGAATGTGTCCGAGCACGCTCACTCGCACATCTTTGCCAGTGCCAGGAGCGATGGCATTGCCCAGCAGATTGCAGATGGAACTGGCGCGGCGGTTCTCCTTCAATTCCGGAGGCGTCTTTACCCCTTCGGCCACGACCACGATGGTGAAATGCTTGCCGATTTTTTCGCGCTCGGCGATGTGCCGGCAAACGTGTTCGACGGTGAATGGAATCTCCGGGATCAGGATGACGTGGGCGCCGCCGGCGAGGCCGGCTTCGAGCGCGATCCAGCCGCAGTCGCGGCCCATTACTTCCACGACCATCACGCGATGATGCGAGGCGGCGGTGGTGGGGATCTTGTCGATGGCATCGCAGACGGTGTGCAGCGCGGTATCGAACCCGAACGTGACCTGGGTCGCGGAAAGAGCGTTGTCGATGGTCTTGGGCACGCCGACGATCTTCATTCCCTCCTGAGAAAGTTCGTAACCGATCTTCTGCGAGCCGTCGCCGCCGATGGTGATGATGGCATCGATGCCGAGCTTGGCGGCATTGGCGATTAGCCTGCCAGAAATGTCGCGCATTACTTCTTTGCCGTGCTCGACTTTCCTGTAGTAAAAGGGATCGCCGCGGTTGGTGGTGCCGAGAATGGTTCCGCCGCGGGGCAGGATACCGCTGACCTCCTTTAGCGTAAGTTCGAACGATTTCTCCGGCCAGATGAGGCCATCGAAGCCATCGGGGATCCCGACGACCTTCCATCCATACTTCGGGATGGCAGCTTTGGTGGCGGCGCGAATGACGGCGTTGAGCCCGGGGGCGTCCCCGCCTCCGGTGGCGATGCCGACACAGCGAATGTCAGACATAGGAATGAGTAGTTATTAGGCCAGATATACGGAAATAAGGCCGCTCTTCACGATGATACTGTCGCCACGGAGAATGACAACTTACGAGTGGCCGTAGAGGGAAGGGCCTTCTGTCACCGGCAAATTTCGCGGCGGTGGCCGATTCGAATCACGAGAACGGGAACGAGTTTTGCCGGTCACACCACTAGATCGAGTCGTGCGGCTTCGACAAACGCAAGGAAGGCTTTGTCTCGCGTGAGCAGCGGAATGCCGCGGTCGAGACATGTCTGAGCGATAAGGGCATCTCCAAGCCGTGCCTTTCGGCGCTTCGACAGTACCTTTGCCCGCAATGCTCCGGCTCTCTGCCAATAGCCCGCCCCGAGGTCAACCATCGGAACCTCCGCAAGAGTTTCGGCAACGTCGGGAGGAAGTTGTGGGTCGCTCAAAAGCTCCGTAAGCACGACGGGGACCATCAATACCTGCCGGTCTGACAGAGCCTTATCCAGCAGTTGCGCGTCCTTGCCTTGCTCGCCCTCTAGAAAGGCGATCCAGGTGCTGGTCTCGGCTGCAATCATCTGTCGGCTTTCAGCTCTGCCGGAGTGCGAGTGAAGCGAACTTTGCCTCGCAAACCCCCGCAAGCGTTTGTACGCTTGCGACGCCGCCACCAACTGCAGGCCTGTTCGGACGGTCTGGGTGATACCGGTCCCGCTTGCCTGTTGCGCCTTCTCCAGAAGATGCTGCGGGATTTCGACTGTGATTTTGCGCGCTGTGTCCACGATGTAGTTGAGATCATACCGTACCGAATACCAGTAATTAGTATGGTATCTCGGAAGAGAAAGCGATGGGCGTCCAAAGCGGCGCGAACTCCTGTCATAAGTGACGAAGGTCAATTGTCCCGAGAACGAGGACGTAGAAACCCCACTTCTCGCAAAAGACGCGAGAGATGGGGTTTCCACAATCTTCCAATGCAGCGATGTTCCTACGGCGAGACTGTTATAGATGCCGTATTGCTGATGACGCTGCCGATTGAGGCAGTGACGGTAACGGTTCCACCGCTAGTTAAACCGGCTACCCCCGAGACCAGACCGGCAGACACCGTCGCCAGGCTTGTGTTGCTCGAGGTCCACGTTGCAACGCTGGTAACGTCAACCGGTGCACTGTTGTTGCACGGGGTCGCTGTTGCGGTCAGCTGTACGGTTAAAGCGGTGTTATTGCTCACGGAACCGCTTGTCGGCTTTATAGTAATCGAAGTGACACATTGGCTAACGGTAACCGTCTGCGTCCCAGTTATTGATGGATTCGCGTTGGCGGTTGCGGTTACGGTTGCCGTCCCGAGGGCAACCGACGTCACCAAGCCAGTCGAAGAGATAGTTGCCACACCTGTGGGAGTAATGGTCCAGGCGACTGGCACGTTGTTAGCAGTGCTGCCATCGTTGTTGGTGCCGAACACAGTCATTTGCACTGTGTTATTGGTGGTTCCTCCGATCAGGATGGTGGGCGATGCCGGACCGACTACGATGGATGACAGGGTCGGGTTGACGAAGAAGCCGGTGCAACCTACTTCTGAGACTACAATTGCGAGCGCGCAAAGGGCGCTGGCGAGACAGAGCTTGTGCTTGGCGGATGACATAGTTATCTGAAACTCCAGGGCCGCGGCCACTCGGCCATCAACATCTTTGAACGCCTAGACATCAAGATCCGCGCTGGTTCCGCGCGATCCGATCTGCCACTCTACACCATCTGCCGTCATGCGGGGGACGCCGCTAGCCTCTTTAGCATACCCTTTCGGCGCCACCACGGGTGTAAAAAATTGTAGCAGAAGACTTCCGGTTGGGCGCCTAATACCGATCCCTTGCGGGCTTGGAACCAGCCCAGCCAGTGCCGAGCTTGGGATAAGAACGCCCCAAAGCTCAGGGACTTGCAAGAAAAAAGTTCAGTGCAGAAACTTGCACTGGCCGGTGGAATCGGTAATGAATCAGTTTATCAGCCCCTGTGCTCTTCTTTCGGAGGAGCGCTTTCGTGCTTGGGCGGTGCGCTTTTTTCCGGCTTGGGAGCGCTCGGTTTTGAACTGGCCTTAGGCGCGCTTCCGAGTTCTGAGAGTAAGCCGAGCCTGGCCCAGTGGGCTTGGCCTGTAAGCGGCGGCGCCACATGGGGCAAATTTGACTCAAGAAAATTCCGGCCCGAAATAAATCCGGAGCCAGACGTTCGGCCAGAAAACGCTTCTTCGCACTTAAACACCGGAAGTTGGAGTATGTTGCCCGACCAGAAGTTGTTGGAGGGGATAAGACTCGGTTTTACTCAGAGCCGAGATTTGTTGACTAATTAGCCCGCTTCGAGCGCGCGATCCGTTCGTCGATCTGCTTGCGGCTGGCAAATCCTTCGTCGGTACCGTGCCAGTGGGTGATGGACTTCTCTCCCATCTTCCAGCAGAGCAAAACGATCTTGCCTTCCACCTCGCAGGGAAAATCCAGCAGCCCGATATCGAGGTCCTTCACCTGCACTCCGATGGAATCAATTTCAGCGAGTGCGTCTTTGGCGCGTTGCTCGGCCTTGGCGCGCTCGGCCTTGCGGCGAGCGATGGCGACAACGTCCACATGCGTGCCGCCGTTTAGGAAGATGCGGTGGCTGAGCTCCTGCATCTCTCCCTCGACCTCCTCCATCAGCTTCTTGCCACTGATTGCGGCACGCAGAAGTGACTCGAGGATCGGGAGCAGCGATTGGGCTTCGTTGAGAGTGAAATTGCGGTCGGACATAGAAGTAATTCTATTCTAGCGCATGAAGTGCGCCGGTCGTTAGTCGTTTGTCGCTCGCTAACTGAGGATGGGCGACTATCAAAACGGGAGGCAACCACACTCTGGCTACTTCTTAATCATTTCGATATCGAGCGTGATGGCAATTTCGTCGCCCACAACGCCCGGAGCGCCGGCCACTCCGAAATCCAGGCGATTGACTTTGGTGCTTGCGGAAGCGCCCATGCGCTGGTTACCCCACGGATCTTTTATCGCCGCGGAAGGTCCATCGCCGTCGAGAACCACCTCTTTAGTGACGCCGTGAATCGTGAGATCGCCAGTAACCTTCAGCTTGCCCGCGCCCGCCGCTTCGATCTTTTTTGAGACGAAAGTGATGGTGGGATACTTCTGTACGTCGAGGAAGTTCGGGCTGCGCAAGTCGTTGTCGCGCATCTCGACGCGAGTATCCACGGAAGCGGTTTGGATGGTGGCCTGGATCGACGACTTGCCGAGATTCGCCGCGTCGTAGACCACGGTGCCGCTCACCTTGGTAAAAGCGCCGCGCACCGTGGAGACCCCCAGATGTCGAACGGAAAACTGCGCCGAGGAGTGCGGGGGATCAAGCTGCCAGGTTTCCTGCGCAGCGGCAGACAGCGTGAGAAGCAAGGTGATGGCGAGAGCGGAGAAGGTACGAGACATGAATTCAGAGTTCTCCTTTTAAGAGGATTCGTAGGGAACATAGTTTAACAAACAGAGGCTGTGTCCACCTCGAACCCGCCTTCAACCCCGTCCGATGCGATAAGTGGAAGGCGTGCCCGACGTTAACGCGCTCTACCGTGCGAAGGGTCCGCTGACGTAGCTGTGTCCACGTCCACATGCAGCCGCTGGGCGGGGGAAATTCCCGGTGGATAACATTCTCCGTCGCGATTGTAGTTAGAGCAGTGCGCCGCCACGTCTTTGCGCTGCGGCGACTGCGCGTATTGCCAGACATCGGCGAAGCGGACTCCGCTTTCGGCAGGGCTTGGCGGATGCATTGGAAAAACACAGCCGGGGGCAGGCGGACAAGCATCGTTGATCGCCCAATACGTGATGTCGCGTCCCGATGAGCTAGCGCGAATGTCTTCGGCCGTGACGATGTTGTTGTCATCTTTCGACGGGATACCGGAGCAGTAAATGCCGGCGCGGAATTCGGCGGCGGTGACGGCGTCGACCCAGGCGTAGATATAGGCTTTCTGCTCAGGCAGCATGCGGCCGCCTTGTTCCTGATCGAGGAAGATAACGGTGTGTGCAGGAAAACCTTCGCGGCGCACGGAAGAAACGGCAGCTCGCGCATCGGAGTTGCCGAGTTTGGTTGCGTTGGCGACGGATTTTAGTTCGGCGTAGAGGCGTCCGTTGAAGAGCACGAGGAATCCGAAGCCGGCGGATTCGACGGCGACACGGTGGCCGGTCCAGGTGTTCGTCTTCTCGCCGGGAGGATTGTTGAGCCAGTAGCCGGTGTAGGAAAAAATCTGGTGCAGGGCTTTCAGGTTGGCGTCGCCGGGGTAGGCGTTGCGGTCGAAGCCGAGGTAGGAGGCGCCCTGGGCCCACGCCATCGCGCACGAAAAAATCAACGCTATCGCGGAACGGGATAATTTCATCTGCCTCGGTCTAACGCCTCGCTCGTTACTTCGTTGCGCCTAGTCCAGAAATAGGCGGCAAACGCTCCCATCGTCAGTACCAATCCAGCGCCGAATTCGGTGGTGATGTAGAGCGTCCGGCCCACGGGCGCGATCATGCCATCGAAAATGATCTGGATGAAAATGTTGTGGCTGGCATGAAGAATGGCGGCGGTCCATAGGCTGCCGGACCTGAGTCGCAGCCAGCCCCAGATGAAGCTGGCGGCAAATACCATGAGCGTAAAGCAGGTCAACGCAAAGGCGGGTTGCGTGCCTGCGTTGTAGTCCGCAAACAAGAGCCCAGGATAATGCCACACTGCCCAGATGCATCCGTTCATCAGGCAGGCCCAAGTGAAGCCGGTCTGGCGCACCAGTCGAGGAAAGAGAAATCCACGCCAGCCAATTTCCTCGCCCAGAGTTCGCGCGGTTCCGCTGATTACGCTCAGCGTGGCATAGCCAGGGATGGCAAGGAATAGGGCTACGGCACGTGGATGATCTGGAAACCCGAAAGCTGTTGCCAAGGGATCGGCGAATGCCGAGAACGCAAACGACCCGCGAATCGTCGCCCACACGAAAACGTAAACCGGCAGTGCGTAGAGGATGGGAATCACGTAAGCCCATGCCTGATACCGCGCGGGCCGCCAGTCCAGCCCAGCGTGGCCAGATCAATTTTGAACAGCCCGCAGGTGGCGAATGCGGCGAATCCAGGGCACCACATCACCAAGGACCCATAAGGCCGTTGCCATCGCCGATGTGTCCCGTATGGATTATCAGGTAATACGGGAGGCTGGAGAAGGCAAACGTCAATAGCAAGAAGGTGAGGATTTGTTTGGGGAGTGGTCGCATGTCAGCGGCATGTTACCACCGCATCGACGCGGTCAACGGGGCCTCGAGCGAGCCTAACTGAACTCCAGCACCGTAGGCACTATCCACCGATATGCACCATCGTCCTCGATGCGGGCACGAAATCCGGCTCTCCGATGTGGTGACGCTCTTCTTTTTTCTGCACAACGCCGCAGATGAAGTCTTCTAGCTCTTCATCGCTGGCGCCGCGGCGCATCTGGGTATGGAGGTCGTGGTCCCACACCGAGAACAGGCAGGTGCGGATTTTGCCGTCGCTGGTGATGCGGATGCGACTGCAGTGTCCGCAGAAGGGATGCGAGACCGGAGCGATGATGCCGATTTCGCCGACGCCGTCGTGGAAGCGGTAGCGGCGGGCAGTTTCAGAAGGTCCTCGCGGAATTTCGACCAGAGAGCGATACTCCCTCATGCGCACGAGAATTTCGTCGAGAGTAACGACGGTCTCCGGCGACCAGGTGCGGCCTTCTTCGAGCGGCATGAATTCGATAAAGCGCACGGTAACGCCTTCTTCGCGCGCGAACATGCCGAAGGGGATGATCTGGTCTTCGTTGAAGCCGCGCATCAGCACGCAGTTCACTTTCAGCGGCCAGAGCCCGGCGCGACGGGCGGCGCGGATGCCGGCGAGCACGTGGTCGTATCCGTTGGCTACGCGCGTGATACGAGCGAAGCGGTCGGGATCGACGGCATCCATAGAAACCGTGACGCGGGTCAAGCCGGCGTCCTTGAGTGGCTGGGCGAGATCAGCGAGCAGGTGGCCGTTGGTGGTGAGCGCGATGTCGAGCGGATCGCCGCTGTTTCCGTCATTGGGCGTGCGCAACCTGGCCAACTGGCGGACGAACTCGACGACACCTTTACGCAGCAAGGGTTCGCCGCCAGTCAGACGAACCTTGGTGATCCCCATGCCGACGAGCACCCGCGCCATGCGCAGGTAATCCGCGAACGGCAAATCGCCGTACAAAGCGCCTTCATTGCCCGTGCGGCAGTACACACACTTGTAGTTGCAGCGGTCGGTGATGGAGATCCGCAGGTCGGTGATCGGACGGCCGAATTTGTCGGTGAGGGCAGCCATTAGCGATTGGCAATTAGCTGGCGACGCTAAATGCCAATTGCTAATTGCGGTCCCAGACGAACACTTCTGCGATTATAGAGTCTTGCGAGCCTGAAAAGGTTTCAAGGTTGCGCAGAACTCAGCGCCTTCTCGATGGCAGACTGCGCCAGCGACGCCATGATCCTATATCCTGCCGCGTTGGGATGGAGGCCATCTTCGGCCAGATCGCGCTTCAGCAGGCCCTTATCATCCACCATGGCGCTGAAGTAGTCGAGATAGAGGCAGCCTTCCGAAGACGCACAATCGCGCTTCAGCCAGCGGTTGAGTTCCAGAATTTTCTCCGGCGAGCGCTGCGCGAAAAGATCCTGCGCGCGGGGCGTGTAATTGTGCACCGGCAGCACCGACGAGTAAATCACTTTGATCTCGTGCGCGCCGGCCAGTTCGGCCATGGAGGCGTAGTTCGCCTCAATATCTTCTAACCGCATCGGACCGGTATTGCCCGCAATGTCGTTTGTGCCCGCAAGAATGACGACGATTTTGGGATGTAGATCGATGACGTCCTGGCGGAAGCGGACCAGCATCTGTGGTGTCGTCTGGCCGCTGATGCCGCGGTCAATGTAGGGCTTGCCGGGAAAGGATTCGTCGATGCGCCACTTGTCGGTGATGGAATCGCCAAAGAAGATAACACGTTTCTCGCTGGGAGCTGGCGGCTTGAGGGCGGCGTTGGCGTCGCGATAGCGGGAAAGTTGGCCGAAGTCATCGGTGAAGATCGCGATGCGGGAGGCGCGGTATTGGTCGAGACCGGGAAAGCCGGTGGGAGGAATCGACGGCGTAGCGGATTGCTGGCTTAAGGCGGAGACGGTGAAGAGCAGGACGAGAATAGACTGTACGGCTTTACGAGACGCCTTTTGAATCATTTTTCCCCTCTTCATCACGCGGCATCGCACGCGGGAAATGCTACCACGGCTTGGATCGGAGGACCTTAGCGAGGGGCCCGCACCACACGCAAGATCCTTCGCTGCGCTCAGGATGACCGCAGCGGTCACATCCCGTCGTAGTTCGGTCCGCCGCCGCCTTCTGGGGGCACCCAGGTGATGATCTGATAGGGGTCGGCGATGTCGCAGGTTTTGCAGTGGACGCAGTTCGACGGGTTCAGGCTGATGCGTTTGCCATTCGGCTGGCTGGCGTCGTCGACCATTTCGTAAACGTTTGCGGGGCAGAAATTCTGGCAGGGGCTGCCGAATTCTTTCACGCAGCGTGTGTTGCAGATATTGGTGTCGTGAATGACCAGATGCGCGGGCTGATCTTCTTCGTGTTTCGTGCCGGAGTGGTAGAGGTCGGTGAGCTTGTCGAAAGTTAGTTTGCCGTCACCTTTGGCCGGGCCGAGGAGGTGGGCTTCCACGCCGCCGTCTGCGGGCAATTCCGCGAGCTTGCGCATGTGCTCGTGTCCGGCTTTTGCGGGATAACGGTTGCGCAGGCCGCGTCCGCCGGTGATCATCTGCAATCCGGTGTGGAACATGCCGGCGTACATGCCTTGCTCGAAGCCTTGGTGCATGTTGCGGACTTTCCAGAGCTCGTCTTTGATCCAGCTGGATTCGACTTTCCTCTGATAATCGGCCAGCGCCGCGGCTGACGAATCGTCATTCTTCAGCGCTTCAAAGGCAGTTTCGGCGGCCAGCATGCCGCTCTTGATGGCGAGGTGAATTCCTTTGAGGCGCGCGGAGTTCAGGAAGCCGGCGGAGTCGCCGAGAATCATCCATCCGTTGCCAGCGACGGGCGGAATGGCCCACCAGCCACCATAAGGCATCGACTTCGCGCCGTAACGAATCATCTTGCCGCCCTCAAGCAGCTTCGCAACCATGGGATGCTGTTTGAAATCCTGCAGCACGCGCTGCGGATCGAGGCGCGGGTCGGGATAGTCGAGTCCGGTGACAAAGCCGAGGGAAACGATATTGTCTTTGCCGCCGTAGATCCAGGCGCCGCCGTATTCTTTCGGGGTGAGCGGCCAGCCCAGCGTGTAGATGACTTCGCCGGGCGCGACGGAGCCCGAAGGGACTTCCCAAAGTTCTTTCACGCCGATGCCGTAGGTTTGCGGGTTCGCATTTTTGGCGAGGTCGAACTTGGAGATGAGTTGCTTGGTCAGCGATCCGCGCGGGCCTTCGGCGAGAATTGTGATTTTGGCGTTGAGATCGTATCCCGGCTCAAAGTTGGATTTCGGGTGACCTTCCTTGTCGACTCCCTTGTCGTCCGTCTGAACGCCGGTAACGCGGTCGCCATCGAAAAGCAATTCCGATCCCGCGAATCCGGTGAAAATGGTGATGCCCGTCTCTTCCACCTTGCCGCCGAGCCACTTCACGAAGCGATTCAGCGAGATGACGTAGTTGCCGTGGTCGCGCAGCGGAGGAGGCGTGACGGGAACTTTGAACTTGCTCTTCTGGGTGAGAAAATAAACGGCTTCTTTTGTGACTTCGGCGTCGAGCGGGGCTTCTTTCTCAAATCCAGGCAGGAGTTCGCGCATGGAGCGCGGATCGAGCAAAGCGCCGGATAGGCAGTGCTGGCCGATTTCGCGGGCTTTCTCGAGGACGTAGACATTTTCTTTGCTGAGCTGCGAGTCCGGATACGCCGCATTGTGCCGATCGATCAATTGCGACAAGCGCAGCGCGCAGGCCATCCCGGCAGGACCGCCGCCGACGATGACCACGTCGGCTGGCATCTGCGGGCGTTCGACACCTTCAATTGGTTTGCGGAAGATCAGCATGTAGGTTTCAGCTTCCGGCTTTCGCCCTCTTCACTTCTTCGATCAGCGGCGGGACGATGTCGAACAGATTTCCTACGATCGCGTAATCGGCAATCTCGAAAATCGGCGCTTCGGAGTCTTTATTGACTGCAATGATGGTGCGCGAACCCTTCATCCCGACGATGTGTTGAATGGCGCCGCTGATGCCGAGGGCCAGATAAAGTTTGGGCGCAACGGTTTGTCCGGACGAGCCGATCTGGCGGTCCATGGGGAGCCAGCCGGAATCGCAGATAGGACGCGAAGCCGCAAGATCTCCGCCAAGGGCATCGGCAAGTTGTTTGGCAATCTCGATGTTTTTTTGCTCTTTGATGCCGCGACCGACGGAGACGATAATCTCGGCTTGCGTGAGATCGACGGCCTGCTTGGCTTCTTTGAACACATCCTGCGGCTGGTTGCGAACCACTCCGTCCGCGATGTCGAGATTCACGGTTTCGACCGGAGCCGCACTGGCGCCGGCTTCGGCCTTGTCTCCACGGAAGGCGCCGTTCTGGAAAGTTGCAAACCAGGGGGCGTCACTATTGAAGCTGACATCCGCGGCAAATTTGCCTTGGAACATCTGGCGAGTGAAAACCAGTTTGCCATTTTCGTGCCTAAAGCCGATGCAGTCGCTGATCACGGTGCGCCCCATGGCTGTCGCCAGCTTCGGGACGAAGTCGCGGACCTGATACGTGTGCGGCATGAGCACCAGCTTCGGCTGTTTGGTGGCGAGCAATTGTTTCAACGCTGCCGCAAAAGCATCGGGTGTGTACGGTTCGAGCTTCGGCGATTCGACAGCGTAGACCTTGGCTAGTTTCTTCGCCGCGACTTCGGCAGCGATCGCCGCAGGGCCCGCGCCGACGACGGCAGCTTCGAGGGTCCAGCCAGTCGCGGCTGCGATGGATTGGGCGGCGGTGATGGTCTCCCAGGAGACGCGGTTGAGTTTGCCTTCGCGTTGTTCGGCGACTACCAAGATGGTATCGGGCATAAAGTCTGCTTCTTGCTGCTAGCTCCTAGCTTACGAAAAAGCCGGCGGGACGCCGGCGCTACAGCACGCGCAGTTCGTTGCGCAGTTTGTCGACTAGTTTCTTCGCAATCTCGGACGGCGAGCCTTCGATGTGCTCTGTTTTTTTCGTTTTCTGCGGAACGTACAGGCGTTCGATTTTCTGCAGATTCTCGCCAATGGCAGATTGCACTTCAGCCAAGGTTACTTTGCGCAGCGGCTTGTTTTTCGCCTGCTTGATGCCGATCAGCGTGGCATAGCGCAGCTTGTTAATGCCAGACTGAATGGTGAGCACGGCGGGCAGCGGCATGTCAACGAACTGAAAGAATCCCGCCTCGAGTTCACGCTTCACACGGATGCCAGCGTCGGTTTTCTCGATCTGCATGATGATAGTGGCGTGTGGCCAGCCCAGCAGTTCAGCAAGAATCACTCCGGTCTGCGCGTAGCCGTAGTCATCGGATTGCAGACCAGTGAAGATCAGATCGAATTTTTCGTCTTTGATGGCTGCGGCGAAGGCTTTCGCGGTGTTGAAGGCGTCGAGTCCGACGAAGGCGTTGTCTTCGAGATGAATGGCACGATCGGCGCCCTTGGCCAATGCCTCGCGAAGCACTTGCTGGGCGCGAGCCGGGCCGGAGGTGATGACCACTACTTCTCCCGTATGCTTTTCTTTCTGGCGTAGCGCCTCTTCGAGCGCATAGGCGTCAGGCTCGTTCACTTCGTAGGAGACGTCTTCGCGGATCCACGCGCCGGTTTCGTTGAGCTTGAGCGGTGCATCTTTCTGCGGCACCTGCTTCATGCAAACCAGGATTTTCAAAACCTTGCTCCTTACCCTGTGCCTTTGGGGAACACAGAGGAAACTTGTCAGTATAAACGACGGGGCGATGGAAATGTGGGCCGCTCCCTGGCGGGTTGTGATCTGGATCACAGACGAGTGTCAGGCAATCCGCTCAGCATGGCTGAGGAGATTTCATGCCAGACGATACCTTTACTGCCATGCGGCAAAGCATTATCGACGGGGCGCCGGACACGGCTGGTGATCTGGCACAGCGCGCGGTGGCCACAGGAATTGAGCCGCTCACGGCAATTAATTTGCGTCACAGAATCTGGTGGATCTGGCGCGAGCGGGAGCACCAGCTGAGATTGTCAGCATGCCGCTGGCGGGAGCGACCGCGCCGGTTACGTTAGCCGGTTCGGTAGTGCAGCACGCCGCCGAGTGCATCAGCGGAATCACGATTCATCAACTGGCACAGCCGGGTGCGCCAATCGTTTGGGGAGGAGCGCCAGCGATTTTCGATATGCGTACGGGAAGGACTCCCATGGGCGCGATTGAAACGGCCATGCTGGATGTGGCTTGTGCGGAGGTTGGAAAGTACTTTGGGCTGCCGACGCACGCCTGCATGGTGGCAGGCGATGGCCGGATGGTCGACGCGCAAGTTGAGATGGAGAGCGGGATGTCGACGGTGTTGGGGGCGCTTGCGGGGATCAACATGATTTCCGGCGCGGGGATGCTCGATTTTCTGGCGTGTCACAGCATCGAGAAACTGGTGATTGACGCGGAAGCGATCGCGTCGGTGCAGAGGTTGATTGAAGGGATTGAGCCGCGCACCGAGTCGCTGGCCGTGGCGGCATTCGCACAGACTGGATTGCAAGGCGACTTCTTGAAACTGAAGGAAACACGGGCTCTGTTCCGGAAAGAACAGCACTTCCCTTCTGCCATCATTTGATCGCCGACTGGCCAGCGGTCCGGACTCTTCGCAGGGAATTCTGGATCGCGCGCAGGAAAGAGTTGAAGAGTTACTGGCGGAATACCGGCGTCCGGAAATTCTGGCCGAGCGGGAACAGGCGCTGCTGAACTGCGCTGAGACTGAAAGCGGACGGGTGGGTTTGGAAGGATTGCCCGGGATTACCAGCCCCGCGTCTGCTAGTCGGTAAACACCACGGACTGCACGCCGGAAATCTCGAAGCGTTTTCGGCAGCGCATGTTCTTGCAGGCCATCAGGTCGTCTTTGCGCAGCATGTAGGAGCGGGCTTTGGCGAAGCGGGCGCGGTCGCGTTCGTCGGCGCGTCCTGCGAGCTGGCGCTTCTTGGTGCGCACCACCCAGGTGACTTCGTATTCCGCGGGCTGATGACAGTGGGGACAATTTAAGGTTGCTGTTTTCTTCTCGGTACGCTCGTCAAAAAAATCGCGCTCTTCCATGAAATCGCCGGTCGCTGGTCGCTGGTCGTCGGCCCTTGAGAATAGCCTCCGCTCCAACCGCGAAGGTCAATTATTACAGTTTTGCGGCAGACAAAGCTATGGCAACATGAATGTCGGGGTGCCACGGAAATGGCGCGCAAGAAAAAGGCAAGACGGTTTTACGCGGTGCAGGCGGTGAAAGAATTGGCGAGGGAACGCATGGGCGCGCCTCCGGCGGCGAAGCTGGTTCCACACAAGAAGAAGGATCCGGCAAAGCACAAAGCTACGCTCAGCAAACTGCTGGGAGAAGACGAATAAAGAGATGCCAGGCTAAAGACGTCAGCGGCTCTCAGTTAAAGGTTGCGGTCACGTTCGTGTTAGCGTTCAGCACGACCGTACACGTGTCGCCCACAAAGGAGCTGCAGTTCGTCCAAGTGACATTCGACGCACCCGCTCCTGGAGTGGCGGTCAGCCCAATCGTGCTGCCCAGCGGAAAGTCAGCAGAACAGGTTCCTGGACACTTAAGGGCTTGGGTGGAGTCAATCACGCTGCCAGATCCCAAGATATCGACGGTTAGAACAGCTTGGTTGCAGCCCGCGGTACCAGCGCCCCCTCCCGTGAGAAATGCTGAGCCTGTGACTTGGTTTGGGCTGTCGTAATAGCTGGCATAGAGGTTACCGCTGCCACAGATGCTCACCGCAGTCACTAGACTGGTGTCGGTAATCGTCACCAAGTTCTGGGAGTCGACCGACCAAGTCACGATATTGGTAATGTCTTTAGTCTCAGGCGGATGGTCATACGTACCCATGGCCTTGAATATGATGCTCGCACCGATAGAGTTGAAAGTTGCGCCCGGAGGAACCACCTGAATCGATACCAGGTGCTGATTGTACCCGCAGCTCGACACGTTCAATAGAAATGTCGCGGTGGCGATAAGGGCGAGGATGCTGAACCACTTCCGGCTCATCAACGAACTCCTGGGACAAACGATCCGGCCGAATGCTGGTGCATTGGGATGGGGCCAATTTAGTCAAGAACGGGGCAAAAAGCAATCGTTAACGGTGAGGTTGAGCAACCTTCGTCACCCCTTTACGGCAGCGGCGACGACGTCTACGAATTTGCGGATATCGTCCTCAGTGGTGTCAAAAGAGCACATCCAGCGCACGATCGATTCCTCCTCCATCCACATATAGAAGAAGTAATGTTGCTTGATCTTTTCGATGGAGTGGCGCGGGATTTGTGCGAAGACGCCGTTGGCTTCCACTTTCCACACAATTCTGACCTCTGGAATGCGGCTGAGCTCCTTTTCCAGCAAGCGAGCCATGCGGTTGGCATGCTCGGCGCTGCGCCGCCAGAGATCGCCGGTGAGCAACGCTTCAAACTGGGCAGCGATGAATCGCATCTTCGATGCCAGTTGCATGCCTTGCTTGCGCAGATACAGAAAATCGTGGCTCAGTCCGGGCTGGAAAAACACGACGGCTTCACCGCCCAGGATTCCGTTCTTGGTGCCACCGAACGACAGCACGTCGACGCCTAGATCTCGCGTAGCCTGGCAAAGGGTTTGGCCCAGGGAAGCGGCGGCATTGGCACTGCGGGCTCCATCCATGTGCAGGAACATGCCATGCTCGTGGGCGAAGTAGGCCAGCGCCTGAATCTCTTCCGGACGGTAAACCGTGCCCATCTCCGTGGCTTGCGTGATGGAAATGACCCGGGGTTGCGAGTGATGTTCGTCGCCGATGCCGTGATAGGCGTGGCGCACGGAGTCCAGAGTAATTTTGCCATCCTGCTGCGGCAGAGGAATCAGCTTGCAGCCGGTGTGCTTCTCGGGCGCGCCGCATTCATCGGTGTAGATGTGGGCATAGGCGCTGCACAGCACCGACTGAAAAGACCGGGTCAAGGCCTCCAGGCCCAAGACATTCGCTCCAGTGCCGTTGAAGGTGAAAAACACGGCAATGTCTTTTCCGAAATGCTCTTCGAATTTCTTGATCGCCGAACGGGTATAGGGATCGTCGCCGTAGGCAACAACGTGCCCCTGATTCGCGCGCGCGATGGCCGCTAGAATTTCGGGATGCACGCCGGCATTATTGTCGCTGGCGAAGCTGCGGGTGGGCTGGGACGAGTTCTGCTCCATAGGGGAACAATGTAGCAGAACAGATTCATGAAAAAGAGCGCCCGACCGGCCGCACGGCTGAGGCGCTCGCCAAGAGCGCCGCGCGCAACGTCTCCAAATTCAAAGATCATGCCGTTCTTCCGCTGGCAATGGAATCTCCTAACTGGTCGATCACCCCAGAGGGGTTGGGCCGTCTAAGTCGAGATGAGGCAAACGGGCTTCCAGGAATCCTAGTAAGTATTAGTGTCAGTAGCTTAAAATCGATTAGCTTATGCGATCTGAGAAATATCTGGCCCACGGTTTCTTAGTATTGCTGCTCGCTGCCTGCGGAGCAGGCGTGGCATGCTCCGGGAACTCTGCACAGAGCGCTCAGGCCAACGGTCCATCGGCGATGCCGGTAAAAGTGCAAGAGGCCCGCGCGACCGCGGTCAACGATGCCACGGAATACGTGGCTACCCTGAAATCGCGAGACTCGGCCGTCATCATGCCGCAGGTGGAGGGTCAGGTCACGAAGATCTTCGTCCACTCGGGCGATTCGGTTCGGCCCGGGGCTCCTTTGATGGAGATCGATCCTCTGAAGCAGCAGGCCACAGTCAAGAGCCAGGAAAGTTCGCGAGCGGCGCAACAGGCGAACCTGAGTTGGGCCAAGCAGCAATATGACCGCGCGCAAGGACTCTATGCGGCGGGCATAGTGAGCAAGCAGGATCTGGACCAAGCGAAGTCGGCGCTGGACGCCGCCCAGGCGCAGATGGACTCGCTCGATGCGCAAGTGCGCGAACAGGAAGTGCAACTGCATTACTACAACGTGGTGGCGCCTCGCGCCGGGATTGTGGGGGACATTCCGGTTCGGGTGGGCGACCGGGTCACGACCTCCACGCAACTCACCACGGTGGACCAACCCGGCAGCCTGGAAATCTACGTCTATGTGCCGATCGAGCATTCCGCGCAACTCAAAATGAATCTGCCGGTGCAGGTGTTGGACAGTGATGGCAAGGTTCAGGCCAATAGCCGCATCAGTTTCATCTCGCCGCAGGTCGACAACACCACCCAGACAGTGCTGGTGAAGGCGCGCATTCCCAATAGCACTGACGCGCTGCGGCAATCTCAGTTCATCCGGACGCGCATTATTTGGGGCACGCACCAGAGCCCCGAGGTACCCATCCTTGCCGTGTCGCGGCTGGCGGGACAATACTTCGCTTTTGTGGCCGAGCCCCAGAATGGCGGCGCGTACGTGGCACGACAGAAGCCGCTAAAGATCGGGCAGACGGTAGGCAACAACTACGAAGTCGAGGATGGCATTAAGCCCGGCGACAAAGTTATCGTATCCGGGACTCAGTTCCTGCTGGATGGAGCACCGGTGATTCCGCAAGGCTGAGAAGCAAGCTTCGGCTTTCGGGATCCGGGCTTCGGCTCTTAAGTCGCGGTGGTTTTCAATCAGAAGCAATTAGCAGCTAGCAGTCGGCCGTTACCAGTATCCTCGCGGCAAATGCGAGATCGTTGACTGGAGATCGTAGACTGGCCAAATGCCAGTGGCTAATTGCGCAATGTTTCGCTGACAGTCCGCAGTCCGATCTTCTATGTTCGTTGAATTTTTTATACGTCGTCCGGTGTTCGCCACGGTCTGCGCGCTGCTGATTATTCTGGCGGGCGCTGCGGTCATTCCCACGTTGCCGATCTCGCAGTTTCCCAACTTGGCGCCGCCGCAGGTAAGCGTTTCCAGCGCTTACATCGGGGCCAGCGCCCAGACTGTGGAAAGCGCGGTCACCATTCCGCTGGAGCAGCAGATCAACGGGGCGGAGGGGATGAAGTATATGACCTCCACCAGCGGCAACGATGGAACGAGCAATATCACGGCCACATTCGATCTGAACCGCAATCCAGACCTGGCTACGGTCGACATCCAGAACCGAGTCAACACGGCGCAGGGACGTCTGCCCGCCGCGGTGAAGGCCATCGGCATAACGACGGCCAAGAGTTCGCAGGACTTCGTCTTTGGCGCGGCGGTCATTGCCGACAAGAACAAATATTCCACGCTGTTCATGAGCAACTACCTGGACATTTACGTCAGAGATTCGCTCAAGCGGGTTCCAGGTGTGGCGGACGTGCAGATTTTCGGGGAACGGAAGTATTCCATGCGGCTGTGGCTGGACCCGGTGCGCATGGCGGGACGGGCACTGACAGCGCCGGATGTGGTGAATGCTCTATCGGAGCAAAACGTGGAAGTGGCCGCCGGACAGGTGGGCCAGCAACCTGCTATAGAAGGACAGCAATACCAGATCAGCGTGCGGGCAGTCGGACGTCTGAGCGAAGCGAGCCAGTTCGACAACATCATTCTCAAAACCAACGCCGACGGAACCCTGGTCCATCTGAAGGATGTGGGCCGGGCCGAATTAGGAGCGGAAGATTACAGCAACGACCTGCAATTTAACGGTCAGGATGCGGTCGGCATCGGCGTTACCCAGCTATCTACCGCAAACGCACTCGATGTCGACCGGCGGGCCATCGCCGAACTGGACCGGCTCTCGAAAAACTTTCCTCCGGGAATGCACTACAAGCTGGCATTCGATACCACGGACGCAGTGGGCGAATCGATCCGCGATGTCGTGTACACGGTAGGTTCGGCGATCCTGCTGGTCATCCTGGTGATCTTTATCTTTCTCGGCGACTGGAGGACGACGATGATTCACTTTATCGCCACTCCGGTTTCACTCATCGGAACATTCGTCTTTGTAAAGTTGCTCGGCTTCTCCATCAACACGCTGACGTTGTTCGGCATCACACTCGCCACTGGCCTGGTTGTCGACGACGCGATCGTCGTGATTGAAAACATTGAGCGCCATATCGCTCAGGGCGAACACGACTCCCACAAAGCGGCGGCGGCAGCCACCGGCGAGATTACAAGCGCCGTCGTCGCCACCTCGCTGGTGCTCATTGCCGTGTTTGTGCCGGTTGCGTTCTTTCCTGGGACGACCGGCATTCTGTTCCGCCAGTTTGCGCTGACCATCGCATTTTCCATTGCCATTTCCGCCTTCAACGCGCTCACCCTGGCTCCGGTACTGGCGGCAATTTTCCTGCGCGGAGGCCACCGGCAAAAGTGGTGGTGGCTGCAAAAGTTTGACGATGGCGTCGTTGCCCTCACCCGCGGGTATCATGGCCTGCTGTATCACCTGTTGAAATACAAGCTGGCGATGGCAGTGCTGTTTTTCGCCGGCTTGGGGCTGACGTATTTCGTATTCACGCGGGTACCTGCCGGGTTTGTTCCGGACGAAGACCAGGGATATTTCATCATCGTTATTCAGGCTCCGTCAGGGGCTTCGCTCGAATATACGAAAGCAATCGGGAAACAGGTTTCGGATCTGCTGAGTGATGTCTCGGAGGCGGAGGGAACGTTTTCGGTGGCGGGCTTCAGTTTTGCCGGCAGTGCTCCGAATCAAGGGCTTATCTTCGTTCCTCTGAAACCATATTCCCAGCGCAAGGGCGAGGACCACACGGCGACCGCGATTCTGAACCGGGTTCGCCCGCGGATGTTTTCCGTCTCCGGCGCGATTGTGTTTGCCACGCTTCCCCCCGCCATCAACGGACTCGGCCAGTTCGGTGGATTCCAATTCGTGGTGCAGGATCAAGCCTCGCACACGCTGGAAGAACTCTCGAACACCACGCACGAAGTCATCCGGCAGGCAGGGGAGCGCAAGGATCTCGTGGGCCTGTACACGCCGTTCACCGCGAACGATCCACAATATCTGGTGACGATTGACCGCGAGAAAGCGAAGAGCCTGCACGTGCCACTGTCACAGATCACCGACACGCTGGGCGTTTATATGGGCTCGAGTTATGTCAACGATTTCGATTTCAATAATCGTTCGTATCGGGTCTACGTGCAGGCGGACAAGCAGTTCCGTTCCGAAGCGCAGGACATGAAGCAGTTCTACGTTCGTTCCGACAGCGGGGCGATGATCCCACTGGACAACTTAATTTCGGTTACACAAACCACAACTCCGCAGGTGATCAGCCACTACAACCTTTTCCGGTCGGCGGAAATCGACGGCTCGGCTGCTCCTGGCTTCAGTTCGGGACAGGCGATCGCGGCAATGGACCAACTGGCCGCGAAGATGCCACAAGGTTTCGCTTACAGTTGGACTGGCCTCTCGCTCGAAGAATTGCAAGCGGGTGGCACTTCGCTGATTCTGTTTGGACTGGGCACACTGGTCGTGTATCTCACGCTCTCGGCGCAGTATGAGAGTTTTGTGCTGCCCTTCATCGTTCTGCTGGCCGTGCCCATGGCTCTGCTTGGTGCGCTGGGAGCGCAGTGGATTCGCGGCTTGCAGAATGATGTGTTTTGCCAGGTTGGGCTGGTAATGCTGGTTGGACTCTCCAGCAAGAACGCGATTCTGATCGTGGAGTTTGCCGAGCAATTACGCCAGCGCGGACTCCCGCTGCTGGAAGCGGCAGTGCAAGCGGCGACGATTCGGCTGCGCCCCATTTTGATGACTTCGCTGGCGTTCATTCTGGGGGTAGTGCCGCTGGTGCTCGCCACCGGAGCCGGAGAAAATGGTCGCCATTCCGTCGGAACCACGGTGTTCGGTGGCATGATTATGTCCACCGTACTAAACCTCTTCTTCATTCCTGTGCTGTATATGATTATTGAAGGTTGGCGGGAACACGGGAAGAAAACAGCTCCGACGGAATGACGGAATGCGCTAAGAATCACCCGTCCTAACGACTCCGGCCAGAAACAGTGGTTCGTTCATTTACCCTTCGTGCGAAACTCTGCGCTTGCTCCTTCTTCGCTTCTTGCGCGGCGGCTCTTTTTTCAGCTTTCTTTCGCGCCTTGCGCCTCATTTTGGCCATCCATTCCCGCGAATACATCGTCCCGCGGCATTTCGGCGAGCCGCAGTGACAAGGTGCGGGGTCTTCGTCGTCGTAGAGGTTGTAGTCCCAAAGCAGTTCTTCGCCAGCCGCAATGTCTCGCAGGGCGAGGATCCACACGCGGTTCTTGATTTCGTCCACTTCGCAGTTGGGATCGCACGAATGATTCAGGTAGGCGCCCAGGCCCTCGCCATCGATGACGGTCTTGCCGTCTTCCAGTCCGTAAAGGTAGGTGCGGGATGCACCGTCGTAAAGCCGGTTGGCCTCCTCGGGAGTGAGGCGTGGACCCGAATATTCGACAACCCGAGCGCGTTTGCGGATGGGCGCGGTGGTAAAGACTCCCACTGCATGGATACGTGAGGGACGGACAACTAATGCCATACAACTAATTTCGCACGGACGGCAGCTTTGAAGGAAGGCGAAAAGATCTACGGATCGTAAACCGAGCTGCCATAGCCTTGCTTGCGAGCAGATTCCTGCATTTCGTCCAAGTGCTTTTTCATGTCTTCCAGTTGAGCCTGCATCCGTTCGACTTGCTGCTGCTTCTCTTTCTGGTGCTCGTTCCATGCCACACAGTTCGCCACGCAATTGGCGGGAGCAAAACGGATGGACTCGTTGAGATCTTCAACTTGACTCTGCATCGTGGCAATTTGGTTCTTCTGCGCGAGAATCTGGGATCTCCAGTGTTCGGCGGGCTGTTTTGGACCCTCTGAAGAGACAGGCTGCGGCGTCACCGCAGCGTCCACCACCGACCCCGCAGCCATGGCTGAGTGCCCGGGAAGTTCTTCGTTGGTGATGACCTTGGAAGATTTGGCATCCTTGCTGGAAGTTGTTTTTGATTGTTCCTTTTGCTGACGCTGCTGGCGTGCCAAGTCGCCCAGGGAAGGCGAGTCCTGCGCGTAGGCGGTAGCGGCGACGAGTGAAAGCGCCGCTATGAAAAGCGCGGAGTGTCTATATCTTGTACCCATGACAAAGCCTCTCGCACCAGCCGTCGCATGACGGAGTGCTGCAGCCTCCATGCTATCTACAGAACTGTGCTGGGAGAGCATTACGAACGGGTCATGTACGAGCGGAGACGAACTAAATCCTTCGCTCACACAAGATGTCCACCACGAATTGTGGCGAAACACGCACTCGCGATCTAAAGCGCAGGTTGGGGACTCATCCCGGATAGGCGGTTGCCAGTGATTGCGGGTACCAACTGAATCTGCACCAGACGTGGTGGAGAGGTCTTCTCTTTCTTAGCCAAAAGATTCATCGACGGGATGCCGGTGCGGGCATAAGACTTCTCGCAGTCCGCGGTGGAAGGTCCGCGCATATTTCCTTCCAGAAATGCGAGGCCGGGGCAACGGGTGCAGGTCGAGCCATGCGCGCACTGCGAACAACTCGACAGATCTTTCAGGCGAATCGATCGGACTTCTTTCAACTGCTCGGAATGGCGCCAGATGTCGATGAAGCGTTGCTGCCGCACGTTGCCGCAGGATAGAGGAAATTGGACGCAAGGATAAAACTCGCCGTAGGGAGAAACGTAGCAGGGCACGGTTAACGACGGCATGGTCAACGACCGGATTGCAAGCGGTTCTCAACTGGCCCTTCGCCCGTGTGCACTTGGAACCCTAATCGGCTGGTTGGAAAATCATCATACACCGAGCGTTTTGAGGAGCGTTCGAAAATTTGACACCGGGGAAAGAGTTTTCCACAGACATTTCCACTCGAATTCAAGCGCACGCAGGAAAGGGAGTTTCCTGCGTGCGCGATATCCGCCAATGGCCACGTATTAGTCGGGAAGAGCAGATGTAGGAATCTGCTGCGCCCGGGTGCGAAGCTCTTCGAACAGAACGGTGCTCAGGTAACGTTCTCCGAAGGAAGGCAGCACCACGACGATCAGCTTCCCCGCATTCGCCGGACGGCGCGCCACCTGCAGGGCGGCCGTTACCGCCGCTCCCGAAGAAATCCCCACAAAGAGACCCTCTTCCAGGGGGAGGCGTCGCGCCATGCGAATGGCTTCATCGTTACTGACCTGAATAATTTCATCAATGAAATCGGTGCGCAGAATTCGGGGGACGAAACCGGCGCCGATTCCCTGAATCTTGTGCGGCCCCGGCTTGCCGCCGGAGAGTACCGGACTCTCCGTGGGTTCCACCGCAACGGCCTTGAAGGAGGCTTTCTTCGGCTTGATGTATTCGCAGACGCCGGTGATCGTCCCGCCTGTACCAATGCCAGAGACCAGAAAATCGACGCGGCCGTCGGTGTCATTCCAAATTTCGGGTCCCGTGGTCTCGAAGTGAATCTTGGGATTGGCCGCGTTATCGAACTGCTGGAGCATATAACTGTTCGGAGTCTTCGCCAGCAACTCCTCGGCTTTGAGGATTGCACCTTTCATCCCTCGTGGACCGGGGGTGAGGACAAGTTCCGCTCCAAAAGCAAGCAGCAGAACGCGCCGCTCCAGGCTCATGGTTTCGGGCATGGTCAGGATCAGTTTGTAGCCCTTCACGGCCGCGACAAAGGCCAGGCCGATTCCCGTATTGCCGCTGGTGGGCTCGATCAGCACGGTCTTGCCCGGCTGAATTTTGCCTGCGAGCTCCGCGTCGCCGATCATGCTTGCGCCGATGCGGTCCTTCACGCTGCCCACAGGATTCTGGCTTTCGAGTTTGGCCACCACCTCGGCCACACAACCTTCCGTGACCTTATTCAGCCGCACCAGCGGTGTGTGGCCAATCAGTTCGATGACGTCCATCGCGATCTTCATAATTTTTTCCTTCGCCCGCAACGAGCTTAATCAACCCCGTCAGCAAATGAATAGTAAGTCTACTGCCCTAGTAGCCTATCACGGTCTGCCCAACACTTGATGTGGCGGAAGCGAGTGGGGGTCGAACCCACCGGTGACGGGGTGACCCCCCGCCCGCCGGTTTTGAAGATCACCCAGTGTGTTCTGACTGGTGATGAAAATTCTCTACTCTATCTCATCCGTCAACCATTTACCAGAAATCGGTTCTGATGCGTTCTGCTCGAACTTGACCCGTTCTGAACATAGAACTATCACGTATTTATCACAGCAGTTAGATGATCTCGCTCAAAGTCGCCAGTTCCCCGTTCAAGCGTGGACCACGTTGGCCAAAGTAATTTCCAGTGCTTATTCCAGGTCTATGCATCTTCTTTCCAAATGCTGACGAGGTGTGCCGATACTAGAAGGTGATCGGCGCGTTGATCCACAGGATGACACATTCGCTGTCTGTCAAGTTGCACCAGCAGTGTGCCTGGGTGCTTCTGAAATAGAGGGCGTCGCCCGGTTCGAGTACGTAACGCTCCAGGTCATCCAGCCAAACCTCAAGCTTGCCTTCTAACACATAAAGAAGTTCTTCTCCTTCATGCCGGTACGACCCACCGCTGCTTGCACGCGGGGCGATCCGCATTACATGCGGTTCCATCATCGTCGCCCCGAAAGCGAGAAGTTCCATTTGGACAGACGGCCGTGACCTAAGCACAGGACGGTCTTTGCGGCGAACAAGTTTCCGGTATTTGCCCGCCCCATTGAAAAATGAAAAGACAGTGGTTTTATAAAACTTTGCCAGTCTGGGAAGGATCGAGAAGGGCATTGCCTCGCCCCGTTCTATCGCGTCCAAGAAAGTCGCTTTGATCCCAATTTCTCGGGCTACTTCGTCCAGAGTGAGATTCCTGCCCCGGCGTAATCCCGCCAGAATCGACGGAAGCTCTGGCAGCAGATTTTCTGGGGACAAGAATGGGATCGACTCCGCTCCACCTTGCATTTGGTGTCGAATCCCCTGGATGTTAACGCGGGTGGTCTGTCGAAGATGCTGAATTTTCTTGAGATCTGCAACCGTGTCACGAGAATAGATTCGATAACCCCCTTCGGTGCGTGCTGGCTTGAAGAGTCCAAGCTTTTCCCAGTTTCGCAATGAGGAGGGGCTTACGTTTACAAGCTGGGCCACTTCGCCAATTCTGAAGTGTTCGCGTCTTCTGGTCATATTTTCTAGGGTCCAAATTCGAGGAGCCATTTTCCTACATTCGTTTTCTGAAGTCCAGAGACCTGGATCGACTGACTTTGAGCAGCTGTCTGGCGACCGCAAGAACCTCACCACGAAAGCGAAATCAGCGAACATTACAGCGGAGTTGTAAGGATACGGCTTGGACAGCCCCGCACACAGTGTGTATAAGAGACTGGGAGCGCAGGCCTTACGTCCTTTTTAGGACTTTGATGCGCTAGGTAGACTTAATGAGTTGCAGGAATTGTGCAGGAATTGTCAACCGCTTACCAGCACGTCGATTCGTACCGTCATGGTCCGTTCTGTCGCGTTTTGAACATGGAACTACTACAGTTTTACTACAGTCGTCGAGCGACAGAAAAACTCGCCCGCCTCGGCGCAATGACCCGTTCGTAATGCTACCCACTATTATCTTTATATCGGTTGCGGGCTTGATTGCGGATCAGCGGGAACCGTCGTTTTAGGCGCAGTGATATTGCGAAAATGGCTAGACGAACTGGCAGAGCACGAACGCAAAACAGTTTGGTTCTTAGTACTGCCCGGCGTAGCCGAAGGGTTTGCCACAGTGCCGGTCTTGCCCAACAGCTTTCCGGCGTCTTTACTTAAAGGCTACTTCTCTTATCAGGCGTATTCCGACAGCTGATGCAACGGAAATTGCGACTCGATCAAGGCGCGCGCATATTGACTGTCGACAGAGCTCAGGAGGCTCATCATCTGCCGCAGACTGGCAATCTCAAAGTCAACATGCTTCAGCTTGTCCTCCACCGGCCTGGAGGGGTTGAATAACTTGAATCGAATATCGTGGTCCTGGGCCCATCTCTGCAGAAGCATTAACATGCCGAGACCGCCGCCGCCTATTGCGTGCATTTCCGTGAGGTCCAAAACTACGACGCGGACGTCCGTCTGGGACGTAACTGCGTCCCGTAACTTGAACGCAGCTTCTTTGCGGACAAATCTGCCCGTGCATTCAATAATTGCCATCTCACCTACGTTGTCGATATGGACGCTTGGCATCATTCCTCCAGGTTTAATTGTTGTCTGGTTGTCATAATGTAGAAGCACGAACCGTGCCGTACTGTATTTGTGCGAGATGCAAAGGTAACTTTGCCGTGTTATCGGAACTTCCTGCATGGAGGAAGAAAATCTGACCTACAGAAAATGCTGTACGACCGGGTTCACACAGGATCGGCACCAGGTAAATCCATGAGTGAGATCTAAGATTTTCATTGCCGCAGTGAATTTAGCATCGTTGGCTTAAAGCCAACAAGCCGAGCCCTACCAGACCGGGACCTTGCTGCAGATGGATTCGGCCGAGTGCGGCGTGAACGAAAACAGCGGCAAGAGGGTGGTCAGCGAACTGGTGGGCACTGATTCGGCTCGCAAGAAGCCGCACGCTTATTGAGGGCTACCGCTCGAAACCTTTGTAAGGCGACGGGTTCCTAGCGTATCGCGAGGCATCGGTGTCGTCTCTCCGTCGCCACCTTGCGATGTTCTTACACCGTTCAGTGTCCATCCTTACCAAGCAATGTTTACATGGTAATTACTTTGCAGAGCGAGCCAGAGCTCTGCGCTGTTGCGCTTGGCGCGTTTGGCACAAATCGTGCTTTGACATGGAGGCGCTGCTCCGCGAAGGACGCAAAGGCAAGTTCTCCATCTGCTTGCCCTGCGAAAAGCCGGAGGAGAGTTATGCCAAGAAAACCCGTGGTTCTATGTGTCGATGACGAATGGAATGGCGTTGAGGGTCGCAAGATGCTGTTGGAGGAGGCTAGGTGCAAGGTCCTGGTCTCCACCAGCGGAGCAGACGCTTTGCAACTGTTTGCCTCCCATCCTGTCGATTTGGTGCTACTCGACTATCACATGCCTGGAATGAATGGGGATGTCGTGGCAGAGCACATGAAAGCCGTCCAACCCGATGTTCCAATCGCTCTGCTGTCCGCCGACGATGGGCTACCAAAGAGCGCTCTGAAATGGGTAGATGCGTTTGTGTCCAAGAGCGAGTCGCCCGCGAACCTGCTACAGATTGTCGAGCATTTGCTCGATCTGCGTTTTCTATTTGCCCCTCTCGATTTAACTAGTGGGCGAGGAAGACGCGTGGCATAAAGACATAGGAGTTAATAGCGCGACGAGTTCAATTCTTCCGCCGCTGGTTCCAAACTGTCGATCCTAATCCAGGGCCTTGAGCCCATCCAATGCTTCAGTGACTAACATCCCAGCCAGACCGCCCCAACAGAGTCTGCAGGCCTTTGCCTCACGATGGGATGATCATCCACCAATAGCGTGCCGACCGCCATAAGATTTTTCGAGGCTCTCCCTCGTACTGACCGGGCGAGAATTCAGTTGTGAATCGAATTCATTGTCGGGAAATAGGTTCCCGCATGTAACAATGCGTCCACTGCTTGGACGATCGAACCAACATCTGATTTCGCGCAGGCTCCGCGGATCCCTGCCCTGCGAGCCTCCTCGGCCAGCTGTTTGGATAGATGAACGGTGACCATCAGGATGGGAATTTGAGGAAAAACCTTCGTGATTTGACGGGCGACGTCGAGCCCATTTAGATCTGGCATCTGAAAGTCCAGCAGGATCATGTCGGGCGGGTTCTTCTCTACCCGTTGGATCGCTTCTTCTCCGGTTCGAGCCTCGTCGCAAACTTGCCAGGTGCTCTGCTGTTCGAGCAGAGCCCGCAGGTAGTGCCGGACCGCCGGGTTGTCGTCTACTACAAGAATTCGAACCAAGCAGCACCTTGCTCCCACTGAGAGCCCAAAAACCTTAACTACGTCTTCGATCTCGGCTAGAGGAAACAGGCCCCAGCGCGCGCTGGGCACGACCAGTCACTGCGCTCACACCGCGAACATGTTTCCTTCCTCGGCGTCAGGTTCCTTTTTCACTACTACCAAGATTTCCCCCCTACCCTAAGAGTTCCAGTCGCGTGCTCACAATACCCTAAACCCCTGAGTATCCAATAGTTCATGGGAAGAGTCACCAAATCCCGCTGATGGTGCAAAAGAAATGCTATGGCCAGATTAGAAAACTACACATTCCTAACGCCAGAACTCGCAACGCGAAGATTCAATGTTTATGCGGTTGCGAAGTGAAGTGCCCCCGTTTACTGTACCAATCCGAATGAGAGTTTCCGGTTAAGTTTTGTCGTTCGTTTTCAGCGGGGATGAGGTCTGGAGCAGGGGACGGCGCTTGAGTCCCCTGCTCCAGCATC
>Ga0182015_10000617_pt1 | contig 50571 bp, 53 predicted proteins | sample 712P3MmetaG_FD_120478 | JGI IMG/M metagenome (GOLD analysis project Ga0182015, IMG submission 120478) | Permafrost microbial communities from Stordalen Mire, Sweden - 712P3M metaG | ecosystem: Environmental > Terrestrial > Soil > Wetlands > Permafrost | place: Sweden: Stordalen | collected...
CGAAAGGCCGCGGTATACCCGCCCGGCCCGCTGCCAACGATTGCCACATCGTAAACCGTATCCGCCAAAGGGATTGTCTCTGCCAATCGAGCTCCATTCCCGCCGCCCCACAAACCGCTCTGGAGCAGCCCATTCCACCGTTCAGTCTATCGGATGCATTGAAGTTGGGGACGGCTCGACCATCGATCCCAAGAATGCGGCCGAGGCTTCAGATTCTCAGGGCAACCAGTTCTCGCGCCATGCGCTGGACGCCGGCCTCGTCGCCAAAGGAATGGAACCAATGGACCTCCGGCTCACGCCGGAACCACGTCAACTGCCGTTTGGCATAGTTGCGATGGCCCTGTTGGGCCGCGGCGACCGCTTGCTCTTCGGTAATCGTCCCGTTCAGGACCTCGACCGCTTGCCGATAGCCAAGCGAATCCAGAGCTTTCACCGGCCCAAATCGTGCAAGCAGACCACGCGTCTCCTCGACAAGGCCCGCCTCAAACATGGCCGCCGCCCGCCGGTTGAGCCGTTCGTAGAGCGCCTGCCGCGGGGGATTCAGCCCAATCCGCAAAATTCTAAAGCCCTGCAGCGGATCGCGGACCTGTGCGGCCGACATCGGCTGGCCTGCGGCAATGCACACCTCAATGGCCCGCATTAGCTTGGCTGTGTCGTTGGCGTGGATCCGCGCTGCCGACACCGGGTCCAGCCGGCCAAGCACGCGGTGCAGCCAGCCGGCATTGTGCCGCGCATGGCTCCTTTGCAGCCGAGCCCGCAGATCCTCCTGCCGCCCCGGCCCGGAAAAGATCCCATCGATCAACGCGCGCAGATAGAGCCCGGTTCCCCCTGTCACAATTGGCAGCCGCCCTCGCGCGGCGATCTCGCCCAGTGTCGCTCTTGCCCGGCGGCTATACTCGCCCGCAGTGAACGGCTGGTCAGGGTCCGTCACGTCGATAAGGTGGTGCGGCACTCGCGCCCGTTCCGCGAGCGAAGGCTTGGCCGTCCCGAGGTCCATCCCCCGGTAGACCGCAACTGAATCGCAGCTGACAATTTCGCCGCCAAACTGTTCGGCAACGCTCAGAGAAAGGGCGGTCTTTCCACTTCCGGTTGGCCCAAGAATCGCGACGACGAGGGGCTCGCGGCCAGCATCCGGCGGGCTGCCCGGCAGACTGGCCGCCAGGCCGCCAGGCGCTCCAGATTCAGAGGTCGGATCAGGGCTAACGGGTTTCGCGGTCATAGACGCCACCATCCCGGTGGAAAGATCCAAGCCGGATTCGTATGGACCAGCCACCAGACCAGGATTGCCGCCGCAACCAGCATCAAGCCAAATACCTGATTGCGCTTGTACCTCTTCCGTTGCACTTCGCGACGCGCCTCGGCGTCCACCTGTTCGAGGTACGGCTTGGTGCGCGTATCAACCAGGGCTCAAACCTCCCCGAGCGGAGGTCACTGCGAATCGAGTGCCTGTTTCCCGCCGTTTGTCCTGCCCCAGTATAGGGGAACAATGGAGTTAGGTCCTTGAACACCACGCCACAAACTCCGGCCCGTTTGACTTCTCCTCCAGCGTTTGCTGAGATAACCTCTCAGACCTAGGTAACATCTGTCAGGTAACATCAAAAAGACTAGGAAGTAATCATGAAAGTGTTGATCTTCGGGTCCGGTGGACGCGAACACGCATTGGCCTGGGCGGTGAAGCGTAGCGACCGGGTAAAAGAAGTAGTTTGCGCACCGGGCAATGGCGGCATTGCTGAGGTTGCGCGGTGTGTGCCCGTCGACTTGAAAGACCTGGACGAGATGGTCCGCATCGCACTCTTCGAGCAGCCCTCGCTCACGATTGTCGGACCGGAACTGCCTCTGTCCCTTGGCTTGGTGGACGCGCTCCAGCAAGATGGTCTACGTGTCTTCGGCCCCAGCCGCGCCGCTGCCATGCTGGAATCCAGCAAGGGCTTCGCAAAGCGCTTTCTTCAGCGCCACAACATTCCCACAGCCAAATACGCGGTATGCAGCAGCCCCGCCGAGCTCGAGAAGGCAATCGAGAAGTTCCATCCGCCCATTGTGGTGAAGGCCGATGGTCTGGCCGCAGGCAAAGGGGTAATTATCTGCGACTCGCGGCGTATTGCCATCGAAGCCGCCGGGGGGCTCTTTAGCGGCAAGCTTCTGGGCGCCGCCGAGCAGCAGGTCGTGATTGAGGAGTTCCTCGAAGGCGACGAGGTGAGCTTCCTCTGTCTCTCCGACGGCACTCACGTTGCCCCGCTGGTGCCAGCCCAGGACCACAAACGCATCGGCGAGGGCGACACCGGACCGAACACCGGCGGGATGGGCGTCTACTCCACTGACACGCTTCTTGAACCGGCGATGACGGAATGGATCCTGCGCCATATCGCCGAGCCCACCATCCAGGGAATGGCCTACGAGGGCAACTCTTTCGTCGGCGTTCTCTACATTGGCCTCATGATGACGGCGCGCGGTCCGCAAGTGCTGGAGTTTAACGCGCGTTTTGGCGACCCGGAGACACAAGCCATCCTCATGCGCCTTGAGTCCCCGCTCATGGACGCCCTCGAGGCATGCATCGATGGTCGACTTGCCGAGATATCCCTGCAATGGACGCCCGGAGCTTCAGCCTGCGTCGTTGCCAGCTCCGCAGGCTATCCGGGCAGTTACAAGAGCGGCTTTCCAATCACTGGCCTCGACTCGGCGGCGCGCATTCCCGGGGTCCAGGTGTTTCACTCCGGCTCAGCCAGGAAGGAAGATCAGCTTGTCACCGCCGGCGGCCGCGTTCTGGGGGTTACGGCAGTTGCAGCATCCCTTCAAGAGGCTCTGGCGCGCGCCTACCAGGCAATGGAGGAGATCCAGTTTGAGGGGATCTATTATCGCCGAGACATTGGCCATCGCGCCCTGAAAAGTTAGTCTCGGGAGTTGCTCCTGAAGAGTTATCAGGGATTGAGGGGAATCATGACTCAAGGTATCTCACTGGAAGAACTGCTCGCGTGGAATGACGAAGCCTCCGAATTCTGGAAATCTCACCTCGACGCGAATCACGCGCTGCTCCAGCTCCCCTGCGACATTGGCGGGACAGCCAATGTACAGGAGTTTGTATGCCACATCTGGGGCGTGGAGCTGCGCTGGGCACAGCGCATTACCGGGCAACCCGTAACCCCCAAGGAAAAGATGCCAGCCGGGCCTTTGGACGCGCTCTTCGAGATGCACCTGAAGGCCAACAGCATCGTGCGCAAGTTGCTTGAAGATCCTGACGGCGATTGGAACGCAATTGTCGTGCTCGATCTTCCCTGGCTGCCCGCGCACCTGCGCAAGGCTTCACGCCGAAAGCTGATGGCGCACATGCTCTTCCACAGCCAGGGCCACTGGGCCCAACTGGCCACACTGGTGCGATCCGCTGGCTTTCCCTCAGGGTATTACGGGGACATTCTTTTCAGCGCCGGCATGGAGTGAGAGCCGGCCGCGCGGGTCATCGGGATGTCACTAGTCCGCCGCCAGCTTCTGATTCTTTTGGAAACACGACCGGCATAACACCGGGCGGCCTTGTGTGGGCTTGAATGGCACTGTGGTTTCCGATGCGCACTCTGAGCAGGTGGTCCGCGTCTCAGAGCGGACCCTGGGACCTCCGCGCGCACGCTTCGCCTTGCACTGCTTACAGTGCTTCGGGTCATTCGTAAATTGTTTGTCGTGGAAAAACAGTTGCTCGCCGGCTGTAAACACAAACTCGGCGTCGCAATCTACGCATTTCAATACACGATCAACAAACTCCATGGCCGGCTTCCCAAAGACGGGAAATTCACTGAAACCGGCCAAAATCCCGAAATCTCGCCGTTCCCGTTTCCCTGTCCTCTTACTTGCTTGCACAACAAGGGCCCGGGCCGCGCAAAAAATCAGCGGCTATAACATTTGTGATCCAATACTACTGAACTACACCAGCAACTCTAAATTACTCGCGATTCGCTGCTCTTTCGAGCAAACCTACCAAGTTCAACCGGCCACTCCGGCATTCGTTTTGATTCGAATGCAGGAGTGGCGCTTGTTACGAACAATGAAAAACTAGTCTGCTTCCTTACGAGCCTTCTTGCGATTCCGCTTGCGTGCCAAAGCCGCCTTCACGCGCTTCTTTTCGCCGGGCTTCAGGTAATAGGAGTGACGCTTGACTTCCTTGATGATGTCCTCCTGCTGAACCTTCCGCTTGAAGCGGCGCAGCGCGTTTTCGAGCGGCTCGCCTTCTTGTACGCGAACCTCTGCCAATGAAACACACCTCCAAACCTGCCAAGTGGCTCTTCTAGGATACTCGAAATCAAGCATTTCCGTAACTTACATCCAGCCCAGCCGCGCCGAACGCACAACTTTCGGTTCATTTGGACCCGGTATCTCGCCCTGACTAGGCCGCCCACGCCCCGCTCCCGCCGAGCACCCGGCTCTTTTACACTTTCACAAGGGGTTCAGACCGTCGATTCTCCCCATCAAGGAAGGTCGCAACGATGATCCGCAGCTACCAGGGCCATGAGCCGGAAATTCCCGCCAGTTGCTATGTTGATGTCAGCGCACAGATTATCGGAGACGTCGTCCTGGGCGAGCGATCCTCCGTGTGGATGAATGCCGTCCTCCGTGGCGACGTCAACTCGATCCGGGTGGGCTCGTGCAGCAATGTCCAGGACTGCGTGGTGCTGCACGGCCAGCGAAGCCTCTACTCGGTGACCGTCGGCGACTGGGTCACCATCGGTCACAATGCCACAGTCCACGGCTGCGTGGTTGAAGACGAGGCCTTGATTGGCATCGGCGCACGCGTGCTCAACAACTGCCGCATCGGCGCGGGCTCGATCGTCGCCTCCGGCGCGGTTGTCCCGGAGGGCACCGTCGTCCCGCCCCGCACCCTGTGGGCCGGCGTTCCCGCCAAAATGCGCCGAGAACTCGGCGACAAGGACCGCCAGATGATCCTCGAGTACGCCCAGAATTATCTGGATTACGTCGGGTTCTACAAGAACGACCCGCTGACGGCGCTGTGAAGCCGTTGTCGCTTGCAACGGAAATATATTGTAGCTACAATTAAACGGTGTTCGTCTGGGATGAAGCAAAGCGAAAGTCCAACCTGAAAAAGCACGGGCTCGACTTCAAGGATGCTCACCTGGTTTATGACGACCCGGAGAAGCTCACCTACGACTCCAGCCGCAATGGGGAGCGCCGCTTGCTGGACCTGGCCGTTGCCATCGTCAAAGGGCGTCTGCTGGCGCTGATCTACACCGAGCGCGGAAGCGATGTCCGTGTAATTTCATTTCGACCGGCATCGAGAGAGGAGCGCGAACAGTATGAACAAGAAAAAGTCTGAAACCAATTGGGATCGCGTTCTGGCATTCAAAGAAGGGGACCGAATCCCATTCGAGCCCGAGGATGGCCCCTACGATCCAAATGACGCCGAGGCTGCGCGCGCATGGCTCGCTCAGGCAGACCTCGTTCGCCATGGAATAGTGGTCCGACGCGGCAAGCGCGGCCCGCAAAAAGCCCCAACCAAGAAGCTGGTCTCCCTGCGCTTGTCCCCCGAAGTGATTGACCACTTCAAGTCCACCGGCCCCGGCTGGCAAACGCGCATCGACAGCACACTCATGGAATCGATCAAGCGGAGAGCGTAAACGGAAAGCAAAATGGATAACATCAAAATCCCGAAGTTTGACAACGAGACCGATGAGGCCAACTGGGCCTACGAGCACCGCGAGGATTTGGCGGCAGTGTTCATAAATCAACATCGCCAGAGAGAGGAGAAGCCCAGCTTGCGTCTTGAGACCGCGCTTGAGAAGGCTCTTCAGTCGGAGCAGATGGTGGTCACGCCCGAAGAGCTAACCGGACGCAGTCTCGTAGCTGTTCTGCGGGGGAGGCTCGCCAAACAGTGATCGAATCGCGCATCGTCAACAACGGACACTCATCGTAGAGGTTCTGCGGTCTTTTGCTCTTCCGCCCAGAGCCATCCTTCGATTGCCTCACGGATATTAGCAAGAGCCTCTTTCTCGTCGCGGCCCTGGCTAACGCAACCGGGCAACTCCGGGCATTCGGCCACGATCCATCCGGATTCATCTTCTGCCAGATTGATTTCATGCCTCATGCCACCCCCCTCTCTACCTTATTGATACACAGTGGGCGTCAAAGGCTGAGAGATGCTCAAGTCTTGCTGGGCTATTGAAATGGTCCAATCTCTCAACGAGAGATAGGTTGCTCTCAACTCTTCAAAGAGGGCTTCCTGTTCTCTGAACAGCGTCATCTTGTCCGCACCTGGAGTACCTGGATCTCTGCGGGCCTCGCCCTTCTCTTTCATAGACTGTGCACCTCGGCCGAGTTTGCGCACGAATTCAACGAAAGCGTTGATTGTGTCCGGAGCATTCAGAACGTCGGCTATGAATAAGCAATGCGCGCGAATCTCCAGCAGTTCGCGAATATTGAGCAGGAGCATCTGTTCTACCGCGTCAAATCCATCAGGGAGCATGACAAGTGTGGGGACGGCGTGTTCGATCTCTGAGGTTTTCGTGAGCAATTCCTTCCACTCGACCTTCCTCTGATCGAGAACCCACCGCTCATGATCTCTCTCGCTTGTCGCCTTAAACGACCATTCCGTGAGACGTCTCGCGCTGTGAATCGATGGGTTAGCGATCCACACACCAATTCCGATCGACAGTAGGCTAACTGCCGTCGGTATCCATTGTGTCAAGTCGTGCATTGTTTGCGCCAACAGCGACGCTGTTGGCGCAAACAAACCGATCAATACGACTGCATGAAGGACCATCGCTCTCACCTTGTATCCTGAGTAGTTGCCCCAAGGTTTAATTATGAGCCAAACCCTCAAAGCCGTCCGCGGCACGCGCGACCTGTTGCCGCCGGAGACGGCCCTCTGGAACCGGATCGAGACGACGGCCCGCGCCGTTTTTGCCCGATACAACTTCGGCGAAATCCGCACGCCTATCTTCGAAGACACGTCGCTGTTTGCCCGTGGCGTCGGCGAAGAGACCGACATCGTCTCCAAGGAGATGTTCAGCTGGGAAGATCGCGCCCGGGCGCAGAGCGAAAAGCCGCAGATGCTAACCCTGCGCCCCGAGAACACCGCCGGCGTGGTCCGCGCCTACATTGAGCACAAGCTGGGCGAGACCGGCCAGTTGCAAAAGCTTTTCTACATCGGCCCGCAGTTCCGCCGTGAGCGGCCGCAGAGAGGCCGCTACCGGCAGTTCTTCCAGATCGGCGCAGAGGTCATCGGTCCGCCCTCGGCCGGAAGCGAAAGCCCCCTGCGCGACGCCGAGGTTCTGGAGATGCTGGCATCGCTGCTGGACGAGCTAGGCATCACCGGCTGGACCCTTGAGCTGAATTCCGTTGGCTCGCCCGCCGACCGCGCCCGCTACAACGACACACTGCGCGCGGCCCTCATGCCTGTCGTCGGCCAAATGTGCGTCGACTGCCAGCGCCGCGCCGAGACCAACCCCCTGCGCGTGCTCGACTGCAAGGTCCCCGAGGACCAGCCCATTATTGCCACGCTGCCCGTGATTGCCGACTCGCTTGATGAGGACTCGAAGACCCACTTCGCCGCCGTCACCGCAGCCCTTGACGCGGCAGGCGTCCCATACACACGCAATCACCGCCTGGTTCGCGGCCTCGACTACTACACGCGCACGACATTTGAGTTCACTCATGGAGGCCTCGGCGCGCAGAATGCTCTGCTTGGCGGCGGACGCTACGACGGCCTCTCGGAGGCCATCGGCGGTCCCAAAGCTCCTGGCATCGGCTTCGCCATGGGCGAGGACCGCCTGGTGCTCACGCTGCTGGCGCAAGAAGCAGCCCAGAACCTTGCCGTCAAGGCAGATGCCTTTGTTGCACCGCTTGGCGAGACGCACAACGCGCCCGCGCTTGCTCTGGCTCGCGATCTCCGCCGCGCAGGCCTCTCGATTGAGCTCGGCGACGGCAGCTTTCGCCTCAAAAAGTCTTTCGAGGCAGCCGACAAGACCGCACGCGCCATCGTCATCCTCGGCGAGGATGAACTGAAATCCGGTATCCTGACAGTGAAGACCTTCGCCACCGGCGTACAAATCAAGGTTCCTCGCGCCGAGCTGGCCTCTTTCCTGGCCAATCCCGCGCCAGAATAAGGAAACGAGAAGTGCTCGACTTTTTAGGCAGTCTTGAACGCACCCATCTATGCGGTGATCTGCGCGCTGCACATGCCGGCCAATCGGTTGTTCTAATGGGCTGGGTCAACCGCCGCCGCGACCACGGCAACCTGATTTTTCTCGACGTGCGCGACCGCTCGGGCATCGCCCAGGTTGTGCTCGACAAAGAGCTCACGCCCGATGGCCACTTGAAGGGTGAGGCTGTCCGGCCCGAGTACGTTGTCGCCGCCGTGGGCAAGGTCCGCCTGCGCGGTCCGGACGCAATCAATCCCAAGATGCCGACCGGCGAGATCGAGATTGAGGCCACCGAGCTACTCGTCCTCAACGACACACGCCTGGCGCCGTTTTCGCCGTCTGAAGATGCCATTCAGAACGAAGAAGTGCGCCTCAAGTATCGCTACATCGACCTGCGCCGCCCGGAGATGCAGCGCAACTTCCGCCTGCGCCACGACATCACCCTTGCCATCCGCGAGAGCCTGAGCGCACAGGGCTTTCTCGAGATCGAGACGCCTATCCTCACCAAGTCGACCCCCGAGGGCGCGCGCGATTTTCTCGTTCCCAGCCGCATACATCCCGGTGAGTTCTACGCCCTGCCGCAATCGCCGCAGATCTTCAAGCAGATCCTCATGATCTCGGGATTCGACCGCTATTTCCAAATCGCGCGCTGCTTCCGCGACGAGGACTTGCGCGCCGACCGCCAGCTTGAGTTCACGCAAGTGGATTTGGAGATGACCTTCCCGCGCCAGGAAACGGTTTTCGGCGTTGTCGAGCACTTTCTTGAGGCCGCGTTCCGCGCTGCAGGCGTCACGCTTCCCACTCCTTTTCCCAGGATCACCTACGACGAATCTATGCGCCAATACGGGTCAGACAAGCCCGACATGCGCCTTCCCGGACTCACCGATGTTCGTCCGGCTTTCTCCGACGCCGACCTCGCGACGCTGCAGATCGATCCAGCGTTGCCCGTGGTTGCCTTCCGCATTCCATTAGTAGGCGAGCTGAGCCGCAAGGAGCGCGAAGAGAACCATCCGCTCTTCGACACCAAGAAGGGCGCAAAGTTTATCGACGATTTCAAGCGCCTGGCCAAGGGTTTCCCTGACGCGGTCGCCAAGGTGCGTGAGCTTTGCGGCGCTGCCGAGGCCGACTTTGTCATCATCGTTGCCGGCGATCCGGCTCACCCCGTGAAGGCGAGCGATACCAAGTTTGAAGGCCGACTCTCGGAGCGCGAGATCAACGTGTACTCGGCTGCGGGCAACTTCCGGTCTGAGCTTGCCAAGAAGTACGCGGAGAAGCACGGCGCATTCCACGTCACCGAGCAAGTGGTTGCAGCGGCGCAGGCGGTTGCCGGCGATTCAAAGCTGGACGGCTCAAAGGCATTCCAGCCTATCTGGATCGTCGACTTCCCCATGTTTGAGTACGATCTGGCTACGCAGAAGTGGATGCCCGCGCATCACCCGTTCACTGCCCCGCACGAGCATGACATGGCCAACCTCGAGACCGATCCAGCCAGCGTGCGCGCCAACTGCTACGACATCGCGATGAACGGACTCGAACTTGGCTCGGGATCCATCCGTATCCATCGCAAAGATGTCCAACAGCAGATCTTCAAGTCGTTGGGCATTACCGACGAAGAAGCGCACAAGCGGTTCGGATTTTTCCTCGATGCGCTCGAGTATGGCACCCCGCCCCATGGCGGCATCGCTCTCGGCCTGGACCGCATTGTTATGCTGCTCAGCGGCGCGGCGAATTTGCGCGAGGTGATCGCCTTCCCAAAAACGGCAAAGGCAATCGACCTGATGGCCGACGCCCCGACGACGGTCACCGAGCAGCAGTTGAAGGAACTGCATATTCGGGTTGCGCTGAAGAGTTAGTTAAGCGTTTTCGAATTACAGATGCCCAATTTGCTGCCGCAATGCGGGCATTTCTGTTTCCGGACACAAATGCTCCAATACCCCGCACTTGATTCGGGGAAGAAGGCGTGATAGGTTTGCGACCAAGCTTTTCATCTGAATTAGGAGAATTCCATGTACGAATATTTTGTTGACGCTTTTTTGCCTCCTGCATCCGGTTGCGGGAAGGATGATCAAGGCTGGGATCGGGCCAGGTGTGAGCAATTCAATGCGTTTCTCAACACATATGCCAAGACAGGTTGGAAGCTACACTCTTGCGAATATCGATCCTTGTTGGCAAAGAGCGGGTGCAGCACATCGAAGGCGGTCTGGTTGGTTTGCGTGTTCGAGCATCAAATCGCATGAAGATGGATTCGATCCCCTCGCAGGTACCTTATTCTGCGCTCTCCCTGCCCGAGGAACAAGAGTCGATGTTCAGCGGGGAATTCACCCATCCGCTCAAATACAAGCGGAAAGTGTTTTCACTTGCATGGCCTGTCGTGCTTCTGATTCGCTGTTACCAGATCCTTATTCCCGACCGCGTCAAGAGGCGCTGTATCTATTTGCCCACATGTTCACGCTATGCAATCGTCTGTCTTGAACGAGACGGGCTAATCGAAGGCTTGAGGGAGGCACGCGCCCGCATTGCGCGATGTAACGGTTCCCTGTTTCATTCGAGAGTCGATCCGCCTTAGTCCGGTCTCAACTTTCCCAACTCTCACAAGATCTGGGAGAAAACGAGCCGCAAGGGGACTCCTAGGACCGATCCAGCTCCGCAAACATCTCGCTCAGCACCACGCGGATGGGCGTTCCCGGCACGACGAGTTCGCCGCTATTCACTTCTTCGAGGCTGCCGTCGGTATACCGGAATGCTATCCGTGCTTCGGGGTCGACGATCCAGATATTCTCGACGCCAAACTGCCGGTATTCGGCGGCCTTGGCGCGCATTGCCGTCATCGTATCTTCCGGCGATAGTACTTCGATGGCGATCAGCGGCGGCTGCGTCACATAGCGTTCAAATTTTTCTTCTGCCCGCACAACAAGCACATCCGGTACTCTGAAATTCCTGGCCTTGGTCTGGGTGCGAAGTTCAGGAAAAACCTCAACTCCCCATTCCGCGCGCTTGATTGCAAAAAGGACCGTGAGATACCGCTGGATGATGGAATGCTCTTTCTCTCCCAAGTTCCGTTCCTCGATGCGGCCATCCACAAACTCGCGATCGGGGCTCCAACTGGTACGCAGGTATTCGCGTACGGTCCAGAGTTCTTCCGAGCTGGGCAGAGTCGCCATGTATGGATTATCGCTCCAATCCACCCGCCCCGCCAGCAGAACGCATGCTGGAGCCGGCCAGCTTACTCAGTATCGTTCTCCGCCGCGCCGTCTTCTTCGCCCTCGACGGAGATGCGCAGAGAGCGCAGGAAGTGCAGATCGTGCGAAGTGAAGGCCGAGCCGTCGCTGCTCTCCGCTCCTCCAGTCAGGGCTGCGGGCACGGCTTCATCGTCATTCTTGCCGGTGACCTCATTCAGCCCGATCGTCGCTTCGAGCATGAGCAGCACATCGAAGCCGTGCTCGCGGATCGTCTGCACAACTCCTGCAATCTGTTCGCTCTCGATAACCGACTCGTGGATCGCCTCGCCCAGCTGCTGAATCAATTCGCGCAAACGGCTTGTCATATCAACCTCCACGAGTACAGGCCCGCACTCATCAGACTTCCAATCGCGCCGGAAGGAAAGCGCTGGTTGCGCCGTCTGATTCATCTACCTTAATGCCAAGCACGCCGGCGGGCAACTCATCCGATGGGGGATTCTGTGCAAACCACGGTGCGAAATCGGGTCGAGCGCCATCAAGCCGTCCACCCCTAGGCGCACGCCTCACACTGTTACCATCAAATCGGGATGAAGCCGGAAAAAATAGGCCGCATAGCGGGAATTGGCCTTCGCCTAGCCGGACGCATGGCGGGAGAGAAGCTTGCCGGTCAGGCGCAAGCGGCGACCGCGACCCCCGCCGCTCAGCCAAATCCTCCCAACACGAAAGCAACAGCTCGCGCGGCAGGACAGATGACTCGCGGCGTAGCGCGTGGCGTGGGAGGCTTTCTTCGTCCCTTCAGGCGCGTCGGCGGAATCATCTGGCTTGAAGTAACCGGCGTGTTCTTCTTCTTGTTCGTTGTGGCCTTCGCGTCGATGGCCTGGCGAGCTCACCCCTCGAGCATCTACGGACCCTACGGCCGCACATTCGTCACTTCGATCGCGGTCATCGTCGTCTTTCTCTACCTCTCCATTACGTCGTTCGTGCGCGCGCGAAAGAAATAGCTGTCACCGCTTCTTCCTCCGCCTGAACCTCGGCGCAATCGCTTAATTCAGCTGCACCAGCACAATCGCCCCAATGCTTACCCAGGTGTTAATGACGCACAGCGCAGCCCCAGCCGCATAGAGACTCTGCGCTATCACGATGCGCTTGCAGATGCTGGCCCGCACCTCCTCCGGCGTGTCGGTCTTGATGAGCCCCTCATGCGTCGCGAGCTTCCAGCTCCAATAAAGGATTGCTCCCATCGCCAGAATATTGAGCCAGTAGATCAGAAGGGCCGAACGATAGGTGATGAACTCCGCCAGCAGCCGCGTCGAAAGCGGAAGCAGCGTGACCGCGAACAGGAATGCCAGGTGAATCCACGTCAGATCGCGCGTTCCCTCACCGATGTGATTGAGCTGCGTCTGCTGGCCGGCCCAGAAGATTCCGAGAGTAAGAAAACTCATGCCGTAGGTAGCCCACTGCGGCCCGAACGCGCCCAACGCATTCAACAGCTCGGCTTCCCCATGCACCGCGGCTGCCGACGGCAGGTGCAGATCGAGCACCAGGAGCGTCATGGCGAAGGCAAAGATGCCGTCGCTCAGCGCGGACAGCCGGTCCAAATTGCGCCCCTGAATCCTGTTGTAAAGAGTCATCGTCCTCCTCGCTTCTTCAACCCCGCCTCAACAAGTCAACCCCTGCGCACGTCGGTTTTGCGGGTGAGGTGCCACGCCGCCAGCCCGAGTGCCGCTGCGCCCAGCCCATACGCCATCCATGCGTGGGACCCGTGGTGAATCTGCCATCCCTTCCAGAACGCAAAGCCTGCCGCCAAAAGCATAAGAAACCCACGCACATGATTCATCCGCTCTCATCCTCTCAAATCGACAAACCTGTGCTTCCGGCCAACAAACCACCAAGCCTCTTTCGAGCACCTTTTCAGAATCTGTGAAAAATTCGCCTAACTAAGGCCTGCGGCCGTTTGACCCCGCCGGCACTTCCTCCCTATCGTAAGCACAGCACGCCCCGAAGAGGACCACTCCCCATGTCAACACCTGCCGAAACTGTTACCGCCTCCCTCAGGAAAACCCCTCTGAACGCAACACATCGCGCTCTCAAAGCGAAAATGGTCGACTTTGGGGGCTGGGATATGCCCGTTGAGTATCCTTGTCCAGGCGGTGGCCTCATTGCCGAGCACATGGCCGTCCGCACCGCTGTGGGACTCTTTGACGTCTCCCACATGGGCGAGATCCAGTTTCGCGGGCCGGGCTCGCTGGCTGCCGTGCAGCACATCACCATGAACGACGCCTCCCGCCTGAAAGACGGGCAGGCCCAGTATTCCGCGCTGCTCACCCCGCAAGGAACATTCGTCGACGACATCCTCGTCCACCGGCTCAGCCCCAACGACTATCTCCTGGTGGTCAACGCCGGCACCACGCAGAGTGACATGGCTTGGATCCGCCAGAACGCGGGCAGGTTCCCTTCGATCCACATCTCCGATTACTCGCCCTACTACTCACAGCTCGCTCTTCAGGGGCCAAAGGCGCTGGCCACCCTGCAAAAGCTCACCAAAACCGACCTCAGCGCCATCAAGAATTATTGGTTCACTTTCGGTACGGTCGCCGGCATTCCGAACGTGATGATCGCGCGCACAGGCTACTCGGGCGAGGACGGATTCGAGCTCTACCTGCCCGCCGACGAGCCAACCACAGTGAAGATGTGGAATGAGCTTCTCTCCGCCGGCGAAGAGTTTGGCATCCGCCCCTGCGGTCTGGGCGCGCGGAACACACTGCGCCTCGAAGCGGGCATGAGTCTCTACGGCCACGAGATCTCCGAGAGCATCAATGTCTTGGAGGCAGGACTCGATCGTTGGCTCAAGCTCGACAAAGACGAATTCATTGGCCGACAGGCCTTGCTCGACATCCAGTCCGGCGGCGGCCCATCGCGCAAACTCATTGCTCTTGAAATGGTCGATCGCGGCATCGCCCGTGACGGGTACTCCGTACTCTCGCTCACCGGAGATCCGATTGGCACAATCACGTCCGGCTCCCCTGCGCCCTTCCTCAAGACCAACATCGCTCTCGCGCTTGTGCCCACAGCCGTCGCACAATCCGGTGAAGACGTCCTTGTCCAAATCCGCACCACCCAAACCGCCCGCGCCAAGCAGGTCCCAGCGCCGTTCTACAAGCGGCCGAAAGCGGTAATTAGTTCATAAGATGCTTTCCACGTTTCTAGTTGACTACTTATACATCAATCGCCGCTCGCTTATAGGACTTACCACCAATTGGGCTAACTTACCGATGGTTGCGACCCCGCCCGTCCTGAGTGCCTTCGCTCGCCTCCCTTGCATGCAATTCGCACCTTTGTTATGCGAGTAAACAAGAAGCTGTTGCAAAACGAGACACTTTCATGCACACTCTCTTTCACCCCTAAAGGAGAGTCGAAATGGCCCCTAAGAAGCCCTTTGAGCCCGCGCCCGGTCACCTCATGACAGTTGGCGAGGCTCACCAGTTTCTATCCACAATCTCTGCTTACGGAAAAGTTATCAGCGGCGTCACGATAGATCCATCGGAGGCGGGCACCGTCCATCCTCAAGGCAAAGACGAGCCCCTTCAACTGGCTCTGGTCTTCGGCACCAGCGATCAGGGCAAGTGTGTAAAACTCACGCCGCCGCAAAGGGTCTATATGCCTGCCCCGAACGGCCCCGCCGACGGTTGCGGCTGGGACCCGAAGAAGTTTGTGGTCTGGAAGAACCTCCCCAAGGACTGGGACACCGTACACGTCAACAGCGAGACCAAGCCCCTTGCCGCGGCTCTCCAACCAAGAGCCATGGCGATTCAGCCCCTAGATGCAGCCGCAACGCCGCAACTGGAGGACGTGCTGAAGAACAACTGGCTCAAGTCGACTCAACCTCCGCACATCGCCGGAAACGATCAGCTAGGCGGTCTGTGGACGAAGTTCGGCCCCGGAGGCGATTTCGACTCGAACAGCCAAAACCTTCTTGCAGAGGCAATTTCCAATGCCTTTGGGGTAGACCTTGTAGCTTCAACCCTAACCGCTTCTACGACCTTTTCACAGCTCCAGCAGATGGTTGGAACCGATTGATGCGTTCACCATTCGTCCTGATCTGAATGTATTGATTTAAGGGGGAAGCAAATGAAGCTGTCATTACCCATCGTCCGCGGCTGTGGACTGCCGTTGCTAGGAGCATTGCTAACGTGGTGGCTGCCGACAACTGGCGTCGCATGCGCTGACTCGCCGAAGGCCGCCGCAGCGCCCTCCGCGGCTGCGACAGCAGCCCTGAATGTCAAGATCATAGCTGATGGAGTCGTCGTGTTCGCGATGCAGCTGGATGAAACGAGAAAGATTACACCGATTGTGGACGCAGCCGTTGAGGATATTACTCCTTGCCTTCTGCAGGACCCGGCGCAGCCCAAATATGCCTGCAGCGACGACGAGATCAGAGGGAAGCAGGCACCCTACCATTCTGCAAAGGTGGATCAGCCCAACGGGATTCAGAACTCGAAGAATGGTCTTTTTGAGCTGACGTTTCCCGCCGGCACATTCAGAGCGGGACGGCTCTATCGGCTGACTTATCAACAGATGGCCCCGGACCCGGAGAACCCGGGAAAGACGGCGGCGAACAATACAGCCATGAATGTGGATACCTCGACGACAGTGACCCTGGCTTACCTCCAGAGGGCGCCGAGCCATTCCACTCCCCACATTTACCTGTTCCAACTGTCATCTCCACTGGGATTCGAGGAGGTGTTTCCAGCTCCGACGGGAAGCAATCTAGCCGCCGCGCCGCCGACAAGTTGTCAGAAGGTTATGGCATCGCCGGATAAGACTCCGATCACGCTGGCAAGCACCAAAGACAAGGACGGGAAATCGACGTCCCTGCAAGGCTGGGTCGGGACATTGAGTCCGGCGCTCAAGACGGACCCCAACAGTCTGAATTTTGGTCAGACCGGGGTGGCCTATGTCTGCGTCGACGTTCCCTCGTCCGTCACGGATTTCATTCCGGACCCAACTATGGCCGCAACTATTCTGAAGGGCATCGACAGCGCGGTGGGGAAAGTGGATTGGACTCTAGCGCCGAGTTCGAAGATCTCGGTGACCTCGCCAACTGCGTCGAGCACCAACGCAACGGCCTCAACGCAGGCCAAGGCAGACGCGAAGTTTTACGCAAATGTGAACGTTGCAGCAGGCACAGGCGCCACACTCGCCTGGGGAATTGACGGCAAGATCGCCGAAGCGCCCTGGCATCACAACAACTTCTCGGGAACACTGCTCTCCGCCACCGCAAACACCGGCAGCAACACCTCGAACATCAAAGGCTCGACCTACTCAGACACAATCGACTGGATGCTGCCATTCAACTACTTCCATTCGTACTGGGGACCGCCGTCATGGGACGTGCTGTTCACCGTGGCCCCGGACTATGAAACTGACATAGCGTTCGATAAGCGGAACCTGCTTGTGGCTGTGGACTCGAAGTGGTCGATCAGCGCGCTTTACCAACCCCAGTCCAAGAGAACACCTCTCAAAAACGGCGCTCTCGTAACCTACCCGGACAAGACCCTGAACCGGTTCGGATATGTTCTTCAGTTCCACGGCGGATTGGAAGCTGGCGGTGCGTTGGTCAACACAGTGCAGAAAGCAACCTCGGGAGCGGCAAAGATAACGGTTCCTACCTACTCTATTGCCAGAGCGGTCCCGCAGATTCGCGGACTTTTGCAATGGATTCCTGCCCGGCCTCTCGGCCTGTTGACATTCGACGACACAATCGCCGGGCGCTACCTCTTCGATACGGAAAACACCGTCCAGCAATTCACCATACCCGCCACCTCGACGGCACCCAGCTCTGTCGGTCTCCGGCTCCGTCCCATCAGCGGCTGGAAAGCCTACAACTCGCTCACCGGCACCTGGTATCCGCCCCAGAACTCCCATGTAGGAATTACCGCCGCCTACAACGACGGCTTCAATGCACCAAAATTCACGCGAGTCAACAGCGTGCTGATCGGAGTAACCATCATCTATTAGCCCGCCCCTGCCGCCGGAAAAAGAGTGCAGCGCCCCGCCCGGCAGACGTGGCGCCTTGATGAATACGTTTCAAAAGGTGTCCTCGGGCAACGCGAAGATTACCGTTCCCTCGTACAACATCGCCCGAGCAGTGCCTCAGATTCGAGGACTTCTCCAGTGGATTCCTGCAAGATCGCTGGGGAATCTGACCCTTGACGACACAGTCGCCGGGCGCTATCTGTTTGCGACAGAAAACACGGTCGAGCAATACACAATTCCTGCCAGCGGCTCGACGGCATCGACGCCTGGGCTTCTGCTGCGGCCCAGGACCGGCTGGAAGGCCTACAACTCACTGATTGCGAGCTGGAACCCGCCCAACAGCGCGAATGTCGGCTTCACAGCTACATACAACGACGGCTTCAATGCGCCGAAGTTCACCCGGATCAACAGCGTGACTATCGGAATCACACTCATGTACTGAGGATGGGCATACGCCGTCGAAAGCGAGACGGCGCGCGGGTCCATGTGCAGGCGCCTGCCGAGTCAAACCCTCCCGAATCTTCCTCTGCCGAAAAGAATCTAACGCCCAGATTCTTTTCGGCCGAGGAGGCTTTCCCCTCATGACGCTCTCAAAGACTGAAGTCAATCACCTTAAGCACGCACCGCACGTCGACCTCGTGCTGCCCATCTTTCATGAGCGCTGGAGCCCGCGCGCCTTCGATGATCGGGACGTGAGCCCCTCTGAGCTGGCAAGCGTCTTCGAAGCCGCCCGCTGGACCGCCTCCTCCGGAAACTCGCAACCCTGGCGGTTTCTTGTGGGAACGCGCGGCTCCGCGACCCACAATAAAATCCACGAGGCGCTCGTCGACTTCAACAAGGAGTGGGCCGGCCACGCGCCTGTGCTCATTCTGGGCACTACCTTGGCCGTCAACCCAAAGACCGACAAGCCAAACGCCTACGCGCTCTTCGATCTCGGCGCTGCATCGTCCTACCTGACGCTCCAGGCGGCCTCGCAGGGGCTGGTAGCCCACCAGATGGCCGGATTCAGCCAAGACAGTGCCCGCCGCCTGCTTGAAATTCCAGAGAATTATGCGCTTGGCTCGGTGATCGCTCTCGGCTATCAGGGCGAGCCTGCCGCACTTCCAAACTCCACGCTCGTCGAACGTGAGCTGGCCCCGCGAGAGCGCAAACCTTTGAGCGAGATAGCTTTCTCATCCTGGGACGTGCCAGCAATCCTCTCCTGACCCCGCTGCCGAGGAATGATCTCTGCCATTCAACTGGAGCTTGGTCCCGACCGGGTTAAAGTGGAGCTAAGAGGAGAACTTCCCTGAGCCCCGCGAACAAGCCTCCAGCGATCAAGCCCAGCCAAGTGGCAAGCTCCTCACCAGGCCGACGCGCTTCCCACCGGCCCAAATCGAAGCCGGGAACCGGGCGGTCGCGACGCGTCTGGCTTGTCCGTTCCGCGCTGGCCGTGGTGGCCGTTTGCCTGGCACTGGCAGCTTGGGCCGTGCTTGCCCGCCGCTTCGCGCCGACCAACAACACCTCTCTGACACGCTTTGATGCCATCATCGTCCTTGGCAGCTCTGCCGACAAAGACGGCAATCCTTCTCCCGATGGGCAGGCGCGCGTGACCGAGGCGGTGCGCGAATATGAGCGAGGGGTGGCCCCCCGGCTTATCCTCACGGGGGGAGCCGCCCACAACCAGTTTGTCGAGGCACGAGTGATGGCCCGGGTCGCGGAAGCGCAAGGGATCCCTGCGTCGGCCATCTACATCGAGCCCCGGGCCATGGACACGATCCAGAACGCCTGCTACTCCGTCCGAATCATGCGGGACCACCGCTGGCATTCAGCCGAGGTGGTCTCCAGCGGATTCCATCTGCCGCGTGCGGGGCTCATCTTCGGGCGCCTTCCGCTTGAGTGGCGAACCCACGAAGCCCCCTCGATTCAACCCTCGTCTCCGGCTTACCAAGCTGCTGTTTCAACCGTCGAAACCATGAAAACCGTGCGTTACCTTGTCTGGACCAGTTGGTCTGAGCACTGTGAGCCGGAATAACCCCTGCGTCCGCGTTGTCCCCTCTTGGCGTGGTCCTGTAAGCTGGTGATAATGCGTTTCCGTGTAAGTTTTGTTGCCTCTTTCGTAGCCCTCACAGGACTGGCTTTGGCCGGCGGAATCTCCGCACAGACCCAGAACAACTCCGCACAGGCTGGCCCGAATCCAACCACGACGACCAACGGCACATACATCACGATCGACCCGCTGGCTAAGGTGCGCTACGACAATCGCTTCGACGTCTCGGTGGGCTTTGCCTACGACCACATGAAGGCTGGCCCGACCCTGCTGCAGGGCTCAAACCTCGGTGGCCTCGAGCTGGAAGGCTCGTATTGGCTGAGCAAGCATTGGGGAATCGAAGGGACGGCGCGTCCTTATCTCGGCACCAGCGGCGCCGGCGTAAACTCGCTCGGCATCAAGGGACCATTCGTGGCCCAATACATCTTTGCGGGTGGGCCCGAGTGGCTTGGCCCCCACAACAAGCACGGAGCGCTGATCGCCCATTTCCTGGGCGGCGGATCCTATGGCCAATTCGAAAAGGACCTGAAGGGCAAATCTCCTCAATTGGTGGACTTCTACCCCAACCAGCTCGCGCCCGCCGCCATCATCGGCGGCCATCTTGACCTCAACCGGACCGCGCGCTGGGTCTTTCGCGTCACCTGCGATGCTGTCATGACCCACTACAGCATTAATTACCCCCCGAACAACTCCCAGTTCGACGTCAACTACGCGATGTCCGTCGGCGTCGAGTACAAGTTCAAGAAGACGCGCTAGACCAGTCGGGCAAGAGCGGATCGGCCAGATAACTTATCGCTTGGGGAGGAATTATCCCCAGTTCCGGCTGCCCTTTCGCCTTGATCACCGCTTCACATCGAACGGCCCCGGGCGGATTTGGCAGTCGAATGAAACAGATGGGCTGCCAACTTCATCTGTGTGTGGTATTCTCCACCGTTCGGGAAGGCCTGTGGGAAAGTGTCGCCTGAAAAAATGCTGTCCCGGATGGCGGCATCGGCCAGATCGAATGCTAGATCAAGTGCTTGATCGAAAACTTGTCAGAGAGTTTGATCGAGCAGCTCTTCCAGGCAGCAAGTGCATCGGAGGCAAGGTCATACGGATATGAGAGACACACTTGGCGTACTGCTTGCCGGCGGAGCTGGAGAACGGCTCTTCCCGCTGACGCGTGATCGGGCCAAGCCCGCAGTGCCCTTCGGCGGACACTACCGCATCATCGACATCACGTTGTCGAATTGCATCAACTCAGGCCTGCGCAAGGTATACATCCTCACCCAGTACAAGGCTCTCTCACTCAATCGCCACATCCGCGAGGGATGGACCGGCATTATGGCGCAAGAGCTGGGCGAATTCTTCGAACTGCTGCCCCCCATGCAGCGCACCGGCTCCAACTGGTACATGGGCACCGCCGACGCTGTTTACCAGAACATCTACTCCATCGGCAGCGAGCAGCCCGCGCACGTTATCGTGCTTGGCGGCGACCACATCTACAAGATGGACTACAGCCGCATGCTCGAGTACCACAATCAGACCAAAGCCGAGATCACCATCGCGACCCTGCCCATCCCCCCCGACGAAGTGAAGCAGTTCGGCGTGGTTGAAGTGGCCAAGTCAGGAGAAGTCACCGGATTTCAGGAGAAGCCGGCGACCACTACCGTCCGCTCGCCCTTCAACCCCAACGCCGTCGATGCCTCCATGGGCATTTACATCTTCAATACCGAGACTTTGCTCAAGGGGCTGATTGCCGATGCCGAGGACCCCAACTCAAAGCACGACTTCGGACACAACATCTTGCCGAACCTGCTCGGCAAGAAAAGAATGATGGCCTACTCCTTCGTCGACGAGAACAAGCAGCAGGCGCTCTACTGGCGCGATGTGGGCACTCTTGACGCCTACTACGACGCCAACATGGACCTTTGCTCTGTTTCGCCAACCTTCAACCTCTACGACAAGAGCTGGCCCATCCGCACGCGCGTCCGGCAGTATCCTCCGGCAAAGTTCGTCTTCGGCGAGCCCGGCCGTACGGGCACTGCTGTCAACTCCGTCATCACCGCCGGCGTCATCATCTCCGGCGCGGCGGTGGCGAATTCGGTGCTCTCACAGGACGTGCGCGTGAACTCCTACTCCGACGTCGATGCCAGCATCATCTTTTCTCACGTCAACATCGGCCGCCACTGCCGCATCCGGCGCGCAATCATCGACCGCGACGTGCATATCCCCGAGGGCACTGTAATCGGCTACGACCCGGTCGAGGACAAGCGACGCTACTTCGTCACGCCCTCCGGCCTCACCATCGTCACTCGCGACGCATCGCTGTTTGAGAATCCCGTCGATCCGGAGTTCCAGAAGCGGTACTAGCTTTTGTCAGATAAAACAGCGGCCATCTCCCGAACGGAGGTGGCCGTTTTGCTTCTGTCATTAAAGACCTCCGTAACCTTTCTCCATTTCACACATCTCACAGTGGGGTCGAAGAGTGAGCGCCGAAATCTTCAGGAGCCAACCCGAACGCGAGCCGCGAACTCTCGGCCGCCGCGCGTTCATCATCGGCACGGCTACGGCGGCGAGCGCCGCTGGCTTTTGGGGACTGCATCGAAGCACCGTGGCTGCAGCTCGTCCGTTGGCTGCCGATGAAGGCCCCAAAGAAGTGACGGTCGCAATCTTCTCTGCGGATGGAAAGCGGACTGGAACAGTGACCGTTCCGCGCTTGATCAAGACCGACAAGGAGTGGAAGCACAAGCTTTCGCAAGCGTCCTATTGGGTGACGCGCCACGCCGACACCGAGCGCCCCTTCACCGGCGATCTGCTCAACGAGCACGAACGCGGCATCTTCCGCTGTATCTGCTGCGATCTGGCGCTGTTCAGCTCGGAGACCAAATTCGACTCCGGCACAGGCTGGCCCAGCTTCTACGAGCCCATTGCCAAAGAGAATGTTGTTGATGAAGTGGACGGAGCCCTCATGATGATTCGCACTGCTGTCTCGTGCCGGCTGTGCGACGCGCACCTCGGCCACGTCTTCAACGACGGCCCCGCGCCCACTGGCCTCCGCTACTGCATGAACTCGGCGTCGTTGCGGTTCGCCAAGCTGAGCTGAGCGCAGTGAGCTTGCAGTTTCGAATTGCCGATGGGACAGGCAGAACCCCCGACTGAACCAACCCTCAAACGGAAAGCAGCTTCACTTCCCGTGATATTCCACAAACAGCTCCGGGAACTGCGCTTTGAGCGCCTCGATCTTGGGCCGGTCGCAGACCAGAATGTAAGGGTTATTGGGATTCAGGTCGGCATAGTGCTGGTGGTAGTGTTCAGCGTCGTAGAAGCCTTTGAGCGGAGTCAGCAGAGTGACGATCTTGCTCCCGTACACATGCGCGGCGTCGAGCTGCGCGATGTAGGCCTCGGCGATACGGTGCTGGTCTTCATTGGAGTAGAAGATGGCCGACCGGTACGACGTGCCAACGTCCGGGCCCTGGCGGTTGAGCTGTGTGGGGTCATGGGCAACGGAAAAGAAGATGCGCAGCAGTTGCCCGTACGTGATCTTGGCAGGGTCGTAGACCACGCGGACGCTCTCAGCATGGCCGGTGGTCTCAGTCGTCACCTGGTCATAAGTTGCGGTGTCGACCGAGCCGCCCGAGTAGCCCACTGTCGTATCGATCACCCCCTTGACGCGCTCGAAGACTGACTGCGTGCCCCAGAAGCATCCGCCTGCGAAGACCGCAACCAGCTTGCCCGGCGCGTTCGCCAGCGCATCATCGACGACAGCCGGGGGAACTGGACCCTTGCCGGAAGCCGAGGCCGTGCCACGGAAGAAAAATCCCCACACAAGAACGCCTGCAATCAAAACGAACGCAACGGCGAGAAACCTGGACACATGAACCTCCGAAAACCGGCAGGCACGAAGGGGAAGGCCCGCATATCTAAGATACGCCGGGGACGAGACGCTAGATTGCAGCACACGATGGGACTGCCCTTTTCGGTCAACCACGCGAGACCCGGTCTTATTTTGGAATGACAAAGCTCGGCTGAATATATGGCTTCAAATCCGCCCATGGAATCGTAACCGGCGGCGGAGTGCACGCGTGGCAGGCTACCGCATAAGGCTCAAAGGGAATCGTCAGGCCGTCGCCATCAAAGGACCAGCTTCGCGGGCTGCCGACGATTCCGTGAAGCGTCTTTGCCATTTCGCCCGGTTGCTCAAAGTCCTCGTAACTCTTGCCGTCGTAATCAAGCTGTTTGTGCAGGAATTGATCGCAGCGCTTCTGCAGGAACCCGTCCCAGCCCGACCTCGGCCTGAAGATGTCCTCCGGCTTCATCTCCCGCTTTTCTTTCAGCATCCAATTGAATTGAAAGAAGTTCAGGTTCGGGTGGATGCCGTGGCCGTCCCAGTTATTTGTGACAGACGCCGACACCAACCGCACGTTCACAACGCCCAGCGATACAGTTATGTCGATATCCATTCCTGGTTCTGCTGCCCAAACAATCTTTCTTCCCGCTGGCGGCCCACTGCCGCCGTCCTGCACCGAGGCCACCTCATAGGCCGCCGCCTCAATCGCCGCGTTCCAGGCCTGCCACTCCGGAGTGTCGGCCTTCGTCTGTGGCCATGAGGCATCCAGCGTTCCGGGGTCCGGGTTGGGACTACCCGGATTCGGCTCCGCACTGGGATTGGCAGCCGCGGTCAGGTGAACGGAACGCCAAACGAACGCTATACCGCTCTCGCGCAGGATCATGTGCTGCAGTTCCTTGGTGCGCGAAGCCTCATCAACGAGAAGACAAACGGTCAGCTCTGCCGAGGACTCCAATCCTTTCGACGGGCATCCCTCTCCCATTTTCCGAATCCAAAGCCGCTGATCGTCGCACAGCTCCGAAATCCACTCAGGCGGCGCAGCGGCAAGAACCGCTCGGTAGGCCGCGGCCATCTGGTCGTCCGCCGCACTCAGCTCGGGCGAGGCGCAGATTGCCTTCTCCTGGGGTGTCTTAGCCTTGGTGCAGTCAAAGCTCGCTCCGAGCGCCGCTCCTCCCGCCAGAAGCAGCGTCGCAGGGCAGACCCAAAATACAACGGCTAGGCAGATTCGCTTCATCCCGCAACTCCAGGCAAACGCCATCCGAACAGCTCGCGCCGACCGCCAACCCACCAGCTTACCTCCGGTCACAGCCAGTCCGACGAAAAATCCCTTGCCTGCTCAGGGAACCAACCCCTGCCAGCTCACGTATTAACGCAATATGCAATGTGTGGGCACATTAACCTGGAACATGGTGGGACTGGCATCGCTGCCAAGGGTCTCTCGGCGTACGATGGAGGCGCCGGGGATTCACGCTCACGATGGGCCAATCGCCGGCAGGCCCAAGACCAAGACAGGCAAGGGGAGCACGGTGACGGCACCAGACGCCCAGCAACCAAACGCAGGCGGAGTTCCGGTGGAGATCGATTGGTCGCTGACCGTCCGTCGCTGCATGGACGGCGACTCCAGCGCATGGGCTGAGCTAGTGAAGACGCATCATCGTCGCGTTTACGGAATTTGCTATCGCTTTACCGGTAACCCGACCGACGCCGAAGACCTGACCCAGGACGTCTTCATTAAGGTTTATTCAAACCTCTCGAGTTTCGACACCGGACGCGGCAGCCTGCAGGTGTGGATCACCACCATGACCCGCAATTTGCTGATCGACAACTTCCGCCGGACGCGCAACCAGCGGGCAACATCTTCGTTGGATGATGGCTGGGAGTCGACCGAGGAGCTTAGGCCCGTCGACCGGCTGGTTCAAAAGGGTCCCTCGCCACACGAGTCGGCCGCGCAAAAGGAACTGGCGGCAATGGTGCAGAACGCCCTCGCCAAGGTTTCCGTAGAGTTGCGCGAAGCGGTGATTCTCCGTGACCTGCAAGACATGGACTACAAAGAGATTGCCCAGGTGCTGGGTATACCCGAAGGGACGGTTAAGTCCCGCATCAGCAGAGGCCGTGCGGAACTGGCACGCCTGCTGGAACGTAATAGAAGAGAGGTGATGTAATCATGACCGAGCGCAATGACAATCCGAGATATCAGGTAGCGGGTTCCGCGGCCTGCGGCCAGTGGGAGACACTCCTGGCCGATGCGCTCGACGGGATGCTCAAGCCCGAGGACGAGGCAACTTTTTCCGCCCATATGGCGGTGTGCCCGGCCTGCGCTGAGCTTTTCGAAGAGGCTCGCAGGGGCCGCGAGTGGCTGGGCTTCCTCTCAACAGAGCCGGAAGTTCCAGCTGGCTTGCTTGACCGTATTTTGGCGCAAACAGGACCTGGGCAGGTTGAAGGCTACGGGCTGATACCCGCACCGAGTGCTGGCATGCCCACACTGCAGCCGTGGCAGCAGCCTGGCTTTGCCGGACAGATTCGCCGCTTTGCCCAGCCCCGTCTGCTCATGACGGCCGCTATGGCATTCTTCTCGATCGCTCTCACGCTCAACCTTACCGACGTCCGCCTGAGCAGTCTGCGCCTCAGTGACCTGCGCCCGGCAGCGGTTCGTTCTTTCATGGAACGCCGCCTCACTATGGCCTCCACGCCCATCATTCGCTACTACGACCACCTTCGCTTTGTTTACGAAGTGGAATCGAGAATGCGCGAGCTGCGCCGCAACACCGAAGTGCAAGGTGGCTCTGAGGGACAGCCAAGGCAGAAAGACAACACTCCGGGCGAATCGAAACAGACCCCCAACAAGGATGGCGGCTCGCGCATTGAGCCTCCACTTCAGTCCGGGAACCCGGCCAACAACGACTACAACGACTTAATGGAAACATCCCTGAAATTTCAATCTCCGGCGTATCCGGCTCGGCACACCCCGTCCGGCGGCTCCGACAAGGAACTACGGGAAAGGAGCACAACATGGACTGCGTAAACCACAGCGGTGTGACCGCCACATCCTTTTGCCAGAACTGCGGCAAGGCGCTTTGCGGACCCTGTGTCCGCACTGCGGCAGCGGGACAGATTCTCTGCGAGCCTTGCATGAATGCCTGGCAAGCCTATCAACAACCCTTTGTTTCGGCTATTCCAGGGGGTCCAAACCCCTCCGCCGCCGCCGTCCTGGGCCTGATCCCCGGCGTTGGCGCCATGTACAACGGCCAGTTTTTCAAGGGCCTTATCCACGTGGTCATCTTCGCGGTGCTGGTCAGCATTACGGAGTACCACGGTATCTTCGGAATCTTCATCGGCGCGTGGGTTCTCTACCAATCGTTCGAGGCCTACCACACGGCTCGTGCACTGCGCGACGGCCAGCCTCTGCCCGATCCGCTCGGACTGAACGAAGTAGGCCACTGGCTCAACCTCGGCTCTCGCCCGCAGCATCCTGGCCAGCCGCCCGCAGGCCAACCGCCGGCAAGTTCCGGCGCTTACACTCCTCCGCCCCCGGGAGCAGCCTACCAGGCTCCATACACGGGCGGGGCCTACCAGCCGCCATACCAGGCGCCGTACGCGCCGCCTGCCTCTGGATACACACCGGTAGCGGGGACAATGGACCCGGCCAATGCTGACCCGGACAATCCCGGCGCAGTGGCCGCGGGACCCGACATCGTCCACCCGCTCTTCTGGCGGCGCAAGGAGCCCATCGGCGCTATCATCCTGATCGCTCTCGGTCTTCTTTTCCTGCTGGGGCAGCTTGATCTCTTCCACGGCCGTCTCATCGAGTTTGCCTGGCCTCTGGCCCTCATTGGGATCGGTGTCTGGCTCGTTATTCGTCGCCTCGGGGAATCGCATGGAGGTCCCAAATGAACAGATTTTTCCTCATTCGCCGGCTTCGCTGGCCCGCGGTCCTTCTGCTGGCCGGTTGCATCGCACTACTGAACCAAACCGGAGCGATCGACCACCCGTGGCGACTGTTTATAGCGTTGCTCCTCATCCTGATGGGTGTACTGCTGCTTGCCGAGCGCATGTCCCTGACGGCCGAGGGAGACTTTCCCACCGGCTATCCTGGCGCGACCGATGCTGGGACACAGTATAGCGGTGCCCCAGCCTCGACTCCCGCGCAGCCCACGGCGGTTGAAACCACGTCCATTGTCCCTGCTCATTCGCATGACTTTGGAGCCAGCAACGGAGGACAATCATGAGCACCGTACCTCCTTCCACACCTCCCGGCGGAACGCCGCCCGGATACCCCCCCTACGATCCGAAGATGCAGTGGCGCGTGTATCGCGAGCAGCAGCGAGCTGCCTGGCGCGCCCAGCGCGACGCATGGAAAGCCCAGCGCTACGCCGCGAAGGCCGGCTACGTTGGGGGCGCATATGTACCCCGCGTTCCGTCGATCGTTGGCCCCATTCTCCTCATTGGCATTGGCATCATTGCCTTGTTGATCGCCACAGGCCGCCTGGTAGCCGTTGACTTCTGGTCGTGGTACGGCCATTGGTGGCCTCTGTTGCTGATTCTTGGTGGGCTTGCGCTGCTCGCCGAGTGGGCGATTGATCTGCGCAGGAAGACGCCGGTCCACCGCGGCGGCGGCTTTGTGGGCCTCATCATTCTGCTGGCGTTTATTGGAGTCAGTGCAGCCGGATGGAACCACTTCTGGGGTCCCTTCCGCGCGCAGTTTGGCGATAACGGAGACGATTTCTTCAACTCCTTCGGACTGCCCGAACACGACCTTGACCAGCAGGTGCTGAATACCCAGATCCCGGCCAACGCCACAGTCGAGATTCAGAATCCAAGAGGCGACATCAGCATCACCTCGACCGATGGATCGAACGTCGAGGTGCAAGCCCACGAAGTTGCCTACGCCAGCTCTGACAGTGAAGCGAAAAAGGTCTTCGATTCAGAAGCGGCAAATGTCAAAGTGAGCGGTGACGCCGTGCTGATCAAATCCCTCAGCAACAATAGCGGGCGACTCAATCTCACCATCTCAGTTCCCAAGTCCGCAAAAGTCACTGTGGATGCGGGCCGTGGCGATGTGACGGCAGCGGGGTTGGGCGATGGTATCAACGTGAGCGCATCCCACGGTGACATTCACCTGAGCTCCATCGACGGACCGGTGCAGGTTCACTTCTCCAACGGCCGGCACGACTTCTCCGCGCACGACGTGAGCGGCGATGTAACCGCCGATGGCGACTGCAACGACCTGACTCTCTCTGAGATCAAGGGAAAGATCACGCAAAACGGCGAGATCCTCGGCGACGTCCATATTGAGAACGCGCTTGGGCCCATTCACCTGCACACCACTGTCACTGAACTCCAGGTAGCCGAGCTGCCCGGCGACCTTACCCTCAACTCCGATGACCTGCGGGTCACCGAGGCAAAGGGCCAGGTCCGCGTGACGACCCACTCCAAGGACATCGACCTCAGCGAAATCTACGGCGACACCTACGTTGAAGACCGCGACGGTCGCATCGCCATCGAGCCCGCTGGGAACTATGCCATCGACGCGCGCAACAACAAGGGTGACGTGGAAGTGACGCTGCCCCCGAACGCTTCTGCTTCGGTCAGCCTGCACACTCGCAACGGCGATATCGTCTCCGACTATCCGGTGCCATCCACGGACGGCGAGAACAAGTCGGCGTCCTTCACCGTCGGCGGCGGCGGCGCGAAAGTCTCCCTGACCACTGACAACGGGGACCTGCACATCAAGAAGGGTTCGACGGCCCCACCACCGCCCCCATCGGTGTCCGCGGCTCCCAGGACTCCGAACTCGCCAATGGCTCCGGCCGCGCCTCACCTGAAGGCGCCAAAGGCCGCCCAGGAGCCGGTCACACAGTAGCGCTCTCCCGCTTCACAAGAAAACAGCCGTGGAAGGGTAACCCCTCCACGGCTGTTTTGTTTGTCCTCGAAGCGTTGATCTGCGTTTGAGGGCCTGCACTTCCTCTCCGATCGGTTATTGCCCCTGAATCTCCACGCGGTCCACGCGAACCGCAATCCGCGTGAAAACCTCCCACGGAATCGTCCCAGCAGCCTCAGCGTGATCGAAGGCTGTGATCGACTCGCCGCCCTGTGCGCCCTGTTGCGAGCCCAGAATCACTACCTCGTCGCCCACTTCAACGCCAGAAATCTCCGTCACGTCGAGCACGGATTGGTCCATGCTGATGCGGCCAACCAGCGGCGCTCTCTCGCCCCTCACCACAAGGCTGAATCGATTGCCCAGCCTGCGGTCGAGCCCGTCGCCATAGCCCGCTGCCACCAGCGCAAGCCGCATCGGCTCAGTCGCCACAAATGTCCCGTTGTAGCCCACCGTCGCGCCCGCCGGGACTTCGCGCACACTCACAACCCGGCTCTTCCAGGCCAGCACGGGTTTCAGCCGCCCGCGAGCCTCTGCAACGATTGCGGGTTCCTCCGGCACAAACTGCGGCGCGAGCCCGTAGAGCGCCAATCCTGGCCTCATCAGCGCCCCCATCGAGTGTTCTCTGGCGATCTTCCCAATTGCACGCGAAAGGCCGCTCAGCACAGCGGCTGAGTTGCCCACATTGAGAATCTCCGGACGAAGGCCCGCCGCTTCAATCTGTTCGAGAACTGCATTCGTCCGCTCCAACTGCCCCCGGTTCAGATCGCCATCCGACTCGTCGGCGGCATAGAGGTGGGTCATCACGCCTTCGAGCCGCAGCGAAGATCTGGCACCAAAGCGGCACAGGATTTCGTCAAGCCCATCGGGATTCGCGCCCTGGCGGCTCATGCCCGTGTCGATCTCCAGATGCACCGGAATCGACACAGCCCCTGAACCGGCCGCGCGTGCTGCGCTTTCAATCTCGTCGAGTTGCCACGGCTCCCAGGCCACCGCAGTGAGCCGACTCGCCAAAAGCGAAGCTCCCTGCCCGGGAAAGACGCCGGCAATTACCAGAATTCGCGCGTCGGGGCAAAGCGCGCGTGCTGCAACGCCCTCTTCCACGCTGGTTACGCCCAGCCACTTTGCGCCTGCGCGCACTGCGGCCGGAGCGCACAGGGCAAGCGAGTGGCCATAAGCATCGGCCTTCACAATCGCCAGCAGCTCCGCATCTGGTTCAGCCAGGGTGGTCAGGAATCGAAAATTCTCTTCAAGGGATTGGGTCGAGATCTCAACCCAGCAGGGGCGGTTTGGCATCAGGTAGTCCAACTACCAGTTTAACGCGCCCTCGAGCCGTGTCCTTCACAGGACGAGGCTTTCATCGGACCAGCGCAAACGCCACCACGGTTTCGCCTGCACCAAGTTCCCCGACGAGTTCGGATTCCATCGCGTGCGGAACCTTCATCTCACAGGCTTGCACGTCCTCCTGGCTCGCGCCGTTAAAGCAAAGCTCGCAGTGGCCAAGCTCGTCGCCCTCGCCCATCCGCACCGGCGGTCCAAACACTCTGCAGGTCATCGGCCTCCACGCATACACGTCGCATCGTCCGGTCTCCGGATCGAGCGCGGGGCAGGCTGCATCATTCGCGAACCCCTCAAATCGCTCGATATCTGCGGCACTCGCGCCGAGCATCCCGGTCTCGACTTCTCCCGGGAATGTCCCGCCATGCTCGGCAATCCACGTCTGCGCCCGCTTTTCGACCTCAATTGCAAGTTTCAGATCGGAACCCCGCAACTCCTCCATCCCTGCGCGCAGCCTAAGCGCATCCAAATGATTGATGCGGAATGCGCCGACGCAGCACTGCGTGCACCCAAGCCGGCAAACCAGCCACGCGCCCGCGCGCCGGGCGGCATCGGCCAGCGAAGCATCCACAATCTGCACTAATTCGGAGTCGCCCGCAGGAAGCCTCATCTGGGCAAGCATAGCGCTTCGGGCATGGGATGCGAGATTGGCAAGATGGGGGTAGGTGTTGGGCCGACTCCCCGGGTACCGTTGTCCAACTTTCCTCCACCATCCCTTGATCGAACTCGCCGCCCGGACTAATCTTTGTGCGGAGGTTCCCATGCCCGCATCCCCCGGAGCTGTCATCCCTGCTCTCCGCTACAAGAACGCCCCCGCCGCCATCGATTGGCTCTGTCAGGTGATCGGCTTTGCCCGCCACGCTGTCTTCGAAGGCAAGAATGGAACAATCGAACACGCCGAGCTCTCGCTGGGCAACGGCATGATCATGCTCGGGTCAACCAAAGACGACGAGTCCGGCCGCAGGTTCAAATCTCCATTCGAACTTGGCGGCGTCGAGACCCGCAGTGCCTATATCGTCGTGCCAGACGCCGACGCTGTCCATGCGCGTGCCGTGGCCGCTGGCGCAGAGATCATCCGGCCGCCCCAAGACACGCCCTACGGCAGCCGCGAGTTCGCGCTCAAAGACCCCGAAGGCCACTCGTGGAGCGTCGGGACATATGATCCGTGGGCACCGCAGAGCTAAACATCTGCCGGCAACACCAAATTGCGGGCCCCCTATAGGGCCGGTCTGCCCTTGTCCGCAGCTCCCGGCTTGATTTGGCGCGTTCGCCCCGGGCCTCCGCTTGACCCATTCCGATACACTCGTTGGGTGGTTTCCCGGAGGCCCCGCTTGCTTTCAAAACGCGTCATTGCCGTTCTCGCGGTTGCTCTTGCCCTCATTACTGCTCACGCCCAGAATGGCCGCCTGCTCGTCGCGCAGAAGGGAACCCAAAGCCTGGCCATCGTCGACCCCGCGTCCGGCACCGTGATTGCCTCGGTTCCCGAAGGTGGCGTCACCGGCCATGAAGTCATCGCTTCGCCCGACGGCCGCTTTGCCTATGTGCCCATCTACGGCAACTCCGGCGTCGGCAGGCCCGGCACAGACGGCACCAACCTGGTGGTCATCGATATCGCCGCGCAAAAGGTTGTTGGCAACCTCGATTTTGGCCACGGCGTTCGCCCGCATATGCCCATCTTCGGGCCAAAGGATGGCCTGCTCTACGTAACCACGGAGCTCGACCAGGCCATCACGCTCATCGATCCCGCGACCCTCAAGATCGTCGGCCACATTCCCACCGGCCAGCCGCAGAGCCACATGCTCGCCCTCTCTCACGATGGCCGCCGCGGCTACACTGCCAACGTTGAACCGGGCACCGTCTCGGTGCTCGACATTGCCGCACGCAAAGTGCTCACCATCATCCCCATCTCCACCGATACACAGCGGATTTCCATCTCACCAGATGACGGCTGGGTCTTCACTGCCGATCAATCCAAGCCGCAGTTGGCCGTCATCGACACGTCCACCGACAAAGTTGCCAAGTGGATTCCATTGAGCGGCCTGGGCTATGGCAGTGCCGTCACTCCCGATGGCCGCTGGCTGCTGATCGCCATCCCATCCAGGAACAACGTCGATGTCATCGATCTGAAGGCGATGAAGCTGGCTCAGTCGATCCCTGTTTGCGCCGATCCGCAGGAAACGCTCGTCCGCCCCGACAACAAGGTGGCCTACGTTTCCTGCGCCGTCAGCGACCAGGTTGCCGAAATCGACCTGGGGACGTGGAAGGTCTCGCGCCTCTTTGCCACCGGAAAAACGACGGACGGGCTCGCCTGGGCGGCTCCGCATTGATGGAAGAGTTGGAGCGGAAGGCTGAAGCGGAAGCGGGCGTCTCCCGGCCGGGAACACTACGCGATTCCTGCTAAAGGATAGGCCTCTCCCAGTTCTCCAGCGCCTTCTTGAACTCGCTCATGAACTTGCCCGAGTCGGCGCCATCGATCGTCCGGTGATCGAATCCCAGGCAGAAGTTCTGCATCCACCGAATCGCAATCGAATCGTTCCCCTGCGCGTCCGTCATCACCACCGGCTCCTTTTTGAGGCCGCCGATCGCCAGGATCGCCGACTCCGGCTGGTTGAGAATTGGCGTCCCAAACTCCCCGCCAAACACCCCCGAGTTGGTCAGCGTAAAAGTCGATCCGGTGGCCTCTTCCGGTTTCAGCTTCTTGGCCCGCGCCCGTTCCGCCAGGTCACCAATCGACTGCGCTAGCTGGGCAAAGCTGCGGCCTTCGGCCTCAGTCACCACTGGCACAATCAAGCCCCACTCGAGTGCCACCGCGATACCGAGATGAATGTGGTCGTGATAGTGGATCGTTGTTCCCTCGACCGATGCGTTCACGATGGGGTACCTCTTCAGCGCTTCGATCGCCGCCGCCGCGATAAACGGCATGAGCGTCAGTTTGGCCCCATGCTTCTGCTCAAACTGAGCCCGCTCCCGCTCCCGCAGCCGCGAAATCCGCGTCATGTCCACTTTGTAAACGGTGTAAACATGCGGGCTGGTCTTCACGCTCTCCACCATCCGCTGAGCAATGATGGCGCGCATCTTGCTCATTTGCACGGACTGACCGGTAAGTGCTGCGGGAGCAGGCTGTGCTTGGTGCGCAGGCGCCAGCGGGTCTTGTACTGACGGAGCCGTCGCCTTGGCGCTCCCTGGTCCGTGCTGGCTCAGCCATCGCAGCACGTCTTCCTTGGTAATTCGGCCTTCGGCGCCGCTTCCAGGAATCTGCTCGAGATTGAGCTGGTTCTCATTCGCAATCCGCTTCACCAACGGCGAGGAGCGCAGTCGCTCGCCGGCAGCGCGCGCAGGCGGGGTGGCAACCTCTGGCGCATTTTCTGAAGCCGCCTGGCTCGCGGCAGGTGCAGGAGCATTTGGCGGCGAGGCCGTGCCCGCCCCGCCAATCACCGCAACAACTGTATTGATCTCGACCGTCGCGCCTTCCGCAACCTTGATCTCCGTCAACACACCGGCTATCGGCGAGGGAATCTCCGCGTCCACCTTGTCAGTGGAGATTTCAAACAGCGGCTCGTCCTTCTGAACTGTGTCCCCGGCCTTCTTCAGCCATTTGGTGATAGTGCCTTCGAAGATGGACTCGCCCATCTGCGGCATCACAACTTCAGTGCCCAGCCCGGTTGTGCCTAGCTCTGCCGTGACCGGCCCAGCCTCCCCGTCGGCCTGCGAACCCGCCGCCTGCGCTTCGCCCGCCTCTGTCACCACTGCGACCACCGTGTTGATCTCGACCGTCGAGCCCTCGGCAACCTTGATTTCACTGAGCACGCCCGCCACTGGCGAAGGAATCTCCGCATCCACCTTGTCGGTGGAGATCTCAAACAGCGGCTCGTCCTTTTGCACCGTATCCCCGGCCTTCTTCAGCCACTTGGTAATAGTGCCCTCGAAGATCGACTCGCCCATCTGCGGCATGACCACTTCGGTTGGCATGTGTGCTCGGTCCCTTTCTCCGCCGTTCAGCGCCGGACGCCGCGCCAAACTCTGAGCTCTCGCCCTGCCGGATTATAAATCGCTCCCCATACGCCGGGACCGAAGCGAATCGCGCCTCTGTCGCTCAGGCCCGACTCGGCCTATCCGGAACACCTCTCAGCCGTGCCACTTCTTCGGGAATCTGCAGCGGCGTGTCTTCCGCCGGAAACTCGACGGCCGGCTCGCTCGCCTGGCTCCGCAGCGCCTCCAGACTCTCCACCGCCAGCACCTGCTCATCGAATGCGACCCCAAACTGCCGCGCCGCCTCGTAGGCTAAAGCCTCCAGCGTTGGGAGTTCCGGACTTGGCAGTCCTGCGCGTAATCTCTCCACTTCCAGACTGGTGACTGGATGATCGGGAATGCCGCAGGGAACAATCAAATCGAAATCGCGCAGATCCGTGGTCAGATTGAATGCGAACCCATGCGACGTGATCCCCCGCGCCACGTGGATCCCGATCGCGGCGATCTTTCGTTCGGGTCCTGTATCGGGGCTCTGGCCATTTAGCTCTTCCGCTGGGGAGTGACTGAACCCTGAACCCTGAGCCCTGAACCCTGGGGCAGGGCACCACACGCCCGTCAGCCCCGCGACCCTGCCAGCCCGCACACCATAGGTCAGGCAAACCCGAATCAGCGCCTCCTCCATTCCCCGCACAAAGTCCACCGGCCCCATTCGCGGGCCGTTCGGATTCCAGAGCGTTCGGAGATCGAAGATCGGGTACCCGATCAGTTGCCCTGGCCCGTGGTAGGTCACGTCGCCGCCCCGGTTGATCTCGTGGATGGTGACGCCTCGTCGCGCCAGTAGCTCATCGGAGGCCAGGATGTTGGCCCGGCTTGCGTTCCGGCCCAGCGTCAGCACCGACGGGTGCTCCAGCAGCAGGAGGGTGTTCTCGAGCCGTCCCTGTCCCACCAACGCGGCCACTTCTTCCTGCAGCGTGAGCGCTTCGGCGTAGCCGACCCGGCCGAGATAGAGAATCTGGATCATCCCCTTCAATTGTAAAGAAGGCTGATGCATACGCCTCGGGCCCGTCAGGGAGGCAGCGCTTGCCAAGCCCCTTACTTGCGGCTCACCCGCAACACCCATGCGGGCTGCGCGCGAAGCTCCTCAGGGAGATCGGGCAGCTCGACAGTCACACCGTCCTTTGAAGCCTTGAACGTTACTGGAGCATCGGAACCAAGCAGTGTCACCACCCTTACGCCGGTCACGTCCCTGAGTAAGAGGCTGCTCCCCGGCCAGCGCGGCAGAATGGCAAACAGGTCGTCGCCTTTGGTTGTGAAAAAGGCTTCGATGGCCGCTTTCCCGGGCTGGGGCTTCTCCGTCTGCTTCGTGACGTCATACTCCGCCTGAAACTCCGCGTTGTACCCGACCTTGGGGACCTCGCCCTCGCTCCACTGCCGCGTGGATTTCCAGGGCCTGGTCCCATAAATCGCGTCGCCATTCATCCTGAGCCAACTGCCAATCTGCTCCAGCCGCTCCTGCATGATCACCGGGATCGTGCCGTCGGCATTCGGCCCGATGTCGAGCAGCAGGTTGCCTCCCCGGCTCACAATGTCCACCAGCATCGTTACCAGTTCGCGTCCGGTGTGGTAGTCCTCGAGCCGCTCGGCGCGATTGTAACCATAGCTGAACCCCATGCCCCGGCTCTCTTCCCAGGGATGGTCCGACCCGCTCATGCCCGGCGTGTACTCGGTGGTCCAGTAGCCGCCGTGCTTGTGCCGCGTGTCCGATCCCCATCGGTCATTGATCACTACCTCGTCCTTCACCGGCGACTCGTTTAGCAGCCACGCCAGCAGTTCCGGAGTGCGCCACGCGGCCGAGGGTTGTTCCCACTCCCCATCGCTGAAGATGATGGAAGGCTTGTAGCGGGTGACCACGTCTTTAAACTGCGGAAACATGTGCTCGCTCACAAAACGGGGCTTGTTGGTGAGCCACAGCGGGTTGTACCACTCGTAGAGCGAGTAGTAGATGCCCATGCGCAGGCCCTTCTTGCGCACGGCATCGCTCAGGTCACCTAACAGGTCGCGTTTTGGGCCGATTTCAACCGAGTTCCATGGCCTTCCCCACGTGGCCGAGGCTTCTTTGCTTGGCCAAAGCGCGAATCCCTCGTGATGCTTCGAGGTCAGCACCACGTATTTGGCGCCCGAGTGCGCAAGAATGTCTGCCCACTGGTCAGGGTCGAATAGCTGCGCCCGGAACTGTGGCGCAAAATTCTTGTAGTCGTAGTCCGCGCCAAAGACCTTCTGATGGTAGGTCCAAGTGCCCGTCTCAACCGCGTTTGCCTTGGGGTTATCCCGGCCCTCGCTCATCTGGTGCCAGTACCACTCCGCATAGGCCAGCTTGCCGGGAATTACCGGAGCGTAGGCTGGCACCGAGTACAGGCCCCAGTGAATGAAGATGCCGAACTTGGCGTCTGGAAACCAACTCGGCGTAGGCCGCTTGTCAATCGAGTCCCAGGTGGGCTCGTAGGTCTGCGCGGCCAGACGGCTCGCAGACAGGAGTGAGCCGAAAGCAAGAAGAAACAAAATCAGGCGCTTCATATTCAGGTCCCTTCCGTTGAAGGGAAATCATCGCACAGAGTTGTCGAGGGGGTAAGCAGATCCACCTGGCAAGTGGTAGCGCAGATTGAAACCCGGACGGTGCCAACTGGTTTCCTCAGCCAATTGGCACAGCCTTCATTGGAACGATTTGTTTCCTGGCCGCCTTTATTCCTCGAGCCGCGCGGCAAACAGCTTTTCGAACACTTTCCAATGTTCCCAGACGACCAGCGCCCACAAGAGCGTCGCAAACAACCCCAATCCAATACCGCTTGGGTTCATGACGATGTGAAATACAAGGATATTGAACAGCACGGGACCCAGCAGCATGAGCCCCAGGCCCACATACCGGTTCACGAGAAACAGGATCCCGGAGATAACCATGATCGCGCCCACAAAGTAGACATAGTGAGTCACGAATAGAACATGAAAGAAGTCCCCGGGCAGACCCGTAGGCATGGGGCCCATGGGAATGAAATTCAGGAAATCGTTGAGTCCAAAAACGAGAAACATCAGTCCCAGCAGATAGCGGGCAATCATAGTAACAATCTTCATTGAACCTCTCCTTGGAATCGGATATTGGTTAATCGAAGGGGGATCCACGGGGCCGAACCCTGGGGAAAGTGCGGGCAACCCGTCTGATTGAAACAGATGGCCGAGGAAAGCACTCCGATTCAAACCATTCTGCGCTCGCTTGAGCCTGACGGTAAACTGAAAGCGCTTTCGGAGGTACCATAAGAGGGAATCGGGAGGAAACCATGGCCACACAGATCGCTCGCGTCGGCGGCACAGTCACCGTGGAAATTCCTGAGGAATTGTTACAGCGCGCAAACCTCGCCGTTGACGATCCTGTCGAGTGGACTTTGACTCCCTCCGGGGAACTCGCGCTCCGCGCTCCCGAAAGCGCAGAGGAAGCTCCCATCGAAGATGGTTACGAGGAGTGGGCGCAGGCGGAGATTGAGGCAGTTTTAGCTGAAATCGAAGCGGGCAAATGGGTCTCGGGCGAGAAGGTTCGCGAGTGGGTACAAAGCATGGGCACGGACCATGACCTTCCGCAGCTGCTATGAGACTTCGGAAAATGCGCGCTGGCGCTATCATGGAAAACAGCAGGAGAAGCAGATGGCCACTCAGGCTGCAAAGTTGCCTCGGCAGGAATCCGAAGAGGAGCGCTTTTCGCTCTTGGCCGACCAGTGGCGCAAGGAAACCCGATTCGTGTCCTCTTCAACCGAACTGGTGTTGAACAGCGCCTATCAGCAGATCGTCGGCATGGGACGCAGCGCGCTTCCTTTGATTCTTCGCAGCTTGAGCTCTCAGGGCGGGCACTGGTTCTGGGCGCTGAAGCACATATCCGGAGAAGATCCCCTCTCGCCGGAAGACGCCGGGAATTACGAAAAAAATCGGGAGGCCTGGCTCGCGTGGGGACGGGAACACCATTACCTCTGAGTTTTGCCGAGATGGCCCGGATTCGCTCCGAGATCAAGGCGGGATTCCCCGGTCTTGCCGAAACGTTTCAGGTAACGAGCGAAGAAACTTACCGTTACAACTGCATCGCCTGGGCAGCCGGAGATACATCTCGTTGGTGCTGGCCACTCTATCCGAGCTATTGGCCGAGCGAAGCCGCACGCGATGCGACGCTCGAGGCATTCGTAACCGCATTCGCGACCCTCGGATATGCGCCATGCGCGGGCGGAAACCTTGAAGAGGGCGTGGAGAAGGTGGTCCTTTACCTGCGCCAAGGCGTTCCAACCCACATGGCCAGGCAGATGCCGTCCGGAGCTTGGTCGGGCAAGCTGGGAGACGCTTGGGATATTGGGCATCTCCTTCCATCCGATTTGGGCGGCAATATCTATGGAAATGCCGTCCAATATCTTTGCCGAGCACGAGGTTAGTCTCCTGCGGCGACCTTGACGATTGAGAACCTGATCGTCGGCGCTGGCTTCGCCATCCCAACCCGATTCGCGCTAAACTAAGCACTGGCAGGAGGACCGGGCGGTCGCTGCCGGAGAGTCGGCGCAAGCCGGCAATCCGGGGGAGGAAAGTCCGAACTCCGCAGGGCAGTGTGCCGGATAACGTCCGGGACGCGGGCTTCAAGGCCCGTGGACGGCCAGTGCCACAGAAAACAAACCGCCTCGGCTACCCCTCCCCGCTTCTTCGGAACCTGTCGGAGGGTCTCCCTGGAACCGCAATACCCGTGTTGGCCCGGCTTGCCGGGTACGACCGTCGTTGCGAGATCTCCAGCGCCGGGGTAAGGGTGAAAAGGTGCGGTAAGAGCGCACCGCTCCGGCAGTAATGCCGGGGGCAGGGTAAACCCCACACGGAGCAAGACCAAATAGGGAGGGAAGCGTTCGCCAGGAGCCAGGCGGCGCTGCGCATCGGCCCGATGCGTTCAGGCGGCTCTGATTGCCTGGGGCAGTCTTTTCAGGCTGCTGCATGCAATGCCCGAAACCTCCGGGTAGGTCGCTGATGAACGTCCGCGGCAACGCGGCGTCTAGAGGAATGACCGCACACGACAGAATTCGGCTTACAGGTCCTTTTGCCGATTTCTCCTGATCTTGGTGAAGAGATCCCTCCATCCAAGAGCAAACGACAGCCCCGGCCGGGAAGACCTCCCAGCCGGGGCTGACCATTTACATAGCACGTCTCCCCGCGATCATCGCTCCTCTCCTGCTACCATCGTGCCCATGCTCCGCGTAAAGCTGCTTGAACCAACCGCCCGCCCGCCAGAAGTAGCACATCCGGGGGAGGACCTGGGCTACGACCTGTTTGCCCTCGAAGCCGTCCTTTTGGCCGCACGCTCCCAGGCCAGGGTTCGCACCGGAATCGCGGTGGAAGCCCGCCATCCCATCACCGGCGAGCCGCTGGGACTGCTCGTGCGCGACCGCTCCTCTGTGGCAGCTCGGGGCGTCGCGACGATCGCCGGTGTCATCGATGCGGGCTACCGCGGCGAAATCCTCATCCTCATGGCTAACCTGGGCGAAGCCCCGGTGCATCTCAACGCCGGCGAAAAGATCGCACAAATGATCCCAATGCCCGTGCTGACCGGACCCGTCCAGACCGTCTCAAATCTCGAAGATTCGGCCCGCGCGAACAAAGGTTTCGGAAGCTCGGGGCTGTAAAGCGACCAGACACTGGTACCGCTCCCAATCAGGGATTTTCGCCATTTTTCACCCTTCGGAACCGATTTGACCCCGCCTGCGTATCAGAAAGTGAGAAAACTGGGCCTCAATTGTCATTTTCGGCTGACAATGACTCACTGAATGCGGCTTGGCGGGAGAATCTTGCGTCAAAATATATACCGGAGCGAACTCAAATCTCATGTGACCTTCCGCGCCGGCGGGGTGGCCATCTGGCCTTTACCCCGGCGTCTACGCGCGTCGCCGGGGGCCCCGACTTTGTCTGCGCAGCCGAGAAAACGGCAAGATCGCGGAATCTTCAAGAAGGTCCGTTTCGTCGATACAAATAAGACCCTCGACTTCGTACACTGGATAAGCGGCGCAGCATATCCGCATGAAGCCGGATTTGTTTCTTTCGACGCCGCAGCCGGACGGATTGCCGGCAAGCGCTTCTGAACGGAAAGTGAAGCCATGCAACTCGCTGAGGCCTTCAAACTCGCTCTTCAGTCTCTCTGGGCCAACAAGCTCCGCACCATCCTTACGCTGATTGGCGTGGTCATGGGCGTGGCTTCGGTCATCATGGTCATCACGCTCGTCAATGGCGCAAACAAATATGTGGCCACCAAACTCTCAGGCTACGGGGCAGACGTGTTTACGGTGGACCGCATGTCCAGCGTCATCTTCACAGCCGAAGATTACTTCCGCTTCCAGAAGCGCAAAATCGTCCGCATCGAAGACTACCAGGCCGTGCGCGACAACTGCGCCCACTGCGCCGAGGTGGGGGCTCTGCTGAGCCGGTCAACGAATGTGGTGGCCAACGGGAAGTCCAGCAACAATACCCAGATTCGCGGCTACACCTGGAACATGGTTGCGCTGAACAACATTGATGTGGTGATTGGACGCGGGTTTACCCCGGCCGACGACGACAAGGGCACCCACGCGGCCATCATCGGCTACGACATCATTGACAACCTGCTGGGCGACGGCGACCCTCTGGGCAAAGAGATCCGCGTCGATGGCATTCCCTATACGATTGTCGGTGTCGGAGACCGCCAGGGCAAGACGCTGGGCGAGTCGCAGGACAATTGGGTAGCCGTGCCCATCACCACCTATCAGCAGACCTATGGGTACAACGACTCGGTCACGATCTACTCGCGCGCCGCGGGCGACGCCAAGGTGATGGAAGAGGCCGAGGACGAGGTGCGGGTGCTGATGCGGTCACGGCGCCACGACGCGGTGGGGCAGCCGGACGACTTCGAGATCTCCACCAACGACACGTTTCTGGACATCTGGAAGCAGATCAGCTCGCTCTTCTCCTGGGTCGTGCTCGGCATCGCCTCCATCTCCCTGGTGGTAGGCGGCATCGTCATCATGAACATCATGCTCGTCTCGGTCACCGAGCGCACCCGCGAAATCGGCGTACGCAAGGCCCTCGGAGCCCGCCAACGAGATGTTCTGCTGCAGTTTCTGATCGAGAGCGCTACCATGGCCACCACGGGCGGGGCCATCGGAGTTGCGTTTGGCGTATCGGTGGCCAAGCTCATCACGCTGATTGTCGGCTTCCCCACCGCGGTCCCGCTCTGGGCCGTTCTACTGGGCCTCGTATTGGCCGGCGCGGTCGGCATCTTCTTCGGCGTCTATCCCGCCAGCAAAGCCGCCAAGCTGGACCCAGTTGTCGCGTTGAGAGCAGAAATGTAAGAGCAGATGACAGGTTGCAGATGACAGATGACAGTGCGACCTCGCAGTCTCCAAAGAACTGCCATCCGTAATCTCTCTCACCGAGAAAGTGGCTTTATGATTCAGTCGTTTCGTGATTTGCAAGTATGGCAGAAGTTGATGCAACTGGCAGTTGCTGTTTATGGGTCGACGCGAGATTTTCCACGCGAGGAGCTCTACGGTCTGACCAGCCAAATTCGGCGCTCAGCGGTTTCTGTTCCAAGCAACATCGCCAAGGGCCAAGGAAGACTCAATCTGGGCGAATTCAAGCAGTTTCTTGGAATTGCGCGTGGCTCAAACTGTGAGCTTCAGACTCAATTGGAAATCGCACGGTCCCTTGGCTTCGGAAATTCTGAGTTGCTGAATCAAGCGGACGGCTTATCGCACGAAGTTGGAAAGATGATCTATGCATTTTTGGTTTCGTTGAAGAGTTAGTCAGCACCGCACCCGGAACTGTCATCTGTCATCTGTAACCTGCCATCTATGGCGCCCCGGAGTACCCATGGCTCAAGGACAAACACGCGAATCCATCAAGATGGCGCTCGACACGCTCAGGACCAACAAGCTGCGGTCCGGCTTGACCATCCTCGGCATCGTCATCGGCGTAACCACCGTAATCACCATCTCCTCGGTCATCAACGGGGTCAACAATAAGGTCTCCGAATGGGTCAGCTCGCTCGGTTCCAATGTCATCTGGGTCTTTCACCTTCCAGTCATGACCGGGAATTTCACCACCGAACAGATCAATCGCAAGAAGCTCACGCTCGACGACGTCATGGCTCTGCGACAACTGCCTCACGTGTTGGCTGCCGACGGTGGCCATCAGCACGTGAAGCCCATGTTCCGCGTCGGCGATGTTGCCGTGAAATACAACGGAAAAAAGGTGGCCGGCACCATCCTTCAGGGTTCCACCACCCAGGTTGCTGACGTTACCGATCTCGTCTTCACAGAGGGGCGGCTGTGGACCGACGCTGAAAACGATCGCGCAGCACACGTCGTTGTTCTCGGCCACGACACGGCGGAAGAGCTTTTCGGCACCGAAGACCCCATCGGCAAGGATGTCGCTGTCGAGAGCGGCCTCTACACCGTGATCGGCGTGCTCGACCTTCGAAAGCAGCCATTCGGCGGCGGCAAAAACCCCAACGACAACGCGGCGTTCTTCCCGCTGAGCACCTTCCATAATCTCCATCCCGAGGACCTCGACATGTGGGTCAGCGTCAAGTACGACGACCCCAAAAACAAGGCATTGGTTCAAGAGGAGATTCGCGAGCTGTTGCGCATACGCCGCAAGGTGAAGGTGGAGAAAGATGACGACTTCGAGATCTTCGGACCCGACTCGATCGCCAAGCTCTGGGACCAGCTCACCGGCGGCCTCGTTGCCTTTATGATCGCCGTCTCCAGTGTCGGCCTGATGGTTGGCGGAATCGGCGTGATGAATATCATGCTGGTCTCCGTCACCGAGCGAACGCGAGAGATTGGTGTACGCAAGGCTATCGGAGCAACCAAGCGAACCATCCTTACTCAATTCACTACAGAGGCTGTCACTCTATGCGCGGTGGGCGGAATTGTGGGCATACTCTTAGGCGCGGTGCTCACCTGGATCGTGTACTTCCTGCCCATCGGCCTGCCCGCCACCCTCTCGGCCACATGGGTGATCATCGGGTTCACCGTCTCCTGCGGAATCGGCCTTGTCTTCGGCATCTATCCCGCCTGGAAAGCTGCCAATCTCGACCCCATCGAGGCGCTGCGCTACGAATAACGACTGACCCACGGATTAGCCTGGCTCATAGTCCTCAGCCTCGTTGCTCGTTCAACCGGGTGACCCAGACCACTGATCGGTCTCCTGCCAGCTGCTAAAGTCAAGCTGGTGGAGGCTGTCGTTATGGCCAACGGTCAAGGCCACGCTTCGGTTCAACTGGCGCTCGACACGCTCAGGGAAAACAAGCTGCGCTCCGGCCTGACGATCCTCGGCATCGTCATTGGTGTCACTACTGTCATCACCATCTCCTCGGTCATCAATGGCCTCAACAGCCGTGTCACCGACTGGGTCAGCTCGCTCGGCTCCAACGTCTTCTGGGTCTTCCACATGCCCATGATCGGCATAAACCCCACCACGGAGATGCTCACTCGCCGGAAGCTCACTCTTGACGACGCGCTGGCCCTGCGCGACCTGCCCCATGTGGTCGCGGTCGATGCCGAGGTCCGGCACGTCAACGAGCAATTTCGAGTGGGCGACGTCAGCGTCAAATACAACGGCAAGAAGGTGGCCGGAGCATTCCTGGTGGGTTCCACTGACCAGATACAAATGGTGTCAAACCTCTCCATTCTTGAGGGGCGCATCTGGAATGATGCCGAGGATGAACGCCACGCGCACGTCTGTGTCCTGGGCCACGACACGGCCGAGGAGCTTTTCGGCAACCAGGACGCCCTTGGCAAGGACGTCAACGTGGCCTCTGGCCTCTATACCGTTATTGGCGTCGTCGACAAGCGAAAGCAGCCCTTCGGCTCCGGCAAGAACCCCGCCGACAACGGAGTCTATTTCCCCCTCGGCACCTTCCATAATCTCTATCCCGAACTCAAGGACGTCTACATTGCCTTGCAATACGACGACCAGAAGAACAAGGCGCTGGTTGAGGATGAGATTCGCGAAGTACTTCGCATCCGGCGCAAGGTGAAGGTGGAGGCCCCGGACAACTTCGAAATCATGAGCCCCGACTCGATCGCCAAGCTCTGGGATCAGCTGACCGGAGGCTTGGTCGCCTTCATGATCGCCGTCTCCAGCGTCGGCCTTATGGTTGGCGGCGTGGGTGTAATGAACATCATGCTGGTCTCGGTCACTGAACGGACCCGCGAAATCGGCGTGCGCAAGGCAATTGGCGCCACCAGGAAAACGATCCTCACACAATTCACTACCGAGGCTGTCACGCTCTCGGCGGTGGGAGGCGTTGCCGGCATCCTCCTCGGCGCAGTCATCACATGGATCGTCTACTTCCTCCCCATTGGCTTGCCCGCCACTCTTTCACCTTTTTGGGTGATCACCGGCTTCGGTGTTTCCTGCGCAATCGGCCTCATCTTCGGCATCTATCCTGCCTGGAAAGCCGCCAACCTTGATCCCATCGAGGCGCTTCGCTACGAGTGAGTGCGCTTGAAGTAACACGTTTGAGCCGTCTGTCCTTCGGTCACATGACGAAAGCGCCCTCAGGCCTTAAGCTATCTGGGAGCATTTGGGGGCGTTAGAGCGAGGGTCTTCTTTCCGTGGCAAAGGGACAGACGCGGGAGTCGGTGAAGATGGCCCTCGATACATTGAGGACCAACAAACTGCGCTCCGGGCTCACCGTGCTCGGGATCGTCATCGGCGTAACCACTGTCATTACCATCTCCTCCATCATCAACGGCGTGAATGCCCGCGTTACCGCCTGGGTAGATTCGCTGGGTTCCAATGTCATCTGGGTTTCGCGTATGCCGGTGATCAACGTGAACCCCACCAGTGCGATGCTCACGCGCAAATACCTCACATTGGACGATGCGCTCGCCCTGCGCACTCTTCCCCACGTTATAGCTACGGATGGCGAGCTGGACTACTTCAAGGCCTTCGAGGTGGGAAAGATCAGTGCCCGCTACAACGGCAAGAAACTCTCCGGCGCGCTCATTGAGGGAAACACCTCCCAGATTGCCGATGTCGAGGACCTGACCCTTCTCGACGGCCGATTTTTTGCCGAAGGGGAAGACGAGCGCGCGGCCCATGTCTGCATCCTCGGCCACGACGCCTGGGATACGCTCTTTGACGGGCAGCCGGCGATCGGCCAGCAGATTGGCGTGGAGACCGGCCTTTATACCGTCATTGGCGTCTTTGACAAGGAGAAGCAGCCTTTCGGCAGCGGCAAGAACCCCAATGACAACTCCATCCACTTCCCCATGAAGACATTCCTGACCCTCCATCCTGAAGTCAGGGACATGCAAATCAGCGTGAAATACGACGACGCCCACAACAAAGACCTTGTCGAGGACGAAGTGCGTGAACTCATCCGCATTCGCCGCAAGGTTAAGGTCCAGGCCCCTGATAATTTCGACATCTCCAGCCCCGACGCGCTGTCAAAGCTATGGGGGCAGCTCACCGGCGGGCTCGTCGCCTTCATGATCGCCGTCTCGAGCGTGGGCCTCATGGTGGGCGGCGTGGGCGTGATGAACATCATGCTGGTCTGCGTCACTGAACGAACCCGCGAGATCGGCGTGCGCAAGGCCATGGGCGCCACCCGTCAGATGATCCTCACCCAGTTCACCACCGAGGCCATTACGCTGTGCGCAGTCGGCGGAGTCATCGGCGTCGCTGTCGGCGCCATCATCACCTGGATCGTCTACTTTCTGCCCATCGGCATTCCTGCCGCGCTCTCTCCCCTGTGGGTACTCATCGGCTTCACGGTCTCCTGCACCATCGGGCTCGTCTTCGGCATCTACCCCGCCTGGAAGGCCTCCAAATTGGATCCCATCGAAGCTCTGCGCTACGAATAAGCCGGCGCGCTGCGGGCTGCTCGGTTGGATGGTCCCGCCCGCCAACTCATTGCCCTAGTAAACTAGCCCCATGATGCCGCACACCTTTGCGCTCGCCGTGGAGATCATTACCACGGTTCTCGCCATTTCCGGCATCCTCTACTTTCTGCTGGCTATTGTGGCCGCGCGCGTTTTTCTCGCCATCCGCCGCCGCAAACTGCTCGACTTTGCCCCCGGGGTCAGCATCCTCAAGTCGCTCAAGGGGCGCGATCCCGAAATGATCGACGCCTTTCGCAGCCATTGCCGGCAAGTCTATGCCGGAGAATACGAGCTGCTCTTCGGCGTCTCCGACCCCGAAGACCCGGCCATCCAGGCAGTGCAGCATCTCCAGATCGAGTTTCCCGATCATGCGATTCGCCTTGTCGAGTGCCCTCGCCGTCTTGGTGCAAATGGAAAGGTCAGCACCCTCATCCAACTCGCCCGGCAATCCCGCTATCCCTACCTGCTCATCAACGACTCTGACATTTCCGTCAGCCCACTCTACCTTCAGCGCGTGATGGCTCATTTCGCGCCTCCAGGCCAGGCGATTGCCCAAGCAGCGAATGGGCAGACAACCAAAAAGCCCGAAGCTCCGGTCGGAATGGTCACAACGCTCTATCGCGGCCACGCCCACGGATCGCTCGGCTCACGGCTCGAGGCCCTGGGCATCGCGACCGACTTCCAGGCCGGTGTGCTGCTCTCGCGGATGCTCTCCAGTGGCCTTCGCTATGGCCTCGGCTCTACGCTGGCCGTCAGTCGGGAAGCGCTCGAAAAGATCGGCGGTCTAGAGCCGCTGGCGGACTACCTTGCCGACGACAACGAGCTGGGCGCGCGCATCTTCCGCGCGGGCTACCGGGTGGTGCTGGCAGGTGAAGTAGTCGAAACCAGCATCCCTGCCTACCACTGGCGCGGCTTCGTCGATCACCAGGTGCGATGGGCGCGGACCGTGCGGGACGCGAGCCCCTGGGGCTACGCCGGCCTGGTCTTCACCCACGGCTTCGCCTGGGCGCTGCTCAATGTAGTCGCCAGCGGCATCAGCCCCTTGAGCCTCTGGCTGCTTGGTCTGAGCTTCTTCCTCCGCCTGGCGCTCGCCATGACCGTTGGCGCCGAGGTCCTCGCCGACCACCTGGTCCTCCCGCGGCTCTGGCTCTTGCCCTTCCGCGATCTGGTCTTCATGGGCATCTGGATCGCCGGCTTCGTTGGAGACACCATCGTCTGGCGCAATGAGCGGTTCCATCTCAAGAACGGCAAGCTCACCCACATCACCGAGCCTGCATCGTGAGGCCGCGTAGTCCGTTGGCGCCGCCTGAGCTGACAATGCTATCGTGAGTCCCAAATGCCGTTTGCGACGACCACAGAATCCGGCGTACCCATCCAGGGCCCAACAGCGACTCTCATCTACGATGACTGGTACCCGGCTCTGCGCGCAGAAACACTGCGGCCAGGAAAGCTGGCCACCGCCATGCTCCTCGATATTCCGCTGGTGCTTGGCCGTCGCTCCGATGGCCGCGTTTTTGCCATGCGCGACAGTTGCCCGCATCGCGGCATTCCGCTCAGCTACGGCTGGTACGACGGCAATCGCGTCACCTGCCGCTATCACGGATGGGAGTTTGAGCCGTGCAGCGGCCGATGCGAGCTGATTCCTTCACTCACCAGCCACGACCACCTCGACGCAACCCGAATCTATGCCACCGCGTTTCCATGCGAAGAGCGCGACGGTCATGCATGGGTCTACATCCCAGGTCCCGGCTCAGGACGAAAAAGTGAAAGCGCCGAGTTCAGACCAGTCCCGGAGTTGGCCAAATTCGGCCGTCGCTATCGATCCGCGTTCCTCACCGCCGACCTGCCCTGCAACGTAGATCACGGCATCATCGGCCTCATGGATCCTGCGCACGGACCCTTTGTCCACCAGGCCTGGTGGTGGCGCAGCCGTGCCAGCATCCGCGAGAAGACCAAGCGTTTCGAGCCCATCCCGGAAGGCTTTCGCATGAGCGCGCACGCGCCCAGCGGCAACTCCGCACCCTACAAGCTGCTTGGCGTCTACGGCCAGCCCATCGAAACAACCATTGACTTTACGCTGCCCAACCGCCGCACTGAGATCATTCGCTGCGGCGACAAATGGTTCTCCTCGCTCACCACCATCACACCCGTCACCAGCTCAACCTGTCGCATCGACGTGATCGGCGCTTGGAACGTCTTCTACCACGTACCTTTCGTTACGCATGTCGCCAAGTTCTTTGGCGCTCGATTCGTTCGGCAGGACCAGGTCACGATGATTCAGCAGGCTGAAGGCCTGCGCCACAATCCAAGCCTCATGCTGATTGACGACGCCGACAAGCCGGCCAAGTGGTACTTCGCGCTAAAACAGGCCCGCCTCGACTCCGGCGGCAGCGCAGCCGCGAGGCATCCCATGGATGGCCCGATCGAGCTCCACTGGCGGAGCTGAATTACTCTGTTGCCAGGCGGGCCACCGTAAGGACCGTGATGTCGTCCTCCTGGCCAAACTGTTGAGCCGTTGCCGCGATCTTCCCGGCACGCTCCCCGCTGATTGCGCGCGTCCTTTCAAACCCAAAGAGCTCTCCACTCGCATTTCGCGCCTCAACCACGCCGTCAGAGAGCAGCGTCAGCGTCTGTCCTGCTTCCAGGTCGAACTGAACCTCGACGTAGACGACTTCGCTCGCGATGCCCAGCGGCAAGTCTCCATCGAGGTCGACCTCCGCTCCGCTTCGATAAGGAGCAGGATGCCCGGCATTCGCGATCACCACCTTCCCGCTCCGCGTTACGCGCAGGCAGACGCAGGTAATGAATCCGCCATCGGGCTCCTGAGCAAGCTGGCGATTGAGGCGCGTCAGCAGCTCACCCGGCCCCAGGCTATTCGCCGCGAGCGCCCGCACAGCGCCGATAGCGAGTGTTCCCGTCATTGCAGCCTTCAACCCTTTGCCACTTACATCGCCGACAACGATCAGATGCGCTCCGTCGTTCTGTTCAAGCACCTGATAGAAGTCGCCGCCAACCTCCTGGGCCGGCAGATAGGCCGACTCGATCCGGTAGCCCTCCACCACCGGCAATATCGCCGGAACCAGCCGCCGTTGAATCTCCCGCGCGGCCTCAAGCTCGGCCGCGGAGCGGGCCTGTTCGCGGCTAACGCGCGTAAAGCGGAAGAACATCACAAATCCGATGGCCACAAGAAACACAACGCTGCCGGCATCGGAGATCTCCACTGGGAACACGCCGATCTGGATGGGATCGGTTAGGACGTCAAGGCTCTTCCAACGAAGGTGCGCCGAGACAAGCCCAAGGTTGTAAAGCACACCCATTGCCGTTGGCACCAGGCTGGGAAGAATCAACAACCCGGCCTCGCGATTCCCGCGGCGGTACCAATAGGTAAGAAATCCAGGCAGCAGAAACGCCAATGGAGCGTTGATGGCCGCCTCGATGAGGTTGTAGGTGTCCTGGGAGAAGTGACCGAGCCAGATGGCAGGTACAAGCAGGGTTGGCAGTAGGAGTAGGCATTCGTACACCCGCCAGCCAATGCCTACTCGACGCCGCGCAAAACTGTGCGTGAACTCGATCAGCGAGATAGCGATCAGATAGATCAGAGGATCGGCGAGAAGAAAATTCGCCGAAAGGGGCACTACGCCCGCCTGCTGCAGATGCCAAAGACCACCGTAGATGCCAGTAAGCAGGAGAAAAATGGCGAGAAACAGATAGTCGCGCTGAGTTCGCTGGCTAGCGAAGAGAGCCATCGCGCCAAGTGCGGCGAGCACCAACAGCAGGTTGATGGCAACCGACGGTGCAACGGAGTATAGCCGTTCGCTTTCCAGAGCCTCGCGTTCGTATCCGATCACCGTCGGTCTGCCCATGGTCACGTTGAGAAACAGCGGGAAGCCATAAACGCTGTAGCTTGGCGTTACATGGGTCCGCAGTGCGATCTCAAAATCGCCGTTGTCGTTGGCAAGCGCGAAGACTCGCTCCACCGGGCGATTCACCGCAAATGAGGACAGTATTCCGGCACCTTGTATCCGCTGGCCATTCACATACAGCTCGTAGGTTCCCTCACCGCCTTGGAGCAGCAATTTGACGTTGGGATAATCCGGCCCGACGGTCACATGCTTTCGGAACCAGCGCCACCCGGGCTGCGCGATTCCCATGTCTTCGAGATCCACAGTTCTCCAGTGACTGTCGTCAAAGCCGGTGCTCGCCCAGGCCACGTTGTCGCCGTCGTGCGCGCCCCAATCTTCGTTGATCTCCGTC
>Ga0182015_10000618_pt1 | contig 50553 bp, 44 predicted proteins | sample 712P3MmetaG_FD_120478 | JGI IMG/M metagenome (GOLD analysis project Ga0182015, IMG submission 120478) | Permafrost microbial communities from Stordalen Mire, Sweden - 712P3M metaG | ecosystem: Environmental > Terrestrial > Soil > Wetlands > Permafrost | place: Sweden: Stordalen | collected...
CCTGCCTGACCTCGGCGGGAGACTTAGCGTTCTCCACGCGATAGCCCTGGGGATGAAGCAACAATTGAAGAGCTTCGAGGATGTGCGGTTGGTCGTCAGCCGCTAGAATACGGGGCGCGCGATTCTCGTGGGGATAGGAAGACACGCCGGATGGGTCGAGCGAGCGAAGAGCTTGCGGTTTGGCCGAGGTCGGCATGAGTTATGGAGACGAGGCGGTAACCGTCCCGCTGACCGCATCCTGAATCAGCACGCCATTATGTTCCAAAGTTGCGCCGGTTGCGCGATCAAGTTCGACTCCGGCCTTCCTGTAGATCGTCACGGCAGTAACCAAGTCCAGTTCCGCCACCGAAAGATCGCGCTGCGCTGTCATGGTCTGGTAATTCGATCCCGATCCTAGTTCTTGTTCCTTCTTTGTGATCTCGAATGTGCGTTCGGCCAGATCCCTTGCCTTGCGGGCTGATTCAACTCTGGCACGCGATTGTTCCAGCGCATACTCTGCGTTCCGTACCTCAATCCGAATCTGCTTTTTCAACTGCTCGCGGCGAAGCTCGGCTTGACGGTATTCCAGCTCGGAGCGGTACTGGTCAGCTTTGGCAACACGATTTCGAATTGGAATGTTGAGATTCAATCCGATGTAGTAGTCCGGAGCGGAGTTGTTGAACGCACTCCCCATTGCTCCGGCGAAATTCGTGGGGACGCTCGATATGTTCGGAGCTCCCGCCAGCACCGGATTGTAAATCGGATTCAGAGGCCCAGCCAATCCCGATCCTCCGTAGAATCCCACCAAGGAGAGCGAGGGTAACAACGCGTTCGTCACGGCCTTGCGGCTGACCTGGCGGTTTACGAGATCGATGCCAGACACCGCGAGTTCGGTGCGATCCTGCAATGCCTGCGCGATAAGGTCCTGTACGGCCTGCCTTGCCGCTGCCGGGGTAGATTCCAGACGGTCCTGAGGAATCACCGGCACAGCTTCCAGCACAGGGTCGTCAAGCCTCCTGGTCAGCGCATTCTTAATCAGCAATTCCTGCAATTGCAGCGTGGTTCTTGCGATGGTTAAATCCTGATCGCGCCTTGAGACTTCGGCTTCGGCGCGCAACACATCCATCTCGGGGATGCTTTCCAGTTCGAGCTGCTTCTTTGCAGTATCCAGCGACTGCTGCGCGAATGCCAATGATTGTTCACTTACCTGTGCCTGTTCATAGGCATTGACCAAGTCCCAATAAATGTTCTCGATCTGCGTGACCGTAACGATCGCTTGATCTTTGAAGGCGATCTCGGAAATCTTTTTGTTGTTATTTGCGATTCGCAGATAGCGCAGATTGGCACCGAAGCCAAACCCGGCAAGCAATTGCTGCTGAATTGAAAACTGGTACATCGAAGACAAAACGGGAGACAAATTGAATAAAGGGCTATTTGTCGTTTGGCGGCTGTTGTTGAACTGTATAGAAACGCTGGTTCCGGTTGGAAAAGCCTGCGCAAAGGTGACGCTGGCTTGCCCGGTGTTAAGCTGCAGCAAAGGCACCCCATAAGGCTGCAGACTGGCCAGAGGACTGGCTTGATGCTCTGCGCCAACCGAAGCGGTAATCGCGGGATCATACGAAGCGACTGGAGTCCCAGTACCCAAAGTCGACTGCACCAAGCCTGACGCGCCCGCGCCCGCGCCGCCTGCGCCGCCGGTCGTGCCGCCAGCGCCTCCTCCAGGAGCCCCCTCGCCAAAACCGCCAACTCCGCCACCCGGAGTCCCTTGCACCACGCCAGTGTTCACGCCGCGAAAAAATCCGCCGGCCTTTGTGCGCAGTACGTCCGTCTTGGCGATCGGCAAATTATATCGGGCGATCGCCAGGTCGAGATTGTTCTCAAGCGCCAGCCGGATCGCGTCTTTCAACGACAAGTACAGCTTGCCATCCCGGATTAATTGGCCCAGCAGGGGAGAATTCGTCAACTGTGGCTCAGCCACTTCACTGGGCGAGTAGGCGCTGAAAGGATTGCGCGACTTCGGCATCTCGAAGGAAACGGATGAGTTTGTCTGCGCCGATGCCGTTGCCGTGAGACTCATGAGAAACCAAGCTAGCAGCCGTCTGAACCGTCCCGCGCGTACGCTCCTTCTCATCCTGCACAAGGTCATCATACGTGCACATCCGCCATTAATTTCTCCAACTCTTCCTCTGCCACCACTTTGCCGTCGAACAAATGGACCTCGCGTTGGGCGTGCTTGGCGAAACGTGGATCGTGCGTCACCATGCAGATCGTCGCGCCTTCGCGATGAAGCTCTTGCAGCAACTCCATCACCGCGTCGCCATTGCGCGAATCGAGATTTCCGGTGGGCTCGTCAGCCAGAAGAATGGACGGCTTCCCTCCCAGCGCTCGGGCTACAGCCACACGTTGCTGCTGGCCTCCCGATAGTTGCGACGGATAGTGCCGCACGCGATGCGCCATGCCCACTCGCTCCAGAGCCCCCATCACACGCGCCTTGCGATCGGCGGCAGGCATTCTGTGACGGTAGGTCAGCGGCAATTCGACGTTTTCATAGACCGTCAGATCACCAATCAGATTGAAACTCTGGAAGATGAACCCGATCTCCTGATTGCGGATGCGCGACCGCTCCGCAAAATCGAGATTCTCGACGGTCTTCCCATTCAGTGAGTAACTCCCCGCTGTCGGCGTATCCAGCAGGCCGATGATCGAGAGAAGCGTTGATTTGCCGCAGCCCGACGGTCCCGACATGGCGAGGTACTCTCCTTTATTGATCGATAGGTGAATACCGGAGAGCGCATGCGTCTCGATCTCATCGGTGTAGAAGACTTTGGTTAGGTCCTGAATCTGGATGAGCGGCTGGCCTGTTTCGGTCATTGTTGACTTCCTCGCTTGAGTTCTCTGTTTACTCGAGTCGGACACGATCGGTGTTGTCCCAACGCGACATGTCGGACAAGATGACAGTGTCTCCTTCGTGCAGCCCTTCAATCACCTGGATCGAATTCACCGAAGCTCGTCCAACCTTCACTGGCATACGCAAGGCTGCCTGCCCGTCCGGGCCCAGTTTGAACAAACTGATGGTACTGTTCTCCTGCCCGAATGTCGGACGGCCGACATAGAGCACGTTGTCCAGTCGCTCCAGGTCGATGGTTCCGTCCACACTCAGGTCAGGCCGTGCACCCTTGGGCAGAACGCCAGCGAGTTTGACGTCGACCGTCACCGTTCCGTTTTGTACCCCCGGATCGACTCGCATCACCGTACCTGCAATCACTCCGTTGTGGGTGTCGACCGACGCTGACTCTCCAATCTGTACGTCGCGTGCCTGGGTTTCGGCGACCTTCAGTGTGGCCATCAGGTGATCGGGTTCCACCACCTTTGCGAGCATGGTCCCGGGTAGGACGTGCTGGCCGACTTGCAGCGGGAGATCCACCAGAACTCCATCGATCTCCGCTCGAACTTTCAACGCGTCCAATTGTTTTTGCTTGAGCTGCGCCAGGGTGCGCATCTCATCGACTTTGGCTTGCTCTTGCGCCATCTGCGACTCAATCGCCCGCTCATTGGCCGTTAGCCGCCGTGTTTCAAGGTCATTTCTCGTGGTGAGTTCGTCCGCCTTGTCCTTGGAAGACTTATACGCTAGGCCCGAGATGACTCCCAAGTCGTACAGCGCCTTGTCCGTGTCGGCTTGCCGTTGTGCCTGCGCGTGGTCCGCATGAACGGTAGCGGCGCCGGCTTTTTGGTTCATCAAATCGCTTTCCAGCTTCACCCGAAGGCTCTGATATTCAGCTTCGGCAGCTTTCAATTGAAGCTGCGCGTCGACCGCAGATTGTTCCGTCTGCGGATTACTCATTTCCAGCAGGACCGTGCCCGCCGTCACCGGTGAGCCAGGCAGCATCTGAATGCGAACGACGGTGGCTTCGGTCTCTGCCGGAATCTGACGCACTGATTCCTGGCTCGGCACCAACGTCCCCAACCCCCGCACTTGGCGCAGCATCGTACCGCGCTTGACCGTGTCGGTCCAGACGGTTCCGCGCTCAACCGTTGGTGCCGCCGGCTTCAACCGTGAAACTCCGGCTGAGACCGCGGCCACGCCCAAAACGGCCGCTGCCACGACGATCATCTGGCGACGACGTTTCTGAGTCTTGAATTCTGGCCGAGCGATGTCCACATGGTTGCAGAAGGGCAACTGAGATGCCATCCTCCACGGAACGCTAAGTATTCAGAAACATGGTGGATGATGCTGATAGCCTTGATTGTAAGAGACGTATCTTTATCCGGAACTGGACGTTGGTGTCCGAGAGTGGACGGCATAGGTTTCAAAACGGACTGTTGCCGTGTCACCAGCGCCTTTGCGGCCTAGACGGCCTGGACAGAAATCCGGGATGATTCTGACGTATAAGTATCGAGTCGTCCTTATCAAGACTCAAAACGAGGAGGCCGCTCAGAAACGTCCGCAGAGCGCACAGCGATTGCAAATCGTCTTTGAAAAAATTCGAGTTGGCTGAGACTTGGACCTGCCAATTCAAATCCTGACGTTGCAGCCCTTACAACCGTGATTTAATAGACTCGCACTCGAAGAACCGGAAGCCGAGCCACAATGCCCACCTTAATTGCGCAACCGACCCGCATCCAATCCGCCGGTAATAAACCCAAGCTCATCGACGAATACATTGGACGCGTGAACTCCCAAACTACATCCGCCAGCGTCGCTCACATGCGTAGCCCCGGCGGATGGCTCGAACCCGGCCAGACCCCCGCCTTCGACGAGTTCACCATCGTCCTCAGCGGCACCCTCCGCGTCGAGCACAAAGCCGGCTCTCTCGAGGTCACTGCCGGACAAGCCGTGATCGCCTACGCCGGCGAGTGGATTCGTTACTCCACTCCGCAGGAAGGCGGCGCCGAATACATCGCCGTCTGCCTTCCCGCATTTTCCATGGACACTGTCCACCGCGACGAAAGTTGAGGCATTTCGTAACACGAAGTAGCTTGCGACATTCTTCGACGCATGCCCCCTTTTGGGAACGTCATGCTCGCCGATCCCCAATAGCAGGCGCTTCTTTTTCCCAACCGGCGTATCCTGATCAAGCGTGCCGTCGAACCGCGCCGTCCGCGTTTCCTCGGAGAGACCATGTCTCAACCCTCGATCCTCCGCGCTACCCCATGCTTCGGCGGCATGGTTTCGCAGAATTACATGCTCTCGGTGATACGTCTCATGAGCTACGCGAAGTCTGCCGGGTTCGACGTTTCTCTGTCGGTGATTGGCTATGATGCCCTGATTTCGCGCGCCCGCAGCAGCCTGGTCGCCGCATTCCTGGATAATACCGCAGCTACTCATCTCCTCTTCGTCGATGCCGATATCAGCTTCGAGCCGCAACAGGTCGAACGGCTATTGAAATTCGACAAAGACTTTACCGGAGCCCTGTACCCGCTCAAGTCGATCGACTGGGATCTCATCCCGCAGCGCTGTGTCGAGCGCGGCGAAACCGTTCGCCAGGCGGCTCTGTCTTATGTAGGAACGTTCTGTCCGGAGCCGGAACGTAAACGGGAAGGTGATTTTGCCACGGCAATCTATGCCGGCGGCGGTTTTCAACTCATCCGGCGCAACGTGATCGAACAAATGATTGGCGCTTATCCCGAAAGTCATTTCACTCACGTACAAAGCTTCCCCATGTCCGGCTCGCGGCGCGAGGCCGTACGCAGTTCCAATCTTTTTGCCCTCTTCGATTGCATCATCGACCCTCAGACAGGCGCCTACTTGAGTGAGGATTATTCCTTTTGTCTCCGCTGGCGCAAGATCGGCGGCGAGATCTGGCTTGACGTCGCCAGCAAACTCACCCACTCCGGCCCTTATGAATTCGTCGGCGACCACGCCTTGCGCTTCCAGGGATTAACCTCGGGCCCGCGATGATTCCCTCGGGTTGCTGAAAATGTGGCGCGCGGCTCTGTCTTGGAAGGGCGCGACTTCCAGTCGCGCCGCGAAGCCCTCAAGGCCAATAGCGGTTTTAGCCGCTTAGGGAGAATGCGGTCGAAAAATTGAGTTTCCGCAGCCTGCCAGGGCGACGATTCGGCAGCAAACTTCGCGGCACGAGCGTAAGCTTCCAACTAGAGAAAGAGTCTTGCTCGAAAGCTCTCTGGATTGCCCGCAGGGGATTTTATGAAATCTGAAACCTGGACGAAAATGCGCGCGCCAGCGGTCGCAGCGGTCTGCCTCATAACCCTTTTCACAACAACTGCCCGCGCCCAGGAAACCAAAGAAAAGGTCACGGTTGAGGAAACGAGCCGTACCTACCTGCTCCGCTTGCCCCGCGGCTACGATCAGGCGCAGAAGTATCCGGTGGTGATCCTGTTGCACGGCATGAATCAGGATACCGATGACATGGAGCGCCTGACCCGGTTCAATGAGTTAGCTGACAAAGACGGCATCATCGCCGTTTACCCCAGCGCACTCCACGGACGCTGGAACATAGGAGTGCGCGCCCCGCAGCAACAGCCTATGACAAGGTATCCGGGACGGCGCGGGCGCTACGGTGGCGGCGGCTATCCAGGTGGCGGCGGTGGTGGCGGTGGCTATCCAGGTGGAGGTCAATCCGGAGGCCAAGGGAGCAGTGAAGAACAAAACAGATCTGCACCCGCCGATGACGTTGAGTTCCTGAATCAAATGCTGGACCAGATATCCACGAAGGCTTCCGTAGACGCAACCCGAATCTATGCCACGGGACTTTCCGAAGGCGGCTTCATGGCGATGAGAGTTGGGTGCGCCATGGCCGACCGCATCGCAGCGATTGCTCCGGTGGCCGCAGCCATGCCTAAGGCGATGATCTGCCTGCCGTCGCGTCCCGTGCCCGTGGTGATGATTAACGGCACCTCCGACCCGGTAGTCCCCCACGGCGGCGGCACCGAGCACAATCTTCAACTCCCGGTCATCTCCGTCGAGGACAGTGCCAAGGCCTGGGCCCGGATCGATCGCTGCGCCGAAAAGCCCACCCAGACCAAGCTGCCGGCTCATGAGAAAGGCGGCATGGAAACCAAGCTCGACACCTTTGACGGCTGCCACGAGGGCGCGCAGGTGCTTTCCTACAGTGTGAAGGGCGGGGGCAACACCTGGCCCGGAGGCGAACAGTACCAAGTCGAAAAGCAAATCGGAAAAACCAGCCAGGACCTGAACGCCAACGAAACCATCTGGAGTTTTCTGGTAACGAAGAAGCTGGCCGTCAAGAACGATACGGACAAGACCGCACCAGACAGCGGCGCAACCGTGAAATAGCTCTCCGCAGAGAGGTTGCATGCCAGGCGGCGGACCAACTTTGCCCGCGCGCCTAGGCACTTTTTGCTGGGCTACTGTTCTTTGAGCGCACCGCATCACCCGCGAAGCCACGCACCTGCTAACTTTTTTCGATTGTGTTGACTTCACTTCTTATGCAGCCGCCCGCGTTTGGCACCACACTTGCCCTACTCCTTCCGGCACCCGCAGTAACTGAAGTTCAAATTAAAGTTTACTCATAAAATGCCGATCGGTGCCAACGAGACCGGGAGCGAATCGCTCTCTCCAAAGGAGATTAGTAATGTCAGTGTCAGGCATTTCCAGCACCAGCCTCTACAACCCCCAGAACACTGAGAACAATTTCCAGCAATTGTTCCAGCAGCTCGGCCGGGATCTCCAGTCCGGCAATCTCTCTGCCGCGCAATCGGATTTCGCTTCCTTGCAGAAGCTCGTGCCCCAGACTAGTTCCACTTCCTCGTCGCCAAGCAACAATCCCATCGCCCAAGCCTTCACCCAACTTGCCAAGGATCTCCAATCTGGCAACCTCTCCGCCGCCCAGCAGGACTTCACCACGCTTCAGCAGGACTTTCAAAATCAAGCAACCCAAAACCAGACTCCATCCACCCATGACCATCATCATCATCACGGCGGCGGCGCTTCCAGCGATATCGCCGAGTTACTCGACGACCTCGGCCAGTCGCTTCAATCCGGTAACCTCTCGTCCGCGCAAAGCGCCTTCACCACACTGCAGCAAGCGTTGACCCAAAATACCGGACAAACATCATCCCAGTCCGTTTCGTCCACCGTCTCGCTAACCGCCTAGCACTCCGACACCCTCCCCCTGTCATGCCGAGCGAAGTGGGATCGTCCAAAGGACGATCCCACGCAGTCGAAGCATCCGTGCCCTTTTTACCAATCGATTGTTGTTTAATCTGAGGGAGACCGTCGACGGTCCCTAACAAGATGGGAGGCAAAGCAAAAAACTAAGATCCGAGAACTGAGAACTGGTTGCTCTACTCCCACTCAATAGTCCCCGGAGGCTTGGAAGTAATGTCATACACCACGCGGTTCACGCCCTTCACTTCATTCACAATTCGCGTGGAAATATTTTTCAGCACTTCGTGCGGAAGATTAACCCAGTCCGCCGTCATGCCATCTTCAGAACTGACCGCCCGGATCGCGCACGTATAAGCGTACGTGCGCATGTCGCCCATCACTCCCACCGACATCACCGGCAGCAGTACGGCAAACGACTGCCAGATTTTTGTATATAACCCGGCGTGTTTTATCTCGGTCACTACAATGTCGTCGCACTCGCGCAACACCGCCAGGCGCTCCGGCGTCACTTCCCCCAGCACCCGCACCGCCAAGCCGGGCCCGGGAAATGGCTGCCGCCGCAAGATTTCTTCCGGCATGCCCAGATCGCGGCCAATCTTGCGAACTTCGTCCTTGAACAAATCTTTCAGGGGCTCGATCAGCCTGAGCTTCATTTTTTCCGGCAGCCCGCCCACGTTGTGATGCGACTTGATCACCTGTGACGGCCCGCGCACCGAACGCGACTCAATCACATCCGGATAAAGTGTCCCCTGCACCAGATAGTCGACGCTTCCCTCTTCCTTTTCGATCCGGTGAGCTTCGTCTTCAAACACCGCGATGAATTCGTTGCCGATAATCTTGCGCTTGGTCTCAGGATCGCTCACGCCCTTGAGCTTCCCCAGAAAGCGATCCGTAGCATCCACTGCATCAAGCCGCAACCCCAGTTTGTCGCGCAGCGTCTGCTGCACTTTTTCGAACTCGTTCTTGCGCAGCACGCCGTTGTTCACGAAGATGCAGGTCAGCCGCGGCTTGCCGCTGGCATCTCGCAGCGCGCGATCCACCAGCACCGCCGCGACCGACGAATCCACTCCGCCCGAAAGTGCGCAGATCGCACGTCCGCTTCCCACTTGTTGCCTCACCTGCTCCACCGTCGAGTCAATAAAGTGCTGCGGCGTCCAAGTGGGTTTTGCGCCGCATATCTCGAACACAAAGTTACGCAGGATTTCCGTGCCGTTCCGCGTGTGGTGAACTTCAGGATGAAACTGCACGGCATACCACTTCTTTGCGACGTTCTGGATCCCGGCGACCGCATGAGCGGTTTTCGCAATCAGTTCAAAACCGGAAGGCAACTCCAGAGCTTCGTCCCCGTGCGACATCCACACTTGCTGCCGCTTCGCCAGTCCCTGAAACAACACCGACTCGGCGACAATGTCTACTTCCGCATGCCCGTACTCACGCTTATCCGCCGGTCGCACCTTGCCACCAAGCGCATGCACCATAAACTGTAATCCATAGCAGATACCCAGTACAGGCATTCCCAACTCGAAGACACGCGCGTCCGCCGGCGGTGCGTCTTTGTCGTACACGGACCACGGCGCTCCAGAGAGCACAATGCCCACAGGCGTGTAGCCTTTGACCTCGTCAAGCGTAGCCGTGCACGGCAGCACGACGGAAAACACATTCTGTTCGCGGATGCGGCGCGCAATGAGCTGCGTATACTGTGCGCCAAAATCGAGGATGACGATGGTTTGGGCTAGCTTGGATTGGGTTTCCACGGATGAGTTTCTCAAATCGGATGGCCGGTGTAAAGGACTACGTCTCGACGGCGAGGTTCGGAACGTCGCTCAGAATCGGCTCTTCACGGTCGATAGTGGTCCGGGATGGCGCGCTGGTTACGAACTGTTGGCCCGACGTTGGAGGAACATGCAATGTCGCGGATGAAGCCAGAGCTTCCGGCATTTCGGCGATACAGATGTATCCGGCGAGGCGCGCTATGTATAACCAGTCCACAACGGCGAAATATGCGAGTGCCACGACCAGAACGCCGGCGATTACTAACCGGGACGGAGTGATCTGGATGAGGGCCAGCGGCAGCGAGACAGCGGTGGTCGCAACGCTGAAAACGACGAAATGCGCCAGGCCAGTCCATGTACTCACTGCGAAAACGGCACCGGCGCGCGCGCGAGAGAAAGTGATAGCCGCGGAGAGCGCACCCAGTGCGTCCTCGCGGTCTCGGACAGAAAATATGGCAGCGAGCGATAGCATCCAACTCAAGGCCGACCACACGACCCAGATCAGCCCGGCGAGCGGCAAAAAAAGAACCAAGACCAGACCAGGCCGAGGGTTGGCATCGCGCGAGGCAAAGCTGGCAAGAATCGCCGCGCCCACGAGAGCGAGGATTGCGGCCAGCATCGTGGCCACACGCAAAAAATGGACACCGGCGAGCGAGCGGAATGGTCGCGGCTTTATCTCGTCGTCCATCGCGGAGATATTGCCTGCAATGCCTCTGCGCTCAGTGAAGTAGTCGAGGAGCGCGCGGATTGTGGCAATGCGTCCGATGGAAGCGGCCACGATCCAAAGAAACGAAAGCGCCAGCGCCCCGAGCAAAGCGGACGGCACGACGCGACTCAGGCTGCCGTGAAAAATGTGCGCGAGCGCTCGCCCCACGAGCGCAGGCTGTCGAGTGGAGAGCAGAGTCGTGTCGACGTTGGTAACGGGCAGCGTGTTGAGATATTCGAAGAAGGAAAAAAGGAGCAAGGCCCAGGCGGTTGCTCCGAACATCCAGCGCCACGCAATTTCTGCAAACGTGAGCGAGGGGCGGCGAAATGCGGCGCGAAAACCTTCGAGGGTGGGCGAGACGTGGGACATGAAATCTATCGAACGACGATGTTAACCAGCTTGCCGGGGACGAAAATTTTCTTCACGATCTGCTTGCCAGCAATGGCGGCCTGCACTTTTTCGTCCGCGAGGGCGCGCTCGAGAATGTACTCTTCGCTGGCGTCGGCGGGCACAACGATCTTGCTGCGCAGCTTGCCATTGATCTGCACCGGGATTTCGAGTTCTTCCTCTTTGGCTAGCGCCGCATCGTACTGGGGCCAGGAAGCTTTCAGCAGGTTTCCCTTTTCGCCGAGCATCTCCCAAAGTTCGTGGGCGAGATAGGGCGCGAAGGGAGCGAGCAGGAGGACCAAATCGCGCTGGACCTCGGCCAGCAGCGCGACGTCAGCGGGCTCAGGCTGTGACGGACCTACGGGGGCGGTTGCGCTGTTGGCAGTTGCGGGCAAAGCCTGCCCTGAGCTTGTCGAAGGGAGTGCCCGCCCCACATGGGCAGAGGCCGCAGCTTCCTCATAAACGTAGAGAGCGTTCATCAGCTCCATGATTGCGGAAATGCAGGTGTTGAAGTGCCAACGGCCTTGGAAGTCGTCGCTGACGCGCTTGATGGTTTGGTGGAGTTTGCGCCGGATGGCGCGCGCACCGGGAGGCAAGTCGGTAGACACAGCCCTGCGCAAATCCGAATCATCCGGTTTCGCATTTCGCAATACAAAGCGATAGACACGACCTAAGAATCTTTGAATGCCTTCAATGCCAGCATCCTGCCAATCGAGGTCGCGGTCGGGAGGAGCGGCAAACAGGCTATAGAGACGCGCGGCATCGGCGCCGTAACGGGCGACCATTTCGTCCGGACTGACGATGTTGCCCAGGCTCTTCGACATTTTTGCGCCATCTTTAATCACCATGCCTTGTGTGAAGAGGCGCTCGATGGGCTCGTCGTTGGTGATGAGGCCTATGTCGCGCATGAACTTGCTCCAGAAGCGCGAGTAGATAAGGTGCAAAATCGCGTGCTCGATGCCGCCGATGTACTGATCGATGGGAAACCAGTATTGCGCGGTCTTCGAATCGAAGGGAGCGTGGTAGTTGTGCGCGTCGGTGTAGCGGTAGAAATACCAGGAGGAATCGACGAAGGTGTCCATGGTATCGGTTTCACGGCGTGCGGGCCCGCCGCACTCGGGACAGGTCGCGTTGACGAACTCCGGTAAGCCGCTTAGCGGCGATCCGAAAGCGAGCGCGATCTCGATATTCTCCGGCAAGATAACGGGCAAATCTTTTTCCGGCACCGGAACGATGCCGTCCTTTTCGCAATAGAGCATGGGAATGGGCGTGCCCCAATAACGCTGACGCGAAATCCCCCAATCTTTCAAGCGATAAGTGATGGTGGCTTTGCCGAAGCCATTTTGTTCCGCGAATGCTGACATTTTCTTGATGGCGGCGCTGCACTCGAGGCCGCTGTAGGCGCCGGAATTGATCAGCATGCCCTCGTTCCCGATGTACGGCAGAGACGGCTCGGCCATGGTTTCTTCCGGGTCGTTCGAGATAGGAAGAATCACGAGGCGGATTTCGACTTTGTATTTCTTGGCGAATTCGTAGTCGCGATCGTCGTGCGCCGGAACGCTCATGATGGCGCCGGTACCGTAATCGATGAGAATGTAGTTCGCCACCCAGACCGGAACTTTTTCGCCATTGAAAGGATTGATGGCGTAGCGGCCGGTAGGGACGCCGTGCTTTTCGATTTCGCCGATGTCGCCCACCTCTTTGGCTTTGCGCTGCTCGGCAATGAGTTGGTCGACCTTGGCACGCAGCTCGGGGTTGGCCGCGGCGAGGTCAGCGACGATAGGATGTTCGGGCGCGAGTTGCACCGAGGTTGCACCGAAGATGGTGTCGATGCGTGTGGTGAAAACGGTGATAGTCGATCCTGCGGGCCCGAAGCCGCTGTGCTTCTCTGCGTAATCGAGTTTGAAATCGACCAAAGTGCCTTCGCTGCGGCCGATCCAGTTGCGCTGCATGGTGCGAACTTTTTCCGGCCAGCCGGCGAGCTTGTCGAGATCGCGCAACAATTCGTCGGCGTACTTGGTGATGCGGAGGAACCACTGTTCGAGATCACGCTGCTCAACCAGCGTGTCTTCGTGACGCCAGCAGCGGCCCTTCACGACCTGTTCGTTGGCGAGCACAGTGCAGCACTTTGGGCACCAGTTGACTCTGCTCTTTTTGCGATAGGCCAAACCCTTCTCGTAGAACTTGAGAAAGAACCACTGGTTCCAGCGGTAATAATCGGGCAAGCAGGTGGTGACTTCGCGGGACCAATCGTAGGCGAAGCCGATACGGTTCATCTGGACCTTCATTTTGGCGATGTTGCCGAGGGTCCACTGGCGCGGGGGCGTGTTGTTCTGGATGGCGGCGTTTTCCGCGGGCAGGCCGAAGGAATCCCATCCCATGGGGTGAAGCACGTTGTAGCCGTTCATCCACATATAACGGGCGAGGGCGTCGCCGATGGAATAGTTGCGCACGTGTCCCATGTGCAGCACGCCGGAGGGATAAGGCAGCATTTCCAGCACGTAGTATTTCTTCTTTGTCGAGTTGGGCTCGGCGGCGTAGAGCTGGGGATCGCTTTGCCATCGGCTGAACCATTTGGCTTCTACGCGCTGGGGATCGTAGCGGTCGTCGTTGGGCCGATCGGTGCGGTCGGGAACACCGTTCTTGGTCGCAGTCGCTATTTCCGAGTTGTCGTGCGAAGGCATAGGTTAAGGTCAGTTGGACATCTGGGTAAACTTTAGATTTTACAATGAAGCGGGAAAGCGTGCGCGAACGGCGGGGCTTCGCTCCGCGGACAGCCGTGGGCGGCGGTCCCCATGTTTAGACGAAGGATCAACGGTATATGTCTTTACGGTGTCCCAGTTCGAGAACCAAGATCGTGATCTTTTCGTCCTGAATGTCGCAGATCAAACGATAGTCGCTGACACGGTAGCGCCACAAGCCACGCTTTTCGCCTTGTAGAGCCCTTCCCCATTGCCGCGGATTGTCGGCAGGGGATAAACGCTCACGCATAAAGCTCAGTATGGATTTCTGCACCGGGGGTGCGAGCTTTGTGATCTGCTTAGTTGCGGAACGGGTGATTTCAATCCGCCAAGTCTTCACTACTCAAGACCAAGGCGCCGCTCCAGTTCTTCGAGCGTAATGGTGGGCTCACGGCGCTCTAAGGCGGCAATACCTTTCAGGTAGTCTTCGCGGTCTTCCAAGAATTGCCGGATGGCCTCGCGGGCGTAATAGCTCTTACTGCGGCCGGTCTCCTTGGCGAGAGACTCCAACTTTTCTTCGAGTTCGGGTTCGAGGCGGATACCAAGCATTTGTTTAACATGTTTAACATAGCATGTTCACGTGCGCTAAGCAAACACGTTTCGCCAGTTGAGGGCACGAGGTCAGGGGATTCGATTGGGCGAGTAGAAGTGAGGGCCCGAGAAGAATTGCGCCAAGAAGCTTGAGAATCATGGCAGTAAGATGCCACGATCGTAAAAACGGTAAAGCTAGGTTATGACTTTCTTCTATGCCCGACCATTCTTGCGCCTGGTTATGTTGACGGTCACAACAGCCTGGCGTGGTTGAGAATCTCCCAAAGACCCCAGAGGGCAACGGCTGGACCTCCCCAGATATATAGGAGCGACTTCAGGTTCAGCTTGGCGACGACATCTCGTTGGCTGTCGGAAGAGATGATAAAAGGGCCCCTGCCCCGCATGAGGAGGACAGGAGGATGCAAGTTGAACTCGCCGGGCAAAGCCAAGGCCGATCCCGACGGCAGCTTGGGATCCAGGTATGGATAGGCCTCGCGGCGCACCAAGTCAGCTTCGCCCGAGCCGACAAATCCGGGACCGATGCGAGAAAGCTCATTGCACTCGGCAATCGGGTCCTTTTTCGCCCAGGAGTTTTCCTGAAGCGTGCCCAGGACAAAAATTGTGTCGCCGGGTTTGATGCAGTATTCCTGAGCAAACTCCGGGGTGCCCTCCGAATACCTGGTGAGTGCGATGGCGAGCTTACCGTACTCCGATCTTTCGCTGGACGGCGGCATCAGGAGTTCCGAGCCGTGCGGGAAAATCATCACCGTGCCGGTGCCGTCGTCCAGAAAAAGCGGCGCACACATCTCCTGAATTTTGTTGCAAAGATCGCCTTGCGGATTTGATTGGATTGTCAGGCGATAGTAAAGGCAATCGGTATGGCTCAAGGGCGCGACAAGCGTGTAAGGACCAACCGCTCTCCCGCTTAGTTCCACCGATCCGAGCGCGGCGGCACGGATGGTGGAACGAGGAGTGTCCATAATGAGACGTTTGCGCTGAAGCAGACGAAAACCACGCCAAAAGAAATACGAACCGACTATTACGGCGAGCCATGCCCACAATAAGGGCTGGCTCAGCAACCAGATGAGGATGCGGATCATGGGCGCGGAATGATGGGCCGGCCCAGAATACATTTAGAACTGGCGGGGAGCAAACGCGGCGCGGTGTCACGACACGAGCTTCTTCAGAGCCTCGATGTTTCTGCGGTCATCGCCGGGCTTGTCGATGGGAGTCTCCGCGATGAAGGCGGCGTGGGCGAGGCGGAGGTCGTTGAGCAGGATGCGGAAGGGTTCGATGCCGATGGTTCCCTTCCCGATTTGCTGATGGCGGTCGAGCTTCGAACCGCGCGCGGCTTTGGCGTCGTTGCAATGCAGGACGCGGACGTTGTTCAGGCCGATGGTTTGATCGAGATGCGTCAGCGTTGCGTACAAACCCTCTTCGCTGACGATGTCGTATCCGGCGACGTGGGTGTGACAGGTATCGATGCAGGCGGCGATGGGCACGGCGCCGCGCAGGCGATCCAGAATTTCAGCCACTTGCTCGAAGTTGCCGCCTAGGGAGAATTCCGATCCGGCAGTGTTCTCGATCAGGATGGTGAGGCCGCCCTCCGCGAGGTCAAGTCCTTTTGTGGCGGCTGCGATGGCGGCAGCGGTGCGCAGGAGTCCTTGTTCACGGTCGGCGCCGCGAAACGAACCCGGATGCAATACCAGATACTCGGCACACAGAAACAAAGCACGTTCGACCTCGCCGCGAAAGGCTTCGATGGATTTCTGCAGGAAGAGTTCGTTTGAGCTGGCCAGATTCACCAGGTAGTTGGTGTGAATCACCAGCGGCTTGAGATCGTAGTTGGCACGCAGACGAATCATCTCCGCGCATTGCGATTCGCTCAGCTCGTAAGGAGCCCACTGGCGCGGGCTGGAAGAGAAAATTTGCAGCGTATTGCAGCCGAGGCGAAAAGCACGTTCGGCGGCGTTGTGCACGCCTCCGGCGGTGGAGGTGTGAATACCGATGCGGTGGGAAGTGAGGCGGGGCGGGCGTTTTGGAGGGCGGCGGGCGAGGATATCCTGTTCGCGGGCGAGGGAGCGAGGCATGAAAATAGTATAGAGGCGTCAGCCTGCGAGGAGGCGTTACTGCCGCGAAGCGGCAACAGCCTCCTGATCCGAGTTAGCGCCGAGCAGATAAGCCGCCAAAATCCTGGCCGTCTGATCATCCAACGGCGGTGGCTGGTGCTTTATGCCGCTGCCGGCGGCTGCGCCGCCCTTCACCGCAATGTACACTCCGCTGTAGGCTGTCTCTCCAAGGTTTTCCACGGTGTGCCGGAACGGCGGGAACCATCTCGCCTCTCCCTCCTTGGCATACACCTCTTGCGTTTTTCCATTCTGGTCGGTGAAAAGAAGATGAGCTTCGGTGATGTTGACCACCACGCCCTGGGGATGAGCGTGCAACCGCGATTTTTCATGCGGACCGTAGTGAATGTAGACCACCTGCACCTTATCGTTTTCAAACGCCAGCTTGTAATGCTTGGGTTCAACCTTCGTTGCATCCTGGGCCAGAGCCAGGTTAAAGGCAAAGGACACAAAAACCGCTGTCCAGAAAAGCTTGCGCACAGGCACCTCCGCTCGTTCGATTGTAAGAGCAAGCAAACGGACGGAAGCTACAGCAGTGGGCCCAAAGGTGTCAACTATCAACATCCAGGGTTCCCGAATTGGAGTGCGGACCGATTCAATTCATCGTAATGACGGCGCGGAAGCGGACCTTGCCTTCAGCTACGCGGTCGTAGGCTTTGGCGATGTCATCGAGCTTGTAGATTTCTTCTACTACTTTGACTTTGCCCTTAGCGGCAATGTCGAGGGCTTCGTAAAGATACTCCGGTCCGTTTTGCGAGGAGCCGATCAGGCGGACGCGCTTGAACATGAGTTCCGGTGTGTAGTTCAGGGGCTCAGCGCCGACGCCCATCAGGATGATGCGGCCATCGGGACGCATGCCTTTGGCGGCCTCGGCGGTGGCCGACCAGGAGTTGGAGGTGGCAAGAAGAACATCGGCGCCGCCGGCAGCCAGGAGTTTTTCGCCGCTTTCGACGACTTCATCGGCGCCCATGTCCCGGATCATTTTCTCTTTGTCTTTACTCTTGGTGACGGCGATGGTCTCAAAACCTGAGGCTTTGGAATACTGCAGCGCAAGATGGCCGAGGCCGCCGATGCCAACGACGGCGACGCGCTCGTGAGGCTTGGGATCAGCGAGGCGGAGGCCGCTCCAGACGGTGTAGCCGGCGCAGAAGATGGGTGCGGCCTGCACATAGCTAAGAGCGGCGGGCAAGGGCATGGTGGCATCGGCATAGGCCAGCATGTATTCCGCGTGGCTGCCTGGCAGGGTGATTCCGGTGGAGGTGGGGTTCTGGCACAATTCTTTCTTGCCGCGCAGGCACCACTCGCAGGTGCCGTCTCCTTTTTGCACCCAGCCGACGCCGACGCGGTCTCCGATTTTGCGGGAGGTAACGCCGGAACCGACTTCAACGATCTCGCCGACGGGTTCGTGGCCGAGCACGCGGGGGAACGGGAGCGCGAACAAACCGTGAGTTAAATGCACATCGGTGTAGCAAAGGCCGCTGGCATGAATCTTCATGACGACTTGATTGGGGCCGGCTTTGGGGGTTTCCCACTGTTTTACTTCCCACTTACCGTTTACCGCAGGAACCACCGCTGCTTTCATAGGAGAACTCCAGAGGAATTTAGAATGCAGTGTTTGGATGCCGGCAGGAGCATCGAGACTCAGAAGCTAAGGGCCAGTACAATGGATTTCTTTTGCGGGCGCCCGCGATTCAATTTTGCATGAAAGCCTTCGTGAATGAAAACATGAGCGGTCCCGGAGACGCAGCCTTCAAGCATGTGCGGCCCGAGCCCAACTGGCTTCGGTACGGCTCCCTGGGAGCGCTGCTGTTAGTGATCGTGTTTTTCGCGTTCGTCCGGGTGCGGCTGCGCAATATGCCTCTGGAACGCGACGAGGGTGAGTTTGCCTATGTGGGCCAACTGATGCTGCAAGGCATCCCGCCTTACCACATCGCCTGCAACATGAAACTGCCCGGGACCTACGCGGCGTATGCGGTCATCATGGCGGTCTTCGGTGAGACGACCGCTGGAATTCGGATTGGCTTGATGCTGGTGAATGTTGCAACGACAATCCTGATTTTTCTTCTGGCGAAATATCTATACGGGTCAATGGCAGGAGCGGTCGCTGGAATGACTTACAGTTTCCTTTCCGGCCGTCCCGCGGTGCTTGGCCTCTACGGGCACGCGACCCACTTTGTGGTTTTGGCGGCGCTGGCGGGGATTCTGTTTCTGCTGTATGCCATCGAAAAGGGGCGAGTTGGGCTTTTTTTTGAAAGCGGACTTTGTCTCGGGCTGGCATTCCTGATGAAGCAGCCGGGAATTTTGTTTGCCGTTTTCGCCTGGCTCTACTGGTTGTGGCGGGAATGGAGGCGGCCTTTCCCCTGGCGAAATGTTGCGGTGCGCGGGGGAGCGCTGCTCGCTGGCGTGGCGTTGCCTTTTGTGCTGACGTGTCTGATACTTTTCCGCGCAGGAGTCTTTTCCAGCTTCTGGTTTTGGACCTGGTCCTACGCACGAGAATATGGTTCCCTCACGACTCTACCGCAAGCGCGGAGCGCGCTGCGCGCTTTTCTGCCGTGGGTTATACGGCCGTTTGTGATCTGGGAGATCGTTGCCGTCGGCGTAGCGGCTCCCGCGTGGAGCAGCTACGCCCGAACCCACGGCGGGTTCGTTACAAGTTTCATATTATTTTCCTGCCTGGCGGTTTGCCCTGGGTTTTACTTTCGACCTCATTACTTCATCCTGATATTGCCGTCGGCTGCGCTGTGTGCAGGGATTGCCGTGAGCGCCGCGCGGCAAGGCTTGCGGGAGAAACGACTGGGTATGCTTATCATCTGCTTTCCAATGCTGTACTTTGCGGTCGTGTTTGTGATTTCCACGCACGCCGAGTACAAGAAGTTCTTTCACCTCGATCCCGTGTCCCTGGGCGGCAAGATATTCAAGGATGATCCGTTTGCGGAAGCGGTCGCTGTGGGCGGCTACATCAAAGCGCATTCATCGGAGCAGGATACGATTGGACTGTTCGGCTCTGAACCGGAGATTTGTTTCTATGCCGCCCGGCATTGCGCCAGCACGTATCTCTATACCTATCCTTTGATGGAAAAGCAGAAGTTCGCCGGGCAAATGCGAGATGACATGATGCAACAAGTTCAGAAAGCGCGGCCAAGACTTCTGGTCTACGCCGACGTTGCACGGTCGTGGGGGACGAGGGCCACGCAGGAAGAAAACCGGGGATTCCTCGAGACGGCCTGGGACTATGCTCACCACGACTATGAATTGGTGGACCAGGTGGCGGTTGGGGGCGATCCGGAACACTTGTGGGGAGATCACGCTTATTTGTACGTTTTCCGGCGAACTGGGCCGTAGGGAGCGCGGTTGGCTCATGCCGGATGAAAAAGAGGTGCTCTGTTTGCGGTGCAGGAGCGGGCGAAGTAGACTTGAGGGGCGTGTCGTCGAGGTGGCGCGGACGGCGAGTCGAGCTTTGCTCGACTGGACAGCCGAGGCGGCTGTCCCACATGGTCCGCTAAGGGGAATCTATGTTAGTCGTTATGAAGGCGCAGGCTACGGAAGAGCAGGTGCGCCTGGTTTGCCAGAAGATTGAGAAGCTGGGCTACCGGGCACATGCCATGCCGGGGGCGCAACGGACGGCGATCGGCATCACCGGCAATAAGGGCGAAGTGGAGCAGGGCACGCTGGAAGAGATGGCGGGCGTGCAGGAAGTCATTAAGGTTTCCAAGCCCTACAAGCTGGTGAGCCGCGATGTGAAAGAAGACAACACGATAATCCGCTTTGCCGGGACTGAGGCTACGATTGGCGGACCGGGGCTGGCGATTGTGGCGGGCCCGTGCGCCATCGAGAGCCGCGAGCAGGCGTTTGCCGTGGCCGAGCGCGTGCATCGGGCAGGAGCGCAATTTTTTCGCGGGGGAGCTTACAAGCCGCGGACGTCGCCTTATTCGTTTCAGGGGCTGGGCGAGGAAGGCCTGCGCATTATGGCGGAGATCCGGCAGCAGTATGGGATGAAGATTATTACGGAAGCGATTGATAATGAGTCACTTGATCTGGTGGAGGAGTATGCGGACATGATCCAGATCGGGGCGCGCAACATGCAGAACTTTTCATTGCTGAAGAGGGCTGGGCGAGCGAAGAAGCCGGTACTGCTGAAGCGCGGCATGTCGGCCACGCTGGAAGAATTTCTGATGGCGGCGGAATATATTTTGAGCGAGGGCAATTACAACGTAGCACTGTGCGAACGCGGCGTGCGCACGTTTGCCGACCATACCCGGAACACGCTCGATCTGAGCGTGGTGCCGGCGGTGCAGCGTCTGAGCCATCTGCCGATTCTTGTCGATCCCAGTCACGGGACGGGTAAGCGGAATAAAGTCACTCCGCTATCGCGCGCGGCCGTGGCCGTGGGCGCCGATGGGCTCATGGTGGAAGTGCACAACAAGCCCGATGAGGCGATGTCGGATGGTCCGCAGTCGCTGTTCCCCGATCAGTTCGATGAGTTGATGGCGCAGGTACGGCAGATTGCAAGCGTGGTTGGAAGGACTGTGCCGGGGATTGGGGTTAGGGAGACAGTGGGGGTTCGCAAGTAAGTTTCGAGACCGTCAAATTTCGCGTTCATCGTGGAGTATCACATGAGGAGCGTACAGGACCTCAGAAAAAGTTTTTGCTGGTTGGCCGCGATGGCGACTCCGCTTGGTTATTTGCTTCCACGGCAGGTTAGAGTAGCTTGCAGTTCCGTCCCTGACCTAAACGAGAATGCCATCGAAACGGTCAAGACTTGGAGATTCGAGCCTGGAACAAAGGGCGGAAAACCGGTTGCCGTGGAGATCGCCGTAGAGGTCGACTTTAAGCTGTACAATTGACGGCGAACCCCTCCCATTTTGCTCCTCCTCATGTGCAAAGAACTGTAAAGTTTGTGGCCTTTTTCTCGGACCTGAGCCAAGCTAGAGTTTTCTTGCTGTTGGCGAGGGGAGTTCACTGATTTCAATCCATAAGGATTAGAATCATAGTTCATTCGTAGTCTTCAGCGGTGCCGTTCCAGCTTTCAGCGCGTTCGCTTTGGAGATCTGGGCCATGCTTCGGAGTACGTTTCGCAATGCGCCTCGTAAAGGAAGTGTTTACTTGGAATTAAAGACGGTCATTTTGGGAGCCGCGCTGCTGGCTTGTCCATACGGAGTGTTCGCCCAGCACGGCGGGGGTGGGCACGTTGGGGGCGGCACTGCGGGCGGAAGCGGCTTGAGCGGAGGAAACAAAGCGAGCGGGGTCGACCAGAAGGACGACTTGAAGGATTTTCACCAGGTGCTGGCGGTGCAGGCAACCAGCGAGCAGGTCATTGCATACATCGCCATGCTGAAGAGTACGACCACCGCGAGCGAGGAATTGCAAGGCTTGGTTGAGCAGATCGCCAAAGAGAGCACCGTGGCAGAAATCGGGAGTCGCGGTACAACGCTGGTGCAGGCGATCGAAAAGGCGCGGAGTGAAAATAAGAAGTTTCTGGACGGATTCTCCGATGCGCAGAAATCCGGTCTGAAGGAAATCACCAAGAGGCTAGTCAAGGCGGATTCCGATCTGGCGCAACAGGCCAAGGTGCTGGATCAGGTAGTTGAAGCGAAAGCAGTTGGTTCGAGTTCGGCGCAGGGCCTCGGGCACGCACTCACGAACTTCCAGCACGAGCAACTCGATCTGGGCGAGGAGATGAGCATTGGGACCGCCCACAACGGTCAGGAGTTCGCGTTCAACCTTCCGCCGGTGAAGAACTCGGTCACATTCGCGAATCAGCCCATCGAGATGATTACGGCTGGAGTGATTTCCAAAGGTGTGGCGGCAGGCGGGCAAAACACCTTCAAACTCGAGCTGACGGCGGACATGTCAGACCTGCAACACCATATTACGGAAGTCCTGCGCGGCCAACTCGACAAAGCGGACCGGTGCGGAGAGCAGATTGCGATTCGGAATGCGGCGCTCACTCCGGCGGAGCCGGCGAGCCTGGTGGTTGTGCAACTGCACTTTGAGCGCTGGGCCTGCTTTGGCAAGGGACCCGGCACAGAAATGGCTGAGGGCAACGCCACGATCGAGGTGAAGCTGACGCCGGTGGTGGGAGAAGACGGCACGTTGCGACTGCTGCCGGAGGTGCGGCGCATCGACGCCGAGGGATTGGTCGGCGAGTTGTTGCGATCGGGGTCGCTGGGTGATATGTTGCGCGACAAAATTATGGAGTCGCTTTTGTCCATCGTGCGCCAGGGCGGGGACTTCAAAGCAACGCTGCCTCCTGCAGCTCAGAGCGATGCCAAGCTGCAGCGTGCGCAATTCGAGGGGACCGGGTCGGGCAAGTTAATGGTCGTGCTGGATGGAGAGATTCGAGTCTCTGACGAGAAGGCAACATCGTTCACCACCGAATTGAAGGAACGGTCGGCGTCTCCGGAAACCGTCCCAAAAAACGTGGTGGAAGCCGTGCCACGTTAGGCTGCGGCTGGTAAGGATTGCTCTCTGGTAATCTTAGTCTTTTCGGTGAAGCAAGCTTCATCTTGCGAAAACACCTCATCATCATTGTTCTGATTCCCCTGCTGGGCGGGCTCGGCTGGTGGTACTTCCGCGAGCAGACGCTGCCGGATTATGGGCCGGCGTATCGCGAATATGCCTACATAACCAATGGCAAGAGCAATACGGTCAGTGTGATTGATCTGCGTACCTTCGAGCCGGCGAGGACGATCGCCGTGGGCGTGACACCGACTGGAGTTGCGGTGAACAGCAAGAAGAATGAAATTTACGTGGTGAACACTGGGTCGAACAACGTAAGCGTGATTGATGCTGAAAAGAACGCGGTGGTGGCCACGATCGGAGTGCACGGGAAGCCGTACTTTATCGATGTTTCGGGGGACGGCAAGCGGGCTTATGTGGCGAACTCAGGGTCGGCGAATGTTTCCGTGATCGATCTGGAGAAGCGGGTGGTTCTGGGCAACGTGCGGACGGGAGTGTCGCCGGGATTGGCACGGATCTCGCCAGACGGCGCGACTGTGGTCGTGTCGAACCGCGGCGACAACACGGTTTCGCTGATTGATGCGAAGCTGCTGCGGGTAAGAGCGACCTTGCCGGTGTGCCAGCAGCCGGAGGACATCGCCATCCTGCCGGATTCGAGCAAGGCGTTTGTGGCCTGTTCGGGCTCATCGCAGGTGGCGTCGATTGCGTTGGCGAGCAGCAAGAAGAGCAGCAGCGTAACGAACGACCGGGTGCTGGCGCTGCTGGATGTGGGGCGGACGCCGGTAAGTCTCGCGCTGAAACCTGATGGGGGTGAGTTGATGGTGTGCGATTTTGATTCGGACAGCATTTCCATTATTGAGACGGGGAACGATGAGGTCGGTAGCAGCGCGCTGGTGGGACAGCATCCCTCACATGGAGTGATTACGCTGGATAACTCGCGGCTATACGTGAGCAATTTCGGATCTGACAGCGTCGCCGTCTACGACATCGACGTGGGAAAGCGGATCGCAACCATGGCGGTGGGGAGCCGTCCGGATGGCCTGGCGCTGTCGCAGGATCAGAGGTATCTTCTGGTGCTGGACACGCAAGCCGGAGATGTGACGGTGATCCAGAAGCGCACGCCACGCAAGCTGGAACCGACTGAGTATTCGCTTCTGACCATGATTCCGGTGGGCCTGCAGCCGAATGCGATCGTGGTGAAGTCGTTTATCGTGAGCCCGGCGGCGAAGAAATAAATGCGGGACCTCAGCGGCTGAAGCCTCCGCCGCCTTCTTTTTGTAATTCCTTATCGCAGCGCTGAAGCGTTACGCCACCCGAAAGCAAGAGCCTTCGGCACAGGAAACGCCCTAGACTGAGGCTGGCCTGGCGCAGAATTTATCGAGAGCGGCTTTCAGGTCGGCGGCGATGGCTGGGGCTTCGCGGGATTCGATGTCGCGGCGCGGCATCATATAGACGAGTTTGCCGTCGCGAAGAATGGCGATGGAGGGCGAGGACGGCGGTTGTCCGGTGAAATAGCTGCGGGCACGTTCTGTGGCTTCCGTATCTTGCCCGGCGAATACGGTGAAGGCCTTGTCGGGATGCGTTGCCTTCTCCAGAGCCATACGGACGGCAGGACGCATGCGACCGGCGGCGCATCCGCAAATGGAGTTCACGATCACCATGGTGGTACCCGGCTGCACCTTCAGGGCGCGGTCGACTTCCTCGGAAGTTTTCAGTTCCTCGATGCCCAAGCGGGTTAACTCTTCGCGCATGGGGATAACCATAATTTCCGGATACATTGGCGTGTGCTCCTACGCTTCTTTATAGATTGATTCTAACTCAGAACTTGCGAGTAGACATTGGGTGGAATCAGATCAGGAACGCGGAGCGCTAACAGAAACGCCTGGCGACAAGTGGTAACACGGGCAAATTGCACAGGTCCCTCGCTTCGCTCAGGATGACAGCGCGCCGAGGAAGTTGGGTAGGTCTCTAGGAACCCGTTTTCTGCAGCGCTTCCTGGGCCGATCGAGCGTCTTCCGGGCTAAGGCCCGATTGCAGAGCCGACTGCAAGCTCGTGTGAGCCTGCGCGGGCTGACCAGCCGCCAGGTAAGCCATTCCGAGGTGGAATTGGAATTTGGCGACCTGCGGACTTTTTGCCACGGCAGCTTCGAGAGCCGGAACCGCGGAGCGGTATAGCCCCTGCTTATAGTAAATCCAGCCTAGAGTGTCGTTGATGGCGGCGTCGTCCGGCTGAGCGGCTTTGGCCTTCTCCGCGAGTTCGAGTGCGTCGGTGAGCGATCCGCCATGGTCGGCATAGAGCCGCGCGAGATCAGTCATGGACTGATAGGAATTGGGATCGGCCTTCAGTGCGTCCTGATAGGTTTGCCGCGCGCGGTCGATGTTGCCGACATATTCATAGACCTGGGCGAGCAGAATGTAGGTCGGAAGATATTCCGGAAATTTGCTGCGGGCGGCTTCGTACTCCTGGATCATGCCCTGGGGGCGATTGGTGGCAGCATAAATGTGAGCCAGAGCGAGATGGCCGTTCACGTAATAGGGATTCAGGGCCAAGGTTTGCTGATAACTATGTTCGGCGCAACCCCAGTCCTTCTGAGCGATACAGAATTCGGCCTTGGCAACGTATAACAAGAAGGCCTTGGGCTGGGCCGCGATCTGGCGATCAATGCGCGTATTCGCCTGCTTTGCCTTGCCTTCTTTGGCAAGGATCTCAGCCAGGTCACTCAGTGCGGGAGAATAATCCGGGGCGATCGCGAGCGAGCTCTCATAGGCCTTCTCCGCGTCCGCGTAGTTGCCCCTCATGCCCAGCACGCGGCCCAGGCGCTCCTGTGCAGCAGGACTGCGAGGGTTCAGTCCGGCGGCCAGTTCGAAAGCTCTCTGCGCCTGGGTTAGATCACCTTGCAGCAGATAGGCGCTTCCGGCAAGGATGTGAGCATCGGCGACCCAAAAACTGGTGGCGATCACCTGGCTGGCATAGGCAAGAGCAGCATTTGCGTTGTTTTGCTGCAAGCTAATGTTGCCAAGGCCTAATAGGGCGGGCAAATATCCCGGTTGGAGGCGAAGGGCATCGGTGAGCGCCCGCTGCGCCTGCACGCTTTCCTCTTGCGCCGAATCAACCTGCGACAGGTAGAAATACACGGGCGGCAACTCCGGAAAGTCTTTGACCAGGCCTTGCAGTTCGGCATCGGCTTCGCGAAGGCGAAACGCACCCAGATCACTTCGCGCCCGAAGCAAGCGGAAGCCGGGATCTCTGCGATCTTTGTCGCGCTGGTCGAGCCACTGGTCGGCGTCCTGCCAGCGGCCTAACTGCAGGTAGCATTCGGCAACTTTCCTGGCGGCTGGTTGATCGTTTTGGTGCCTGTCGACGAGAGCGCGAAAGCGGTCGAGCGCGGAAGCGGCATCGCCGTTGTCCAAATAGAAGTCGGCGACGGCACGGCGGCCGTCAGGATAGTTGTTCTCATCCGCTTCCACCTGATTCAGCAGATTCTTCGCATCGGACATGCGATTGCGCTCTACATACAGGCCAGCCAACGCCACGGGTAATTCAACCGCCTTGGGATCTCGGGCGATTCCCTGCCGCAAAACCTGTTCGGCGCGTTCGGGAGCATTCTCTCCTTTGTAAAAATTTGCCAGGTTGATGTAGGTCTGCGGGTCGTCGGGTTTGATGTCGACTGCGGTCTGAAAACTTCTTTCTGCCGCGCCGAACTCCGCATCGAGTAACTGGGCGAGGCCCAGAACTTCATAGGTCTGCGGATCGTGCGGATCGAGATCAATGGCCTGCTTCAACTCATTTTCCGCGGGGATGTATTGCATCTGGTGAAGCGCCACTTGGCCCAACAGACGGTGAGCTCCGGCATTTTTTCCGTCCTGCTGAAGGACAGCCTCAGCCTGCTGGCGGGCTTCGGTGTACTGAGTAGACGCAACGAGGAGATCGCCGAGGTGCAAACGAGCCTCCAGATTCCTGGGGTCGAGATCTACGGCGTGCGCGAGCGACTGCCTGGCGGCCGTGGGATACTCCTGCTGGATCTGGAGAAGACCCATGCGATAGTGGGCTTCGGCGAAATCAGGATTGATCTGAATCGCCTGCTGGTACTCGTTCTCCGCTGAGGGCCAATTTTCTTGCGCGAGATATTGGTTCCCTTTTTCGACATGCTCTCGCGCTCGCTCCTTGCTGCGGCAAGCCGGCAGAAGACCCAGCGTCGCTGCCAGCGGCAGTAGGATCATGAGCTTGCCGAGGGAAGAAACGCGCCAGCGGGATGGAATCATTCTTTTCTCAGGGTGAGGCTGGGGAAACCGAGTTTCGGCGCCTCGATTTTAACTCAGAATGTGGGGGACGCGGTCGCCGATCTAAGCAACCTACCAGAGCTTCACCGCAACGAATTACGACGGCCGGGGTTAATTTCCCTGTAGATGGACGGCATATTAAGAAGTTGACAACTCCTAGGAGGACCATTCACTGATGCACAGCAAGTCACGCTTTCTCAGTACCTGTTTCCTGGCCGCCGCCCTGACGTCTTCCGTATTGGGTACAACGGCTTGCGCCCATCATTATTACCGGGTCTATGACCCCTACTACAGCGACTACCACGTCTGGAACGGTGACGAAGTGGTCTACTACCAGCGCTGGGCCCACGAAAACCACCGCGATCCCGATCGCGATTTTCGCAAGTTGCCTGCCGGCGAACAGAAGGAGTATTGGACCTGGCGGCACACCAATGGGGACCACCATTAGATAGGCGCCCCAACCTCTATTTATTGTTTCGATCGCTTGGACCGGCAGGCGGGTGCCGATGCGCTCGCCTGCGCTTTGTTTGGAGGAACCGTAACCTCCTGGTTGCGGGCCGCAGCTACATCGGAGTTGTCGATCAGCACCTCACATTGGCCACGGAACCCCTTTGTGTTCTAATGCTGCCTCTCGGTTCATTCACCGCCGAGCGATTTTGACCGGCAACTCCATCCCAGTTCGGACCGCTGAAGCCGAAGTCCAGGCACACAGCACCGAATTGCGCAAGGAGCTTGGCCTGTTCGACCTGGTCATGGCGCAGGTCCTTCTGGTCATCGTGCTGGATTTCTTCGGCACCGCGGCCAAGGCTGGATCGTCTCACGTCGTCTTTTGGCTGGTTGCCTTTGTCCTGTTCTTCATTCCGCTGGCCATGGTGGTTGCTCATCTCAATCGCCTGATGCCGCTGGAAGGCGGTTTGTATGAGTGGGCACGTCTGGCTTTCGGCGATCAGGTCGGCTTTTTGGTGGCGTGGAATCTTTGGCTCTTCGTCATGCTGTACGTGGCGGTAATCGGGCTCGTCACCACAACGTTCGTGGCCTACGCCCTCGGACCCGCCGCCACATGGATCGCTTCCAGCCGGTGGCTGATCCTCGCTGTTTCCTTTGCGCTGATTCTCGCCATGATGTTGCTATCAGCGCTCGGCCTGCGCGTCGGCAAGTGGCTGGGCAACGCGGGAAGTATCGCTACGCTGATCACGCTCGGGGTGCTGATCGCCACCCCGCTGCTCAACCGGTGGCGCGGGACTCTGGCGGAGTATCACCCGCTTCGCCTGGTCATGCCGCCGCTCACCGTCTTCAGTCTCAGCGTTTTTGCCAAAATGATGTTCGGCGCACTCAGCGGCTTCGAGTATGTCGCCATCTTTGCCGGCGAGTGCCGCAGCCCCGCGCGCAACCTTACTCGCTCGGTGCTCATCACCGCGCCTTTCATCGCGCTCATTTACATCTTCGCCACCAGTTCGATCCTGGCTTTCGTCGCTCCCGAGGCGGTGGACGTCGTCGGTCCTATCCCGCAGGCACTGCGTCTGGGCGCACACGGCTTCGGTTCTGCAGGTCTCGCCGGCTTCATCGTTCCACTCGTCATCATCCTGCTCTTCGTGAATTACCCCACAACTTTCAGCGTGTACTTCAGCGCCAGCGCGCGCCTTCCCATGGTCGCGGGATGGGACCACTTGCTGCCCGCGTGGTTCACGCGTTTGCACGCCAAATACAAGACTCCCGTCAACTCGATTCTTTTTCTGGGAGCCGTAACCCTGGCCGGCAGCGCGGCCGCGCTCATCGGAGTCGGACCGCAAGAAGCCTACGAACTTTTGCTGACCTGGGGCTTCACGTTCTACGCCATCGCTTACCTGGCGCTCTTCGCCATTCCCTTCCTCTCGCCGAAACAACGCGGTCTGCGTCCACGCCTGTGGCTGCAATTGGCTGCGGTCTCCGGATTCCTGATGACGCTGCTCTACGTTGTGCTGTCGATCTTCCCCGTCATCGATGTGGAAAGTTCGTGGGGTTACTCGTTGAAGATTGCGGGGGTTGTGTTAGGCGCGAACTTGCTTGGATGGATGATCTATCGAGCAGGGCGGCGAAAAGAAGAAAGCGCAGTCGAATGCGGGCACTAACGTGGAAGAGCGGCGCTTCAGCGCCGCGTAAAGCGCCTAGAATCAATAGGGCTTCAGCATTGGTCGCCATCTCACCCGTCGAAAACAGGGAGAGATTACGCCGGCGCCGGCTACTGCTTTTTCAGTGTGCCCGTAGCATGAGCATTGAAGCATTTGCTCCCCGCAAGCCCTACCTGAAAATGGACATCACGTAGCGTCTCGGAATCCGGCCCCGAGACCCATCCCTCGGCCATGAGCACCGCAACCCCGTCCATGTCGAAGTTAAGGTCAAAACGATTCCCGAAAAGTTGGTTGCCATCGAGCGGTGCCCTGGAGGTCCCATGCGCAAAACATGGGGATCCTTTAACAGAGATGGTGGCCAACAAAGGGAAGAGTGGAAAGGTCAGTTGAGGTTGACCATCAGGGCCGGACGCGGTCTGAGGTCCAGCTTGAGAGACCTTGATGGTCACAGTAACGTCGTCGCCGAACCCCTGGCCGGAGATGGTTCCCGTATAAGTACCGCTTACAGGAGCGTAGGCGCTTGCTAGGAAGCTGCCGGTCTGTGGGGAGGTGCAATTCCCATATGGATTGCTGGACAACGGTTTGTAAGGAGGAATGGTGAAAGCGTAAGTGCCTTTCCATGTCTTGGCGCCGTCGACTGGGACGACTCCCTTGATCGCGACAGCAACCTGCTCAAGCGGGGCGTATGAGGAGATGAATCTGCCGTCAGATGCGAGCGGGCCTGGAGAGAGCGTGAAGCTACCGTCAGATGCGACCTTTCCAACAACTACCGTGTCTGAACCAAAGTGTTCGTCGATTCTGTCGGAACATACGATGTCGTAGCTGACAGCGCCGATGATCCAGCCTCCGTCGACCGCGAGATTGACCGACAGCATTGGGTATACTCTCCGTTCCCGATCGCCGGCGAGTTTCCAGTTGCCATTCAGTTCGCCAAGGGCCACATTTTCCGGCGGTTGAAGCGGAATTGGAACCTGATCGACCCTGAAGTCCTGCGCGACCGGCCTTCCTTGAGCAGCGCTGGAAGAGATGAGCGAGACGGACATCAGCGCGAGGAATGAGATTGAAAGCAGTTTCTTCATTCTCATTGATTGACCTGACTAGAACACCAGCACATTCTCGCACAATCAAGCTGCGGAAACTAGCCGGGTGCCACATCGGCAGTGGGGCAGTTTTGATTGTCATCCTGCTCTAGCACTCACCGCAAGAACACATGCCCCGCATCCTCCACTCGAATGTTCGACTTCCGCCGTGTCCCGCCAGCCACGTTATAAGCGACGAGCAGATGTCCCTCGACGATGAGAATCTCCTTGTCGCTGATCCAGCCCACCAGCGTGGCGTGCGGCAGAAATACGATACGCTTCGGCGCATCCTCAACACTCTTCACTTCGACCGCCGGCAGATCGAGCAAAGCCTTGCGAATGCGTTGCGATTCTTCCGGGTTGGCCTGTCCCTGCTCGGCCAGTTGAATCGCCGTGTTCGCCTGAGAGGTCGCGACGACGGTGAGCGCCACCGAGCCAAGGTCGGGCGACAGCTTGCCGTTCTCTGTGTAGAAGCTCACGTCGTAGTCGGGATTTTTGTACGCGATCTGTTCATCGAACACGGTTAATGTCTTGCCATGGAAGTGCAGCAGGGTTTGGTCGTTGCTCTGATTCTCCCAGCCACAGCAGGCGGTGTCAGGAATCGCCTCCAGGATTGCGCCATCGTTCGGCACATCCAGAACGCGCCGAAGCGGCGGATCGAGCGGCGTCGCGGCCCACTTGCCTGCACTTTCTTCGTACACCGAAGTTGCCTTATAGATCGGCTGAGTCTTTCCAGCCACAAACTGCGTCAGCAGAAAAAACTTGCCCACTCCATCGTCGGGAACCCAGACCTCGCCATAAGGACAACTTTCCTCACAGCCTCCGGTCGGGCACGGGCAATCGGGCAGCGCAATCGAGACCAAGTCCTGGCGTCCAGCACCAGCGAGATCGGTCTGCCAGCTCAGCCAGGTCGTCTTGGTGGAAAGATCGACGCCATCGCGCTGCAAGCGGCGAGCCTGGTTCGAGAACCAATAGAGATGCGCTCCATCCGCCGAGAGATAAGGCACGGGCGCAGACTCGGCGATAGAAAGGTTCGATCCCGCTGTGGATGTAGTGCGAGCGACCTCGCGCACAAGCGCAGTCGCGGTGCGGCCATCCCAGAACCACACCTTCCGCTCGGCCGCGAGATCGCCTTCGGCGAGCGGCAAAGCGGCGGACTCGGCGAACAGCATCTGCCCCAGATGATTGACTGAGAAATCTTGCGGCGCGGCTACAGCGTCCGCTGGGACCTTCACGGTCTGCTTCTCGGCGAAAGTGGCGGGATCGAATTCCTCAGCCTCGCCGGGTGCGCGCAGCACCCATACATGCTTGCTCTGCGCCGCCAGCGAAACCGATAAAAGCAGGAAAGCGCAAAACGCTACGATCGGCGTTTGTATGCTCATGAATGCGGGTCCGTATGCCAGCATGATTGTAAATCGTGGACTCGCTGGCTCCACGGCTCTTGCGTACAATAGATGCTGAAACCAGATGAGCACACCTCCCGAGAATCCCATGACAACCACCGCGACTCCGCCCGTCCGCCCGCAAGCCGTCTCCGCACAGACCCCCGAAGTGCCGCTGACTACCGAGGGCTACAGTGTGCTGCACCAGATGATGCGGTTTCGATGGACGGCCTGGAGAGCCTTGCCGGAGACCACGCGATCGGCCATCGCTCAGGAAGCCGCGTCGGTGCTGGGCGGCATGGAGAAGAACGTCGCTGGTCAATCCGCTCTGTTCTCGTTGATCGGCCACAAAGGCGATTTGATGCTGGTTCACTTCCGCAAATCGTTTGCCGACCTCAACCAGGCGGAACTCAAACTCGCAGGCCTGCGGCTCAGCGATTACTTCGAACCAACTTCTTCTTATCTCTCAATCATCGAACTCGGACTCTACGACTCCACGCTGAAGATTTACAAAGAGCTGACCGACCAGGGCATCCAACCGCATTCCGATCAATGGAAAGCGGAAATCGAATGCAAACTCAACCGGCATCGAGAAGCGATGCATCCGCGGCTGTTCCCTGAGATTCCGCCGAACCGCTACCTTTGCTTTTATCCCATGGACCGGCGGCGGGGCGAAGACAAGAACTGGTACACGCTGCCGATCGAAGAGCGCGCCCGCCAGATGAGCGAGCACGGACTTGTCGGCCGCCGCTACGCCGGCGAAGTGAAGCAGATCATCACGGGCTCGATTGGCTTCGACGATTGGGAGTGGGGCGTCGATCTGTTCGCCGACGATCCTCTGGTCTTCAAGAAGTTGATTTACGAAATGCGCTTCGACCACGTCAGCGCCGTGTATGCGTTGTTCGGCCAGTTCTATGTGGGAGTGCGCTGCCCGGCAGCGGCATTGGAGAAATTGCTCAGTGGAGAATTGCCGAAGTAGCTAAACCGCATTACCACAGAGACACAGAGTCACAGAGAAAACCTTCTTTGAAAATGTTGCCTTTCGCCATTTCTCTGTGTCTCTGTGACTCTATGGTGGATTGATTCAACGAACTGGAGAGCTCATGGCAACCCTTGGACTCATCGAATACAAAGACGCTAGCCCGGAGGTGCGCGCAGTTTACGACGACATTATGACCACGCGCAAGACCGACTGGATCAATAATTTCTGGAAAGCGATCGCGCACGATCCGGCCACTCTGAAGCGTACTTGGGAAGACATCAAGCAGATCATGGCTCCCGGCGCGCTCGATCCTCTGACCAAGGAAATGATCTACGTCGCCGTCAGCGTGACCAATCAATGCCACTACTGCATCGCGTCGCACACGGTCTCAGCGCAGAAAAAGGGCATGACCGACGCCATGTTCAAGGAGTTAATGTCAGTCGTCGGCATGGCGAATGAAACCAACAAGATGGTCACCGGCTATCAGGTGGAGATTGACGAGCAGTTCAAGAAATGAACCAGACCTTAGACGTCGGATCGCTGACCTCACGACTTCAGGGTCCTCGGGCCGACATCTGACGTCCGGCGTCCGAACTTCCACTCACACTGCTTCATATCCACCTTCCGGCCACGGAAGCGCACGCCCTCGGCTTCCAGTCGCAGTCGCTGCTCGATCGCCGAATCGCCGCGCAGCTTGATTTCGCCACCCGCGCCTAACACCCGCTGCCAAGGCAGTCCGAAGCCACGGTGCAACACCTTCGCCACCTGCCGCGCCGCTCCCGGAAGTCCCGCCGCTCGCGCAACCGCTCCGTAGGTCGACACCTTACCATGGGGAATTTGCCGAATCGCTGCCTCGATGCGAATTCGCATCTTTGATGCTTGATCTGGAGCGGCTTGATCTGAAGCAGATTTGGTCGGAGACAATACCTTCGGGGATCTCCGCCCCGCACGCTTCCGCAACTTCTTGCTTCCCTTCTTCACAACGCAATCCATCCTATGCGAATCAACCACAGAGATCCCACCGACACCAGCAGCCATAAGATGATTCCCTGCAGCAACGCACGATATCCCACCTGCTTGATCGTCGCCACTGAGATGCCGCTGCCGATCAGGAACAGCGTGGCGGTCAATCCAATCTTGGCAACTTTTACCGCGATCGCGTAGACGTGTGCTCCAGCCGGCAGATACGTGTTGCACACCGCGGCCAGACAAAACAGACCGATGAACCATGGCCATTGAATTTTCGCTTTCGCACCCCGCACCATCGCAGTTCCAACCGAGAGTGGAACAATCCACAGCGCGCGCGCCAGCTTGACTGTGGTCGCGATGGCCAAGGCCTCAGCTCCATACTTGGCTGCCGCGCCCACCACCGAACTGGTGTCATGAATGGCCAGCGCCGCCCACAATCCGAACTGCGATTGCGTCAGCTTGAGTGCCGCGCCGACGGCGGGAAAAATCAGCAGCGCTACGGAATTCAGCACGAAGATGGTCCCCAGCGCCACGGCCATTTCTTCGTCGCTGGCCTGCGTGATGGGCCCGACGGCGGCAATCGCACTGCCACCGCAAATCGCAGTGCCCGTGGAAATAAGGAACGCCGGCACTCGTGGAACGCTGAGCATCGCTCCCAGACCCATGCCGGCGAGCAATGCGAAGCTGATGCCCAGCAAGGTGTAGACGAATCCGCTCCGCCCCGTCTGAATCACCTGGTGCAAGTTCATTCCGAAGCCGAGCCCGACGACTGAGGCCTTCAGCAGAAATCTGGAGAACTTCTTCGCTTCGTCGCCGTAGGGATGGGGAAACGTGAGCCCAAACACCAACCCCATGGCCAGCGCAACCGGCGGAGACACAAGCCCACTGGCGCTGACCAGCAGACACAAAAGAAAAACGATGCGAGGCAGCATTCGAGGAGACCCGGCGCGGCGTTCACCGCGCACACGCCGCGGTGATTCAACTCCGACTCGTGGGCCTGACTAAGCCACCTTGCGGAAGGATTCGACGGCTTCCGCCTCTGAGTCGTACACGTCGAAAACTGTGAGCAGCTTGGTGACTTGTAGCAGATCACCCACGCGCTTGGTCAAGCTCGCAAGTTTGATCGTTCCGCCCGCGTTTTGCGCGCTGGTGCGTAAAGCAACGAGCGTGCCCAGCCCGCCGGAATCGATGTAATTCACTTCGCCCAGATTCAGCACAATGCGATTGTTCTCCGAGACAGCCCGCTTGACGGTTTCCCGCAGCAGAGAAGACTCCTCGCCAAACACAATCCGGCCAGTGCAATCCACCACCAGAATTCCATCTTTGGTTCGCGTTGCCAGCTTCAGTTGCATCAGAACTCTCCTTTGCGACCCGCCGCAAATTTCGCCTGGACGACCGCTTCCGCACTCCAGGTTGACGCACCAGCCTATCGCTTGCGCGGCGGTTTTAGCAAGCTTCGGCCCTGCATCCGCCTATCTCGCCGCCATCACGTATAATCGTCTCTTCCGGCATGAGCTACACCGTCCTGGCGCGCAAATATCGTCCGCAGAAATTCTCCGAGGTTATCGGACAAGAGCACGTCACCCGAACTCTGCAGAACGCCCTCGAACAGGGGCGCACGGCCCATGGCTATATCTTCAGCGGGCATCGCGGCATTGGAAAAACAACTGTGGCGCGCATTCTGGCTGCGGCCTTGAATTGCCGCTCGTCCGACAAGCCGGTCGCGGAGCCTTGCGGCATCTGCGAATCCTGCACCGAGATTCGCGCCGGCAACGCCGTCGACGTGATCGAGATCGATGCCGCCACGAATCGCGGCATCGACGAAATCCGCGAGCTGCGCGAGGCTGCACGCTACCGTCCGGCGCGCGACCGTTTCAAGATTTACATTCTCGACGAAGCTCACCAGATCACCGACGCCGCCTTCAACGCCCTGCTCAAGACGCTGGAAGAGCCTCCCGACCACATCGTCTTCATGCTGGCGACCACGCAGCCGGAAGATATTCCACAGACCATTCGCTCGCGCTGCCAGCATTTCAGCTTCCGCGCGGTGAAGTTCGAGGACATTGTCGGCCAGTTGCGCGATCTCACCTTCCGCGAAAAAATCGAGGCTGATGACGATGCTCTCGCCCTGCTGGCAGAGGCGGGCGATGGCTCCATGCGCGACGCGTTGTCGATTCTCGACCAGGCGATTGCATCGTCTGCAGGGAAGATTACGGCGGATTCGGTGCGCAACCTGGTCGGCGCCGCGCCGGCGCACATTCTCGAAGAAGTGATGCGGGCGGTTGCGCGGGGCGCGAGCGAAGAAGTGCTGCGGCAGGTCGACCACCTGATCAGCGAAGGCCACAGCCCGACGCACTTCGCGCGCCAGATGGTGCGCTTCCTGCGCAATGCCACGGTCGCCAAGATTGCTGGGAAAGAGTCTTCCCTGCTGCAGATCTCGAGTGAAGAACGCGCGCGCGTGGAGCGGGTGGCGGAACTTTTCGGCGAGGAAGATCTCACGCGCCACTTGCAGATCATGCTGCGAACCCACGGCGAACTGGGGTACAAGCAGGAGCAGCGCTTCCACCTCGAACTCGGCCTGCTTAAGATGGCGCACGCGCAACGGCTGCTGCCCATCGAGCAACTGCTCAGCGACGTGGCCGGTGCGCCGAACGTTGCGGGAGCGAGCGCTTCCAGACCTGCGGCCCGGCCTTCGATTGTGGCAACCTCGAGCGCTGCGTCCGAGACGCGACGCACCGAGGGGGTTGCGGGAGTTCGTCCCAATCAGGTTTCGCCGTTTGCGGCCGATTCCGCGCGCAAGGGCGGACCCCGGCAGGAGGCTACTTCCGATGTCAACGGACCGCGCATGGTCGCGAGTGGAAGTCCGCCGGCACGGGTGATCATGGGCGCCGCCGCGCCCGCAAGTCTCAGTGAAAGCGTGCCCGAACCGCAGGCCGAGCCTAAAATCGAACTGGGAGTGCAGGCCGCGCCGCAAGCTCTTTCGCAGATGCAAACCGCACCCGCCGCGCCCATTGAGAGGCTGCGAAGCGCTGTGCTGCTCGCGCTCGCGGATGGCAATCAGCGCATCCTGGTTTCGATGCTCGAAGCGGGCGAATGGTCGGTGGAAGGAAATGAAGTGGCGATCAAAGTATCCGAGTCGCAGACCGTGGTCGACATGTCATTGGGCGCAGATGCGCGGCGGCTGGCGATTGCATCCGCCAGCGGCGTCCTGGGGCGGGCGGTCAAGCTGAAGATCGTTCCCAGCGCTTCTGTGGCGATGGCAGAACAACGGAATGGTGGTTCCTCCAGACCCAGCGGGACGGCCTTAAGAGTTGGAGGGCGAGGCCGTGCCGAGCAGGACGCCATAGTCCGCCGACTGCAAGAACGGTTCGGCGCTGAGATTCGGACAGTGATTGATTACAAGGAAAAGCGGTGAAGGTCAGGTTTCAAAGTTTCAGGGTTTCAAAGTTTTCGAGATCGCGAAGTGTGAAACCTTGAACGTGAGGGCTTATGGGTGGATTCAATCTGCAAGAACTGATGTCGAAGGCGAAGTCGCAGTACGACACGCTGCAGAAGAAGATGCAGGAGACGGTGGTGGAAGCTTCGTCGGGCGGCGGCACGGTCACGGCGAAAATGGACGGACGCAAGCAACTGCTCAGCCTGCGCATTGATCCCGAGGCGGTGAAGTCGGGCGACGTGGAGATGCTGCAGGACTTGATTCTCGCCGCGGTCAACGAAGCTGCACGCCAGGTCGATGGTGCGATGCAGTCGACTGTCGGCGGCATGCTGGGCGGCTTGGGCATCGGCGGACTGTGAAGAATCGGGTGATTGAGGATCGGGTGATCGGGCGATTTCGCCGTATCCTTGGACACTGGTCAAAAGCTTCCTTTGGTTTTGAAATCGCCCGATGACCCGATCGCCAAATCACTCAATCTTTTATGTCTAAATTTGCTGAACCGATGTCGCGGTTGATTGACGAACTGAAGAAGTTGCCGGGCGTGGGCGCGAAGAGCGCGCAACGGCTGGCATTCTACATTCTGCGCGCAAGCGACGAAGATGCTGAGGCGCTGGCCGCGGCGGTTCGCGACGTCAAGGCCAGCCTGCGGCTGTGCTCGGTGTGCAACAACATCACCGACGTCGACCCGTGCGACTATTGCACCAGCGCAACCCGCAACCAGCGCCTGGTGTGCGTCGTGGAAGAACCGACCAACATTTCATCGATCGAAAAGACCAAGCACTTCAACGGCGTCTACCACGTGCTGCATGGCTCACTCTCGCCTCTGCACGGCGTCGGCCCCGAGCAGTTGCGCATCGCGAACCTTATCACGCGCGTCGATGCGGGAAACGTGGATGAAGTGATCGTCGCGACCAATCCCACGGTGGAAGGCGAGGCTACGGCCGCCTACCTCTCGCAGCAACTCAAGCGCGTGGGGGTGAAGGTGACGCGCATTGCGATGGGTATTCCTGTCGGCAGCGACATCGAATACACCGATGAGATCACCATGCTGAAAGCCATGGAAGGACGCCGGGAGTTGTGAGCTCTCAGCTTCTGGCTACTAGCTTCTAGCCTATTCGAACTTACCATTCTCCCCGGCAGCGCTACAGCGTCAGATCCGGCTCCAGGAATACGTTGCGTTCCTCTTCGGCGGAAGCCAGTCCCTCGGGGAGGGTGCCGCGGTTATATTCCGCCATGCGGTTCTTCCACTTGAGGAAGTCGGTGATGCTTTGCGGCTCGACGCGGACTTCGACCCGGCGCAGGCTGGCGAGCAGCAGATTCATTTCGTATTGGAAGCCTTTGGCACTGCGAAGATTCCTGGCGGAGGGATGCGCGGTTTCGATTCTACCGCGATGGTGTTCGAGCAATCCCCAACCCTGAGGCAACTCTTCGCGGCGGACGAGTCCGGCGGGGACCAGGTAGAAGCGCTCGCAACCGACTCCCTGCTCTGCCTTGAGGCGGAAGGGCTTGGCACGGTCGGCTAAAAAATCAGAGCGTGTGACCTTGCACTCGACCAGAACGGAATGGCAGGCGCGCTTCCAGCCGATGGCGTCGGGCATCTCGCCGCTGGCGCAGGCTTGCTCGGAGAGCACGACTCCGCAGCGGTAGCGACGCAGCCAGTGGACGGCTTTTTCGACTAGTTGGGCGTGGGTCATGGGTGCTTCCGGCTCTCGGCTTCCGGTCGCAAGAACTGTTGTATCGGGTGAAGCGGGTTCGCGGAAGTCACTGGAAAGCTACTAGGGGAGCGGACTGTGGAAATCTGCCCGAAAAATATTGCCGACGGGCGGCTCGGGCAGCGTCCGGCAGCGCCGATTCCTAGGGCATGAGGGCTGATTTTGACCTGTCACCCCCCACCCACCTCATTTTGCTGAAATCCAGTAAATATGCGGGTAAACGCACTCGGAGCACGCGGTAATAATATACTTGACAAAATAACGGTTCTGCCTTAAGATTCAAGCATGGAACCGACCACACTCCAAGAAGCAATCCTCTACTTCGCCGATCCGAATAACTGCCGCGAATACCTTGTAGCGCGGCGCTGGCCGGATGGTGTGGTTTGCCCACGGTGCCAGAGCAAGAACGTCCTGTTCTTGGAAAAATACAATCGCTGGCACTGCCGCGAAAAGCACGCTGCGCCTCAGTTCACGCTCAAGACTCAGACGATTTTCGAGGACTCGCCGATCCCACTGGACAAATGGCTCATGGCGATATGGATGATCGTGAACTGCAAAAACGGTATCAGTTCTTGGGAGATTCACCGGGCGCTCAAGGTCACTCAAAAGTCCACATGGTTCATGCTGCATCGGCTCAGACTGGCAATGAAAGCAGACTTTGGTTATGGCCCGATGACGAAGATCGGCGGCCCTGAAAGCGAAGTGGAAGTCGATGAGACTTTCGTGGGCGGTCGAAAACAGAACATGCACAAGGACAAGAAAGTCCGCTACGAAGCAAAGGGTGGCGCATCTGGCAAGGCTGTGGTACAGGGCATCCTCGACCGCACTGCGCGACATGTGCGTGCGAAAGTCATGCCAGATGTGAAGCGCGAGACCTTGCAGAAGGAAATTCTGACGCAAGTAAAATACGGCTCCAAGGTCTACACGGATACGGCGGTCGCATACGAGCAGGGAATGCAATGGCGCTTCGTACATGACATGGTGAACAAGACTGAGACCTATGTTAAGGGCCGCGTCCACGTCAACGGTGTAGAGAATTTCTGGTCTCTGCTCAAACGTGGATTGAATGGCACCTACATCGCGGTCGAACCGTTCCACCTTGAGCGGTACGTCGATGAGCAAGTGTTCCGGTACAACAATCGGGGAACAGAGGACAATCCTCTGAACGATGCTGACCGCTTCGATGCGGCGGTACGGCAGATCGTCGGGAAGCGGCTCACCTACAAAGAACTGACAGGGAAAACTGAAACTCCAGAGACACAGGCGTTTTAGAGGCAATCCTCGCCGATTGAAACGCGGGAAGCGGGCCAAGATTTGAGGCCCGCTTTTTCGCGTCCCCCGATCTCTTCGGTGATACAATCCCTGACCGATGTCAGACCGTGTCTCCGATTGCCCGCCACTCTTGGCTCCGGGGGAGCACGAGCTTACCGTCCATGAACTGCAAGTTCTCTGCGTCAACAACTTCGCGCTTTCCAAGACGCGGAGCGAGATTATGCAGGGGTTTCAGCGAATCGTGGATGATCTGGAACGTCTTAAGATTCGCGCCGATATTGTGGTCGATGGAAGTTTCCTGACTCAGGAAATCGACCCTGATGACATTGACTTTGCGGTCGTGATCTCACCTGAGTTCTACGAGGGGTGCTCGTCGGAACAACTGAAATATTTAGAGTGGATACGGGATGAATTTTCCATCAAAACAACGCATTTATGCGATTGCTACCTCTGCGTCGAGTACCCGAAAGATCACCCAGAATACTTCGACGGCATCCAAAATCGGGGGTTCTGGGTTAATCTGTACGCGGAGAGCGTCATCTACAAGCAGAAGCGCGGGGTTGCTATAGTGCACATCGGCGGCGCAGGTGGAGCATTGGCATCGGAACCAGCGCAGCCTGTGGGACGCATTTTCCTTACGGAATGAAACATGGACAGGCTGCTGCATCTACAGGACAAGATTCTGAGAACTGGCGCTGCCATCGGCAGGCTTGAGTCTGAGGTCGCCGCTCGTCCCGACTCCCGCACGTTGCAATCGAATGTCTTGTCTCTCCGAAAACTACATTACAATCTGCAACACGATTTTAGCCGTGCCGCGAATGATCTCGGGTTGGACATTTGCCACTACCGGATGCTAGAGGATCGACCAGCCGCAAGGGCGTTGTCTGGTGCAATCGGCGCTTTCCAAGACGCTCTTTCTCTCGTTTACGAATCCATTCGGAGCGGTCCAAGATCGCGACGCAGACTCAGCCCAGACACATTGCATGACACGGAACTGCGAGTGGCATATTCATACCCAGGTTCGTTTGGAGTAGTGTTCACAGTGCCAAACGAGAGACTGCTCCTTCCGGAATTCCAAAGCAACCTTGATCGGGCCGCTGAAACTGTGTTGGCTGTCGGCAAGGCAGCCGATAATGCCGCGATTGTATCCAAGACAGCGAGAGAGATCGGGCGTGCTCCCATCGTAGCAATTCACGAGTGGGCAAAAACGAGCGCCCATTATCAAGCGGGTGCGGCAATTGAATGGCGACGAGGCGACACGACCAGAAATGAAGTATTTATTCAAGCCCAAGAGTTCGGCGCTCTGCAAGCATCGCTGGAAAAGATGAGTGAGGAATCAGACTCAGACCTTGCGGTCTCTGGCATTCTGGTGGGAGCTGACACAAAGAGTCGTCGATTTCACTTTGTAACTGATGATACGGACGAGGACATACGCGGGAAGTTCTCCGATGCCATCAGCGAGTCGATCCATGCGGAAATTCCCATGCGTTACGTCGCTCATTTGCACAAGACCACGCAAATATCATTTGCGACTGAGGATGAGATCGTGTCATATTTTCTAGAAAGGCTGGAGACGAAAAAATCTGTGAGTTAGACTATGAAACCACTCCCAGCGCCGAACGTTCCCGGAAAGACGGAATTTGAGAGGTTCGACAATGCGATGCGGCAGGTACTAAGCGTATCGAAGGAAGAACTACTCAAGCGGGAAGCGCAGTACCGGAAGGAACGCGGAAAGAAAAGGCGACCAAAGAAGTAGCTGGCCGCCGATCCTGTCACGGCAGGATTCCAGCCTAACGCCAACCTTCCATTTTGCCTAGTATATTATTGCCGAGCACGCGATGAGCTGGCTAAATATTAGATTTCAAAGAGCTTGCGGGTAAAATATAGGCAACAAAGCACTTAGCTCTGCTGACGGGGAGTAGATCAGAGTGCCTCCGCCTTGGCTATATTCAGCTCATTCTGTTGTGACCGCAAGGTCAGATGTCACAAGGGGTCTGTGGATTCCAGAGCTGCCCCAGATTGGTTCGGCCATTGTTTCGGCCAACGATGGAGCGGAGCACCCATGAGCACCAACTAGGGCTTGGCTAAGGCGTGTCAACTTCCCGGAAGCCCGTTTCTGGCCAACCGGGTAAACAGTGATCGTTCGCTGGACACAAGCGCGTTTATCGTTACATATGTGGTGAAACTTCCTACAAGCGGACTTCTGGGGAAATATCTTCCTACTTTGGTCATCGGTTCCAAACGCGAGTTTGATCCTCTGCAGACCGATCATCGTCCAACCCTCAAAGTAACAAACGGGAGGCCCTGCCGGACTACCCGGCAGTGATGTTGTGGTCGCCCGTTTGTTACTCACGAGGGGAGGGATGTTTCCACCCGTCGCCTTCCGCACAACTCTAGTGAATTGTTCCCGTGGTCACCACCGATAAAGGATTTGCACCTGCCGGAATCGCGGATTCGCCGGCAATGTTGTTCAGGTCGCCGGTGGTTTGGTCAATTTTGCAGGCGGTGACGTTGTTTGTGCTCAAGTTTGCCACGTACACGAATTTGCCAGACATATCCACGGTCATCGAAGTGGGCCCGTCATTATCGACGCAGATGTTGGGTGCGTCGATGGGAAAGGAAAACTGGAGTGTCTGGGTGTTAAAGCTGAACGACAGAATTCCGCCTTCCGCGTTCTGAGGTGAGTACAGGAATCTCCCCAATGGATCGGTCACCACCGAAGGAGTGCTCGCGCCCACGTTCACGGTGGGGAATGGGTTTGTCAGGGCACCCGAACCAGGAGCAATCGTGAACGCCAACATTTTGTACTGACCACCGGACTCGGGCACCTGTTCCAGGTTAGCCACAAAAACGGCACGTCCCGAAGCGTCCACCGCCACCGAGCCTGGGTCCTGCGTGTCCGCGAATGGCGAACCGGAGACCGACGTCAGTGCACCCGTGGCGGGATCGATCGCAAGAGCGGAGATGCTACCGTCAAACAGAGAGCTGTTTGCGACGTAGACAAATTGGCCCGTTGGATCCACCGTGACGGAGACGGGTCCCGCAGAGGTCGTCCCGGTCGAGAAGGGGGAGCTACCAAGCGCGGTGAGGGCGCCCGTGCTCGAATTAATAGCGAAGCCCGAGATGTTGTAAGAACCGTTGTTCGCTACATAGAGGAATCGGCCCGAAGGGTCCACGGCAACCGAAAACGGATTTGTTTCCGCCGCCACCGGAGAGCCGATTTCGGTCAGGGCGCCGGTGCTGGCGTCAATGGTATAGGCCGCAACGTTATTGGTATTCCCGTTTGCCACATATGCAAACCGGCCGGAGGGGTCGACCGTCACCGAGTTCGCAAACGCAAATACTCCCGACCCTCCGTCCGCGAACGGAGAGCCGCTGACTGCGGAGAGGTGGCCGGACGAGGCGATGGTGTACGCCGAGACCGTGCTGGGAACAGTTCCTGACCCTTGATTCGCAACATAAGCGAACTTGGGTGTGTAGGCAACCGCAGCGCTGCCGGTGGTCAGCGACACGGGCGCCGCAGATGCCCGCGCTGTGCGGACCTCATCTAATAAAGTGAGCTTTCCACTGGCGGCGATGCTATAAGTCCAGACTTCGCCGGAACCACTATTCGTCACGTAAAGGAGTTTCCCTTCCGGATCCACAGTCGCGGAGCTGGGAGAGTCGCCGCTAGCGACCGGTGAGCCCGATACCGCACTCAGAGCGCCAGTGGTTGGGTTGACCTTTACGGCCGCAACCGTACCGGGGTTAGTAAACCCCGGAATAAATATGAATTTCCCTGAAGGAGCCATCACCATCGACTCGAAACTGGTCCCTTCCACGGCGAAAGGCGATCCGACAGCCGTAGGGATGCCGGTGGTGGCATTGATGCTGAAAATCGTGACTTCGCCGGGTTGCGACACATACCCAAATTTTCCGGAAGGGGCGATTACCACCGCAAACGCACCGGATCGAGACAAGAAAGGAGAGCCCGGCATGGCAGTCAGCACGCCCGTTGTGGCGTTGATCGTGTAGCCCGAGACGTCTCCGCCCGGACTGTCGTCCACATTGTTGACATAGGCGAAGCTATCCGTCGGATCGATTACCACCGATAGCGGTTCATCGCCCGCCGCAAAAGGCGATCCGTGTACCGGAGTCAGCGCGCCGGTATCACTATCGATGGTGTACGCCGAAATATTGTTGGAGTTATCGTTCGGAACATAAACGAACTTGTCCTGCGGATCGACCGTCACCGAGACAGGCCCGTTTCCCGTTGCGTATGGGGAGCTACTGACTTCGGTAAGCGCTCCGGTAGTGGCATCGATGGTGAAAGCCGAGATGGAGTTGGGTCCGAGAGTTGCGGACCCGAGCGCGTACAGAAACTTTTGCGAGGGATCGATGGTCGCGTAGCCTAGCGCCGACCCCGGATAGAAATAGCCGTTGCTCCGCAGTTGGCCGGTCTTGCCGTTTACCGTATAGATGGACATCCCGTTGTTGCCCGGCACGTAGGCATAACGCGCGTCACTTGCGGCAGCCGAACCCAGGCACACGAGTCCGAAAAGCATCACGGCAAAAACCGAAAGCGCCTCACGCGTGCGGCGCACATTGTTTCCCTGGCATACGCTTATACGATTCATAACCTGCTCCTTGAGTTAGATTTTGATAACCATGCCTTGCGGCCAATTTCCCCGGCCGTGTCTTGGTTCCACGTCCAAACTCGGCCTCTATCTAGTAACGCGAAGACGCCGCGGAAAAAGGTCCACATTTCTTTTGGTTCGACCAAGCGTCCACGGCCCTGCTTTCCTCTGTGCCGCCGATTGCAATGCAGCAGTCCCGTGGAACGGCCAGGTTCGACCGGGTTCCACGGGACGGTATCGCCCTCTCACCCACACTGGGTGGGCAAAACACGGGCCAAGCTAAGGCTTGTAGACTCGGTAGTTTGAGGTGTGGTCGCCGACAAACTCTCCATGGGTCGAATAGACGAAGGTCTGGACCGTATGCTCGCCGGGAGCCAGGCCCGAGACCGGCCAAGAAGATGTCATGGTCTCAAAGTAGCCCGGGTCCGTGGCGCCGCCAGCGAATGGGCAACCACCTGAAGCAACTCCGTCCACGTAAAGGCATATCGAATTCGGCGTCGCTTCCGTGCCATTGGAGTTCTGCACCCACATGTCGGCTTCGATCGTGCAGGTCCCCGTTGTCCCCGGACAGGTCACAATGAGTTGAGTGTCAATCGGCGTAAAGGTTGCTGCCGGGACGTCGGCGTTGTAATTCCCATTGTTGATGTACGTCCCCTGGAGGACGTGCTTGGTGGCTGCCGCGTTGGAAAAGATGCTGAACGATGCAACGGCTAAAGCCAACAACGTCACTTTCGAGAGCTTGCTCATATATTCTCCTCTTTGCTAATTGAAGTTGAGGACATGTTTCACGTTGGTTACAAGGTCATGGGGCTTGACGTTTGCTTGTCCCCCATCCCCACGATCCAAAGTCGCCCTCTATCTGGTAACGCGAAGAAGTCGCGGAAAAAGGTTCACATTTTTCGGGCAGTTCAGCGCGGCGCTCCTGGTTTCTGCGCGAGCAGGCTCCAAGTGTGTAAATACAAAGGCGTAACCCCTGTTGGCTTATCATTCGACACGGTATATACTTCACGGCCATAGACGGCGCCATTCCCTGGAGGACGGGGAATGTCTGCCGGCTTACGTGGAATCCTTCCTCGCTTTCATCTTTATCTATTTTCTAAATTGAAGTGGTTGCGACCACGGCTTCTGTTTCCGGTCGCATGGTCCCGATCATCTCTTCGAGGTCCCCATGGATGCACCAACGGACATCAACACCCTTTTGGGCACTCTCAACGTGGGCAACGACAAGGCAGCGGCCGATTTGGTTGTGCTGCTTTACTCGGAACTGCGAGGTTTGGCGTCCAGTTATTTGCGGCGGGAGCGCAGCAATCACACCTTGCAAACCACCGCCCTCGTGCATGAAGCGTATCTTCGCTTGACCGATCAGCGAGAGGCGCACTGGAAAAATAAGGAGCAGTTCATGGGTGTCGCGGCGCAACTGATGCGCCGCATCCTGGTTGACTACAGCCGCGGCCATGACGCCAAGAAACGCGGTAACGAATTCGAGAAGGTTTTCCTGGAGGAAGCGGAAGTCGTTTCCAAGGGAAAAGCCCCTGACGTTATTGCCGTGGATGAAGCTCTCACCCGGCTGGCCAAGTTCGATCCACAGCAGGCCCAGCTTGTGGAATTGCGTTTTTTCGGCGGCTTGGATCTTGATGAGGCCGCCGCGGTTCTGGGAGTTTCGCGCACGACCGTGAAGCGCAATTGGAACCTGGCCAAGGCCTGGCTGGCGCGTGAACTGCGCAGAGGCGACGAGAACAATGCCTGAGAAATGGGACCAGGTAAAGGAGCTGTTCGCATTGGCTCTGGAGCAAGATCCCGGGAACAGGAGCAATTTCCTGCGTCACGCTTGCGCGGGCGATGACGCTCTGCGCAGCGAAGTAGAATCGCTGCTGTCGAGCTTCGATGGCGCCGACACCTTTCTTGAGGATGGTCCCGTTGCCGATCTGGTGTCAGCGCAATCGCGTGCAATGACGGGAAGAAGGATTGGAGCGTACCGCATCCTCCGCGAAATTGGGCAGGGCGGCATGGCGGTGGTCTATCTGGGCGAGCGCGACGACCAGAGCTATCGCAAGCAAGTCGCCATAAAGATGGTCAAGCCCGGAATCGACACTGAGCAAGTCCTGAACCGCTTTCGCAACGAGCGCCAGACGCTGGCGGCGCTGGACCACGCGAACATTGTGAAGCTGCTCGATGGCGGTAGCAGCGAAGAGGGTTTGCCGTATCTGGTGATGGAATATGTGGAGGCCCTTCCCATTGACCAGTACTGCGATCTTCACCGGCTCTCCATTGACGACCGCTTGCGGCTGTTTTGTGAGGTCTGTTCTGCCGTCCAGTACGCGCATGAAAAGCTGGTGATTCATCGCGATCTCAAGCCGGCCAATATTCTAATCGCAAAAGACGGTACGCCCAGACTGCTGGACTTTGGTATCGCCAAACTGCTGAATCCCGAGTGCTTCCAAACGGCACCGGTCACTCGAACTGACTGGCGTCCTATGACTCCCGAATACGCGAGCCCAGAGCAGATCCGCGGGCAAGCGGTTACGACCGAAACCGATGTCTATTCCTTGGGCGTATTGCTCTTTGAATTACTGACTGGCCATCGCCCTTATCGCTGTACGGGACAGTCTCTTTTGGAAATGGAGCGGCTGGTTTGCGAAACTGATCCCGAAAAAGCGAGCGTTGTTATTAACCGGACTGAAGAAAAAGTGGCTCGTGACGGGGAGGAGCGAACTGCAATTACCCCGGAGTCGGTCGCCACCCAACGCGGTTTGCAGCCAACTGAGCTGCAGCGCCAGCTGCGCGGCGATCTGGACACCATCGTGATGAAGGCGCTGCGGAAAGAACCTGTACGCCGCTATGGTTCTGTCGAAGAGTTCTCGCAGGACATTGAGCGCTATCTGTCGGGCATGCCGGTCACGGCACGCAAGTCCACGATCGCCTACCGTAGCGGGAGATTCCTTCGCCGGCACAAGGAATCACTTTCCGCAGCCCTCGTGGTTCTGGGCGTTGTAACGGGCCTGGCGGTCTGGCAAGCGCACAGGGTCACGCGCCAAAATGCCGCCATAGCGCAAACGGCGAACGCCCCGGTTCAAGCGCGGCGTTCTGTAGCCATCCTGGGCTTCAAGAATCTTTCCGACCGCCCCGAGACGGCGTGGGTATCAACTGCTTTGTCCGAGATGCTGGCGACGGAACTCGCGGCTGGTGAAAAGTTGCGCACGGTTCCCGGAGAAACCGTTGCGCGAATGAAAATTAACCTCGACCTTCACGACAAAGAAAGCCTCGCTCCCGCCACCCTCGGACAGGTCCATAAGAATCTTGGTAGTGACTTCGTCGTCGTTGGATCCTACCTTGACTTGGGAAGAGACCCTGGAGGCCAAATCCGGCTTGACGTTCGTCTTCAGGACGCGGCCAAGGGAGAAACCATCGCCACCGTTTCGGAAACCAGTACCGAGGGCCAATTGCTGGATCTCGTCTCTCGCGTCGGAAGAAAGTTGCGCGAAGACTTGGGAGTTGCCGACGTGTCGCAGGGCGAATCGGTGGGAGTACGCGCGTCCATGCCTTCCAACCCCGACGCGATGCGGCTTTACTCGGAAGGCTTGGCCAAGCTGCGAACCTTTGATGCACTCGCTGCTCGGGACCTGCTGACGCGCGCGGTAAACTCGGACCCTAGTTATCCTCTGGCGCACGCGGAACTGGCGAAAGCATGGATGGCACTCGGCTACAACGCAACCGCACGCCAGGAAGCAAAGAAAGCTTTGGAACTCTCCGGCAACCTCTCCCGTGAAGATCACTCCCTGGTGGAAGCCGGCTACTACGAGGTCAACAAGGATTGGGACAAGGCGATTGAAGTTTATCAAAGACTATCCAACTCCTCCCCCGATAGCGTCGAGTATGGCCTCGCTCTGGCCAATGCTCAGATCGCGGGAGAGCGCGGGAACGATGCTCTGAAATCGATCGCCAGACTGCGAGCACTTTCAGCGGAGGCGAAAGAAGACCCCCGGATCGATATGGCTGAAGTGTGGGCCGACTATTCTTTGTCGGACAATAAAGGCGTCGTGGCTACAGCCGAGTTGGCGATCAAGAAAGCAATTCCGCTGGGAGCCAGGCTGCTGGTGGCGCGGGCAAGAGTCTTTCAATGCCGTGCCCTGGCGGCTCTCGGGCAACCGAAACAGGCAACTACCGCCTGCGAAGAGGGCCGCCGGATCTTTCACGACGCCGGAGATTCTGCCGGTGAGTCTGGAGCGCTACATGACATGGCCGAAGTGCCCATCAACCAAGGCGATTTAGAACAGGCAAGAAGATTATATGAACAAGCTCTTGTGCTAGTGCGACAGACCGGCGACAAGAGAGCCAAAGCTCGAGAACTCGCAAACATCGGGTTGATCTATATCCAACGAGGAGACCTGTCTACGGGCAAGAAGATGTATGCGGACTCCCTCGAAGCTTACCGGGAGGTTGGCGACAAACACGGAATGCAGGTGGTCACTGCCAATACCGGCGACATTTTTTACGCGGAGGGACAACTGGGAGCGGCCCTTGCCGAATACAAAGACGCGCTCGTATTGGCCCGCGAGGTGGGACATAGGAGTTCGGAAGCAATTGACATTAAGAACATGGGAGATGTCCTCGCAGCCCAAGGCAATCTACAGGGGTCGATGCAGATGTACCAGCAGGCCGTCAGCATCCAACGCGAAATTGACGACAAGAGTTATTACGCGGCTTCCCTTGTGTCGATCGGAAAACTCCAACGGCAGAAGGGAGACGGTGACGGCGCCAGGAAAACCTACGAAGAAGCCCTTTCCTTACGCCGGCAATTAGGGGAAAAAGGCACAGTGGCCGAGACGCAAACGGCGCTGGCAGAACTGGATTGCGATTCCGGACAAGTCTCTGACGCAGAGACTCTGGCACGTGCAGCCATCCAGGAATTTCAGGCGGAACGGGAAGCGGACAATGAGATTCAGGCTGAAGCCATGCTATCGCGGGCGCTCCTGCAACAGGGCAAACTCGCCGATGCCCAACGGGCGATCACCCGAGCGCTTGCCCTTTCCAAAAAGAGCAGCGATGTAACCGTCCGCCTCCCACTCGCGATCCAAAATGCCTACACGCGAGCCGCGGCAAAAGATCTGCCCGAAGCCGAGCGGATTGCTCGAAGTGTGCTGGTGGAATCCCATAAGTTGGGCTTTGTTCAAATCGAATTAGAAGCCTCCCTCGCTATCGGGGAAATTCAGCTGCGCGGGGAGAATCCTGCACTAGGTCGCAAACGGCTTGAGGAAACGGAAAAAGCCGCACGTTCAAAGGGCTTCGAGCTTATCGCGCGAAAGGAAACTTCTGCACGGCAAGCGGCGCTTAACTAGCTTTCTAGAAACGGGCTTCTGGGAAGTGCGCCAGATCGGTACCGACAAGTCGGCTTCTCGGTACTAACCCAACGGGCGAGCTGATAACTTCCGGATTGCCCGTCATCCGGGCACAATCCGCAGTCCCGGGCTCATTGCGCTCCTGGTGCGGCGCAGGTGCTAGTCTGACACAGGCACCAATGAACAACCGCGACATCCAGGCGGCTCGGAAATATCACGATGGTACGAAACACTCCTACTGGAGTATTCGTAATAATCCTCACTCCCTCGACTGGGCCAACCGGCCCCAGACTTTCAAAATCTATCCGAAGCCGGAGCCGTTTTTGCTCCCGCGGGACATGCTACAAACGGGGGTGTCCGCGCTCTCCGCGATCTCAGTGACGTTGTCCTCTTCGCGGGCCGATTCGGTACCTGACCTCCAAGATCTGGCGCGCATCCTCTATTTCTCGGCAGGGATTACCAAACAGCGCGGATCTCCAGGCGGAGAAATCTACTTTCGCGCCGCAGCCTGTACCGGAGCCCTCTACGAGATCGAGTTGTATATCGTGACTGGCGATCTCGCGGGCGTGGATGCCGGCGTCTACCACTTC
>Ga0182015_10000619_pt1 | contig 50541 bp, 42 predicted proteins | sample 712P3MmetaG_FD_120478 | JGI IMG/M metagenome (GOLD analysis project Ga0182015, IMG submission 120478) | Permafrost microbial communities from Stordalen Mire, Sweden - 712P3M metaG | ecosystem: Environmental > Terrestrial > Soil > Wetlands > Permafrost | place: Sweden: Stordalen | collected...
ACGCAGGCGGACTGCAGAATTGCGGCGGCTACACTTGCGGCGAAGTATTCAAGCTGGCTCCGCAAAAGAACGGCACGTGGAAATACACGGCTCTGTACAAGTTCACTGGCGGAGCGGACGGCGCTGGTCCCAACGACGTCATCGTAGATGACAAGGGCAATATTTTCGGCACTACTTTCAGCGGCGGCACGTACCAGGCTGGCGTCGCCTTCGAAATTACTCCGTAAATCTACGACTTTCACGCTGGCTGGCCCACCTTTGCGGCGTAAAGGTGGGCCAGCCGCCTTATAAAGCCCCAGCCCTCGCAAAGAACGCGAAAGGCTGCGGCACCCGCGGCGGATGCAAATTACCGATGCAGCCACGTCGCTGCCGCTCCAATGGCCGCCCCACCGAGCACCAACCACACGGAATTGATTCGATAGCGGAGTAGCAGGAAGAAACTAAGTGCAGCCAGGACCAGAGTTGTCCAATCCACCACGGCGGCGCGGAACAGTTGCCAGGTGACGACCGCGATCAGGGCCAGCGCAGCGACATTGACTCCATCCAGCACCGCTCCCGCAAGCGGCGACTGACGTAAGCGTGGAACCAGCGGACCGCTGATGGCCACGAAGAAAAATGCCGGCAGAAAAATTGCAATCGTCGCAATCGTCGCGCCGGGAACACCTGCCAGTAAAAAGCCAATGAAAGTTGCAGTCGTCGAGATCGGACCTGGGGTCACTTGTCCCATGGCGATCGCGTCCAGCAATTGCCGTTCGCTGATCCAGTGCAGATGAGCGACCAGGTTGGACCGAATCAGCGCCACCAAGACATAACCACCGCCAAAAAGAATTGCGCCAATCTTCAGAAACACGAGAAAGAGTGCAGTTAGGCTGAAAGGCAGAGCGGCACTGGAACCGGTGGCGGTCAAGGCGGCTCCGCCTGAAAGAAAAGTCGCCGCAGAGGACGGCCGCTTTCCCGAACGTAACGAATAAACAATTCCAGTCAGCAAGCCGCCGCCCGCCAGCACCGCCAGTTGATCCACGCCAAGTGCGGTAGCGAGCACGGCGAGCGCACCCACGGCAGCGAGCCAAGTAGACTTCACGGCGGTTTTTGCCAGCTTGAAAACAGCTTGAACAATTAGAGCAATCACGATGGGTTTGACCCCGTACATCACGCCCGATACTTCTGGCAACGAACCAAAGCGCACATACGCCCACGCCAGTGCCGTGACCATCACTGCCGAGGGCAGAATGAAACTCCAACCCGCCACCAGCAATCCCGGCCAGCCTGCTCGCACCCGGCCCACGTGGATTGCCATTTCAGTGGAGTTCGGCCCGGGGATGAGATTGGTCGCACCGAGAAAATCCAGAAACTGCTCGCGCGTCAGCCAGCCGCGTTTCGAGACAACTTCGTCTTCCATCATCGCAATGTGGGCCGGCGGTCCGCCGAATGCGACCATGCCGAGCTTCAGGAAGAGGCGCGCGAGTTCCGCGAGAGACGTGGGACGCGAATTTGATATCGTGCGCTCGGAATCTGTCGCGGCTATGAAGTCCTGCAAGTTAAACCTCGTTAAACGGTATTCGAGAATTGTAATCAAGCATCTACCATGCTGGACAAATGAGGGTGCGTTTAGAATGCCTGGTAATGAGCTGCAGCTTGAAACCCGCCAAGGAGGAAGAACAAGATGTGGAAGTCTTTTCTGAGCCACTTCGATCCCTCGTCGTTTGTAGTCATCTTTCTAACGCTGGCGCTTTTTCTATTGGCTTTGTTTATGAAAGGATTCACTCAGGAAGTTCTGCTTGAGGCAGGCGTCTTTCTAGTCTCGGTCAAGCTAATCCTGATGAGCCATAAAAACAGCGTCTCCGCCAGGATGCTGGACGAGCGCCTTTCTCGTATCCAGAGTATGCTCCAGGGTTTGGAAGACAGAGCCTTCCGATCAGAAGCTTAAGTTTCGCAGCCTTGCAATTGGCAATTCGCGACTTAGGTGTGCGCGTGCGGACTCTGTGCGGGATTCTTTTGCGGTGGTGGTGGAGATTTGATTACCTTGACTTCGAAGTCCACGGGCAATTGTTTCGGAGGAAAGCAGGCAGCCTTGTCGCAAGCCTGATATCTCAATCGTCCGCGAATCTCGTACTTGCCGGGCAGCATAGTGGCCAGCGGACGCACCTGCACCGAAAGGCTAAATTCTCCACTGTAGACGCTGAGCTTCTCATCCGGAGCAAAAGCAAAACTCATTTCCTCGCCCGGCGGATAAGTGATTTTTCCAACAACGATGTCGGTAGGCACATCAACTTTCAGGGTTGTGGGAATGAGGTATTCCGCCGCTGGCTTGTTGGAGTTGATATGGAAACCTGAACCAACGTGAAATCGCAATTCCACATTAGTAGATTTACCTCGGATAACAGTAGTGACTGGCGCCGGCGACAGGGTTACAGATGGCGCTTTCCGCCCCAGCGAATCCTGCGCGGTCAAGATTGCGGCGGCGAGGAAGAATAGAAAAGCGACTTTTGTGATGAAGTTCAATCTTATTTTTGCGTTTGGGCAATGGAACTTGGGCCGATAATTTTCTTGATATCGTCCTCGATCTCACCCCGCCCTTTCAAACCGAATGCTTTGTCGGCGATTTTTCCGTTGCGATCAATATAAAATGTCTCCGGCAGAAACTGCACCCCGCCGTATGCATCACCCACGGATTCCTTGCCAATGAGAATGGGATAGTTCACCTTCATGCTTTTCGCGAACTCAGCAATGTCCTCGGTCTTGGCGTCATCCATTGCCACGCCGAGAAACTGCACTCCGGCGGACCCGTATTGCTTTTGAAAATCGACAAACCAGGGCATCTCGATTTTGCATGGCCCGCACCATGTTGCCCAGAAATTTAACACCACCGGTTTGCCGCGGTAATCGGAGAGGCGGACGGTCTTGCCATCGAGAGCTTCCAGGGCGAAGTCAGGCGCAACACTATTCTGCATTTGTCCAACCCCTGACGATGGCCGTTTCGCCAGTTTGAAACCGGCCACTAGCATCAGGGCAACTACCAATGCGACCCCGACAATGACAAATGGATCACGTTTCACGAAAAACTCCCATCACAGCGCGAATCGGTTCAGAAACGACAAATAGTTCGAAATAATGGTAAAGCGTCCGATGACCAAAAGCACGCCCAACGCGACAAGCAACGCGCCGCTGGCTACTTCAATAGCATGCATATGAGCGCGAAAGCGGCTGTAAAACTTCAAAAATCTTTCCACGCCGAGAGCCGTCAACAGGAACGGCACAGCGAGTCCCATGGAATAAATCGCCAGCAGCGCGACGCCTTTTGTAATCGAATCCTGCGCTGCGGCAAAAGTTAGAATGACTGTAAGTACCGGGCCTACGCAAGGCGTCCAGCCAAAGGCGAAAGCGAAGCCAATCACAAACGCACCCCAGGCTGTGCTGCCGCCTCTCACGCTGTGGAGACGGGCGTCTGTATACAACGCGTTGATTTTGAAAATGCCCGTGAGGTGCAAACCGAAAAGAATGATGACGACACCCGCGACCTGCGCCAGAGTCGACCGGTAGCGCGCCAGCATCTGGCTCACCTCGGTGGCGACAGCGCCCAGAGCTATGAACACCACGCTAAAACCAAGAATGAACGCGATGGAATTCAGCATGACCTTGCGCAAGAGCTGCGACTCTTGTGTCTTGAGTTGTTCCACACCAACGCCCGAGATCAGCGAAACGTATCCCGGCACCAGTGGCAGCACGCATGGTGATAGAAACGAAACCAGGCCAGCGAGGAAAGCCGCGATCGGAAGAGGCAGACCAGTCATTACAGAGTCATTCTACCTGCCAAAGGCATTGGCGCGGGAATAAGTGCGGCGTCAACTCGATCATAATTGGGTTTCACGTAGACCCGGACGCCCTCGTCCGGTGGTCCATGTCAAGAATAGACTCAGTGAGCGAACAAAGGCTTCGAAACTATAAGTAAAAATTTGTCACACCGCGCATTTAACGGCTTTGATTGGGTACTTTCTTTTTTCTTGTCGTCTTACTCTCTGCCGACGAATTGTTCTCCGGCGGTTGCGCCGGTAGTGTGACCGCTGCGGGAGCCGCAAGAACTTTACGGATCAATCCTACGGGGACGGCAGCGGTCAACACGGCGCGGTTCTTCTGCGTTTGAATTTTCAGGCTATCGAAGAATGCTTTGATGTCGGCGTCTGTGCCGGGCGCGGGAACTGTACTTTCGGCGGTACGAAACAGGTTGAGATATGTCTCGATGCGTGCCGCGACTTGAGTGGCTTCTTCGTCGCTTCCAGTAAAAGCCTGCGCCTTAAAATGCACCGCCCCGAGGTAGCGCACCGAGGCTACAGCGGTCGCCGGCTTCGTGAATAGGAACGACCAGCCAACTGGGCCGGAAGCTGAAAACCCTGCCGACGGTTGAATTTTGAAGATAGCCCAGCCAAGGCTGGCCAACGGAACATCTTTATAATACTGGCGCAGTAGAGCAGGTCCGCCGAATGGCGACGCCAGCTTGCGCGACCGCTGAATCATTCCCCGGATGACGAGCGCGTCATCAAGATTCGAAGCTGCGACCGTGTCCACGCCGAGGATCGAGACTCGAAGCGTGCGTCCTTCCAGCGGGATGTTGTAAATGTCCCGAGTCTGATAATTATCAACCGAACTCGAGATCCGTCGCAGGTAGGCGCGCAACCGCTCGCCGTCGAATTTTCCCGCGAGAACTTCCGAGAAGCGCGGCTGGGAATAAGTGCCTTTCGTATCGGACGACCCGGCCGGGTAGTGAATTGCCAAGGCAGCCTCATCCAAGTCCCGTTCGAACTGAATTCCGGTTGCCTGAATGAATTGCTCGTAATCAGGGTCGTGAGGCACAGACGGCAGCTCGCCGGTGAGGTTAGCGCGGCGCATCCATGCCAGATTTACGTATACGAATCCATCGGCACCGGGAAGCAGACGCGCAACTTCGGGTGGAGCGTGTTTGCGCAGTACGACAGCCAAGGCAACCGCCGCGATAACCACCAGAACGGCCAGGATAACGGGAAGGCGTCGTCGTATTCGCATGTAAGCGCGGCAGTCCCGACTCAAACAGTTGGACCGCCGAGGATGCGGTCATGATAGCATTCGCCGGGTCGGCCGCGATACCACGCGCTGGGGTTCTCACCAGGCCGATCCCGCAGGTGTCTGAAACAAATTGCATGGGTAATCCGCGATTGCTCACCACCTAAGAAGTTTGTTCGATCACGCTCGCTCGAGTGTTCTCACCTGATCGTACCGGGTCTACGCGTAGCTGCAAACCGTCCACCTGGCGCACTACGACTGGCTGGCCCGCAGGAAGGTTAGCCGAGGAAATGGCGTCCCACAGTTCACCGTGGACAAAGACTTTTCCTTGCGGCGATAACGCGCTTTGGGCAAGCCCGATCTCTCCAATCAGCCCTTGAATTCCAGTCACAACCTTATTGGCTCGTGCTTTGAGCGCGATGCTCATCAAGAAAACGGTGATAATTCCCAGCGGAATGCTGACCGCGAGCGCTGTGAGCAAATGGACTCGCATTTCCGGAATAGGCGCATCCACCAGCAGCAGTCCCCCCAAAGTAAGGGTGACGATCCCGCCGATCGCCAGTACTCCATGGGTGACAAACTTCGCTTCGAGCGCGAACAGAATGAACGAGGCGAAAATCAGAACTACAGCGGCGAAGCGCGTGGGCAGCAAATTTAGCGCGAAAACGGCCAGAAGGATGAACACCACTCCCACGGTTCCGGGAACCACCGCGCCCGGGTGGTTGAACTCGGCGTAAAGCGCAAGCGCGCCGACGGCGAGCAGAACAAAGGCCACATTCGGATCCAAAAGGTAAGCAAGGATGTGCTGCTTCAGCGTCATGTCGAACGGTCGAACGGATTGACCAACCAGATTGAGAGTAACCGCCTGGCCGTTAAACCGCTTCACCTGCTTGCCTTGCAATTGCTTGAACAAGTCGTCAGCGCTGGGAGCTACGTAGTCAATCAGTTTTTGCGAGCGCGCCTCCTGATCGGTAAAAGACTTCGACTGGCGCACGGCAGTTTCTGCGACTTCCACGTTGCGGCCCCGCTTCCCCACAACGGATCGCATGAGGGCCGCGGAGTCGTTTTCAATCTTTTCCTTCATGGTATCGTCCATCTTGCCGCCGCCTAGTGAAACGGGATGAGCTGCGCCGGTATTGGTCCCGGGCGCCATGGCTGCAACGTCGGCGCTCTCAAGAATAAAAAAACCGGCAGACGCGGCGCGACTTCCGCTGGGAGTCACATAAATGATTACCGGCACCGGGGAGGCCAGGATTTTTTCAATAATGTCACGAGTCGAATCGAGCAGACCGCCCGGGGTGTTGATCTCAATTAACAAGGCCTGGGCTTTGCTGCGTTGGGCTTCTGCAATGGCCCGGCCAATGTACTCATCGGTCACGGGAGTGATCGCGTCATCGACTACGATCTTCAATACTTCGGCGGCAGAGGTCGCGGAGGCAAGGAGTAACAGTAATCCAGCCAGTAGGGCGGAGATACGAGAAAAAATAAAAAGCTTCATCGATTGGGCAGCGGCTGCGCTTCCTGCGCCAACTTGGCTGCAACGGCGCGTTTGAGCGCCAGCGCGGCCGCATTGGACGGTTCCAAACGCAAAGCCTTGTCAACGTTCTCCGCGGCCGCTTCAGCTCTATTGTCTCGCAAATCCAGCTTCGCTAACACTAAAAGCGGCTCCGAAAACTGCCGCAGTCGCAGGGATTGTTCGGCTTCGGTTCGAGCTGCGGCCAACTCATTTTCAGCTTCCAGCACGCTCGCCAGGCCTGAATGAGCTTCGGCGTTTGAGAAGTTCAGAGCAAGCGCCTTGCGGAATTCGGCTTCAGCTTCGCTAAGGAAGCCTTGAGCCAGCAACTGATGTCCGCGATCGCTGTGGAATTTCGCGTGGGTACGAGCATCGGTTTTCGCCAGCCGTGGTTCGGCCGCTGCGTCGATTTTCAAGGCAAGCTGGTGCACGGAACTTTCGTCGTAGTTGGCTCGGATGCGCTCCGCTGGAGCTTTTTGTGCTCCTCGGTCTGGATTGCCCGCCTCTGATGTGATTCCATCAAGCAAGGATTTGCCCGCGGCATCGGAAGATTTCAGTGACAACGTCTCCCGCAGTTGGCGCGAAGCACCCGCAAGATCACCCGTGCGGTAAAGCTCGATAGCCAGATTGAAATGATAATCAGGATCGTTCGGATCCGCTTCGATCGCTTTTTGAAAGTATTGGACAGCCATTTTTCGATCGATATGAGAGTTGACCGCGCCCAGGTTATTGTAAACCTCAGCTAGGGGTAGCCCGGCTGCAACGAAGCGAAAGGCAGAGTCGGCTCGCTGGAAGTCTCCCTGGTAATAAGCGGCTAGACCAAGATAGAAATTGGCCTCCCGCGAAAGCGCATCGTCATTCGGCATTCGTGCGAGAGTAGAGACCGCCTGATCGTATTGGCGTTCGCGATAATAAGCTTTCCCCAATTGCAACAGCGCCGCGGAATAAGCTGGATTCAAGCGAAGAGCTTCGCGGAATCGCTGGATCTGCTCGTCCACACCGCTTGCGGTGACTCCGCGAATATAGTTTTCGAACGCATCCAATCGGATGGGAGGCGCGCCGGCGACATACACCTCCCTGCTGATTGACATCTCAGGGCGAAGCGCGTGCAAGACGTCCCATGCCAGCGCAGTTTGGATATCGATGAGTTGTGTTAGCGGACCGGACTCAGAAATCTGCGGCAGTAAGTGCTGGCGGCGCATGTCCAGCAATTGCGTCGTCGTGGTGAAGGCCCGGCCATCGAAGCGGTACAGACCAAGGACCACATAGTCCACATCAAGTTGTTCGGCGATGCGGTATACCGTGGCCCGAGATGGATGGAGCCCGACCGGAATTCCGACTCGGTCATAGGCGCGAATGCGGTCTTCACGCGGCAGCACAAACAACGTCGCGGAATTCAGGCGCTCTTGCAATAGCTCGGGGAAGGAATCGCTGATCCACTCGATGCCTGGAGCTTTGGATTGATTTTCAAACGGAGCTACTAACACCGTTTCGCCCGCCGTGGCCGGCACTTGGCTAAAAGCGGACGCGGTCAAAAACAAACAAAAAGCTGCGCTCAGACGAAGGAATTTCAAGGCAAGGAGATTATATCCGGCGGGCGCGCTAGTTGAGCGCCAGTAAAAATACTAATGCCTCAAGCTACGGTAACTTATCGCTTTTTTCTCTTCCTGCTACCTGCCGATTCATCAGTTCTGACCAGCTTGGCAAAGTTTGATTGCCCGTAATTAATTGGGCTCCGCGCTCGAAGGTGAAATACGACCATGCCCACTGAATCATCACCATTATGCGGTTGCGGAATCCGATCAGGAAAAAGATGTGTACAAATAACCAAGACAGCCAGGCGATGAATCCGGAGATATGAATTTTGCCGAACTCCGCGATCGCGGCGGCGCGGCCAATGGTTGCCAGACTCCCTTTGTTGACGTAATGAAAATCGCGCCGTGGTTTTCCTTGCAGGTCGTTCGCGATACTACGCGCGGTCGCCTTCCCCTGCTGGATCGCAGCGGCCGCGACCCCCGGCACGAGTTGGCCATTCTTATCTTTGAGTGCGGCCAGGTCGCCAATTACAAAAACCTCAAGATGTCCGGGAATGCTCAAATCAGGATCGACAAGCACGCGCCCCGCGCGGTCAATCGGTGCTCCAAGTTTCTTGCCCAGGGGCGATGCGGCTACTCCGGCGGCCCACAGAATTACAGCCGCAGGCAGACGCGTCGCTCCCATATGGACCGCGGCGGGTTCGATACCCGTAACCATTGTTGATGTTTGCACCTCAACTCCGAGTACACGAAGTTGTTGTTCCGCGCTGCGGGACAAGTCCTCGGAATACGCGGGCAGAATTCGCGGACCGCCTTCGAGCAAGATAATTCGCGCGCGCCTGGTATCTATGGAATTGAATTCCTCTGGCAGAACGCGGTGGGCAATTTCCGCGAGCGCTCCGGCCAACTCCACGCCGGTGGGGCCGCCGCCGACAATCACGAAATTCAACTGCACGTTCTCGCCGGTGCTGGCCGCGTACCGCTCGGCCAGTTCAAATGCAAGTAATACGCGCCGCCGGATTTCCAGCGCGTCCTCGATGGTTTTCAGGCCAGGGGCAAATGGCTCCCAGTCATCATGTCCGAAATACGCGTGGCTGGCGCCTGCCGCCACAACCAGATAGTCGTAGGAAATTTCGCGATCCCCGAATTTCAAGATTCGCCGTTGGAGATCAAGTTCATTTACTTCTCCGAGGAGCACCTCGATATTGCGATGTTTGCGCACAATCCAACGAATGGGTGTGGCGATTTCTCCCGGAGACAACCCTCCCGTTGCGACCTGGTACAGCAGAGGCTGGAAATTATGGTGATTTCTGCGGTCGATCAATGTGATCCGTACCGGATAGTGGGCAAGGCTGAGGGCTGCGTTCAGGCCACCAAACCCCGCTCCGATAATGACGACCTGCGGTGTCGTCTTTGGGTTCATTCCGTTTTTTTCGCCTAACTGCATGACGCTTACAATAGAGGAAGCTGTCCAATTAATAGATTCGCGTCATGGCTCCCGAGTTGAAAAGTTTAATTCCCGAGGTTCAGTCATATAGGCAGACCCCAACCATGAAAACGCAGCGGGCTGTGCCAGGTCTGCCTTCCGGTTCATCCGGCCTACAACAGGTTGCCGTGGTCTTCGCTTTGATCATGATCGCAGTGTGGGTGCCGCAAAGTCGCATCAATACTGTTGTAAGTCTGCTGGCGACGTTTTGCATCGTGTGGTTCACAGTGCGCGGTTATTTTTCAGTTCGCGAATTAGGACTAGCCTGTCCTCTCTCTGGAGTGGTCACCATTCTACTCGTCGGCGCACTTATGGTAGCGGCGGTTGTTGTGGCTGGCTCGTTGATGCACAGCTTCGGACCTGCTCAGGCAGTGCCGTGGAAAAGGGCTTGGCAGTATGGTATTTGGTCGTTGCAGCAGGAATTCATTCTGCAGTCGTTTTTCTTCGTGCGTCTGGAATCAGTTCTTGGCGGCCGTCGCGCCGCGGTGCGCGCGGCACTTTTGTTCAGCATCGCACACGTCCCCAACCCAGTGTTGACCCTGCTCAGTTTCATTGGCGGTTTAGTATTCTGCGAACTATTTCGCCGCTATCGCAACCTTTTTCCCTTGGGCTTGGTACATGCGGCACTTGGCTTGACTATTGCGGCAAGCCTTCCGGACAGCTTGCTTCATCACATGCGGGTGGGGCTTGGTTATTTGCTATATCGCCCGTGAGCAGACATGGTGGGTGCGAAGCTAAGTTGCGCAAAGCTCTCTGACAATTCGGCTTCTTAATCGGATAACATGGCCCGATCAGGCGAGCACACGCTTTGCATTCAAAACTACGGCAAACAGAGCCTCCACCTAACATAGGACCGCAGCGGACTAATGCCTCGCGCTGGGCTCCTTTTCTAATGCCTTCCGTTTCGGATCTGCTTTTTGTTGCACTCCTCATTGGCTTGAGCTACGGCGCGATGGGACGTCTCTTGCTGCGGGATGCGGGAACGGGATGGCACATCCGCGATGGTCAATTGATGCTGCAGACGCGCTCGATTACCCGCGTCGATCCGTTCTCAGCCACCATGAGCGGTCATCCCTGGTACGCGTGGGAGTGGTTATACGACGTCTTCATTGCAAGCGTCGATGACTGGCTGGGACTGAACGGAGTTGTCTTCTTCACCGCGGCGGTTATGGCGGCCACGTTCGGTTTGGTATTCCGCTTGACCATGCGGCGCGGCGGCAGCTTGCCGATTGTGCTCCTTATGCTGGTGCTGTCATTGGGAGCTTCGGCTGTCCATTTCCTCGCGCGGCCTCATGTTCTCAGTTGGCTGTTCGCCGTGATCTGGTTCGAGTTGCTGGATGCTGCTACCGAATCGAGCAGGGAAAGTGGCCGCATTTTTTTGTTACCACTTCTGATGCTGCTGTGGGTAAATCTGCACGGCGGGTTCGTATTTGGTTTTGCTTTGTTGGCCGCATATATCGTCGCCGCGGGAATCGAATACTTCACTTGTCCCGAGCAAAGGGAACGAAGTCGAGTTTGGCTGAAGCAACTCGGTCTGGTTAGCCTGCTCTCTTTGCTCGCGAGTTTTGTCAACCCGTACGGCTACAAGCTGCACGTTCATATTTACCACTATCTGTCGGATAAATTCTTGATGAACCAGGTTAGCGAGTTCCGCTCGCCGGACTTTCACGGCGCGGCGCAGCAGTGTTTCGCCGTTTTACTGCTGATAACCATTTCGGCGCTGGCAAGTTCCCGGCGACAGCCGAAGCCAGCGCAATTGCTCGTAATCCTTTTGGCGTCTTACAGCGGTCTGTTCGCTGCCCGCAATCTTCCAGTCTCTGCGATCCTGCTTACGTTGATTGTCGCGCCCATGTTGAGCAACACCGTCACAACAGCTGCTGAGAATCAAAAAGTTGCGCTTTGGCTGCGCTCCGCCTTTTCACGCCTGCAAAGCTTCGGCGCACGCATGGGGAAGCTGGAGCTTGATTTTCGTGGCCATTCTTGGATGATTATTGCCTTCGTTCTTGGCATCTGGGCTTGCATGCACGGCGGACGGATTGGGTCAGTCCGGCTTTTGAATGCTTACTTCGATGACAAACGTTTTCCGGTACAGGCCGTTGAGGTAATTATTCGGCGCGATATCCGGGAACCGATTTTCTGCCCGGACCAGTGGGGCGGATATTTGATTTACACGCTTTATCCGCGAACCAAAGTCCTGGTGGACGATCGCCACGATTTATACGGCGACCAGTTTTTCAAAGAATACCTGAAAGTTATTTACGTGCAGCCTGACTGGAGCAAAATTCTGGAGGAAAGGCACGTGGACTGGATACTGGTGCAGAAAAATTCTTCGTTAGGAACCATTCTTGAGCTGACGGCGGGATGGAAACTGATTTACCAAGACCAGACCGCCGTGCTATTCCATCGTGACAAAGTTTTAGTTGTTTGGTAGCGAACCTAAGAGTGCCCGGACGCGGCTGCGGTTGCGGGTTTCACGTCGGCAGCTGATTTAGTAAGCTCTTCCACCGTTTTGGAGTCGAGTTGGTAGAGCGTGGCCGGATCGTTTTCTCTTATCGCGATATAGTTGTAACCCACTTTCGAAATCGAAACTTTTTCCACTTTCTTGCCGTCGCCTGATGTGACAGTGAGGTCGATAATCGGCGCAGAAAATCCTGAATCGACGAACTTGCTGGCCGAGAGCTCGCGAATTTTATCGACGAGGTCCTGCGCTGTGCCCGGATCCTCCTTTTTCGCATCGCTCGACCACCAGTCTTCCCCGGTCCTGGTAAGGAAATAGGTTTTTAATCCATCGCGAACTTCGATTTTGTTGGGGTCGTCCGAGCCGAGATCGAATAACTTCTTGTTGCGAAAATCATCCAGGTTCTTGTCGAGTGCCTGGCCCAGCGTGGTCGGCACCTTGTAAACGCCCGCTACCACGCTCGACTTAGCATAATAGTCGCCTTTGTTTTTGCGCACCTGGAGCTCTTGCGTTCCAGATTCAGCCGTGACTTTCGCCGTCGCGACCGGAGTGGCCGAAGCGAACGCTGAAGCTGTTTTCTTCGGATCGTCCGTTGCGCTCAATTCCATCTTGGCGTCGGCGAGGGCGCGGACCAGCGAATCAACTTGCGTGGCATCCGCTCGCAACGGCTTGGGTTTCACGATCTGCCATTCCTCCTTGTTGCGGCCAAACGCAAGTTCCTGCTTTCCTGCGATCAAATCAACCTCGCTGATCTTATCCGGATTCACTGTCAACAGGCGTTTATCCCGAAGATCGTTGGCGCTTTTGTCCATGCTGGTCTTGTCGTAACTCGGGATGGTGAAGATCCGCGGATCTCCGCCGAGTTTCGCGTACATTGCCTTGCCCGCGGGCGTTGCGTCCCCCAACAATAGGCTGTGTGTCTGATTATTCTTCTCGGTCAAATCAACTTCGAATTCGGGTGCGTCCAGACCGTAGGGAGCAAGATTGCCGGCTTTCTCTTCCACCAATCGTTCGGAGTTGAGCGATAAAAATGTACCGAGCAAGCTGGAAACCGCACTCTGATCGGCAGGAAGCGCCGCAGGCGCAGTAATCTGCCACTGCCCCGCACCATTGCGCTGAGCAGCCACTTGTTCAGTACCATCTTTCTTCAGATCAAATTTGGAGATGTCCGGAGTTTTAACCGCAAGAATTTTAGGCGGTGCATCGGCGGAAGCTGCCGTAGTTTCCGCCGGCTTGTGATGATTCGACCAGTAGAGTGCTCCAACCAGCCCGGCCAGAATAACGGCTGCGACAATGAGCCCGCTTCCCTTCATCTATCGCCTCCGCCACCAGACCGACACTCCAGCAAAAACTACGACCAGCGGCAGGAGAAACTGGCTGGTGATGCGCACCATATTCATCTGCGCCCGAGTCATGGTGACGCGACGATCTTCTTCTGGTTTGGGACGGATCGAAATCAAATCTTCATCCGACGCCAGCCAGTCGATCGTGTTCAGCGCCAGATCACTATTGCCGTTAAAGTTGATGAACGAGTTTGCCGCCCAGGATGAGCTGCCAATAACGACGAAGCGGCCCTGCAAATCCTGCTTGCCGGTGTTATAGGTTCCGGCTGCGGCGATGGTCAGCGGTCCCTTCTTGTTTTTCGGGTCGTTAGGATCAACCGCCGGAGAACTCAAATTACTCGTGGCCAAACTGGTAGCAGAGGAGTCAAACAACTTTTGCACCGAAGTCTTGTCGCCATTCTTGACCTCGATTGAACGCGAAAGCGGGAAGCCGGTTGCTGTCCCCTTCATGCCATTCACGATCGGTTGGGAGTCGTAGCTGGTAACCAGTGCTACCTGCGGTCCGACGCCCGCAAGCTGGCCAATTGGATTCAAGTCCAGAATCAGATCCTTATCCATGGTTACGCCCCAGCTCTGCAGCAGGCCGGTTAGAGCATCGTTGTCCGCGATTTCGGAGCGTCCAATTTTCAGCGGGGGATCCAGCATGAACAAGGCGCGCCCGCCATCTTCAACATATTTCTTGATGGCATCGACTTCGGGTTGCTGATAATTTCGCGTTGGCCCGCCGACTACCAGCGCCGTGCAATCGCTTGGAACTTCCGCCTTCTGCAGCAAGTCAATCGACTTCGCTTCATAGTTGTCTTTACCAACCAGTTGCTTGAAATTCGAGAAACCATTGCGATCGGAATCATCAATTTGGTGCTCGCCACTGCCCGCGACAAAGCATACGGTGCGGGTTTTATTTTTGAGCACGCGGATTAGCGCTCCAGTAATGCCTTCCTCCGTCATGCTCTTGGCTTCTTCTTTTCTGTCGCCAACCTGCACAATCGCAGTTCCGTAATTCTTTATGCCTGCCTCGCGTGCTTCCTGCGGCTTCTTGTCGGGATCGATGTAGTCAACATGCAGTTTCGGCGACAGGCTCGTGTACTCCCCGAGCAAGTCCTTCGCGTGCTCGAAGCGCGTACCCTGGTCGAAGTAGAGGATGGTCGCGTTCTCCTTCAACCCTTTGACGATCTTCGCCGTCTGCTCGGACAAGCTGTAACGCTTGTTCGAAGTGGCGTCATAAGACTTGGTGTACCGATTGGCGAGCACGTTCACGATCACGGCAGCGGTTATCACAACGAGTATGTATATGGCAGCATAAGCCGCGTACTTCGTCTGTCTGGCTTTGAGCAATTGCGTATTCAACTACGACCTCCAGCGGAGAGATTCCATGGAACGGGCGGTGAAAAACAGTCCCAGGAAAATCACCGTCACATAAAAGATTACATCCTTCGAATCGAGCACGCCTTTGGCGAACGATTCGAAGTGCGTGATTATAGACATGTACGCGAGTACCTGGGCCCAGGTGGAGGTTTCATATCCAGCAACCCACCCCACGACCCAGAGGAGCAGGCATACTCCGAAGGTCGCCGCGCCGGCAATAATTTGATTCTTGGTCAGCGTCGAGATAAACGTGCCAATTGCCAGCAGTGCTCCCGCCTGCAGTAACAATCCGAGATACCCAATCAGCAACGGTTTCCAATCGGGATTGCCATACTTGAAAAGAAACGCAAAGTTCACCGCCGTAACCAGCAAAATGCAGGCATAGAGAGTGACTGCAGCCAGCCATTTCCCCAGGATAATTTCGCTATCGCGAATTGGCGAAGTCGCAAGTAGCTCAATGGTGCCGCTACGTTTCTCTTCAGCGAACAGGCGCATGGTGATCATGGGAATGAAGAACAGCCCAACCACGCCGGTGTTGAAGAGCAGTGGCCTTATGAGCATTTCGTTGAGATTCATGGGCGTCATTTGGCCGCGCATCTGCGATGCCATGCCGTAATAGACAAATTCACCCAACGAACTCCAGAAAAAGTAGCCGAAGATCACAGCGAACATGGTCAGCAACAGATACGCGATCGGCGATGCGAAATAGCTGCGAAGCTCTTTGCGGCAGATAATCAAAATATTTCGCAATTTAATGTGCCCCCTTGGCTGCGACTTCTTTTTCTTCGCTGGCTGCTGTTTCTTTGCCAGTGAGTTGGAGGAAAATTTCCTCCAGGCTCATCGCCGCGGGACGAAGCTCGTTCAAGTCCCACCCGGATTCAACCACGGCCCGCGCCAGATCGCCGCGGACAAAACCTTTTCCACTTTCAACCTCAAAACTCTTGCGGTTCTGCTGGCCCTGCTTCGCCACCACACGGCCTACACCGGAAACCTGCTCGAGCCGTCGTTGAACTGCCTCGAAGTCGAGGATCCCAGTGCGCCCGCTCACTTCGATGAGCACCGATTCCGCGCCACGAGCGCGGTTTTGCAGGTTATGTACCGAATCGGTCGCGACCAGTTTGCCCTTGTTGATGATGAGGACCTGCTCACAGGTCTGCTCCACTTCCGGCAAAATGTGCGTGCTGAGAATAATCGTGTGATCGCCGCCCAGGCTCTTGATCAGATCACGAGTCTCGTTGATCTGCTTGGGATCGAGTCCAGCCGTGGGCTCGTCAAGAATCAGCACATCGGGATTATGAATGATGGCCTGAGCCAGACCTACGCGTTGACGATAGCCTTTCGAAAGTTTCCCCAACAGTTTGGTTTTTACATCCGCAATTGCGCAACGATCGGAAACATAATCGACTCGCTTGCGCAACTCCGCGCCAGACAAGCCTTTGAGCTCGCCGACGAAAGTCAAATACTCGCCGGTTTCCATTTCTGGATAAAGCGGCGGAGTTTCAGGCAGATAACCGATGCGTTTTTTGACTTCGAGCGGCTGCTCCAACACATCGTAGCCAGCCACGGTTGCATTGCCGGACGTGGGCGAAAGAAAACCCGTCAGCATGCGCATCGTTGTGGTCTTCCCTGCGCCGTTGGGGCCAAGAAAACCGACGATTTGCCCTTTTTCAACCTGAAATGAGATATGGTCGACGGCAATATTACGAGCGTATCTCTTGGTAAGCTCTTTAACTGTAATCATAAGAGGTGTCGAAGGAATTACGGTCTGCAAAAGCCCGAACCGTACTTCTGTTGAACAGTTCAAGGCTGAAACTATATGTTAAAAATCTTGGAGCGGAGATGTCAAATCGTGGCAGCGAGATTTCACCTCTGCGCGGAGGCCCGATGAAGTATCGGAAATTCGGACGGACCGGCTTTGAAGTGAGCGAAATTGCGTATGGGCTTTGGGGAATGAGCGGCTGGAGCGGCTCGGATGACCGCCAATCGCTCGAAGCGTTGCAGTTGGCTGTCGATCTAGGCTGCAACTTTTTCGATACGGCATGGGCTTACGGCGAAGGCAAGAGCGATGCTTTATTCGGCAAAATTTTAGCTGCGAACCGCAATAAACGCCTGTACGCGGCCTCTAAGATTCCTCCGCGCAATGAGAAGTGGCCGGCGTCCCCAAAGGATAAATACGCGGACGTGTTTCCGGCAGAGCACGTTTTCGAATACGCCAAGTTGATCCGGGAGAAGCTCGGCGTCGACTCCATTGACCTTTTGCAATTCCACGTCTGGGACGATAGTTGGACCGACGAAGCGGAGTTTCGCGAAACCGTGGAGAAACTGAAAAGTGAAGGATTGATACGCTTCTTCGGGCTGAGTCTGAACAGATGGCAGCCGGAAAATGGCATCAAGGCCATGCGAACCGGGTTGGTTGACGTTGTGCAAGTGATCTACAACATTTTCGATCAGTCGCCGGAGGACAAGCTGTTTCCTGCGTGCCGTGAATTGAACGTTGGCGTGATTGCGAGAGTTCCGCTCGACGAAGGCAGTCTGGGCGGCAAGATGACGGCGGAAACCAAGTTTCCCAAGAGCGACTGGCGATCCAAATATTTCAGCCCGGACAATCTGAAGAAAACCATTGCCCGAGTGGACCAACTGAAATCCGTGCTTCCAAAGAATTTGAGTTTGCCAGATGCGGCCTTGCGATTCATTCTTTCAAATCCAACCGTGAGCACGACGATCGTAGGAATGAGAAAGCCGGATCATGTTCAACGAAATATCGCGGCAAGTGACACCGGTGCGCTTCCTGCAGACCTGCTTCGGCAACTTAAGAAACATCGATGGGATCGCACGCCACAGCCTTGGTCAGACTGATTAGCTGTTTAGGGCGCCTTCGGTCGTGATTCGAGTGGCTTTGCAGATCTCCTCCGCAACTTTGACCACCGCGTCGCTGCCACGCATGGGTTCTTCGCCTGACATGACAGAACTGGCAGCAAGCGTGAACAGCACAGCATCCTCCTGCTTGTCGAAATAAAGAACCACCTGATTCGCTGCCATGCCCTACCTCCACTGAGTTGTTCTTAGAATCATAGGCCGGTTCGCAATCAATCTGACGTTATCTCTTTTGGTGCGCTGGACTCAGAAGGGCAGTTTTCAACTGTCAAACGGCGGACTGCCGAACCTGGACCCCGTCTCCGCGCCGGACAAGTCGCAAAAATGCTACATTGGAATCGTTCATGTCCGCCCCTGAATCCCGCTTCGTGAAGGCTTGCAAAGCGCAGCCCGTCGACCGCACGCCGGTTTGGTTCATGCGTCAGGCTGGCCGTTATATGCAGGAATACCGCGCCGTCCGCAAACAATATTCGCTTATCGAAATTTGCAAGAAGCCCGAAATAGCGGCTGAAGTCACGATTACTGCAGCGGAGGCGCTGGGTGTTGATGCTGCCATCATTTTTGCGGACCTGCTGCTGCCGCTCGAAGTCATGGGGCTTCCCTTTCATTTTTCTGCTGGCGAAGGCCCCGTAATCGAGAAACCGTTGCGCCAGCAAGAAGACATCGCTAACCTGCGGACCGATCGCGCGGCCGATCTGGGATATGTTTCTGAAGCCCTACGGCGGGTGTGCAAGCACTTCGGAACCCGTCTGCCGGTGATCGGTTTTTGCGGCGCACCTTTCACGCTCGCCAGCTACATGATCGAAGGGGGCGGCTCGCGTAATTATGTTCATGCAAAAAAAATGATGTATTCATCGCCTGCCGTATGGGATGAACTAATGCGAAAGCTGGTCGCCGTTGTCTCCGAATACGCGGCTCAGCAGGTGCATGCGGGCGCGGACGTAATTCAGATTTTCGATAGTTGGGTCGGATGCCTCAGCGTCGAAGACTATCGCCGTTACGTGCTCCCGCGCACGACCGAACTGGTAAAGAAGCTGCAAAGAACTGGCGTGCCTATAATTTATTTCGGCACCGACAGCGCCACGCTTTTGCCTTCGATGCGGGAAACCGGCGCGGATGTAATTGGCCTCGACTGGCGCATTCCGCTTGACGATGGCTGGCGAAGCCTCGATTTCGACTGTGCCGTGCAGGGCAACCTCGATCCGGTTCTGCTATTCGCCGATTGGAAGGATTTGAAGTCGCGCGCAGGGGATATTTTGCGTCGCGCGGCTGGACGTCCCGGTCACGTTTTCAATTTAGGGCACGGCATTTTGCCGGAAACTCCAGTCGAGAATGTGAAAGCGCTGGCCCAATTCGTGCAAGAGCACTCGATGAGAACCACTCCCGTTGTGTGATAGCGGAGGAAGAGATTGGGAAATCCCGACAAAACGGCTGTCCTGCTTCTTGCTCATGGAAGCCCAGACTCGGTCGACGAGGTGCCGGAATTTTTGCTGCGTGTAACCGGCGGAAGAACGCTCTCACAGCCCGTGGTAGACGAAGTAAAACATCGCTACGGTTTGATCGGCCGTTCCCCGCTGACTGAACTCACACTGAAACAAGCTGAACTACTGGCGCGCGAATTGGGACTGCCGGTGTACGTTGGCATGCGGAACTGGAAACCGTTCGTCGCAGACGCCGTAAGCGCGATGACGTCGGAAGGCATCGAACACGTCGTCGCCATTTGTCTGGCACCGCAGAACTCACGCACCAGCGTTGGTCTTTATCGCTCTGCGCTGTCTGAAAATCAAGTGGGTTTTAGCGTTGATTTTGTCGACTCATGGCATGACCACCCATTGTTGATCAAAGCTTTCGCCGAAAAGCTACGCTCGGGATTAGATCGCGCCCGTCGCGAAGCAAGCACGCAAAATATTCCGATCATCTTCACCGCGCACAGCGTGCCCGAACGCACCATTGCTGAAGGCGATCCCTATGAGAGCCAGGCAAAGGAAACAGCCTCAGCCGTGGCAGACGAGGCGGGCTTGGCTCCCGACGAGTGGAGTTTTGCATTTCAGAGCCAGGGCATGTCGGGCGGTGCGTGGTTGGGGCCGCGCGTCGAAGATACAATTCTCGGACTGAAACAAAAAGGTCATCGCGACATTTTTATTCAGCCCATCGGATTTCTGTGCGACCACGTTGAAGTGCTCTACGACATTGACATCGGTTTTAAACAATTCGCGAAGCAACAGGGCATGGGGCTCTGGCGCGCCGAATCGCTGAATGATTCTCGCCTGCTGGCGTCTGCGCTTGCCGACATTACCCGGTCGCGGCTGGCACGAATCCCGGTCGCAAATAAAAGATGAAACGCGTTGCCATTATCGGCGGCGGTATCTCCGGACTCTCCGCGGCTTTCACTCTGGAAGAACACCGCCGTGCTGGCGCATCGCTGGAATATGTACTTTACGAATCAACGCCGCGTCTAGGCGGCGTGCTGGTGACCGAACGCGTCGATGGCTGTTTAGTCGAAGCTGGCCCCGATTCATTCCTCACGGAAAAACCCTGGGCGAGCGACCTTTGCCGCGAGGTTGGGTTAGGCGATCAACTCATCGGCTCCAATGACGCGGATCGCAAAACTTACATTTTGGTCAAGGGCAAATTGGCGTTGATTCCGGATGGCCTGATGTTTATGGTGCCGACGAAGATCATGCCAACCGTACTGTCTCCGCTTTTTTCCCTTCGTACTAAGCTACGCATGGCGGGCGAGTGGTTTCATCCTCCGCGAAAAGCCGGTGCTGACGAGACTGTAGCTGCATTCGTCGAGCGCCACTACGGCCCGGAAATGGTTGACCGTCTCGCTGATCCCCTGCTTTCCGGCGTCTACGGCGGCGAAGCCAGCCAGCTAAGCGTCCGCGCCGTCCTACCGCGTTTCGCTGAGATGGAAGCTTCGCATGGAAGTTTGGGCCGCGCCATGCTGGCCGCGCGCAAGCGCATGGCGCAATCGGTAAAAGCTCCGGCCAGGCCCTTATTCACTTCTTTGAAAGATGGCATGCAGCAGTTGGTTGACGCGGTCGTGTGCCGCCTGCCTGCGCCCGCTCTGCGCACGAATGCAGCAGTGCAGGCTGTTCAATCAAACCACAAAGGCTGGACGGTCTCCGCGGACAATTCGAATCACTTCGATGCCGTAATCATAGCGACGCCCGCGACCACTGCCGCTGAACTTCTGCGAGGCACCAGCGTGGGACTGGCGTCTGAGCTGGGAAGCATACAGTACACTTCATCCGTCACGGTGAACCTTGGCTACGACCGCAGCGTACGCGCGGCTCTGCCTCCCGGATTCGGGTTTCTTGTTCCTCGCAGCGAAGGCAAACACATGCTCGCTGCCACTTTCGTACATAACAAGTTTCCCCATCGCGCTCCAGACGATCGCGCCCTGCTCCGCTGTTTCGTAGGCGGAGCGCGTAATGAACAAATTCTGCAAATGCCAGATCCGGAACTCATCCGCCTTATTCGCGAAGAACTTCACCAAATAATCGAGCTTAAGGCCGACCCATTGTTCACCCGCGTCTACCGCTGGAAGGGAGCGATGGCTCAATACGGAGTCGGCCATTTGGAGCGGTTGCAGCGCATGGAAACTCTGCTGCAGCAACTTCCGGGGCTTACATTAGCCGGCAACGGCTACCGCGGAATCGGCGTGCCCGATTGTGTCCGTTCCGGAACCGAAGCGGCGAATAAAGCTTTGCTCGCAGTGGGATTGTCTGAAGTGGCAACGCCAGCACTCAGCCACTGAGCGAAAGGGCGATGAATGGAGAGGCGGGGCCTTGTCATTCCAACCAACGCAAGGAATTTGCAGTCGCTTGAAGGTCTACTTTACGAAGGGCAGGTTGGATAAGACTTTCGCGGCGAGTTCCAGTTGCTGCATATCATCCTGAGTGAAATCCGGTCCTGCTGTAGCTGCGTCAAATCCCTTACGGCAAACCTGGACTACCCCGAGAACCTTTCTCTGCGAGTCAAGAATGGGTGCGGACATTAACTTTTGAATAGCATTGGCGCCGGTTCGTTCAGCATCTTCCGATGTGTTGAGCTTCACACTTTCAAAAATGCTGGCGTGTTTTATCTTGATGAACGCGTTAAAAATTTCGTTTTTCCGGGTAGATGCAGTGTGCGCAGCGACCGCGGAAGAACTGGAAACTGGAATCGATCCTGCAGTCTTTAGCTGTTCCGGATAGAGGAAACCCAGCAACCCTCGCTGCAGGCGCATCAGTGCAACTTCGGTAGGCCGGACTCCGAAAAGTTTCGCCAACGCCGCACAAAACTCTGGCGCCGTCGCGGCCTGACTCAGTACCTGTTCAGCGGAAACATTGGCGGATCGGGCAGTAGCCGCTGCACCGCCCGATCCGGAATTTTGTTTGCCCTGCATTGTCACCCTTGGGGTATCACGACTTCAGCATGACTATCGTGACCTATAGAGAAGACGTGCATCAAGTTACCGAAGTACTTCAGCACGTCCCAGTGCCCAGATTTCACTCTTTCGTGAGTTGGAAACCTTTTTCGCGCCAGCCCCGAATACCGCCGTCCATCGACAAAACGTTTGTGTAGCCCATCTTTTGCAGGTTGTCGGCTGCGAGAGCGGAGCGATATCCACCGCCGCAATAGAGCACTATGGGCGTATTTTGACCGGGAACGCGAGCCTCGACATCGCGTTCAATGACGCCTTTGCCAAGATGAATCGCGGCTGGCAGATGGTCAGCAGCATACTCACTTTCTTCGCGCACATCGATGAGCACGAACTTCTCACCGCGGTCGAGCTTCGCTTTGACAACGTCAATGGTAGTTTCGCGAACACGTTTCTTGGCATCCTCGACAATTTTTAGAAAGCCAGGTGAATGCTGATGAGCCATGAATTTTCTCCAGGTATTTCCGCTTGACAGTGCGTTAGTTTATTTTATCGGAGGATGCTTTTTCTTGGGAAAGCGCACGCAGCACATTTAAGGGTTGTTAACTTCAGACAAAGAAAGCGGAGTGGCAGCGGGAACCTAAATTTTTTCTAAGTACGCGGATATTTCAGCATTTTTGTCAGCGGCCGACGCAATTTTGGCCCGCGAGCAGTCCAACAACCGCTGCAAATCGATTCCCAGGCTGCAGCGTTCTTTTTCGTTCAGTTCGGAAAACTCGAAAGGCTGAAGATAGCCTTGGGTCGCCCACATCGGAAACAGCATACGCGCCTTGCTGCGAACCGTGCTTTCGCCGACGTGGAAGATCAGTTCGACCTTGATCCCCTCATCCAAAGGCGAAGCCACATTCAACAACCCTCCTGTGATCGAGAGCATATGCAGCCTTCCCCGAGTTTGCCGGCCGTTTTCCAAACGAACCAGCGACAAGACAGTGCCCGCGAGTTTTACCCGTGGCGCACGATTGGCTACGTTCGATGAAGCCGCTTTTACCATCGTTACCCTCAACTATTTCATTTCAGCGCCCGGGGCGGCAGATTACGTAAGACGCTCGCTCTTCTGGCTGGCTAAGAAAGCGGCCATGTCCCAGCGAAACTGGAGGAGAAAACGGCAGCCTAGAGTCGGCGAGAAGCCGCTAAATTCCGCAGTTTCAATCCGGGAGGAAGCTCGCACAGGTAACTATTGAGTTATTACCGCTGTCACTTTACTGCGTCCTCGCCGAGACATAAGCTCCCGTCTATGAAACTGAACGGCTTGCTGGTATCTCGGGATCGCCCGTCGCTTCGGGTGTTGGCCGCGCTTTTGGACGTGCTTCAAATCGAGCACCAGACTTGCCACTCGTCCGCCGATGCCGTGGAGGTCCTGGTGCGAGGCCACCATTCGGCGTTGATAGTGGATTTTGACCTGGCAGGGGCAGGCCAGGTCGCACGCATGGCGCAGATGGTTACGCCGCAGCGAAAGCCGGTGGTATATGCCATGGTCAGTGCATTCACACCGGTCGGCGGAGCGTTCCAGTCGGGCGTAAATTTCGTTCTCTATAAACCGCTGGTCTACGAACAGGTCGCGCGCTCGCTGCATGCGGGACAGCGGCTCATGCGGCCCAGCCCGCGCCATTCTCCCCGTCACCCATTGGAGGCGCTGGTGCATCTTCGCCTTGGAACCGGAGCGTTGCCCGCGATTATGCTTGATTTGAGTGAGCAGGGTTTAGCTTTGCAGGCTCCGGAGCCGTTACCCGCCGTGCACAATCTGCCTTTGCATTTTTACTTGCCCGGAACTTCGCACTTGGTGGAAGGCATTGGCAAAGTGATTTGGGCCGAAGACGATGGCCGCGCCGGAATGTTCTTTTCCCGCCTCACTCCTGCTTCGCGGCATCATCTTAAAAATTGGCTCGCCAAGCGCGGCACAAAAAGTAAAGACGCCGTGCGCGTGCTTTTGCCGCCGCAAAGATCGCGAGGTTCGATATCAGCCTCGCACTAACTCTGTAGAGACGTAGCTTGCTACATCTCCATACCACGCTTGTCATCCCGAGTGCAGCGAGGGATCTGGATTCTTTGCCTGCGATCACGTTACCGATCGTGCAAGCGAGAACCTAAGATCTCTTGCTGCGTTCGGGATGACAAGTACGCCCCCGCTACTTAGAATTCTTCCGTGCTAGACTCAATTTCTCCCAAGCAAAAACGCATGTCCGAGCTTACCTTCCTCTCAGCTGTCGCTATGGCTGAACAAATTCGCCAAAAGAAATTGTCGCCAATTGAATTGGTCGATGCGCATCTTGCGCGCATTGAGAAATTGAATCCCACGCTGAATGCTTTCGTGGAAGTCGATGCCGAAGGCGCTCGACGTCAGGCGCGAGCGACTGAAGATGCCGTCGTCCGTAATGACAATCTGGGCCCGTTGCACGGTGTTCCCATAAGCATCAAAAGTTCCATTGAAGTGAAGGGACTGCGCTGCGAAGCCGGTACCAGGATTCGTACCGGCTTGGTGGCAAAGAATGATGCACCTCTAGTTTCGCGCCTCCGCCAAGCCGGCGCCATCGTCCTGGGCAATACCAACACGCCTGAACTGCTTATGGCATGGGAGACGGACAATCTTCTTTATGGGCGCACAAACAATCCTTGGGATTTGTCGCGAACTCCGGGCGGATCAAGCGGCGGAGAAGCAGCAGCGATTGCCGCGGGATTGTCAGCCGGAGGAGTTGGCAGCGACGGCGGCGGGTCGATTCGCATCCCTGCACATTTCAGCGGAATTTGCGGCTTAAAGCCTACTCCCGGCCGGATCCCGGCGACAGGCCATTTCCCGACCTCAGTCGGACCGTTCGCTTTGCTCGGCGTGGTTGGCCCAATGGCTCGCACCGTCGCGGATTTGAAAGTGCTATTCGAAGTGATGCAAGGTCCGGATGACGGCGATCCATCGGCCGCGCCTGTCCCGGTGCGCTGGCCCCCGCGTGATGATGTGAAAAAACATCGCATCGGCTATTTCGAAGATGACGGACGCACTCCGGTGACATCTGAAACTCGAGCCGCGGTGCGAGCCGCGGCTAACGCGCTCAAACGCGCGGGATTTGAAGTTGCGCCTTTCCGTCCTGAAGGCGTCGAACAGGCTCGCCAACTATGGTGGCAATTTTTCGGCATTGCGGGCGGAATGCTGCTGGGACCTTTGACTAAAGGACGCGAAGCTGACCTGAGTCCGATTCTCAAAGAATTTTCCAGTTGGGTTGCGGCCGAACCATCGCACACGGCTCAGACTTTGCTCGACACCTGGATTATGCGCGACGTCGTCCGCATGCAGGTCTTCTCGCAGATGCGTGAATTTCCTATCTTGCTTTGCCCGGTCGCTTCGGTGCCAGCTTTTCGGCACGGCGAGCGTAGCTGGAACATCGATGGCCAGACCGTGCGATATCTCGATGCCTGGAGCTACAGCGAGTGGTCCAATCTATTGGGAACACCAGCGGCAACCATTCCGTTTGGTCGCTCAAACGAAGGTTTGCCCATCGGCGTGCAAATTGTGGCGCGTCCATGGGAAGAGGAACTCGTGCTAGCCGTAGCGGCCGAACTGGAAGGTCAACGGGGACCGTGGCAATCGCCGGACACTATGCGCCGATAAATTTTCGTCGCATTTCTTACTTTGAGTACCTTCGCGCCCTCTGTGATTGATGAAGTTCAAATGCTTCGACCAGAAGGACACGAAGGTACACAAAGGGACAAATGAGAAATTAAAACTAATAGATTTGTACTATTTCTCTACTCCGAAAAAGCGATAACCTGTTTCCCACTCGATCCTCGGACGCCGTGGCCCGGTCGCTCCAGAGATTGGTATTTATTTGATGGCTGCCCCCAAACAATCCAGTAGCTTTTTCCCGTCCCGCGCACTTGCCGGGCTGCTCATGTTTTTGTTCGTTTCGGCCGCGTACCTATACACCTTTCCTCAAGCCAACGTCTTCTACGCTGGAATGGTTTTACTGCATGCATGTGCAGGCACAATCGCCGCAGTTTTGCTGGCGGTATTGCTTCTTCGGCTGATCCGCAATGGAACCAGGGTTTCACGCTTTGGATGGGTCTTGCTCGCTGCAGGAGCGATTGTCGGACTCATTCTGATCAAGACGGGAACGCCGCGAGCGGATTGGAACCTTCTATATGCTCACATTTTTCTGTCGCTCGCAGGCGGTGGCATCGTTATTGCAGAATGGGCCGGGACTCGGGGCTGGCTGGCGCCAAGTGTCGGCAGCTCGATTGTCCGCTGCACCATCTGTCTCCTAGTGCTCGCGGGATTAAGCGCGGGCGCTCGTTACCTGCGCGAGTCGCGCTGGAAAAATCAAGCTCTTATCGAAAATCCTTCGATGCCGCCTGCGACGATGGATCAAGAAGGCGACGGTCCAAGTGGTCCATTCTTTCCCAGTTCCGCGCAGGTCAATGGCGGACAAAGAATCCCCAGCAAATTCTTCATGGAATCTGATTCCTGCAAACGCTGCCACGAAGATATCTACAATCAGTGGTTCAGTTCGGCGCATCATTTCTCGTCCTTCAACAATCAGTGGTATCGCAAAAGCATTGAGTACATGCAGGACACGATTGGCACCAAACCCTCCAAATGGTGCGGAGGCTGCCACGATCCCGCCCTGCTTTACAGCGGCTTAATGGATACGCCGATCAAGCAAATCGTGCACCGTCCCGAAGCGCAGGCTGGCTTGGGCTGCATGATGTGCCACTCGATCGCCGGCGTGAAAAGCAGTATGGGGCAGGGTGATTTTTATTTGGAATATCCCAAGCTGCATGAGTTAGCGGCGACCAAGAATCCATTAGCCCGAGCGTTGCACGATTTCCTCGTAAAGCTGAATCCGGAGCCGCATCGTCGCGTATTTTTAAAACCTTTCATGCGCGAACAGACGGCGGAATTTTGCTCCAGTTGCCACAAGGTTCATCTCGACGTGCCGGTGAACGGCTATCGTTGGATTCGCGGCTTCAATGAATACGATAACTGGCAGGCGAGCGGCGTGTCTGGACAGGGCGCGCGGTCTTTTTATTATCCGGCGAAACCTGCGCAATGCGCCGATTGCCACATGCCGCAGACCCGTTCAAACGATCAAGGCAATGTCGGGGGGTTCATCCATTCGCATCGTTTCCCCGCAGCGAACGCGGCCCTGCCTACGGCCAATAATGATGCCGATCAGCTCAAAGTCACTGAGAATTTTCTTAAAAATGGGATTGTAAGCGTCGATATCTTCGCTCTATCTCCGGCGCGAGCGCCGTCTAAGTCGGGAAGCGGCAATCAGTCGGATCTATCTACGACGTTCGCGGTCGGCGAAGAAGCGGAGACAAAAATTACTCCGGCCAGCGAGCCTGAAGTCCTGCCGATTACCGCGCCGCTGAATCGAGCCCAGCCGAGCGTTCGCCGAGGCGATACCGTACGCGTGGATGTAGTGGTCCGTACGAAAAAAATCGGCCACTTCTTTCCCGGCGGTACGGTCGACGCTTATGACACCTGGCTAGAACTGAAAGGTACCGACGAAAAGGGCCAGACCATATTCTGGAGCGGTAGTGTCGAAGACAACGGCAAAGGCCCAGTCGAAAAAGGCGCGCATTTCTACCGCTCCCTGCAAGTGGATGCGCACGGCAATGCCATCAACAAGCGCAACGCCTGGGCTACCCGGGCCGTCGTTTATGTGCGCTTGATTCCTCCGGGCGCGGCCGACACGGTTCACTATCGCGTGTACATCCCCGAAGATGCGGGCAATAAAATCACGCTGCACGCCCGCCTGTGCTACCGCAAATTTGCCTGGTGGAATACGCAATTCTCATTTGCGGGCATGCCCAGTTCCAATCAGCCTGACGCAGTTGTCACCCGCGATTACGATGACAGGCAGTTCGTGTTCGCAGGATCGCTAAAAGGAGTATCCGCGAAAGAAGAAAAAATTCCCGACGTCCCCATCGTGGCTCTAGCTGAAGATGAGGTCACGCTGAACGTAATTGCGCACGAGGCCGTCATAGATCCACCGAAGGCTGTTCTGCAGGCAGAAGACTGGCAGCGCTGGAACGATTACGGAATTGGCCTGTTGCTGCAAGGCGATCTGAAAGGCGCGCAGGCCGCCTTCGAGAAAGTAACGGAGATTGATGCGAAGAATCCTGACGGCTGGGTCAACATCGGACGCGCCGCCGTGCAGGAAGGCGACATGGACCGCGCCCGTGCAGTCCTGGAGAAAGCGATATCGCTCAGTCCAGACCTGGCTCGAGCGCATTTCTTTTACGCCAAAGTTTTGCGCAGCGAAGGCCGCTATGACGATGGTGCCGCCCATCTACGAAAAGTTCTGGCCCAATACCCGCGAGATCGCGTAACGCTGAACGATCTCGGACGCATTCTTTTTTTACAGCGAAAATACTCTGAAGCCGTGAACGTTCTGCAATCAGTTATGGCCGTGGATCCAGAAGACCTGCAGGCACACTACAATCTCATGCTTTGCTACAACGGTCTCGGAGACCATAAACAAGCCCACGAGCACGAGGTGCGTTACCTGCGTTTTAAAGCCGACGAAGCTTCGCAAGCTATTACCGGCCGTTACCGGCAACTGCATCCCGAGGACAATAATGAGCGCCAAGCCATCCACGAGCATGTGTCTGTGCCATTAACGTCAGGACATGTGAAGACAGATTTTGCTCGTGTGGGGACAAGTCTTCGACCGGTCCCGGGCAAGGTAAGCTCGGCTAACCGGATTGCCGCGGCAGGAGCTTCACAATAATGCGCACCAGACTTATATCCTTGTTCTTGTTGGCCGCCTCCGCGGCCGCACAACCTATTCAATTTCGCGACATCACCACCCAAGCCGGCATTCACTTCGTCCACAATAATGGCGCCTTCGGCAAGAAATATCTGCCTGAGACAATGGGCTCGGGCGTCGCCTTCATTGATTACGACAACGACGGCTGGCCAGACATTCTGCTGGTAAACAGCGAAGATTGGCCCGGGCACAGCGGTGCCGGGTCCACGCCAAAGCTTTATCACAACAATCACGACGGCACGTTTACCGACGTCACTCGCAAATCTGGCCTCGCAATTTCCATGTACGGCATGGGCGTTGCGATTGGCGATTACGACAACGACGGCTACGACGATATCTTCATCAGCGCTCTTGGCCAGAGCCATCTGTTTCACAACAACGGCAACGGCACGTTTACTGATGTCACCAAGGCTGCCGGATTGTGGGGGCCGAATGAATTCTCCACCAGCGCCGCCTGGGTTGATTACGATCGCGACGGAAAATTAGACCTGGTGGTCGCGAATTATGTGCAGTGGTCCATCTCGGGCGATCTGTACTGTACCCTCGACGGCACGCACAAATCTTACTGCACACCGGAGTCGTACAAAGGTTCATCGGCACGACTGTGGCACAACCTGGGCAACGGTAAGTTTGAAGACGCGACGCAGAAGGCTAAGTTCTATGATCCGACTTCCAAGAGCCTGGGCGTGGCGATTGTCGATTACGACGGCGATGGCTGGCCCGATATTTTGTTGTCCAATGACACCCAGCCAAACAAGCTTTATCTCAACAAACACGACGGCACTTTCGAGGAAAAAGCGATTTCTGCTGGAATCGCCTTCAGCGAAGACGGCATAGCTCGCGCCGGCATGGGCGTGGACGCCGGCGACTACGATCGCTCTGGCCGCCCGAGTTTTATCATCACGAACTTCGCGAATCAGATGCTTTCGCTGTATCACAACGAGGGTAACGGGCTGTTTGTGGATGAGGCGCCGCAATCCGAACTTGGACGAGCGACTTTAGTCACGCTGGGATTCGGCTGTTTTTTCTTCGACTATGACAACGATGGATGGCCCGACATTCTTGTTGCCGACGGACACATCGAGAACGAAATCGAACGCGTGCAGAAGCGGGTAAGCTATGCCGAACCGCCGCATCTTTTTCGTAACATGGGTGGAGGAAAATTTCAAGAAGTAACGGCTTCATTGGGATCCGCATTTGCCAGTCCGAAAGTAGCTCGTGGCGCCGCCTACGCCGACATTGATAACGACGGCGCGCTCGATGTATTGATCACCACGAACGGCGGCCGAGCATATTTGTTTCACAATGAAGGCGGTAATAACCACAGCCTGAGAATAAAACTGCAGGGAACAAAATCGAATCGCGACGGTATTGGCGCCGTCGTTCGTTTGATTTGCGGAAAAGATCAGCAGTGGCAGATGGTTCACAGCGGATCAAGTTATCTGTCCCAAAGCGAACTGGTGTTGACCTTCGGCTTGGGCGACAAAACCAAAGCCGATTCCATTGAAGTGCAATGGCCCAGCGGGCAGATTGATAAACTTTCAAACGTAAATGGAAGCCAAACCATCACGATTCAAGAAGGCAAAGGCGTGGTAGCGAACAAAACGTACAGCAAGCCTTGGATCTCTGTCGCGCCAAAATAGAAAATCGCATCAATGCCGTGACACTTTGAATCCCCGCATCTCGCCGCCGATTTTCCTTTGTGTACCTTCGTGCCCTTTGTGGTTAACTTGTTTCTTCGCATGAATAAGAAGATCTTCCTCGCTTGTGCCGTCGTTTTGACTGCAATTGCCATCTTCGCCGAGGCGTCGCAAAACACGCCGACCGCAAGCCACGCAGACAAGTCCACGGAAGCGGCGCGCCTCAACAATCTCGGCGCCGCATACATGAATCAGCAACTTTTCGAAAAAGCACTGAAAGCCTTTGAACAGGCTGCGGCGCTCGATCCCAAATTTCAGATCGCGGCTATGAATCAGGGCATCGCGTTGCTCAATCTCGGACGCGTCGATGCGGCGCGAACAATTCTTGAACAAGCGGTAAAAGAAAATCCGCGTGATCCTCATGCCTGGTACAACCTCGGCATGCTGGAAAAGAATTCCGCGAACTCAGCGGCAGCAGCGGACGCGTTTCGCCACGTCACTGAAATCGATCCGAATGACGCAGACACCTGGTATTTTCTCGGCGCTTCTTATGCCCAGAACAAACAATATCCCGAGGCAATCGATGCTTTCCAACATGCCTTAAAACTCAACCCCCTTCATGCCTCCGCCGAATTCGGGCTCTCGCGCGCCTATCAACAAACGGCTGATCTCACGCACGCCCGCGAACATCTGGCTCGCTTTCAGTACATCACGCAAAACAAATTGGGTTCGCCCATCAGCCTGGCCTACGGCGAACAAGGAAAGTATTCGCTCGCGGAGGAATCGCCGGAGGTTGCTCAAAAAGTTCCGCCGCAGGTTCCGGTACGGTTCGTGGATGTGACCGAGAAGGCCGGACTGCAAACAAAACCTCCGGTTTCGGCCGCGAAAGACCTTGCGTCCTACCTCGGGCCCGGCGCGTGCTTTCTTGATTACGACAACGACGGTCGCCTCGATATCTTCCTGCCCGAAAACGGCAGAGAAGGCGGAATGTCGTTGTACCACAATCTAGGCAGTGGCAAGTTCGAGGATGTGACCAGGAAAGCCGGTCTTGATCCGACGTTACATGGCATCGGCTGTACTGCAGGCGATTATGACAACGATGGTTTCACCGATCTTGCGGTAAGTCTCAATGGACGCGTGCTTCTTCTGCACAACGAAAAAAACGGCACATTCAAAGATGTCACTGACGCTGCAGGCATCAAGAGTGGCGGTTTCAACGCGGGACTAACTTTCATCGATTACGATCACGACGGCGATGCCGATCTTTATATCAGCCGGTACAGCGAAGGGAACGCGTTCGATCCTCGATCAACAGCAGAGGGAGTGGTCGGCGATACCAGCGGGTCCAATCTGATGTGGCGTAATAACGGGAATGGGACCTTCACCGAAGTTGCTCGTTCAATCAATCTTCAGGGTTTGACACCTGGCCTTGCCGCCGTTGGGACTGACTGGAATAATGATCGAGCTGTAGACCTGGCTGTGACGGGAGCCCTCGAACCGTTGACGATATTTGAAAATCCGCGCGAAGGGAAGTTCATAACACGCCAATTTTGGCCAGCTAAACCGCCAGGAACTTTTGTTGGCCTCGCCGTTCTCGATTTCAATCACGACGGCTGGATGGATCTTGCATTTAGTCATTGGGGTGCTCCGGCCCTGTCACTCTGGCGCAACGACCATGGCAAGAGCTTCGAGTCCGTGAAACTGCCTGACACAGACTGGGCTCGCGCATGGGGCGTGGCGGCCTTTGACTACGACAACGATGGCTGGGTCGATATCGCCGCTGTCGGTGAAACAAAAGATGGCAAGGGCGAAGTTCGTCTGTTCCGCAACCTCGGGCCGGATGGATTCAAGGATGTCACCGCTGACGTCGGCCTCGATAAAATTCAGCTCAAAGATCCCCGCGCCATCATCACCGGCGATTACGACGGGGACGGCGCCACTGATCTGCTCATCACGCAGAATCACGGTCCGGTTGTCTTGCTGCGAAATGAGGGCGGCAACAAAAACCATTGGCTGCGCCTAAATTTGAAAGGGCTCGCCGACAACAAGAGCGCGATTGGGACGAAAGTCGAAGTCTTCGCGGGAGGCAACCGGCAGAAATTCGAGATTTACGGATCGAACGGCTACCTAGGACAAAACTCACCATATCTCACTGTTGGCCTCGGACAATCCACCCAAGCTGACGTCGTCCGCACGCTCTGGCCGACCGGAGTTTTGCAGGATGAAGTCGAAGTCGCCGCCGATCGCGAACAGAAATACATGGAAATTGACCGCCGTGGCAGTTCCTGCCCCACGCTTTTCGTGTGGGACGGCGAACGCTACCAGTTCGTCGCTGACATGCTCGGCGCCGGCGTCGTCGGACACTGGGTTGGCCCCGGCCAGCGCGACATTCCGCGCCCCACGGAATACATAAAAATAGATCGCAACAGCATTCGCGAAAAAGACGGCAGGCTGAGTTTCCGCTTCATGGAACCGTTGGAAGAGGCAGTTTATCTCGACCAAGTAAAGCTGTTGGCGGTCGATCATCCCGCGGACCTTGACGTTTATCCGAACGAATATTTCGCCAGCAACCCGCCTTATCCAAATTTCAAAGTTGTGGCCAGCCGCAACGCGCAGCCTCCGGCGGGCGCATGGGACGAACACGGGTACAACGTGCTTCCCGATCTGTTGGCACACCGCTATTTCGGCGATTTTGCCTTGACCCAATTCTCCGGCTTTGCCAAGCTGCACAGTCTCGAACTCGATCTCGGAGAACCTTATCAGGGCGCCCCGCTCTGGCTGCTTCTCCACGGCGAGGTCGAATATTATTCCGCCAATAGCATGTACGCCGCGTCGCAGGCTGGAGTCGAATCCATTTCTCCCTACGTGGAAGCGCTCGATGCGAAAGGGAAATGGGTTCGCGTGATCGACGACATGGGTTTCCCCGCAGGTGGACCGCGCACCATGACGGCAGATCTAACTGGCAAGCTACCGGTTGGCACGCGGCGCATTCGAATTTCGACCAACTTGCAGATCTACTGGAACAACATTCTGATTGACCGAACGCCTCAGGATCAGGACATTCGCCTCGCTTCGATTCCTCTCGCCCATGCCGATCTGCGCTTTCACGGATTTCCGTTGAAGATCGAAGGCAACCCACCCGGCAATGTCATGTACGTTTACGAAAAAGCCAGTCCAACCGGGCCCTATACACGCCCCGCAGGCAGTTACACCCGCTACGGCGACGTGCTCTCCTTGCTCACTTCACTCGATGACAAGCTTGTCGTTTTCGGGTCGGGCGATGAGGTCGCTCTAGATTTCGATCCCTCGAAACTTCCGGCGTTACCGAAAGGATGGGTGCGCGATTATTTCTTCGACGCCAACGGCTACGAAAAAGACATGGACTTCTACGCCTACGACTTCACCAACGTCGATCCTCTTCCCTTCGCGAACATGGGCGATTATCCGTACGCGGCCGATAGATCCTTCCCTCTCGATGACGCACACCTAAACTACTTACTGGAATACAACACGCGTCACATGTCGGGAAATGAGCCCCCCAACTTTCGCTTCGACTACCCGTCAACAAAGTGATCGCCGTTTCCCGAGTGCGAAATCGATTTAATAGTTGACACTTTGCCTTGGGCATAATTCAATACCCGCACATGGCAACCGCTTCCACGGGAATTCCTGCGACAGCGCGTCTGCGGCGAACTCTGACGCTTTGGGACCTGATTCTTTACGGCGTAATCGTGATTCAACCAGTCGCGCCCATGTCCGTGTTCGGCGTGTTGAGCCAGCGCGGTCACGGCCACGTGGTCACAACCATTCTCATAGCAATGGTGGCCATGCTGTTTACGGCGATCAGCTATGGCCGGATGGCGCGAGCTTATCCCAGCGCCGGTTCGGCGTTCACGTACGTCGGACAAGAGATCAACCCCGCGCTCGGCTACGTTACGGGATGGAGCATGGTCATGGACTACATGCTCAATCCGATGATCTGCATTATCTGGATCAGCCAACAGGCGAATGTGTTTGCGCCGGGCGTGCCGTACGGTGCGTGGGCAGTCTTTTTCGCGTTGGTCTTCACTGCTTTGAACATTCAGGGAGTGAAGACTTCCGCTCGCGTGAACACAGCGCTGGCAGCGGGGATGGGAGTCGTGATCGCAATCTTCTTCGTAGCCGCAGCCCGATACATTTTTGGACACCCGCACGACGGCGCTGCATTCTTCACGCGTCCTTTTTACGATCCGCAGTCGTGGAATACGAAAGCGGTACTGGGCGGCACTTCCGTCGCCGTGTTGACCTACATTGGCTTCGATGGCATCTCGACGCTTTCAGAGGAAGCAGAAAATCCCCGGCGCAACATTCTGCTGGCAACGGTGCTGACGTGCCTCGTGATTGGCATTTTGTCAGCAGTCGAAGTGTATGCCGCGCAACTGATATGGCCGGCCTCGCAGCCTTATCCGAATGTGGATACTGCCTTCACCTTCGTGGCTGGCCGAGCCTGGGCGCCGCTATTTGCCATTATCGGATTCACCCTGGTCGTGGCCAACTTCGGCTCTGGCATGGGAGCGCAACTCGGCGCCGCTCGCTTGCTATATGGCATGGGCCGCAGCGGCGCTCTGCCTAAATCTTTTTTCGGCGCAGTGGATGCCAAACGGCACGTACCCCGCAACAATGTACTGTTCGTCGGAGCGTTGGCTCTGGCCGGGGCATTCCTCTTGCCAGCAATAGCTGGAGCAGCCACCGGCTACGAACTGGGCGCGAACTTACTCAATTACGGCGCGCTGATTGCTTTCATGGGAGTGAATGCGGCGGCATTTGTTCGTTACTATCTTCACGAAGATAAAAAAAAACTGGGCAATCTCTTGCCGCCGGTTCTTGGCTTTGTTATCTGTCTGCTCCTCTGGCTGAACCTCAGCACTAAGGCGCTGATTTTTGGAGCCATTTGGATGGCCGTCGGGATCGCCTTCGGAGCCTGGAAGACGCACGGCTTCCGCGGCAACCTGGTGGATTTCGAACTTCCGCCGGAAGAAGCCTGAATGACCTCGTTCCCGGCAACATGCTCATTCGTATTAGGGACCGCTCCAGCGATGTCGTCCCTGCCGCGAAACGAATAGCGCCCTCAAGCGCAGCGCTGTTCAGGCTAGCGAGCAGTTGGCAACCGCAGGTAAAGGTGGGTTACTTTGAATCCCGGTTACCTCCGAAAAGTGTGACTACCCAGCGAGGCACTCCCCTACATCCAACCACGCCTCCCGTTTCATGTCGGTGGCGAAATGTATAGATGACAGAGGAGATTGCTACGACAATAAGAAACAACATCCAGGCGATGTTCCAGATAGTATCGACCCAGGGATGACGCTTGGCGAGACCGAGCGACACTAGAAGCCAAGTCCACACAACGACACCGGGAATCCAGCTTCGGTATCTTCGATTCATAGCGGTCCTCGGCTGACCAATCTTACGCTTATCCCTCTATTGTCCGGGCACGCCTGTAGCGGCGCTTGGTTTATAATGGTTGACTCGCCCTTTACTCCGGAGTGATTAGACAATGATTCGATTTTTGCAAACCCCTGGCCCGATCAAGAAAATTATTCTTGGCGGTCTGTTAACCGTTATTTCTGTCTTCATGGTGATCACCTTAGTCCCTGGCTTTGGCAGCACCGACTTCTTTGGCACCAGCGGACCGGCTCGCGGCGTAGTCGCCAAGGTGGCTGGAACCGATATCACTACCCAGGAAGTTCAGCGCCAGGCCCGGCAGATGGTGCAACAGCAGTTCCCCCGTGGTGGCGCACAGGCCTCCATGTTGCTGCCTTACTTTGCGTCGCAAGCGGCGCAGCAATTAATCCAGCGACAGGCGCTCATCGCGGAGGCTGAGCATCTCGGTTTGCGGGCGACGGACGAGGACGTGCGCGACGAATTGCAGCATGGGCGCTATGCGCAGGCTTTTTTCCCGGACGGAAATTTCATAGGACAGGCGCAGTATGAGGAACTGCTGCAACAGCACGACCTCACGGTTCCCATGTTCGAAAATGATGTAAAAGAAGAGATTCTGATCGACAAACTGCGCAGCCTGGTCACAGGCGGCGCCATGGTGACCGACGCCGAAGTCCGCCAGAAATTTGAGAAAGATGATACCAAAATAAAGTTCGACTACGCGGTGCTGCGCAAGGATGACATCCTCAAAGGCCTCCATCCCAGCGATCTGGAATTGAAGGCTTTCTACGATCGCAACAAAGCCACCTACAACAATTCAATTCCCGAGAAGCGCAAGATCAAATACGTTCTCATCGATACCGCAAAGCTGCAAAACGAGCAGCAGGTCAGCCAGCAGGATTTGCAGAAATATTACGATCAGCACCGCGACGAATTTCGCGTGCCGGAGCAGGTTAACGTTCGTCAGATCCTGATTAAGACGCCCTTGCCGGGTCCCGATGGAAAGGTCGATCAAAAAGGGATTGACGAAGCACGCAAGAAAGCCGACGACGTACTAAAACAGTTGAAAGCCGGAGCTAAGTTCGAAGACTTGGCGAAAAAATATTCTGAAGATCCAAGCGGCAAGAACGGAGGCTCGGTAGGTTGGATCAAGCGCGGAGGCTTCCCCGTGCCCGAGGTAGACAAAGCCGCGTTTTCTTTGCCTAAAGGTGGAACCAGCGACGTGATAAATGCGGGCTACGCTTTCGTTATTCTGCACCTTGACGATAAACAGGACGCTCACCTGAAGACCCTGGCCGAAGTTAAAGATCAGGCGGAGCCCATTATCAAACAACAGAAAGCTCAGCAAGCTGCTGACGCAGAGGCTAGCGCTCTGCTTTCCCAGGCGCGAACTGGAGGCTTGGATAAAGCTGCTGCCGCAAAAGGAATGCAGCCGGTAACGACGGACTTTATCAGCCGTACGGATTCGCTGCCGGGCATTGGCAGTTCGCCACAGTTCACCGAGGCCGTATTCACCGCCGCAGAAAAATCTCCGCCCGACGAGGTGCAGTTGCCGCAGGGCTATGCAATCTATCAACTGGAAACCATCAAACCGCCCGCTACGCCCACTTTCGAAGAGATTCGTAATCGCGTGGAAACCGAATTCAAGAATGAGCGTGCTGGAACTTTGCTGACACAAAAAACTCAGGAACTATCTGATCGCGCCAAGGCGGATCACGACTTGAAGAAGGCCGCCAAAGAATTGGGCGCAACCATGAAGACCAGCGATTTCGTGAAGCCTGATGGACAGGTGCCGGATATCGGATCCATGGCCGGACCCGCATCCGCGGCTTTCAGCCTCAAGCCCGGCGACATAAGCGGCCCTATCGACAGCGGTAATACAGGCGCTGTGCTGTCCATCCTCGACAAGCAAGCGCCTGCCGATTCGGAGTTTGCCTCCAAGAAAGATCAGATTCGCGATACCCTGGTACAGAATGAGCAATCCGAATTGTTCGGTCTGTTTATGGCGAACCTGCGCGATCAGATGGAGAAGTCTGGCAAGATCAAAATCAACGAGCAAGAGATGAAGAGCTTGACCAAGCAGCAAACCGAAGGCGACGAGGGAGAATAGTTCGGAAGCTCGAGCTCGACCTTTGGTGATCAGCGATTTTCGCTATGAAGTTGCCGCGTTTTTGAGAATTATCTAAGCTAGTGTCGTGGTTAAGTATGAACCCAATCTCGCTTCGTTTCTGATCATAGCCTCATAAAGTCAGATGGAAAAATAATCATCCATGTCATTCCCTCGCTTGACCGGAATTCTGCTCCATCCCACGTCCCTGCCATCGCGCGGGGGCATCGGGGATTTTGGCCCGGCTGCCTATGAATTTCTCGACTTCCTTGCCTCCGCGCGCCAGGGCCTGTGGCAGGTTTTGCCCTTGGGACCGCCCGCGAATGGCAACTCTCCGTACTCTTCGACTTCGGCGTTCGCGGGAAATCCTTTGCTCGTGAGCCTGGAGCGATTAGCCGAGCGCGGCTGGCTCGACGCTTCGCAGTTGAATGACCTTCCTGATTCGAACGGCCACATCGATTACGATCAGGTGCAGAAGCACAAGTTCCCTTTACTGGAAGGAGCGGCCAAGAAGTTTTTGCATTCCGCGGCCAGCTCCGCGCGATCCCGCTTTGAGCGATTCTGCTCAGACAACGATTGGTGGTTGCACGACTTCGTACTCTACGATGCTTTGAGAAATCGCTACTGCAAGCGCGCATGGAACACATGGCCGGCAGAACTGGCACGCCGCGAGGCGAGTGCGCTACAGACCGCGCGCGCGGAATTGGCCTCTGAGATGGCCGTCCGCAAGGTCATCCAGTTTTTCTTCTACGAGCAGTGGCATGCCTTGCGTCTTTATTGCGCGCAAAAGTCGATCCGTGTCGTGGGAGACATTGCCATCTTTGTGGATTACGACAGCGCTGACGTGTGGGCACATCGTGAGATCTTTCGCTTGAAAGATAACCTGGAGCCCGAAGCGGTTTCCGGCGTGCCTCCAGACGCTTTCAGCGCCACCGGACAACGTTGGGGAAATCCTCTTTATGATTGGAACGTATTGCGCTCGCAAGGTTACAAGTGGTGGGTGCAAAGGTTGCGATGGGCGGCGCAGACGTGTGATTTCATCCGGCTCGATCATTTTCGCGGGTTCGCGCAGTTCTGGGAGATTCCAGCAAGTGAACCCACGGCAATAAATGGCCGTTGGGTGGATGGCCCAAGAGACGAGCTCTTCGACAAGCTGCGTGAGGAATTGGGGGGCTTGCCATTCTTTGCCGAGGATTTAGGCTTCATTACTCCTGACGTGCACGCGCTGCGAGAACGCCTTAAGATTCCCGGTATGGCGGTGTTGCAATTTGGTTTTGGCGATCCTGGGGCTCACATGTATCTGCCGCACCGCCTGACGGCCGATCGCGTTGTTTACACTGGCACGCACGACAACGACACAACTCTGGGCTGGTGGAATTCGAGCGCAACGGAGTATGAGCGCCACGCCGCTGAGGCTTATGTTGGACCTTGCGAAGATGGCATCAATTGGGCCTTCATCCGCTCCGCTCAGGCTTCGGTAGCCAGCTTTTCTGTATTTCCTCTTCAGGACGCACTCGGGCTAGGCAGCGAAGCGCGCTTAAACACGCCCAGCGTAAAGACCGGCAACTATCATTGGCGGTATCAGCCGGGATCGTTGAATCACAAATTGGCGGAGCGATTGGCGAATATTGCCGAGGTCACAGATCGGCTCCCGCGGCCAGTGCCAAAGCCTGCAGGCGAAGACTTCATTGCCTGATTCGTACGGAAATGCCAATGAAAAAAGGCGTAGGGCTCCGAACCGTTTCGCCATATCGGCTATGGTCTCTATTGCCTCCGCTGGAGACTTCGCATCTTCCGGACGTGCTGATGTTCGCGGCGGCCATCGCCCTTTTCTACGGAGTTCTTGTCATCGCGCGAACCTGGCTTGGCCCTTTCACTCCCGCAGTTGAGATTTCACGAAGCCCGCTGGCGCTTCCCGGCTACGCTGCTCTGTCGCTGTTACGTATAACGCTGGCGTACGTGTTGAGCCTGGCGTTCACGCTGGTATATGGCTACATCGCCGCCTACAACGCCAAGGCTGAGCGTTTCATGATTCCGCTGTTAGATGTTTTGCAATCGATCCCAGTGCTGAGCTTTTTGCCCGGGGTGATGCTAGCCATGGTCGCGCTGTTTCCCAGCCGCCAGCTAGGCGTCGAGTTGGGAGCGATCCTCCTCATCTTCACCGGTCAAGTCTGGAATATGGCTTTCAGTTTTTACGCTTCGCTGAAAAGCATTCCACACGAAATGCGCGAAGCGGCGAACATTTACCGATTCAGCTGGTGGCAGCGCTTCACACAGATGGAGCTGCCCTTCGCCGCAATAGGCCTGGTATGGAACTCGATGATGTCAGTGGCCGGAGGATGGTTCGCACTGATGGCGTGCGAAATGTTCGTGCTTGGCTCCCGCGACTTTCGTCTGCCCGGTCTTGGCTCGTATCTGCAAACCGCCGCCAGCGCCGGAGACACCAGATCAATTCTTCTAGGCGTCTTAACCATGATCGCGGTTATCGTGCTCCTCGATCAATTCGTATGGAGACCGGTGATCGCCTGGGGGGAGAAATTTAAAGTCGAGCAAGTGGAAAGTGCCGAGGTGCCGCATTCCTGGGTGCTTAATTTCTTGCAGCATTCGCGTGCTCTTGCACAACTCGAACAGAAAGCCATTTTCCCGCTGCGCGAATCTCTCATGTCGTATTTTTCGCGAAGACACAAAACTGAAGGGGCTACTGCGCCAGCGGCGCTTTGGAAGACTTATTTGCTTGGTGCACTTGGCATAGCCGGCCTTGGCCTTACCGGATACGCTGTGGTTCGAGTTGCGATTCTGATGACCGGACTCGATCACTCCGAAGTCACTGAGCTCGGAAAAGGACTGGGCGCAACTTTTCTTCGCGTTATCGCGGCTTTGTTGATCGGCGCCGCTTGGACCATCCCAGCAGGCGTGAAGATCGGGTTCAGCCCGCGCTTAGCCCGCGTGGCGCAACCGTTGGCACAGATCGCCGCCTCGGTCCCGGCAAATGCCTTTTTCCCTGTCATTCTGTTGATCTTGTTTCGTCTTGGAGCCGGCCTCGGCATCGGTTCCATCCTGCTGCTTTTGCTCGGAACCCAGTGGTACATTTTGTTCAACGTGATCGCGGGCGCGATGGCGATCCCGACCGACCTGAAAGAAGCCTGCATCGTTTGCCGCATCAGTGGCTGGCAACGCTGGCGCAAGCTTATCCTTCCGGGAATTTTTCCTTATCTCTTGACCGGCATGGTCACCGCATCAGGCGGGGCCTGGAACGCCAGCATCGTGGCCGAATATTTTCATTTCAAAGGACAGACTTTTTCTACCATCGGTTTGGGATCAATGATAAGCCGCGCCACCGACAGCGGAAATTACAACTTGCTGATCGCAGCCACCATCGTGATGGCCGCCGTGGTCGTTACGGTAAACCGTCTGCTCTGGCGACGGCTTTACCGGCTGGGCGAAACGCGTTTCCGGTTGGAAAGCTAAAGAAAAAAGCCGGAATCTTTCGATCCCGGCTGCAGTTGGCTGGTCGCCCGGAAAAACCGTCAATGGAGGACGGGCGTCTCCGCCCGTCTCAGTTGTGCATCGAAAGCGCGCCGCAAAAAATCTACGCGCTTCTTCGCGGACGCACTGTCAAATCGCGCACCTGCGTCAGAATGCTCGACATCTGCATCCCATTCAACTGGTTCACGAAAGGCAGCATCTCCGCGACAAATGCATCCTGCATCAATTCGCGAATCTCTTCCTGCCGATTGCGCTCGCCGCCGCTTAGCAAGTCAGGCACAGTAACCTCCAATGCGTTCGCCAACCGCTCGAGTGAGGAAAGCGTAGGCGTTGCCTTTTCGTTTTCGATTTTCGAGACGTAAGTTCGCGGCACCGACATACGCGCTGCCAGTTGCCGCTGGCTCAGTCCATTGCGCAGACGCATCGACCGGATCGACGCAGCGAGGTGCAGATGCCCGCGGCCATGGCCATTGCTTGGTAAAATCTGCGGCGGTGGCGGTGCCTGAACTACTTCGGGCTCGTCTTCGTCCAACGAGGCGTGGCAGCGGCGGCAAAGATCATTACTGGTGCGAAATTGAACCAGCAGGCAATGATCACAACGAACGACTTCCCTGGAATCTACTGGGGCAAGAGTGGTGGCCATCTAAGGTGTGGGAGGGCCAGAGCGGGCTTCTCCTGGAACCACGCGAACCAAACTTGATACGGTTCCAAACCTGTTGCGTAATTTGCGGTACAACCCCTGTGGATGTCAAGCACAATCTATGGAGGAAACTCTAAGTATCATATGAGAAGAGCAATTTAACCGCGCGTTACGGAATTAAATTAGATTTTTCCGCTCCGCACTGACTCGAAGTGGTCGGGAAGGGCACGGCTTCAGCCGTGCCGCTAAAGCCCGATGGATGCTGGGCTTTAGCCCCTGGGGATCGAGTTGTAGACTGCGCGGCACGCAACGTATTCGGAAGTTCTGAGGAGTAAAGATGAGGATTGATCGCGAAGCAGCATGGGGTTTACTAACTGAGTTCACCCAGTCAGCAAGTTTGCGCAAACACGCTCTGGCAGTTGAGGCGTGCATGCGCGCGTACGCGCGAAAATTAGCCTCCGGTTCCCCTGAGGAAGAGGAACTATGGGGCGTGGTCGGCCTGCTCCACGATTTCGACTACGACAAATATCCCAGCCTGGACGACCATCCGTACAAAGGGAATGAAATTCTGAAAGAGCGCGGCTACTCGGAGGAAATCCGGCGCGCGATTATGTCTCACGCCGAATACACCGGCGTCTCACGCGACACGCCGATGGAAAAAGCACTCTTCGCCTGCGACGAACTCGCCGGATTCATCACCGCCGTCGCTTTGATCAAACCGTCAAAATCTCTCGCCGAGGTCGATACAAAGTCAGTACGAAAAAGAATGAAAGACAAAGCCTTCGCCAGAAAAGTAAATCGAGATGACATGGTAAACGGCGCCGCAGGCCTGGGTGTCGACCTCGACGAACACATCGCCTTCTGCATCGAAGCCTTGAAACCAATCGCAGACAAATTGGGCCTGGATGGAAGCGCGATAGTGTAGGCCGTGCGTCCGAAACAAATGCCTATAGTTGTATAAAAAACTACCGCAAAACTTCGGCCACCTTCCCACTCGCGATCAATTCCGCGATCCGCGCAAAATCCTGATACATCACCCGGTCTTTGTCCATGGTCGGACATACCGACCGAATCGCAGCATGCGCCGCCTGCCCGCGCCTGCCGGTTTTAAGCGGCGCCACGAAATCCAAAGCCTGCGCCGCCGCCATGGCCTCGATCGCCATCGCATTGCGCGCGTTTTCGACTATGCGCTTTAGCTTAAGCGATGCCGTCATTCCCATCGAAACAAAATCTTCTTTATTTCCGGATGTGGTAATGGAATCCACCGATGCCGGATGAGCCAGGATTTTATTCTCGCTCACCAACGCCGCCGCCGTGACCTGCGGCATCATGAAACCAGAGTTCAATCCCGCCCCCGCAGCCAAGAATGGCGGCAGGCCTTCATTCAGCGCCGGATTTACCAACCGCTCCAGCCTTCGTTCGGAAATGCCAGCCAGCGCGCTCACAGCAATGCCGAGAAAATCGAGCGCAAATGCCACTGGCTCGCCATGAAAATTTCCGCCGGAAATCACCTCACCTTTGCCATCCGCTTGCTTTGGATCGCTCACAAAAACCAGCGGATTATCCACTGCCGAGTTAACTTCAGTCTCGATGACGCCTCGACAATAGGTCAGCGTGTCCCGTACCGCACCATGCACCTGGGGAATGCAGCGCAACGAGTAAGCGTCCTGCACGCGGCCGCATTCCCGATGCGACTCGCGAATCTGGCTGCCTTCGAGCATGCGTCGCAGATTTTCCGCCGTCTTGATCTGGCCGCGATGCGGGCGCGCCATTTGAATACGTTCATCGAAGGCCGCATCGGTGCCGCGTAATGCGTCGAGCGTGAGCGCGCCGATCACATCCGCTGTATCGACCAGGGTCTCTGCCGCAAGCAGCGCCAGAATTCCCACCGCCAGCATGCCTTGCGTTCCGTTAATGAGCGAAACCGCTTCTTTGGCTTCGAGCACCAACGGCTTGGTTTGGGCGCGACCCAACGCATCAGCAGCGGGGATGCGACCGCCCTGCTCGTTTACGCATTCCCCTTCACCAATCAGCGCCAGCGCAAGGTGAGCCAGAGGCGCCAAATCACCACTCGCCCCCACGCTTCCTTGAGAAGGAACAAACGGCGTAACGCCGCGGTTCAACATCTCGCAAAGTGCATCAATGGTCTGTGCCCGCACGCCGGAAAATCCCTTGGACAAAGAATTGGCGCGCAACAGCATCATGGCGCGAACTTCGGACGCAGCCAGGGGCGGTCCGACGCCCACCGCGTGCGATCGCACCAGATTGACCTGCATTTCGCGAATCTGGTCGCCCGCAATGCGCACATCGCTCAGTTTGCCCACGCCAGTCGTAATCGCATAGGAAACTTTATCGCTTGCGACCAGCGCATCTACCACCGCGCGTGCACGACTTACGGCTGCTCGGGCATCCGCAGCGAGAAGCACAGGCCGCCGCTCGGAAGCGACGTCCCGCACCGCCTCCAAAGTCAAATCGTTGCCGTTAATATGAAGTGCTTGCAAGAGATTTTCAGTCGGCTTTCAATTGGATTGTCTCAGGTTTCCGCATCTATCGCCGCGCGGAACGCACTGACGTATTTCTCCGGCAGCGGAATTTTCTTCATTTCCCGATCGACCACGATGTGTGTGGTATCTCCCTCGGCCAGCAAAGTTCCGTCGTCAGCACGCATCAATTCATATTCAAACTGGATCAAAGATTCGCGAATGTACTTCAAACGGGTACGTACGATAATCTCGTCGTCATAGCGTGCTGGAGCCTTGTAGCGACAGCGCGCGTCGATAACGGCGATTCCGCAGCCATCTAAAGCTTCCATGTCGCGATACGAAAATCCGAGTTGCCGCAGCAATTCTACGCGGCCGATTTCGAACCAGCCGAAATAATTCGCGTGGTAAACCACGCCCATCTGGTCAGTCTCAGCGTAGCGAACGCGCAGACGAGCCTCATTGACAACTGGGCGGTGGTTGTCGCCTCTGCTCATTCGCCGCTCCATCGCGGCTTGCGCTTTTCGAGAAATGATGAGATGCCTTCGCGAAAATCGGATGTGGCTCGGATGGCTGCGTTCTCCTTCACCGCCGACCGTATCTGTGAATCGAGTTCACCGCGTGCGTAATCGCTCAACAGCCGTTTCGTGCATAACAACGACGCAGGACTATTCTCTAAAAGCTGCACTGCCAGCGCGCGGGCACGCGCCATCAAGTCTTCCGCAGAAACAATTTCGTTAACCAGGCCGATCCGGTACGCCTCATCCGCGTCAATGATTCTGCCGGTGAGCAGCAAGTCCCGCGCATGCTTTTCCCCAATTTGCCGCGGCAAAAATGTCGAAACGATAGCCGGAACGAATCCAATTCGTACTTCGGTGTAGCCAAACTTCGCTTCCGGCACGGCCAGCGTGAAGTCGCAAAGGGTAGCGAGCCCGCACCCGCCCGCGATCGCTGCCCCGTTCACGGCTGCAATTGTCGGTCGAGGGAAGTCGTAGAGCGCGCGGAATAACTGCGCCATAGTTTCAGAATCTTTCAGGTTCTTATCGGGCGAACGTCCCGTCAAAACTTTTAGATTCTCCAAGTCCATTCCCGAGCAAAATGCTTTCCCTTCACCGGTAAGAATCAGCACCAGCGCGGATGAATGCGCAAGCTCGTCGAGTGCGCCGAGCAATTCCTCGATCAGTTCGTAGCTGATGGCGTTTCGCTTTTCGGGACGGCTGAGCGTGATGGTGGCGATACTCGCATCGTTAGAAAGACGGAGTGTTTTATAGTCCATATCAGTCGGCCGCCGCTGAAGTTGAGTACCGCGCACCAATCTCCGCAGTGGCGCGCAATAACACATCGAAAGATTTCAGCGATGGCAAGATCGCTCCGCGAGCAGCCAACGCCGTTAACACCTGCTCGGTTGGAATGTTGCCTACCAATACATCCTGAGCGAACGGGCATCCACCCAAGCCGCCCAACGCGGAATCAAATCGCCGGCAGCCGGCATCGTACGCGGCGGTTACTTTCTCCGCAGCCTGATCAGGCCGGCTGTGCAGATGCACACCGACCTCTAGATAGTCGTACTTGGAAATCACCGCCGTAACTACTTCACCGATCTGCGCCGAATCGGCCATACCAACCGTGTCGGCCAGCGAAATCATGCGCACGCCGTAAGACTCGAGGAGGTCTACGGCATCGATGACTTCGCCTACATTCCATTGGTCACCGTACGGATTTCCAAATGCCATCGAAATATAAACCACGGTATCGAGGCCAGCGCCTTCAGCTTTGTCTTTGATTTTCTCCAGTTGATCGATGGCCTCGTCGAGCGTCTGGTGCTGGTTACTTCGCAAGAATGTTGGCGAAACCGAATACGGAAATCCCAGCGTGCGCACCCCGTTCGTATTGATAGCCCGCTGCGCGCCCTTTTCGTTTACCACGATGCCGATAATCTCGACATCGTCCGGAGGATCGAGTTCCTTCGCGACTTCTTCCGAGTCCGCCATCTGCGGCACAGCTGTAGGCGACACGAATGACACGGCGTCAATGTGCTTGAATCCGGCGCTGATCAAAGTTCGCAGATATTCCACCTTGATGTGCGTGGGAATTGTCCCTTTCAGGCCTTGCCAGGCGTCCCGCGGGCATTCGACGAGTTTGACGGATTCCGGCATTTCAAAACCTGGGCCACTGATTTGCGCGGATTTTCACGGATGAATTCACTTAACTTCTTTCTTCGTGATCCGTAAAAATCCGTGGCTAATGAATTTGGCTACGTTTGCAGCACTCCTACTTTGAACTCCGGCACATCCGGATTTAGCGCTGCAGCTTCGAGCGCCTGCGTAATCGCGTCCCGCGTTTCTGCCGGATCGATAATCTTGTCGATCCACAGCCGGGCCGCACCGTATCGCGGATCTGTCTGTTCGTCGTAGGTGCGCTTCGTTGCCTCGTAAAGCTCTTTCTTTTCCTCTTCCCCTAACTTTTTCCCGCCGCGTTCCAATTGCTTCAGCTTGATTTCCACCAAAACGCTCGCAGCAGAATCGCCGCTCATCACCGCGTAGCGCGCGGTGGGCCAGGCAAATACAAAGCGCGGATCGAACGCCTTGCCGCACATCGCGTAGTGTCCCGCGCCAAACGATCCACCAACGATAACGGTAATCTTCGGCACGACTGAATTTGAAACCGCGTTCACCATCTTTGCGCCCGCTTTGATGATGCCGCTCCACTCTGCGTCGCGTCCCACCATGAATCCATTCACATCGTGAAAGAAAACCAGGGGGATCAGATTCTGATTGCAATCCATAATGAAACGAGCAGCTTTCTCCGCAGACTCTGTGTAAATCACTCCGCCAAACTCCAACCGCTTGTGGCCCTCGTGATCGGTGGCCTGCGCGTGCAGTTTCTGATTGGCAACAATCCCTACCGCAAATCCGCCAATGCGCGCATAGCCACAGACCAAAGTTTTGCCGTACTCAGGCTTGTATTCATCGAAGCGGCTGCCATCCACGATGCGGGCAATGATTTCCTTCATATCGTACTGGCGTCCGGGAGACGAATCGTATATGCCGTAAATTTCTTCCGCCGCCAGCGCCGGGTCTTCCGGTTTCTTGCGGTCCCACGGAGATTGCCGCCGATAACCCCACTTCTCAACGATCGCGCGTATTCGCGCCAGGCAGGCTTCGTCATTCGGTTCGCGAAAGTCCACCGTGCCGCTAATCGCGGAATGCATAGCCGCGCCACCTAGCTCTTCGGCCGACACCTTCTGCCCAATTGCCGCCTGCACCAGCGCCGGGCCTGCAAGAAAAAGCCCGCTGCCGTCAGTCATAAGCACGTGGTCGCACATCACAGGAAGATACCCGCCGCCCGCCACGCACATCCCCATAATCGCAGCAATCTGCGGAATGCCCATCGCGGACATCACGGCGTTATTGCGGAACACACGGCCAAAGTCATCCGTGTCTGGAAAAACATCCTCTTGCAGCGGAAGAAACACGCCAGCAGAGTCGACCAGATACATGGTGGGAATTCGATTTTCAATAGCGATATTCTGCGCCCGGATAACTTTTTTCGACGTCATGGGAAAGAATGCACCGGCTTTCACCGTGGCATCGTTGGCGATAATCATCACCAGCCTGGTATGGATGCGCCCCAACCCAGTAATCACTCCGGCCGATGGCGCCCCACCCCACTCCTCATACATGCCACAAGCCGCGAACGAACCGATTTCAAAAAAGCTGCCCGGGTCCACCAATAGGCTGATGCGTTCGCGCGCCGTCAGCCGGCCTTTGTTGTGCTGGCTCTCAATGGCTTTCGCCCCACCGCCCTCGCGAATTTTTTCCTCGTCATTGCGCGTCTGCGAAACCATGTCGGCGAGAAAGCGCATGTTGGCTTCAAAGCGCGCAGAGGTGGCATCCACGCGCGTTTCGAGGACGCTGGAAGTCGAGGGCGTACTGAATTCAATTCGGTCAGCCATGAAAGGACAGCGAGGAACCACTTACGGTATAACAGCGCGGCGTCGCGACGCAAACTCCCGCTTTCGCATCGCACCGAACGACGATCCGAATGGCCTGCCTGATTGGAGTTTAATGCCGAGGAGTGTCGCAGGAAATCAGGGTTCGAGATTTACCTGGAATCCGTAGGCCTTCAGCAGTTCCGGAGGAACGTATTTGTCGTCCTTATTTCGCAGCACCCACTCGCGCAATTCGGCGGAGCTTTGATACTGCTCTGGAGAAAGCTTGAGGGAATCAACGATTCGTTCAAACGAACTCTCTGAGAAAGAGCGCGCGCTATTTGCCGCCAGCTTGGCCGATCTCGAAGTTCCATGCTGGGATGACATCAATGCCTCCGTTGCTATGAATTATAGCTGCTTGCGTGCCGTCGACCGTTCACCGCACGTTCTTTCCCCGACTCTAAGAAATCGGTAGCAATTCTGACAGAATGAGGTCTGCTTGTGCAATGCCAACCCGTTTCGAATCTATTTGGCGCGCTCCAGTACTTTTCGCGAAACCGCCGTCACCAGCCACCGCGGACTGAATCGTACTGACTCTGCCAGCAACCAGTTTCGGAATCCCGAGATCACTACCGGTTTGCCAGCCATCAGTCCACGGTAGCCGTCGCGCGCGACAGTCCTCGCGTCCATCGGACGCAGCTTTTTGAATAGCAATGTGTTTTCCAGACCGGCGCGACCCTGGAAGCCGGTGTCGGTTGCGCCCGGACAGAGGCACGTCACCGTTACACCAGTCCCGAGCAACTCGTTCGCCAAAGCTTCAGAGAACGAAATCACGTAAGCTTTAGTCGCATAATAAACGCTCATGAGTGGGCCAGGTTGAAAGCCCGCAGTGGAAGCCACATTCAAGATCTTGCCGGAACGGCGTTCGATCATCGGCCCTACCAAAAGTTTGCTGAGATGAGTGAGCGCAGTGATGTTGAGCTGAATTTGCCCTAAGTTGTCTTCCAACGAAACTTTCGCAAACTTGCCCAGCACGCCGTAGCCCGCGTTGTTTACGAGAATATCCACCGTAACGCCGTCACTTTGAAGTTGATCGAATATGAATCGAGGAGCAGACGCAGCCGTCAGGTCGAGCGCAATACTTTTGGCCGATATTCCATAATCTCGCTGGAGCTCATCGGCAAATTGTTCAAGCTTGCCAGCGCTTCGGGCGACCAGCACCAGATTGTGACCGTCCCTGGCAAAGAGCTTGGCGAGTTCGTATCCAATTCCGCCGGACGCTCCGGTGATCAGGGCAGTCTGGTTCATTCCCGTTAGCTCACCTCATTAGGACCGCAAAGAAAAAAGGCGTGCCGCACAAAAAGGCGCGCCTCTCGAACCGTGCGTTAACTTACACGCCGGCCATGGCTGGTTCGACCTCGTAGATCGAATGCCACGAGTTTGCGGCCTTCAGGCGTTCATTCACGTTATTGATATTCTTCACGCCTTCGGTTTGCAGCCATTTGCGGAAGGCGTCCGCGCCTTGCTTGGCGTAAATTGGAATTCCGTCCTTCCACGTTGCACGGCCGCATAGCACGCCGTTGAACTTCACGCCTGATTCGCCGGCGAGTTCGAGCGCCTCAGTGAACTCCGCATTGCTCACGCCCGCCGACAAATAAATAAACGGTTTAGTGGTGACTGCGGCCGCCTTCAGGAACAGGTCCGCGGCTTCTTTTTTGGTGTAAGCTTTGTGGCCGGCGTGGGCTTTGGCTCCCTCGACAAATTTCATGTTCACTGGCACTTCAACTTTCAGCACGTCGACGCCGTATCGAGCTTTGCTGAACTCGCGCATGCTCTCGGTTACGATCTGCGGCTTTTTCTTGGCGTACTCAAAACCTTTTTCGTCCGCGCCTTCTTCGTAGCCGACAAATTCCAAGAAAAACGGGATATCGTTGGCGCGGCATTCATCGCCAATGCGTTCCACCCATGCATGTTTTTTATCGTTGACGTCCTTGGGATCGAACGGCGTGTAGTAAAGCAAAATTTTGACGCAATCCGC